>Ga0210391_10000609_pt1 | contig 36318 bp, 37 predicted proteins | sample IncBWC12OmetaG_FD_160573 | JGI IMG/M metagenome (GOLD analysis project Ga0210391, IMG submission 160573) | Forest soil microbial communities from Barre Woods Harvard Forest LTER site, Petersham, Massachusetts, United States - Inc-BW-C-12-O ...
CCACGGTGCTCGGGTGTCGCTTCCCCACCATCACCGATGTGCGCTCCCCGCCTTGGGGCAAGTCCGCGCTGCGCGCCCTGGCTTCCTGGCGCTATCGCTTTCGACGCTACGGGCGGCCCTGGGAGCTGGATGCGTCGCAACGTTTCATAAAACTTTGGGACCCGCGGGTCTCAGGTTTGTAGTGACGCCGCGCCGCCATCACGACAGCTCCGATCCGCATCCTGATCCGTTCGCCGAACGCACGCGGATGCGGGCGGCGGTGTCGCGACCACTGCTGGGCGGCCGGTTTCGTTTCGAGAGCAGCAGCGCTGAGCTCTTAGGCCTGGTGCAGTGGGCCTACGGCGGTCTCCCCGAGCACATCTTCAAGGCGCCCGCCCCGCGCTTCACCGTGCGCCTGGTTCTGAATGGCAACGATCCGCCCCGCTCGCGCAGCGGGCCCTCGGCGTTGAGGCTCATGGGGGGCGGGGGAGTTCTCGGCGGCGTGACCGGCTGCGCGAGCTTCGTGGCACTGGCCCCTGAGGCGGCCGGCGCGCTGGTGGCCGTATCGGGCGCAATGCTCAAGTATCCCTACCATGCGCGTTACGAGCTGCTTGAATTCGCGGTGTTCACCCTGGCAACCCGCGCGCAGCAGCTCACGCCATTGCATGCCGCGTGTGTGAGCCTGCATGACCGTGGCGCGCTGCTGATGGGCGCGAGCGGCGCCGGAAAATCCACCCTGGCGCTGCACTGTGCGCTGCGCCAGCTGGACTTCGTGGCCGAGGACGCTGTGTTCGTGACGGCCAAGGAACTGCTCGCTACAGGCATCGCCAATTTCCTGCATGTGCGCCCCGACAGCCTGCGCTGGCTGTCGCAGCAGCAGGCGCTCACGATCCGCAGCGCACCGACCATCAAGCGCCGCAGCGGCGTGCGCAAGTTCGAAGTCGACCTGCGTCGCGACCCGTATCGCCTGGCCGCGCGCCCGCCGCAGCTGCGCGCGGTCGTGTTCCTCTCGCCCCGGGCGGGCGGCCGGGACCTTCTTCGGCCGCTGTCCGCCGCTGACACACGCGCGAGGCTGTCGGCTGCTCAACCGTATGCCGCGGGCCAGTCCAGCTGGAAGCCGTTTGCATCCAGCGTGCGAGCGCTTCGTGGCTACGAACTGCGCCGTGGCCGGCACCCCCAGGAGGGTGCCGAAGTCCTGCACGAACTGCTGGCGGGCGAGCGATGAGCTCAGAGTTTCTGGAAGGCCACGGCCCGGTAGCGCTCGCGCTCGCCGCTCATCAGCTGGTTGTTTCGATCGAAGAGCACATCCGGCGCGAGGTGCTTCGGATCCGCTTCGCAGACGACATTGAAGTGCGCCGCCACGGCGGTATCGCAAAAGCGGAAGTTGGTCGTGTGCAATACCAGCAGCCCTCCGGGCTTCAGGCAGCGGGCAAAATCGCCAATCAACCGATCGAAGGTCTCGAACCGCAGCAACGGATCGCTGCGCTGTGCCTTCGAGGTGGTCAGATCGCCATTCAACAGCACCGCCAGGCAGAAGATCGCATCGTAGGATCCGCTGGCCTCGCCAGCGGTCGTCGCCGCCAGCTCGAATGTGCCATTGGCAAATCCTATGGCGCGTGCGCGCGCCTGGCAGCGGGCGATGTTGCGCGCATTGATGTCGATGCCCTTGATGTTGGCAGCAGGAAAATAGCGCCGCAGGCTGAACACCTCCTCGCCGCGCGAACAGCCAAACGACAGAATGCGCAGGTTCTCGCGCGGCCCGATGTGCTCGGCCGCAAACCCGAACAGCCACGGATAGCGATCCGTCCGCGTGTAGGTGTAAGGCTGGAATTCACCCGGCGCCGGGCGGCGCACCAGGCGCGTCAGCGACAGGCCAACATCCCAGACCGCATGGCGTCCCCAGCGGGCTGCGCCCTTGAACGAAACGAGATTTGGAATTTTCATGGTGCGCCCGATGCGGCAGTGAATTATATCCCGCGACCAGGCCTGCAGACATCCTAAAGACACCCATGGCCATAGCAACATCTTCCCCGCCGCCCCTGCGCCTGCTGGTGATTGGCGCCGGACCGGCACCCGATGCGCTGCACCTGCCGCTGCTTTCGCGGCTGCGCGACCGCGGACAGGTCGAGCTGTCGGTGGTGTGCGATATCCGGCGCGAACGGGCGGCGGGCGCCCGTAAGAAATTCGGCTTTCAGCAGGACAGCGGCGAGGCGGTGGCGGCCCTGGAGCGTCCCGATATAGATGCCGTATACATTTTCGGCAGCGCTCAGCTGCACTATGAATATGGAAAGCTGGCGCTGCGCAATGACAAGCACCTGTTCGTCGAGAAGCCCGTCGCACCCAGCTTTGCGCAGGCGCGCGAGCTGGCGGATCTTGCCGGCCAGCGTGGCCTGATTGCCGCCGCCGGTCTTAATCGGCGGTTCCTGAAATCCTTCGCCGCGGTTCGTGCCCGCGCCGGCCAAGCCGGCTGGAGATTTGCCGAAGCCGTGTTCCACAAGAGCGAGTTCGCCAATCCAGCCTCATTCGGGGCCCTAACCTGGCTGGGCGCCAACGGCATCCATGCTCTGGATGCACTGGTGTTCATGATGGGTGGTCTGCCCGAGCAGCTCACGGCGCTGGCTGGCGAGAGTGCCGCGGCGCAGCCGGGCGCCTTTTCGGCCCTGATGCGCTGGCGCGACGGCGCCCAGGGCATATTTCTCTGCAACAACAACGCTGGCTCGCGGCGCGAGGAGTACGTCTTCCACGCGCCTGATGAGACCTGCACGGTCGCTGCGCCGGGACTCACGATTGAACACAAAGGACAGGCTGCCAGCTTCATACCGCTGCCCATGCAGGGTGACGGCTTTGCGCTGGAGCACGAGGCCTTCGTGGAGGCGATTCGCAGCGGCAGCGCGCCGCCGCACAGCATCGCCGCGGTCGCCCCCTCGATGTTTCTTGCCGAACTGATTGAAAGCGGCTTCAGCGGGCGCGTCGAGCTGCCCAAGACCGAGCCTCGCGCGCTCCCGCGCTGGCCGAGCGCCGAGCGCTCGATACTGGTCGTGCAGCCGGCCGAACTGCAGGCGGCGCTCTCGGATCTGCTCCCGCAATACCGCTTTGTGTCACTGGATGACATAGGCGCATCCGCCGCTGCACGTCCGGATGTGGTGGCGGCCATATTGGGCCGCGGCTCGGCCGCGCTATCCGCGCAAATCCTGGACAAGCTGCCACAGCTTGCGGTGGTCGGAATCTCAGGTCAGTCGGTGGCGCGTCATGAACCCGAGGCGCTGCTGGCGCGCAACATCACCCTCATCAACGCCAGCGATGCCTACGCAGACAGTGTCGCGGAATTCGCGCTCGGGCTGGCCATCCTCGGCCGCCGCCGTGCCTTTGTCTCGCACGATGTCATGCGTGCCGGTGGGTGGGGAATCACCCCGCGCATACCCGGGTTCAAGGGCCTGTTGAACCGCAGCGCCCGCAGTGTGTATCCCATCGTCAGGGCAATCGGTCTTCATACGGTGCTTCTCAAGCTGTGGCGTGCCGCATCGCCATGGGTGGGTGCCCCGCAGTGGGGCGCGGGGCGGGCGCGCGATCTGCAGGGGGCGATGGTGGGGCTCATCGGCTGGGGCCCCAATGCGCGCGCCTTTGCCGAGCGTCTGGTTGGCTGCAAGGCGCAGGTACTGGTGTATTCAGAACATGCCCACCCGCAGGACATTCGCGGCAGCGGTGCGCAGCCCGCCTCCCTTGGCGAAGTGCTGGCGGCCGATATCGTGTCCTTGCATCGCGGACTCACGGCGAGCACGCGGCATCGTCTGGGCGCCGCCGAACTTGCCAGGCTGCGTCCCGGTGCGGTGCTCATCAATGTCGCGCGCGGCGCGCTGCTCGAACCCGAAGCGCTCCTGGCCAGATTGCAGCGCGGTGACATCTACGCCTGCCTGGACACCCTCGAAGGGGAGCCCCCAAGCCCTGCACATCCGTTGAGACGTCTGCCGAATGTATTTCTCACCTCGCACATCGCGGGCGGTTCGCCCGACAACTATGCGGCGGCGAACCTGGAGGTGGTGCGCAAAGTCGCGGCTCACCTGGCCGGCAATGGCAGCCAGGCCATTTCCGCGGAACGTCTACGCACCATGTCCTGAGGGCACCAGCGCCAGCAGTTCCTGTACCGCTTCGGGCCTGAGCGGCGCGACATGGCGTTCGCACAGCTCAGCCGCGCGAGTGCCGGCGGCGCAATCCTGATGTGCGTCGGCATAGTCGATCCGGTCAATGAACTCCTCGGGGGCAGTTACGCATTCGCGCCAGTCATGCAGCGCGTGCAGGCAGTCGAACGGCAGCTCGCCGGTGCGCGCAAGGTAGTAGGGGCGTATGCCCGCGCGCACCGCATGCAATGCCGCCGAGGAACCACGGTAGAGACAGTAGCGCGCCTGCGCCAGATCCTGCTCCAGCGGCCTGTCTGCCGACAGCACGACATTGCCCGGCAAGCTTGCCAATGCCGGCAGACGCCGGCGCAGCGATCCGGTATCGACCATGGGATGCGGGCGCAGGATGAAGCCCAAGTCCGGGCACCTGCGCGCACAGCGCAAGGCGAAGTCAAACAGTGTCACGCATTCAGGATGGCTAGCATCCGGCAGTACCAGGCAGCTGCGCGGGCGGCCGTGCGGCGCCGGCAGCGCGGGCAGCGTTGCGCGCCGGTGTGACCCATACTGAATGAACCGCACTGCGCGAAGTTCAGGACTGCTGGCGAGCATCGCCTGCGGGATTGGCCCCAGCGTCAGAATGACATCCGGATCGCAATCGAGGCCGGGGGCCGCAACCGGCCGCCGGATCGCATGAGCGCGCCTTAGGATCATGGCATGCTGATATCCCACGCACAGCGGCCGTCGTCCCGAGTCGCGCGCGGCGTGCCAGATCAACCTTTCGGCGACCGTGCCTTCGTAGGTGGTGATGACCATCTTTGGGGCAACCGCCCGGCAAAGGTCGGCAAGAGCGGCATGCATCCGCAGATTGGCCGCCGCCGCGGATGACACGGCCTGCCGGCCTGCGAGCCTGGCAACTGCAGTGTCGAGGGCGCTGCCCGCAGCGGCGGCCTCCCGGCTCAGGGCCCGCCAGGCGCGCGCGCCTTCGCGCCAGATACGAGCCTCCGTCGCCAGCGCTACCGTGCCCGGCAACACCACGCGTGCATTGGCGCCGCGCCGCTCCTGGAGTTGCGGTGTGTCCGGCAGATGGCTGATCAGAACCAGCAGTGATGTCGCCCCCTGATCCTGCAACCGGTCCTGCAGAGCGCCGAAATAGAAGTCCTGGTCCTGTTGGAGCTGCTCAGGCCTTAGAAGGTGGGAGACGATCACGACATCCGCCGGCGCCGCCCTCAGGGGCGGGCGCCCCGCCGCCGCGCGCGCCAGTGCGCGTGCGGCGCGAACCAGGGTCCCTGGAGCCTCGGCAAGACCCCCGAGGGGACGTCCCGACAGCACGCACCGGTACTGAGCCAGGGAACTGGGATGTTCGTTCAGGAAATGCAGCGCCGGGATCGCCAGTCGCGCAAGGCTGGTATCCGCAGCGCGCAACCGCCGGTCGCAGGCCGCGGCGATGCTGGCATATTCCTCCTCGGTCATCCGCGGCGCCTCATGAGGCTGACGGAAAGGGCCGGCCGTGGCGGGTTCTGAAGTGCTGATAGATTCCGCTGGTGTGAAAGAACTGCGCCGCATCGGCAAACGACTGGTCCGAGGCGATTGCGGTGACGAAGAAGGTGTGCGAGCCGATGGTTTCAAAGTCCAGAATCGAGCACTCGCGCACCCGCAGTGCACTGGCGGGATAGGGCAGCGAAAACCGGGTCGATCGCACCGTCTCGAAGGGCAGCTGGTCCCAGGCGACCATCGCATTCTTATGATGAACACCAAGCTTGTAGGCCAGCGCATAGTCGCGGGCCGGGACGTCCGACAAAGTCACCCGGCGGGCGCTCTTCATCGTGGCTATCGACGGACTAGTACTGCGCAGCGCCAGTGTAAAACGGTCGGCGGTCACCGGGCCTATCAGATCCATCGGGAAAATATTGCTGTGCGCGCCATCTTCCACGGACACCAGCACCACCGGGCGCGGGCAGATGTAGAAGATCATTTGCTGCTGCACGGCTTCCGGAGGCATGAAGAAATTATTCGGATCAGTATTGCGGCGCATCCTGCGGTTCTGCAACCAACGGTTCCAGGGCCGGTAGGGCCAGCCCAGGCAGCGCTGAGTACCGCTTCGAACTTCGAACAAACCGATGGCCGCCCCTGATGTGTGCCAGGTCCTGAGGTGCCGCAACTGCAGCAGCCCCACGGTGCGGCGGGATTCCTGATCCACGAATTGCAGCTCCGGTGGGCCGCCCTCAGCGACCGCGGCGATGCGCTGCGAGTCAAGGCCCACGGCCAGCGTCAGTGGTCGCAACGCGGCCACGACCGCAGCACCGGTTACATCGAAGTCAGCGCTGCCCGTCATCAGGCGGACCTGCACGGCATCCTGGGGCTGGCGCAGCGCGACCGGCGGCCATTGCGGCAAGGGCCGCAGCCACTGCTTCAATACCTTTGGTACCCGTCGCGCCATGATCAGCGTGTCTTTTCAAAGACCAGAAACAGGTAGCGGGATCTGGCCGCGTGCAGCCAGGAAAATCGACCGTCACGGCGTGGATCGATGCCGAGCATGCTCTGCAGCCGGAAATGCGCTGCGCTGGCCGCGCGGAAGTGACGCAGCAGACGCCGGTAGTGTGGCGCCTGGGGTCCGGGCATGAACAGCTGTCCATCGCGCCACAGACGCGGTGCCTCACGCCACCACCAGCGGTGGCGCATTTCGCCGAGGAACAGTGGATTGAGCACGCTGGCCAGGACCCTGCCCTGGGGGAGGGTCAGCGCCTGGAATTTCGCAAACAGCTCGGGCAGATCATCGATGAGGTTGAGCGGCGCGAAATTCGATATCACCAGCTCGCATCCGCGCTCGTTGTCCTTGGCTTCAAGAAAATCCCGATAGGCTCTGCCATCAAGGGTGATGCGCCCTGTGCCCATGAGGTCGCGGCAATGCTCGGCGAAGAAATCCCGCATTCTCGGATCCACTTCGTAGGCATCGACCGTGAAGCCGCGCTCGGCGAAAAACCGCGCATCGATGCCGGGGCCCGCACCGAAGTCGAACAGCCTGGCGCCCGGCGCGGCCATGCGCAGCACCAGGTCCCGAAAGGCCGCGCGTGTGCGGCGGTCGGCGCATTGGGCGTTGATCTGACGGACATACTCCGCGCCCGCCGGCGTGTGCTGAACATAGCGCAGGTCGGAATCATCGCGCGCGGCGCTCATCAGACCCGCTCCAGTTCCAGAAGATAATGATCCGCCAACCGCGGCAGCGGCCAGCGTGTCTCGAAGCGACGTTCAATTCGCTCCAGGGTGTCGAGCAGGCGCGGATACCGGCGCAGAGTGCCTTCCGTGTAGGGCGGGGGCAGCAGCGCTCCGATGGCAGAGACGCGCAGTGGCCGGAAGCCGGGCGCAAAGGCTGCCGTGGCTGCGCCAATGGATGGATAGCGGATCGTGACCCCGGCCCATTCGCGGCTGCGATGCAAACGGCGAAACGCCGCTGCGGGACGGCCGCGCGCCAGGAACCACAGCCACTCCCACGGTACGTGCGGTCCCATGATGCACAGAATCGCCGTGGCACCGGGCCTGAGGCGCCCGGCCAGGGCGCAAGCCGCGCCCTTCAGGTCGGACACGCAATTCAGACCCCCGAAATTCGAGAGCATGCCATCGAAGGGTCCGGCATCAAGGCCGCCGAGCTCTTCCCAGGCCAGCCTCCGGAACTGCACGGCAGCCCTCTGCGGCTGCGCATCGAGCTTGCGGTGCGCGACCTCAATCATGCGCGCGGATATGTCAGTTGCCAGAACCTGCATTCCCTGATTCGCCAGCCAGCCGGCGTCCTCCCCGGTGCCGCAATTCATCTCCAGGATCCTGAAGCCGGGCCGGAAGCGCGCCGCGCAGCGCGCCCAAACGGCCGCGCGCATGGCTGCGCCGATGCGGGTGTGCGTGAACTGGCCGTCGTACGCTTCCGCGACAGAGTCGAACACGTACTCGCGCGCGGCCAGATCAGGCCTCCGTTTCGGCGGCGAGCCCCAGCATCGACTCGCGCGCGTCGCGGGCCGCGGCGCGCTTCCGGGCGGCGGCCAACGGGTCCTGGGTGGCGATGCGCGTGGCTTCCACCTCGTTGCGCAGCCAGGCATCGGCCTGCTTGTAGTAGCCGCGCGAATGCCGGCCCCGGATGCGAAAGTCGCGGTCCGTGGCCGCGGCCCAGTCCTTCTCCAGCACCACGGACTGCGCGGTCTTTTGAAAGTAGGCGGTGTTCTTGATCGGATAGGCCACCGTCGTCAGGTAAATGTCCGGCTGGCATTCCTTCACCAGCTCGACGGTGGCCGCGATGTCCTCGATCTGCTCACCGCTGTAGCCCCACATCAGGAACATGCCGACCTGGATGCCATAGCGCTTGGCCGCCTTCGCCGCCCAGGTCACCTCCTCGATGGTGACCCCGCGTTCCATGGCATCCAGAATCCGCTGGCTGCCGCTCTCCGAGCCAATCCAGATGCGATAGCAGCCCATCTGCGCGAGCGTCTCCAGAACCTCGTCCTTGAGCATCCGGTCGGCACGCGAAATGGTCTCGAAGGGCACGCGCAGATTGCGGCGCTTCAGTTCCTTGGCATAGCCGTACAACCAGGGATGGCTGATGGTGAAGACATCATCCGCATACCAAACCTGGTCAGGCCGCCAGGTCTGCATGATGTGCTCGAGTTCTGCCGCGCAGTCCATGAAACTGCGTCGCCGGTGGGTATAGCCATACACGGCGTGGGAACACCAGTTGCAGCGATAGGGACAGCCGCGCGCGGTGATCATGTTGACACTGCCCATGCCGTGCTTCTCGCGCCAGACATCGACATAGCGCGCCTGGTCGATGCGGCCGCGATCCGGCCATGGCAGGGAGTCCAGGTCCGCGATCTTGACCCGCTCGGGGTTCGTGAGCACCACTCCCTGTTCGTCGCGGAAGGTGCAGCCCGCGACCCCATGCAGGCGATGGGGTCCGCGTGCAGCCAGTGCCGGCAACAGTTCCTCCAGGGTGGTTTCCCCTTCCCCCGTCACGATGACATCCGCGCCATGCGCCAGGTATTCGCCCGGATAGTTGGCGCACTCCGGCCCACCCAGCACCACCGTCCAGCCATGCCGCTTGGCGACGGCGATGATGTCCAGGACCGGGCGGCGGGTCATGAGATTGGTGTAGATGCCCAGCACCCCCCGGGTGTTTGCCAGCCGTTCGAAGAGCTGGCCGCGCTCGGCGAAGGTGGAATCGAAAATATCGACCGCAAAGCCCGCCCGGCGCAGGTAGGCTGAGAGATACAAGAGACCCAGGGTGGGGTAGGGACGCATGATCTGCAGTTCCTTTTCGTCTTCGAAAAGGAAATAGCCATGGGTCAGCAGCAGCTCGCACATCCCCGTAGGTGCCACTTTCGTGCCACGCGGTTCAACGGCTGGGCAACCAGGCTGCCGTAGGTCGCGCGCCGCGCGACCCTTAAGTCGTTGAATTCACTCTGGTCATCGCTATCTCGACCGATACCGCATCCCAGGTACGACCGCCATCACCCGACAGCTCCGTGCTGTAGGTGAAGTGGTTCTTGTCGGTCAACCGATAGCGTTCCCGAATCTGGGTCTTGCCGTTGTCTGAAATGACCACGATGGTGCCGGCATCCTCGCTCACCGACCCCGAATGCGGGTTTACCTGTCTGCGTATGAAGGAATTCGAGACATTCAGGTACTCAATGATCCAGGCTTGGCGCTTCGAGTCGAACTGCCGAAAGCTGATCCCCAGATACGGCTTGCCATCCGGACCCAGCGAGTGGATCTCATCCGCTATGGCCATGCCGTCCAGGATGTATCGGCCGATCCAAGTCAACTCGAAGCGAGCTTGGCCTCCATCCGCAAGCCTGGTGCTGCCGGTACCTTGCCACTTGCCCACCAGGAACGAAAACAAATCAAGCTGCGCGGGTGCCTGGGCGTTCCTTGCGCCGAAGGTCGTGATGGGCGCTTCACCGGCCCTGCCGTGAGACGCAGTTCCGAGGTAGATGGCGCAGGCCGTGATGAGAACGATGAGCCGTCGACTTGCCAAGATGGTTGGCCTCTCGAACCATTTGTTATACAATATAAAAGATATGAAGAAGGGTCAAGATCCACTCGGCTCCCTGGAGCACGTCGTGCTGCTTTCCGTGATGCGTCTGGGTACGAACGCCTACGGAGTGTCGGTACGCAGGGATATCCAGGGTACGACCGGGCGCGACATTTCAATCGGCGCCGTGTACGCCACGCTGATGCGGATGCAGTCCAAGGGCTTCATCAGGTCATACACCGGAGAACCCACTGCGGAACGCGGTGGTCGGGCGAAGCGTTACTTCCGCATGACCGCAGGCGGAGAGAGCGCATTGCGCAACACGCATGAGATCATCCTGAAGATGAGCGCCGGCCTCAAAGGTCTGCAGGTCAGCTGATGCACAATCGAGCTGTGCGGTGGGTGGGGTGGGTATTTTCCTGGCTGGTGCCCGCAAATGAGCGCGAGGCTTTGCTGGGCGATCTGGCGGAGGAGTACGCGCTGCGCGCGCAGGGCGCCTCCTGCGCTGCGGCTTTCCGATGGTATCTGCGACAGGTCTGCGTATCTGCTCCGCCGCTGCTGTGGGTCAGGGTGGCGCGCGCTGCGTGGCCTGGCACGGTCGGCGTGGCGTTGCTGGCGTATGTCGCCGTCGCGGTCGTTGAGATAACTGTCAATTGGGCGATCGCCCACTTATCGGCAGTGGGCGCGGCCGCCTACAACCCGCTTGGGATGGCCCTGACCTTCCCGATGGTGGTTTTGATTGGCTATTTCGCCGCAGGGTATCGGCGCAGCGCCGCCATCGTTCTGGCGGTGATGATGCTGCTCGCGGTTTCGGTCATGACCCTAACCACGACTGAGCACGTCCCCTTCTGGTACCGGGTCGCGTACTTCCTCGTGGGGCCCGCGGCGGCGTTCATTGGCAGCGGGCTAAGCAGGGGCCGGTCGGGCCGCTGATGAGCCGGGCCCCAGGGCCCGGCTCATCGCCTGCGTTGTCGGTCTCAGTCCTTGAACACACGTCGGGCCGCATTGATGGCCCCATCGATGTGGCCGATGGCGCGGTCCCTGAGCCCGTTTGCGAACCCGTTGTTTTCGGCGCCCGAGACATCGGCGCGCGCCTTGCGCAGATACTCCACGGCCTCATGGATCCGGCCACGATGATCGGGGTGTTCATCCAGCGGCGGGTGATCGGCTAGGTTCTTGCCATCATCGATCGAGGCGTGCTTGATTTCATTGATGGCCGCGTCGATCCGACGCACCGCCTCCATTTCGTCGCCGGTCTGGGCCCAGTCACCGGGCCGATGCTCGATCAGCCAACGCGCCGCGCGCAGATCCGTCAGCGCGTGCAGGTAGGCAGGATGATGCGCCTGCGGCGCTGGCGGTGGCGGCGGTGCGGCGACGCATCCGGCCAGTGTCGCGACGACTATTAGAACCAAACCCACTAACGTCGTGTTCTTTCGACAAGCTTTCATCGTATATGCTCCCGTTCGATGGCGTTCCAATGGTGCGGCATCGTACGCAGCGCCGTGTGCGGCGCAGAAGTCCAATGCGCCGGAACTGTGACCGGAACGACATAAAGCAAATAGATCTCAAGGGGGCTTATGGACATGTGCGGCGGCTCGCGGCCAGAAGTTGTCCCTCGACTGTGCGAACTCACAACCTGCAAGCGGCCGTTCGATTCATGGAAAAACAACGGGCGCCGACACCAGCCATTTGTGAGACCGGACCCGCGGCAGACGTGATGGCACAACAAAAACAACCGCTTGCGACCGTCCGATGTGGCGCTGCAGATGTTTGATAGAGGCGAGCCGAAGACAATGTTGACACTGTGGAGCGCGCCAAGGGATAAGAGGCGTGGTTAGTCCTCAGGTCTGGAAACGACGAGATGACGGAACCATCAACGCCCCCGCAGGGAGAGGCCAGGGAACCACCGCCAGCTGCCAGTGCGCCGCAGGCAGCCGCCACTTCCCCCGCAAACCTTTGGGTGAGGCTCTGGGAGCATAAGGTCCTCCAGTGGAGCCTTGCCTATCTGGGCGCTGCAATCGCGATCGCGCACGGTCAGGAGCTCGTGGCGGAGGCGTTCGAATGGCCACACCTGATCGGACGGCTCCTCATGAGCCTTCTTGTGGTTGGGTTTCCCATCGTGATCACACTCGCGTGGTACCACGGCCACAAGCGGCTGAAGCAAATCGGTGCAGGTGAGCTGGGAATTATATCGGTGCTGGTTGTTACCGCGGCGGGGCTGCTCGTGGTCTTCGTGCGCCTACCGGGGGAGCAAGTGCAAGCTCGGATGGAGCAAACTTCACATCAAGACATTTCACAATCTCCGCGAACGGCGATGACCGTGCCTGCGGGAGTGTCAATCGCCGTACTGCCGTTCGTCGATATGTCGCCCGAGCACAATCAAGACTACTTCTCCGACGGGCTCTCAGAAGAAGTGCTAAATCAGCTCGCGCAAATCAAGGAGCTGAGGGTAACCGGACGTACCTCGAGCTTCTCGTTCAAGGGCAAGAACGAGGACCTGCGCGTAATCGGAGAGAAGCTCGGTGTTAATCATCTGTTGGAAGGCAGCGTGCGCAAGTCCGACAAGCGCTTGCGCGTCACCGCGCAGCTCATCAACGCTGCTGACGGCACTCATCTGTGGTCACACAGCTATGACAGCGAGTTGACCGATGTCTTCGCAGTTCAGGAACAAATCGCGATTGCCGTCGCTCAAGCCCTGAGCATTACGCTGGATGTCGGTGAGATGTCACGGGCCAAGGGTGGTACAACCAATGTTGAGGCTTACGACAGATATCTACAGGCCCGTACGATCTCTAATCGGGGTTACGGACGTCAAGATCTCCTGAGGGCCACGGAACTGTACCGCGAGGCGCTGGCGATTGATCCTAAGTTCGCGCGCGCCTGGAGCGCTCTGTACTCTGTGCTGGCAGCCACGTTGATCTATCTCCCAGAGAATGCCACTTCAGCACGTAAGGAGATGGCCGACGCGAGCGCGCACATGATTGCGCTAGCGCCGGATGCCTGGTGGACGCAGGCTATGCGCGCCAGGCAGCTTACAGAGAACCACAGATGGGCAGACGCTGAAGCCGCTTCGAACGCCGCGCTGGCGGCAGCGCCAGTCTCTGAAGTCGAAGCTATCGAAGCGTATTCCATCTTTCTGTGGACCGTTGGGCGCGCGACCGAGGCGACTGAAGTCGGGGAGCGTGTCCGTCAGAGAGATCCATTGTCGCTTGGACTCTCATACCTACTGCAGATAAGTCTCTGCATGTCCGATCGCATGGAGGATTATCAGGCGGAATATCAGCGGAGCAAGGGGTTGGCCGGCGACCACGTCGAGATAGATAGACTTGCGGCAACGTGCCACAGAACCGTGGCACTGGACTCGACACTGGACTCGCTGCACCAAAACTACGTCGTACAGAATGGCACGAATATCGGCATTATCTGGATCTTGAGCAAGAACGGCCTGCGCACTAATCCGCGTTTCAAGGGTCTGCTGCGCGATCTGGGCTTGGTGGAATACTTCCGAGCCAGCGGGAAGTGGGGGGGATTTCTGCAAGCCGGTTGGCACGGATGATTTCGAGTGTCACTGAAGCAGCCAAGAGTTGAATCATCCGTTTTCTGATGCCCGATAGTTGCCATTGACGACGGTCAGCTTCGGGTGCACAACCGGACATTCGGAGTGCGACGGCCCGGGCAGCAGGTGTCGGGAACTATATTCGGCGCCTTCGGCCAATAGGGGCTGTTGGAGGTCAGCCTTTGGCCGCCCGAAAAATGCGGCTCGCTGGGGCTGCATCGGATGTCAGGGTTTTAAACTTCATTAAGCGGTGATGTTCTGTGACGCATTAGTCACCAACAACAGCAAGGGAAGGATATCGAACGTGCCAGACACGGAATACGAAATCTATCGGCCAGCCTCCGCCTACTTGGATCTAGTTCGAGTAGCGCTAGGGACACTTGTTGATGGTGAGCACTTCTTTGACTGTGTCGCTGACGATATCGTCTATGAGGTCCTCTACGACTTTCCTGGATGGCCCCGACTCATCAACGGACGAGCCGACCTGTTAAAGAGTTTCCGTGGATACGTACAGCACATCAAGCTGCATTCCGCAGATCATCTGATAAAGCATTCGGCCGATAATGGACAGGTCATGGTGATCGAGTACGAAGTTCACGGGACAATTCTCGCCACCGGCGTCGCGTACAACAATCGCTTCTGTTCGATCATCAAACTTGAGACACGAAAGATTGCGCATTGGAGGGACTATATGGACTCTCTCGCCGCCTGGAACGCGTTGACGTTCGGCGCATCTTAGGTGCCCCAGGCAATGGCGCAAGGCATCGACAGCGCCAAGGGCGGCCAGGAGTACCCGTGCGTCAGCAACAAGACGATTCGGTTTCGATCGCCTCACACTGGCAGACTGCGTGTTCGTGCCTGGACGCTTGTCCGTCGAGTATGTCCTGCCGGCGGTTCGCGTCGAGACGCCAATCCCGGAAATTTCAAAAGTCGCTGCCTATTGGACTGAAATCCAGAATACCGAACACGCAAGCAGCGTGTCGTTCGAACTGAACATCGGTCTCGAAGAACGCCGTGAAGAAATCCGCAGCGGCGCCTGGGAGCGGTTCAAGGCCGAGAGGGCCGTGGTGCAGAAGGCGACGGATGCGGAAATGTTATGGGTTGCCAGTCGCGCGAATTCGATAGGCGCTCTTACTGGTCAACGAATGCGGGCTCAGACCTGAAAGGGCCAGGTGTGCTTTACGCGGAAAGAAAACGGTAAACCTTGTGCTTTGAAGCAAGTCAAATACGTGATTCGGGCGATGGCAGATCGGGGCTCATGTGCGCCAAGTCAACTTCCCGATAGCTGCCGGTCGCATCCAACAGCAGTGGGAGCACCTTCGCAAATAATCCGTTCCTCCGTCTCCAAGGGATGTCGAGCCGGTGTGAATCATCCGCCGGCAACCGAGCAGGATGCGTCGACGGAACCAAGGGCGCAAAAGTCGGTCAGATGGAGTTTGCAGGTGAAATGGGAGAGTATCCGTGCCGGTAAACCGACGAACTTTCTTGGCAATCGGAGCCTCCAGTTTGCTCGCTGACGCTGGCGCGTCCACCAGCTCGGGCCAGACCACCAAGTGGTCTCACATCAAGGCGGTCGCTTTCGATGCCTTCCCGGTGTTTGACTCCAGACCGATACTTCGTGCCTGCGAGGAGCAGTTCCCTGGCCTGGGCGCTGAATTGAACGCTGCGTGGCGCACCAGACAGTTCGAGTATCAATGGCTACGTGCACTTGCCGGACAGTATGAGGATTTTTGGCAGACCACCCAAAGTGCACTCGAGTTCGCCGCGCGAGACCTGAAGCTCGAACTGTCCAGCAGCGCACGCCAACGTCTGATGCAGGGGTACCTGACTCTGAAGGCGTGGCCAGATGTGGCGGACGTGCTCGCCGAGCTTAGGCGATCCGGGATGAAAGTTGCTCTGCTCTCCAATGTCACTCCACAAATGTTAGAAGGTGGAATACGGAGTGCCGGATTGCACGAGTTGTTCGATCACGTCATCAGTACGGATCGAATCAGATCCTTCAAGCCCGATCCACGCGCCTATCAACTCGGCGTAGATGTACTCCGCCTCCACAAAGAAGAGATTATGTTCGTCGCGTTTGCGGGTTGGGATGTCGCTGGCGCGAAGTGGTTTGGGTACCCGACATTCTGGAACAACCGGCAAAACGCGACCAGCGAGCAATTGGATATAAGCCCGGACGGTAATGGGCAGTCGCTCTATGAATTGGTCGCCTTTCTCTCCGATTCTCACGCTCCGGAAGCTTGAATTGAGACGTAAGTCAACGGCGCTAAAAGGTTGCGAGTTGATTGCCGGTCACCGCCGGGGGTGACCGGCAAGGTTGTTGCCAATGGGGGGCAGGACTCAGTTGTGGAGAATGGAGGATTGCAGGATGGCCGCCGCTTTCTTTTCCGAGGCGGTCGCTTGTACATGAAGATGAAAATGGTACGATCCGGGCGATTCCACGGCCTCGATCATCGCCGACTCTCCATCTTTGATGATGACAGATGTCCGCCGGACGATCTGACCCTCATGCTGAATTGTGCAGTCAAGCAGGATCTCGCCGGACGTCGGAAGCGAATTGCCTTGCGCCAGTTCTTCGCTCCAGTCGGTTGATTGACCGGGGGCATCGGGGAGGTACGGCGTGCATCCGAAGCCGTATTGCCCGACATGCAACAGCGGCTCGCCGGTGTCCTTGTCGTTAATTATCTCGCCAGAGTGGACGGAATACATCGTTGAATACTCTTGCAACAGGTGCAGATCGGAATTCGACACCTTCATATCAACGCCGATGAGTATCGCCGGCCCTGGGGCCACCAATGGCTGCGCGGCCCATGCCGTGTATGTTACGGCGCCGGTGAGGGCAGCGATGAACGTCAGTGCGGCAAGCCGGCGTGACCTCACGGGAAGCGGGCGCTTGAGCATGGCAACTCTCTCCTTGAGTGGATGGATGGACTGCCAATGGCAGCCAACGGATAACCGCCACGCGGACTCCGTAGCGAGTTGAGTCTTCAGCAACGCCTCTGCGTAGCGGCGCCGCGCAACGTCACGCCCAAGCAGAACGTAGGCGTCACAGGCGAGTTCCTGGTCCATTCGAAGCCAAGCAAGCGCGGCGTATATCAGCGGATTGAACCAAAAGATGCAGAGCGCGAGCGATCCCAACACGTTGACCGCAACATCGTGTCGGGTTGCGTGCGCGCGCTCATGGGCAAGGACCAACTCCTGCTCATCCCTGGGGTAGCGCGCCTCAAAATCCATCGGTACCACAATCCTTGGATGTAACGCACCGACTACCATCGGCGTCATCACGTTGCCGCGATGGAATCCCCCCGCATCGGGAATCAACTCGCTGAGGGTTGGCGCAAACTGGCGCTGGCGCCTGATCATCAAGACCCCCGCGATAGTGAACCCGGCGCCCCACAATGCCAGGGCAATGTCGATGAGCGAAGTTCGACGATTAGGATCGGCGCGTCCTGTAACTGCTGCCGTCATCGCGGAACTGATATGTTGAGGGAGGACGACCGTTCGAACAAAATACACTTGCTTCGGTGCCGGCAGCAGGACCGCCACCGCCATCGCTGGAACCAGAAGCCACAGCCAATATGCCACCTTTGCACCGGCCGCGACCCGCACTGGCCTGCGCAGCAGGCCAACCAAAGCCACGGCGATGCTTGTGGCAATCGTCGAATTCGCCAATACGCGGAACAAATCAGCGCTCATCGTCGATGTCCTTAATGAGTTGTTTGAGCTCTTCAACGTCTTTTTTGGTGAGCTTCCTTTGCTGACTGAAATAAGAAACCAGCGGTGCAACCCGGCCTCCAAAAAGGCGGTCTACAAATCCATGACTTTCGGAGGATAGCCACTCATCCCGCGTGAGCACGGGTGAATAAATGTAGCGACGGTTCTCTTTGCGCGCGCGCAGCGCCCCTTTCTTTAGCAGGCGATTCAGCAGAGTCTTCACCGTGGGTTCTTGCCATTTCCCATGACGCAGCGCATCGACAACTTCCTCGCTGACGAGAGCACCGCGCGCCCAGAACACCTGCATCACAACGGATTCAGCCTCGCTAATCGGCGTCCGCTTCTTACCGCGCATCTTTTTTGCTCCATCGGTTACAGGCGTAATCCTACAACAATAATTACACATGTAAACAACCGCTGCAATAACGTGGCTAGTTAAGACACCTAACCGGTGGCATCAGAATCTGTTTGAGGAGTCACGCCGCAGGGCCGATGAACCGTCGAGGCAGCAAGCCGGGCAGCCACTGTCGTGCCGGCCCGCAACGGTCCGTCCCTGAAGCCGACTTGGGAATGTCCGCCCGGCTCGCTCATGGCCCATCTGCGGCTCAAATCGCGAGGGCAAACCCAGGTCCAAGGAACACCATCGACGCAGCTCCAATGAATACGGCGATAACGATCCAAGGGACCGAGCAAGTCAGGGTGGCTGCCGCGCCGTCAGCTGATGACAATCGCTCCGCTCTTGCTGGCGTAAACAACAGGCCGATCGAAAGCAGCAGGGATTGCGGCGCGCCATGGCGCACTATGGCCGCAGCAGCATTATGGTCGAACGCCGCAGTCGCACACGCAATGGCGCCGGCGGTGAGCCATGTCGTTGCAACGATCGTCTTCGCGCGGGTTCGGGGATGTCCAAAGGGTGCCATCTGAGACCCGATGAATCGCACGGTAAGAACGTATAGTAGAGCGCCAAGCGCGATCATCGCGTATCGGACAGGTCCCCCAATGTGGAATTGCTGCATGGCCCACGCCCAGTCGTCTGTCCTGGTTGCCGCGCTGAAGACAAGTTGCAGTTCAATCCACAGCAGATTGAAGGCTGCCACCAGGATGACGAACAGTCGCATTGCGGTGGATGTGCGGTGCACAATGCGAATGCACAGCACCGCGGCAAGGCCAACCACGAGATTTGCAAATGGACCAGCCAAATCGATGGCAGATCCGGTAAGGGAACAATCCACGAAAATAGAAGATAACGAACGAATCCGCCCGCCAAGCGCGAGGCATGCGGCACCATGTCCCAGAGCATGGTGAGCGACATCGGCGGAAACGTAAGCGAGCAGCCCAATCGCCCCAATAGTTGCGACATTGTCTTTGGATGCGGCGCCCATTGTGGGAAGGATACAGGTGAATCAATGGCAACAGCGCGGTTGCATTGAACTCTTAGCGACCAAAATGCTGCCGTTGGCGACCGACAGCAATGGCTCAACAGCTGGCTTCAGCCGAAATAGGAGCAACTGTCAGCGATGACTCTGCAGGAGGGCCCGAAGCTCCTCGTTAGTCCTTGCCATGGCTATCGTTCCAGTGAGATATCGCATGGAAACGGCATGGTGCTGCTCGTCATAGGAGTCGATACAATCGCTAGCAAGGAAGACTTCGTAGTCTCGTTGATATGCATCAATGGCCGTCATACGAACGCAAGCATGGGTATTTATGCCCGCAATGACGATCCGTTGGATATTGTTGGTGCGAAGAATCGAATCCAACTCGGTTCCGAAGAAGCCGCTGTAACGCTTCTTAATGATCACGAAGTCTGACGGGGCGACGACCAGTTCGGGTAGTAACTCCACCCCAGGGGTGCCTTCGACGGTTATGCGATGCCCGCCTTGCCGAACGTCAATTGGTGCATCCTGCAGATCAGGCGCAAACACTTGCTTGATCCAGAATATCGGTGAATGGTTTTGCTTAGCGTCAGCCACCAAGGCGTTTACATGCGACGCGAGGCTGGGCCGACTGCGGATCAGTCGTGGGTGCGATACGAAGAAATCCACCTGTAGATCGATAATTACCGTCGCAATCGCCACTGCCAACTCCATGGCCAGCTCGGGATGGAAGTTTAGCTCGTTTCCGGACTCCCGTTAGCTGACAGTCGCGTGCGGCTGGAAGGGGGTGAAATTGCTGCCTATCCTTCTGAAGGCGCATATATTTGATTCTGGTAGGATCAAGCGGTCATCGAGGTATCCCGGATCAAGAAGACTTGATTGGTGGGGTGGAGCATGAAGCGAAGGTTCCTCGCAATGGCGGTCCGATCTGGGCTCAGCAGCATTCTCTTAGTGTACTCAGCAATTGCTCACTGCGGAGAGGATGCCTTTGCGAAGTGGGCGGCCACCCACGCCATTCCGGTAACTACGGTCGAACCCAGCGAAGACTTCTCGGATCTGCTGCCCTTGAAGTCAAAGATCGGCAAAGCTCTTGTCGTCGCTCTCGGGGAGCCGATGCACGGCGCGCACGAGCCCATGGCGTTCCGGAACCGGCTGATCCGCTTCCTGGTTGAGCAGATGGGATTTACTGCCGTTGCGCTCGAGTCCGGCTTCACGGAATCGATCAACGCGCGTTCATTTATCGAGGGGGGCGACGGCGACGTCGAAGCGGCGGCACAAACAGCGCTGCCCGGGCTTAGTCAATACCTCGAAACACGTCAGCTGCTTCAATGGATGCGGGACTACAACGCGACAGCCGACTCGCGCGGCCATCGCAAGATTCGCCTGTACGGCATCGACATCACAGCGGGGGGACAGCTGAGCGGGCCAAGGCTCACGATCGACTCCGCGCTAAAGTTTCTCTCTCGCGCCGACCCCACGACCGCGCAAAAGATCCGGGACTCATTGAGCGGCAACCTCCCGGAAGCCGAGTCCCATGAATTGGGGCCACTGCCAGTAGCCACTCAAGCGGAGTTCGACATCAGCATCGAGGCCATTGCCAACGCCATGCAAAGGACCCGAAAGAGGCTCATCGCCAGTAGCTCCGACGAAGAGTATCGCTGGGCTCTGCACAATCTAGATGCGGCGCGTCAGCTCGCGAAGTGCCTTCCTATCACACCGTCGCCGGGAGCAAGCATGAGGGTCTGGGCGCGTACGACGGCCTGCCGAGACGCCGCAATGGCGGAAAATGTGAAGTGGGCATTAAAGAACGAAGGTCGGCAGGGGCGTCTCCTCGTGTTCGCTCACGTCGGTCATGTGATGAACTGGAAGGAAGATGGCCGGCGCATGGCCGAGGTGCGCGAGAAGCCGCCGCTGATGGGCTTTCATTTGCGTCGTGAGTACGGCGAGAATCTCTACATCATCGCAATGGCGACTGCGACCACGTCCGGGGGGCTTCCCGCCGCCAAGCCAGTCGAAGCAAACAGCATCGAAAGCGCTCTGGCGGGACTAGCCCTGCCGTTGATGTTCCTCGACGTGAGAATGGCCCGGTGGAACACGAAAGCTTTCGCTTGGCTGTCCACTCCACGGGGAATTGATGCAAACGTTTCTGCCCATTCCCTGATCACGCCCTCGACTGCTTTGGATGCTTTCCTTTTCATATACACATTGACGCCCGCAATTCTGTCCTCCGGTAGAGCTCTTTGACATACCGGTCCGCGGACCGCTTGCTTTGCTGCTTGATCGCAGGACCCGTTCATTTCAGCCAACGGCGATTGCGGCCGACACCCGGTTGCGCAAAACCGGCCGCTCGTGACAGTCGGCAGGGGGTCATAACCGGAAATTTGAAATGCGACGAGCCGAGCGGCAGGTCTCGGAATTATTTTCGCCGCCATCGGCCGGAAGCTGACATCAACCGGGCTGATATGGCTCGTAGAAAGCGGACGTCAATGATTTGCGATACGCCATCCACGAGCCCATTTAAGCGAAACAACAAAACCCCTTGTCTTGCCAGATTGCATCGGCGACATGAATAAGGTTTGGATTTACAGTTTCTTCGCCAGCTTGATCCTTTGGATAGGTCTTGTGATCTCCGCCAGCGCGCAAGACCCACACTTGGCGCCACGCGCAAAAGATCTCTTGGAAGCTAAGAACTTCGTGGCCGTCGCGCGGGAGTCTCATTACGCATCGACGGTCCCGGCGCAGGCCCGCGCGGATGATCGAAAGACGATGGTTGGGATGTTGCACGTCTTCTTTGACGACCTCGGCGGCTTAGCGCAAGCGGCGCTCCTACCCCCCGATTCCATTCGGTCGGGAGCAGGCGGACCTTTTGTTGTACTTGAACTATATGCGGGCGATGCTTCCGATTGGCAGGCAGAGTCGGCTCGGTTTGAGCAGCACGGAAGCAGTTACACCTTCCACGATTCATCAACCTCGTTCGCGTTGACGCTGGCTTATATTCGGCCGGGGTCGCAGTGGGAATTGCTCGACATAGTATTGGCGGCTCCGGCCTCGGACGCCTCTGCGACCGCCCGGTTGGCTGAAATGCAGTCGAAGCTGCTTAACTATCTTCGCGAGCAGAGCGCCACACATGCATCGTCGGGAAACTGATGGCGTAATCCTTTGGCCATCGCTAGAACTCCGTGCAATTCCATCATGCCGTTCACGCCGTTGCAGTCATTTGCGATCGACGGCATTGGGTGAAGGGCCGGCGTCTCACGGGTCACTTGCGTGGCCGGCAGCTGTCTGAAGCCTCGTTCGGCGCTTTCGGGGCTGAACGGTAGGATTTGGGATTTCTTGGCGCCTTTACCAGCAACACCACCGGGTTACTTCAACGCAGCATTTGTCAGCACCTGCCACGCGAAGACAAGCATGACGATCCACCCTGTAACGTACAGCATGGGTCGCAGGGGAAATCGGGCCAGTCCGGAAATCATGCCGATGGCGTGCGCTGCGCGCAGCCAAAAAAAGATGATCGAACACGCGACGGTCACGGGTGTGGAAACGTGAGTAATAGCTCCGACCAGAACAATAATCGAGAAAGGCAGCAGTTGCTCCAGGAGATTCTGATGAGCACGCGCACTGCGGTGAACCCACGGCGGCATGGCACTGTGATCAGGTGGACGAATGAATAATTGATCCTTACCCGGAAACCTTGTCGTGTTGATGCCTATGATGAAGGGAATCCAAAGTGATCCGGCAAGCAAAGCGGTGTACAAAAGCCATCTGAGTTCCGTCGTCATGTAGCCTCCCCTTTGGGTCCGAATTTGCTCCGAGCAATGATGGATTCAGGATCGCCCTAGCCGGGCATTGGAACCTTCTGTTGCACGGTCACCGTCGTGCCGATCGAGGCGCCGATGATCAAGATGATCGCGACCCATTGCATGCCCGACAAATGCTCGTTGAGAAATACCAGGCCAAACAAGGCAGCCAGAGCGGGGTCTACGCTCATGAGCACACCGTAGGTGCGGGCCGGTAGCCGCGTGAGCGCCAGCATCTCCAGAGTATAGGGCAGCGCCGTCGAGAGGACGGCCACCGCGAGACCAGGCAGCAGGACGGATCGCGACCACAGCGCTGAGCCGGCAGTCACGAGTCCGATGGGTGCAATGACAATGGTGGAGATGATGCTCCCGAGCGCGACTGTCTGGACGCCATGACCCGCGCCGGCCTTGCGACCGAAGATGATGTAAAGGGCCCAGCAAGCACCGGCTCCGAGGGCGTAGAGGATGCCCACCGGATCGATCCGGCCGCCAGGATGTCCAATCGGCAGGAGTAGCAGCATGCCGCCTATTGCCAGCACCACCCAGCAGAAATCCCAGGCGCGCCGCGAGTTGACGACAGCGACCGCCAGAGGTCCCGAGAACTCCACCGCTACCGCGATGCCCAGCGGGATGCGGCTGAGCGCCATATAAAATGCAAGGTTCATCAAGCCCAGGGACATCCCGTAAAGCACCAGCGCCTGTCGCGAGCCTGGGGCGATGCGGGCGCGCCAGGGTTTCAGGGTAATCGCCAGAATGACCGTGCCCAGTACGGTTCTCACCGTCACCATTCCAATCGCGCCGATGAGCGGAAACATCGTCTTGGCGATCGAAGCACCGACCTGAAACGACGCCATCGCCAGCAACAGCACGATGACTGGAAATACATTGGATGCGGGCCCGACCAGTGGCTTCATGGCGGAATTAGATCATTTCGCGCGTTGCCGCTGAAAGTTTGTGCCCGGAAGCGGCTACCGGCGGCCGTCAGCTGAGCCGGGATACGCGCGCAGTCGCCCCCGGAAACCCCTACACTTCGCCTCAACGCGCAAACCGCGAGGTGCGGTGAACCAATCTAGGAGGCGGGACCGGTGCGTGTGGCGACGACTGCGGGTGACAGGGGTGCACAAGGAAATTCCCGTCGGGGACCGGGCCTGCTCGCTCTTGGGGCACTTGGCGTGGTCTTTGGCGACATCGGCACCAGTCCGCTGTACACATTCAAGACCGTCCTGAATCTCAGCGCGATCCATCCCACGGCCGAAGGTATCTTGGGCGCGCTGTCGCTGGTGATCTGGACGCTGATTGTCATTACCTCCATCAAGTACGTCACGATCGCGATGAGCATGGACAACCACGGCGAAGGTGGCATCCTGGCGCTCATGGCGCTTCTGGCGCTCAATAAGCACAAGCGGCCGGTGATTGTCGCCTTCGGGTTGTTTGGCGCGGCGCTCATTTACGGTGACGGCGCCATTACCCCGGCCATTTCCGTGCTCTCGGCCCTCGAGGGCCTCGACATCGCCATACCCGCGCTGCACGCATACGTGCTGCCGGCAGCCGTAACCATCCTGGTACTGCTATTCGCGATACAACCGATGGGAACCGCTCGAATCGGTCGGGCCTTCGGCCCGGTCATGGCGCTGTGGTTCATCGTCATCGGTGTGCTTGGTGTTTGGGGCATCGCGCAGCACCCCATTGTCCTGGTCAGCCTGAACCCGCTCCTGGGCCTGCGATACCTGTTCGGTCATGGCTATTCCGGTTTCCTGGTGCTGGGTGGCGTCTTTCTCTGCGTCACGGGAGCCGAGGCGCTTTATGCGGATATGGGTCATTTCGGATCACGTCCGATCCGCCTTGCCTGGTCAGTGCTGGTGTTCCCCTGCCTGCTGCTCAACTACGCCGGACAGGCAGCCGTCGTGCTGGGCGGAGCCCCGATAACGGATAACATCTTTTTCCGGCTTTGCCCGGCGCCTTTTCTGGTGCCGCTGATCGTGCTCTCCACGGTGGCCACCATCATCGCCAGCCAGTCGATCATTACCGGTGCCTTCTCCATGACGCGGCAGGCGATCCAGCTCGGTTGGATGCCGCGCTTGGCGATCAAACAGACATCCGCCGAAGGCTTTGGCCAGATATACGTCGGTACGGTCAATTGGGCGCTCGCCATCGTGACGATTGGCCTGACACTCTCCTTCACGAAATCCGACAACCTTGCCGCCGCCTACGGCATCGCAGTATCCCTGACCATGCTCATGACGTCGGTTCTGCTATTCATGGCGATGCGCGACGTTTGGGGCTGGGGTCTGCTTCCCAGTGCAGCGCTGGCCGCAGTCCTGCTCTGTATCGACGCTGCATTCTTCGGAGCGAATGTGGTCAAGGTACTTGACGGAGGGTACGTACCGTTGCTACTCGCGCTCGCCGTCTATACCGTCATGCTGGTCTGGCATCGTGGCACAGTGGCCGTGGCCGCAGCGGTGAGCGAGAAGTTGACGCCGGTCCCGCAGTTCCTTGAACAACTTACCGCCCAGCACATTCCGCGCGTGCCAGGCACCGCCGTGTTCCTGACGCGGACCGCGCAGGACATTCCGCCGGTCATGGCGTGGCATGTCAAACACAATCGAGCCTTGCACAGCTCGCTTCTGGTGCTGACCATGGCGCCGGATACCATACCTTACGTCGCCGACAGCGAGCGCCTGGAAGTCACGAATCTTGCGCCCCACTTCTGGCGGGCCAAGGCCCGTTATGGCTTCATGGAACGCCCCGATATTCCCGCGCTGCTGCAGCTGACGCATGCATTCGGCTGCAATTTGGATTTTCACGATGTCACGTACTACGTTGGCCATGAGACCATCGTGCGGCGCGAAGATGGGCACGGTTTGGCCCGCTGGGAAGAGGCCTTTTACGCCGCCATGGTGCGCAACTCCGCACACGTCAGTGACTTCCTGCGCATTCCGCGCGAGGGCATAGTGGAGATTGGGCCGCAGATTGCGATCTGAGGGGACTGGACAGAGCCACCGGCACGGCCTAGCGGCTACCGTCTCCGTGCCCACCGTTGCCGCCATCGCCACCCGGCGAGGGGTCGGGACTCACGGTGCCCGGAGTGTGGGGTGTGCCTGGAGAATTCGGATCGCGTGGGGTGCGCGGAGAGCCCGGATCGCCAGGAAGTCCGGGCGTGCCGGATTTGCGCACGATCCTGCGCGATGGAGTGAGCGGGCTGGAACTGGCCGGAGCACTGGAGCTCGGTGCCGTGCCGCCCGGACTGCCTGACTGCGCCCAACTGATCGCGCACAGCAGCATACCCAGGGGTAGCGCCGCCCAGGGCTTGATCCGACGGGTCATGGAATGTCTCCTGAGGCAATTGACTGCAGGTGAAGAGTGCATCCGACCAAGAGCCCAGGGTAGAGGCCGATGGGAGGTCGAAACGGTAGGACACGCCCCATGGGATTAGGAGTTCGCCTACAGCGGAGCAACCCATGCGCGTGGCAGCTGTGTCGCCTATAATTGCCGTAACGCGCCTATGCCTTCTCATCTGCCGGTGGTACCCCACCGCAGGAGACTCTATGAATCGCGTCGCGACAACGCTGGCAGGGGCAAGCCTGCTGCTACTCTCGCAGCTTGCCAGCGCGGCAGTGCCGGAAGGGTGGTTTGCCAACGGGTCCGCTCTGAATGACTTCACGGTTGTTACGGATAGAGCGGTCCTCTACCAAGGGCATCCCAGTGTCTCCATCAGTTCAAAGAAGATGGAGAAGACGGACTCGAACGGCTTCGCTGGTCTGATGCAGCAAAGTTCTGCGAACGACTACCAGGGCAAACGTGTACGCCTGAGTGCCTATCTGAGGACTCGGGACGTGGTGGGTGAGCGCACACTGGGCGCGCACATATGGTTTCGCGTGGACGGGCCCGGCGGCAAAATGCTGGGCTTTGACAATATGGACACCCGTCCGGTCAAGGGCAATACGGAATGGACCCAGTACGCGATCGTTCTGGATGTTCCACGGGAGAGCATCGGTCTTGCCTATGGGTTCTTCCTGAACGCTGCTGGAACAGTATGGGCCACCGGCTTCAAACTCGAAGAGGTCAGCAATGCAGTGCCGGCGACCAACAGCCTGCCATTGCACCCGGCCAATCTCGACTTCGAACAATAGTCATCCTCTTGCGATGAACTCTGGCGCCGCATTGCCAAACACCGTGCTGCTCGTCGGCGCCTCGCGCGGACTCGGCTATGCCATGGCCGAGGAATTCCTGAAGCTCGGCTGGAACGTCGTGGGTACCGTTCGCGGTGAGGCACGAACCGCGCTACACGATCTGGCGCAGCGCTCGTCCGGGCGAGTCGAAATCGCGATGCTCGATATCACGGTGCGCGAGCAGATTGCCGCGCTTCGCTCCCGTCTTGCGCACAGAAGGCTCGACCTGCTGTTCGTCAACGCCGGCGTGACCAACAATCCGAATGAGACTATCGGCGAGGTTTCAACGCAGGAATTCATCCGCGTCATGCTGACCAACGCTCTGAGCCCGATGCGTGTGCTGGAAGCGCTGTATGACCTCGTTGCCGACGACGGCACCATCGGCGTGATGTCCTCGGGCCAGGGCAGCGTGACAAACAACACTACCGGCATGCGCGAGGTGTACCGGGCAAGCAAGGCCGCGCTGAACATGTTCATGCGCAGTTTCGCGGCGCGCCACGCTGCCGACCAACGTGCCATGGTGCTGATGGCGCCTGGGTGGGTGCGCACCGACTTGGGCGGCCCGGATGGGCGCCTCGCCATCGAGGAGAGCATCCCGAATGTCGTGCGCACCTTGCTCGCCGCGCACGGCCATGCCGGCCTACAGTACCTGGACTATCTCGGCCGCACGGTTCCCTGGTAGACGCGACGGCCGCTGGCCACCGGCTAGTTCGCGGAAGGATCACCGCTCGGCGGTGGCGCCTGATCTTCCTGTGCCTTCGGGCCCAGCCGTTGAGCGAGTATCGGTTTGAGGGCGTCGGCCCACAGTTGGTAGGCTTTTGCGGTCAGATGCAGGCCGTCACTGGTCATCCCCGGCAGCAGCACTCCGTGGCCGTCAGTCAGCCGCGCATTGATGTTGAGGTAGCGGATCCGATGCCCGTCTGCCAATCGTGCCAGGCCCCGGTTGGCTGCATCGACGATTGGCATGACCTTGATGTTATCGCTGCGCGGCGTGATTCCCATGAGCACCACCGTCGCCTGCGGTGCGCGGGCGCGCAGCTCCTTGACCACGGCCGCGACGCCACGAACCGTCTCGGCCGCGCGAACTTCCGTGTCATCGGCAGGTGACAGGTTGCCGATATTATTGGTTCCGGCCATCAGCACAATGACCTTGGGATTCACACCATCCAGTTCGCCCTGCTGCAGGCGCCACAGCATGTTCTGCGTCTTATCCCCACCCCAACCAAAGTCGGCTGCGTTCCAGCCTTTGAAGTTCTCGTTCCAATTCTGAAGGTTGTCAGCATACTGCCGGTCGCTGGTGCCCCAGCGCCTGGTGATCGAATCCCCCATGAAGTAGACATCAATCCTGCCCTGCGTGCGCTTCGTCAGCAGTTGCTGATGCGCTTTGAGGGAGTTCGCATCGGTCCGAGCCAGCGGCTGGTCGGCCGGCTCGAGCGGCGGTTGGCCTGGATGCACAGTGTCGACATACATCATGCCAGGTCCATGCCAGGCGCCGTGATCGTTGTCGACAGGATTACTGGATTGAATCATCGAGGCGTAGGCCGCTCCGGGTTGCCCGATGAGGCAGCCCGCCAGGGGCATCAGCAGTAACGGCGAGAGTGGGATTTTTGGGCGCATAGCCGATTTTAGCCCCAATGGCAGTCGGATCAATCGGTAAACTCGTTGAACCCGCGGCCGCTCAGGATCATGGGCACGCACTTTTCTGCCCGCGCCAGCCGTGTCTTTGGCTGCTTCGCGCCTGAGACATGGAAGAGGTACGACTTTCGGCGTCCCGGCGTCAGTGCGTCGAACGCTGCCTTCAGCTCCGATGACGCTTTCAGCTTCGCTTGCAGCTCCACCGGAACTACATACTCCGAAGCCTTCTTCAGGGGAACCTTCTGTCTCGATTTCTCGAGCTGGATGGCCTCCTTGATGTACCGCCTCAGGGTCATCTGCAGAGCCGAAATTTCCGCGGGCGAGGTGAAGCGAACCCAGCGGCCCGCCTGGGTATGCTCGCCGATCTTCTTGAGAATGTGCTTCGGGTCCTTTAGCAAGACGCCTTTGAAGAACGAGAACGCACACACATCTTTAAGCGGGATGATGATCGCGACGTTCCTTTGCTGGTAGGTGAAGCAGGGCTTGCCCCATTTCACCTCCTCGCCCAGATCGCAGGCGAGGGCGATCTTCCTCAGCTCGTCCATTTCCCTCTGCCACTTTTTCGCGTAAGGCACTTTCATCATCGCCCCCGGGCGCCACATCCCATTCGGCTTCATAAACGGTATTGGGCTGGCGCGCAATGCGCGCTCGGCCGGCACTTGCATGCCGCCCCGCCTCGTGTTATAAACTGAACCATATGGTTCAGTATAGTCGAAGCCACTTTGATGCTTCGTTCGCCGCGCTCTCGGACGCCACCCGACGCGGCGTTCTGGAGCAGCTCGGCCGTGCGGACGCATCGATCACGGAGCTGGCCGGGAGGTTCCGCATGACCCTAACGGGCATGAAGAAGCATGTCGGCGTCCTGGAACAGGCGGGGCTCGTCACCACGCAAAAGATCGGGCGCGTGCGCACCTGCAGTCTCGGCCTGCGCCGACTGGAGGAAGAGGCGGCATGGATCGAGCGATACCGCCAGCTCTGGGACGCCCGCTTCGACGCGTTGGACACGGTTGTCGAGGAATTGAAACGGCAGGACAGGATCGGTGCACGCAAGAAGAGAGAGCGAGGCTACCCATGAAGAACAGTACGTCAGTGGAACGTCGGTCCGAGCGAGAGCTGGTCGTATCGCGAACCTTCAACGCACCGGCGCGCCTGGTGTTCGAGGCTTGGACCAAGCCCGAGCTGCTCAAGCGCTGGTGGGTGCCGAAGTCCTTCGGCATGTCCTTTGTTGCCTGCGAGCTAGATGTCCGGGTCGGGGGCGGCTACCGTTTCGAGTTCGGCCACGAGGCCTCCAAGCCCATGGCGTTCTTCGGTCGATACCTGGAAGTAACACCCCCCTCGCGCCTGGTCTGGACCAATGACGAAAGTGTCGACGGTTCCGTCACCACAGTGACCTTCGAGGACCGAGGCGGCACAACGCTGGTGGTCATGCACGAACTGTATCCCTCGAAGGAAGCTCTCGACGCCACCCTTGCCGGGATGGAGGGTGGGATGCCCGAAACATTCGCGCAACTGGACGAGCTTCTGGTCACTCTGGGCGGGAGCGGGTGACGGTCACGTAGTTGGCGAGCTCTTATCAGAGGAACGACACGTGGGCCGCTTCCTGCTTGCCTTGGGCGAAACCGGTGAGGGCGGCGGGGATGCCGGTCGCCGGATCCATCGGGTGCGTGCCCACTGCGGCTCGGGGCCACTACGACAGTTCTGCGTACCTGTGCTGCCGCGCTAGCACCCGGCCGAGGCGCCGATCATGAGACCTGGGGGCTACTGGCACTCAAGGACTCGCGCACCCGCGACCCGTATCCTCGCGGTCACGACCTCGTCGGTAGCGGCCTGAGTGGCCTCGCGCTGGGCTTTCGCCAGGGCGTCGCGGGTGCAATCCGGGTCCCGGCCGCAGCTTGGCGCTAACGTACGCGCCAGCGCGCGCGTCATGTTCGTGTACTCCTCCGAGCAGGCATTCATGGCGGCAAGCGCGACAGCTTCCGAGGCAGACTCGGGATGGTCGAGCCGCGGTATCGCGGCTCGGACGCATTGCATCCAGGCATTGCGTGTGATGTTCAGCTCTTTGGCGGCAACCGGCCCTGTATCCACGGTATCCTGCGGCGTGGCCGCGGCTGCACGCCCGCACACGGCGGCTGTCACGGCGATCGCCACCATCAGCCCGATCAGATTCCTGCGGTTCATGATCGCTCCTTCACGCCCATCTCGCCAAGGTTCGAGGGCCGTCGGCAGGCGCCTGAGGCATGCACCCTGCTTGCACGCCCGCCCGCCGAGTTTACCATTGGCCTGTGCAGCATTCCGTTCAGTGGTGCAAACGGCGCCGCCCGTTTTGCCCAATAATGAGGAGGTTGGAGGTATATTGACCAGCGGCGATCCGGCAGCGGATCGACTGGATCCGGCGGCAACAGCCGGACCGATCATTGATTCGAAGGGAGGGGAACACAATGAAGAGTCTCGTCTGGTCCGTCTTGGCCGCCGTCACGCTCACAGGTGCATTGATGAGCGCGCCCGCATCGGCGCAATCGGCGGCTGCGCCACCCGACCCGATGGCCAATCCCTGTCAGCGCGCCTGCCTGGAAGGCTGGGTGAATAATTATCTCGAAGCCATGAAGGCGCACAATGTCGATCCGGCGCTGTTTGCGCGCGAGGTCAAGTTCACCGAGAACGGCATTCACCTGCCACTGGGCGGGGAGGGCCTGTGGTTCGACATGACCGGCATCGGCACCTACAAATTCTACGTGCCTGACATCGAGACACAGCAGATCGCCTTCTTCGGCACCGTGCAGATCGCCGGCCGCGCCTCGACGCAGGGACCGGCCAAGCCGACCACCGTCGGCCTGGTGCTGCGCCTGAAGATTCGCAAGGGCAGGATCACCGAGATCGAGCAGCTTTCCATTCGCCCCGAGGTGCAGCTCGGCCCGGCCGCGGCGGGACCGCCGCCGCGCTTCCCGCCCACCGGCGAGGCGGTCGAGGCGATGGGTGCGCCGGACCCGATATTTGGTGCGGTGATCCCGCCGGCCGAACGCATGAGCCGCGCGGACCTGATCCGCACCGCCAACTACTATTTCACCGGCATGGCCCCCAATGACGGCAAGGGCTACTACCCCTTCACCGACGACTGTCTGCGCCATGAGAACGGCATGATCACGGCCGGCCCCAAGGACCCCTCTGCGCCCAATCGCATGGGCTGCAAGGAGCAGTTCGAGAAGGGCCTCAAGGGCGTCGTGAGCCGCATTCGCGACCGCCGCTTCGTTGCCGTGGACCGCGAGCGCGGCATCGTCTTTGCCTTCGCCTTCTTCGATCACCACAACATCAACTGGACCTGGCAGTTGGGCGAGCTGTTCAAGATCGAGAAGGGCAGGATCCACCGCATCGAGGCCATGTTCCAGAAGGCGCCGTTCGGCACGCCGTCGGGCTGGTCCACCTATGAGCAGGCGATGTCCGAGGACATTCAGGACGTCCGCTGACCATCGCCCAGGAAATTCGAGAGACAAGGGGGAAATACATCATGAAGAAAGCACTTTTCGCCGTGCTGCTGGCCTGCGCCGCCGCGCCCGTCCTTGCGCAACAGGGTGGCGCGGTGGGTCCGCCGCCCAGCCCCTATGCGCCCCTGCAGGATCGCCCCAGTTGCAGCCGCGATGAGCTGAAGCGGCTCACCGCCGCCTATGTCGAGGCGCAGGGCAAGGGCAGCCTCGCAGGGCTGCCGATGGACCCCAAGGCGCATTATCTCGAGAACGGCAAGGACGTGGATCCCGGCGCGGGCATGTGGGCGAAGCCGCTCCAGGTGGCCCACGCCATGAGCTTCCACGATGACAAGCGCTGCAAGACCTTCACCGAGGTCGTCGTGACCGGCCCGACACCCTATGTCATCGGCACGCGGCTGTATGCGCACGATGGGAAGATCATCCGCGTCGACAGCCTCGTCACCAAGCCGGGCAACTGGCTGTTCAATGCCAACTCCTACCTCAAATATACGAGCAAGGAGGATTGGTCGCCGCTGTACAAGTATCAGCTGACCGAGCCGAAGGAGATGATCCGCGGCGCCAATGCTTATCTGGACGGCTTCTCCGACAAGTTCACGGACATCCCCTGGGGCACGCCCTGCGCGCGGCTCGAGGGCGGCGCCTATACCAATGCCAAGGGCGATCCGCATGCAAGTTGCGAAGTGGGCATGCCGGCGGGTCTGCTCTACATCACCCACCGCGACTACCTGATCGATGAGGAGCTGGGCGTCATCAACGTGTTCTGCAGGTTCGGTGGTCGGGCCGAGTCGCCGGACAGCCATTCCTTCCGTTTCATCGACGGCAAGATCCGCGCGGTACACACGCTGACGCCGATTCCCGGGCCGCAGGCCAATGACGATGGCGGTATCGTCCGCGGTGCCGCGGACCCCAATGCACCGCGCCCGGCGGGCGGGGCGAACGGCCCGCGCACCTGAAGCAGTGGCCATGAGGACGATTCTGGCCGCCGCAGTGCTCCTGATTGCGGCAGCCGGCGCGGTGGCGGCTACCAATGCCGAGGAACCGTTGTGGGCCTATGGCTTCACCGCTGCGCCATCGACCGGTCCATCACCGGTGCCGCCTCCAGGGCCGCGGCCTGACAACAAGATCCTGCTTCATGTCGATGGCTCGAAACAGTCCTTCACGCGTGCGCAGGTCATCGATTTCTATGGTCCCGCGGACTGGTTCCCCGACGATCATCCGCCGATGCCCGAGATTGTCGCGTACGGCAGAAAGACCGCTGCCCCGCCCATCATGGCCTGCGGCCTATGCCACCTCCCGAACGGCAACGGGCGACCCGAGAATGCCAATCTCACCGGTCTGACCTACGACTACATCGTTCAGCAGCTGCTGGACTTTCGCAATGGCTCGCGTCAGACCTCCGACAAGCGCAAGACCAACACGGCGTTGATGAACGCGTTCGGCAGGAGCATGACCGACGCAGAGGTGAAGGCGTCCGCCGCGTACTTCGCCTCCATCCCCGCGAAGCAATCCACCAAAGTCGTGGAAAGTGATACGGCGCCCAAGACGCTGCCCAGTGGCGGCCTGTTCATCCCCATCAAGGGGAATGGAGCGACGACCGAACCGCTGGGGAATCGCATCGTCGAGGTGCCGATGGATGAGGAGCAGACCGAAACGCTGCGCAATCCGCGCGTGCGGTTCATTGCCTATGTGCCCAAAGGCAGCCTTGCAAAAGGCGAGATTCTGGTCAGGACCGGAGGCGCCAAGGTCACACCGTGCACCGTGTGCCATGGCGCCGACCTGCGGGGGCTGGGTCCCGTGCCGCGACTGGCGGGCAATTCACCCAGCTACCTGGCCCGCCAGCTTTACGACATGCAAACCGGCCATCGTGCCGGGGCCTGGACGCCGTTGATGGCGCCGGTCGTGGCCGGGCTCAATGACGCGGATGTATTGGCGGCGGCCGCCTATCTCGGATCGCTTCGGCCCTAGACAAATTTCAGGAGAAGCATATGCGCAGCATCGTATGGATGATCCTGGCCGCCTTGAGCGTGCAGGCGGCCCACGCACAAATCAGCCGGGCCCGGGTCACGGGCGGCGAGGTCAGCGGCACCGCCGCGAACGGCCTTTCGATTTTCAAGGGCATTCCGTTTGCCGCGCCGCCGGTCGGCCCGCTGCGCTGGAAGGCGCCGGCGCCGCTGCGCCCCTGGTCGGGGGTGAAGCACGCCGATGCCTTTGCGGATGCCTGCATGCAGCCACCGCATTCGCAGGGTAACACCGCACCGGTCAGCGAAGACTGCCTGTACCTGAACGTATGGACGCCGGCCGCATCGGCCCGCGAGCGGCTGCCGGTCATCGTCTGGATTCATGGCGGCGGCTATGTCGGCGGTTCCACCAGCATCGGCATGTATGACGGCTCCGGTTATGCCCACAAAGGCGTGGTACTGGTAAGCCTCGCCTATCGACTCGGACCCTATGGCTACCTGGCACATCCGGACCTCAGTCGCGAGAGCGGACACGGTTCGGGCACCTACGGCATCCAGGACCTGGTGGCGGGCCTGAAATGGGTGCAGAAAAATGTTGCTGCCTTTGGCGGTGATCCGCGCAACGTCACCGTCTTCGGACACTCGGCCGGCTCCGGTGCGGTGAGCATTCTGGCAGCGAGCCCCCTTGCCAAGGGCCTGTTCCAGCGCGTGATCGCGATGAGCGGCAGTTCCTTCGCTGCCCTGCAGACCACAGCGGCGGGCGGCTCCGGATTGAGTATCCCGTCGCTGCAGCTGGCAGAGGAAAACGGGGGCACCTTCCTGTCCAGGCTGGGCGTGACGAGCATCGCCGAGGCCCGCAGCCTGAGCGCGGATGCCATTCAAGCCGGCACCGGTGGCGGGCTGGCATTCCGGCCGGTTGCCGATGGTTACGTGCTGCCGACCGATCCCTATACCCTCTACCAGCAGGGCAAATTCAACGACACGCCCGTACTGCTCGGTGATGTCTCGGATGAGACCCTGGTCTTCGGCGGCCCCAAGTCCCTTACACCAGCCGAGTTCGAAACACAGATCAGACAGCAGTTCGGCGAACAGGCCGAGGCACTCCTGGGCGCCTACCCGCATGCCACCGATGCTCAAGCCCTGAGCGCCGCCCGCTACGTGCGCAACGATACGCAGTTCGACTGGAACATGTGGACCTGGGCCCGGGAGCAGTCACAGCAGGGCAAGGGCAAGGTGTTCAGCTACTTCTACAACAACCATGCCCCGCAGGCCGGAGGTTCGGGTCATGGCAGTGACGTGCCCTACCATTTCCAGACGCTGGCCACCCGCGGCACGCCCCGCACCGAAGACGTCGCCTTGTCCGACATGATCAGCTCCTACGATGTGAACTTTGCGAAGACCGGCGACCCCAACGGGCCGGGCCTGCCGCAGTGGCCGGCCTTCACCGACCAGAATCAGCAGGTCATGGTCTTCGATGCCGCGCCGAGCGCGCGCAGCTATCCGCTTCTCGAGCGGGTGAAGGTGCTCGATCCGTACTTCGAGCGGCTTCGCAAGGTGCAGTGACGGGATAGGCACAGATCCCGGAGCATGGGGTTGTGCGGAACGACTGAATCACCGATCCCACGCACAGCAAGGGGCCGCCTGTGGATTCGCGACGTAATTCAGGACAGACGGGGAGAGGATTCGCGGTGGGCCAGCGGCTAACCATGCAACGCTGGAACGTCGCTTGGCTGCATCGGCTGATTGATTTGAACGCATTGCGGACCTTGGCGCTGATGGATCCTGATTCCCGCAGCGCAACAGACCGCTGAGGGAGGACCAGCCACCACACATTAGTCCACGTCCAAATCGACCTCAAAATCCGAACCCATGCTAATAACATATATTGAAATAGCGGTCAGGGTATTTTGAGACTATGATTTTCAGTGAGGTCTTGAGCGAAGGATAGATCTCCGCGGGCGTCACACCGCCCTATCCTGCATCGCTTGGGCCCTTCCGTTCAGCACACCGAAAGTACAACGCTGCCGCAGGTTTGAGCCTATGAATACCATTTCACGAGCCATCCTTGGCCTTCTGAGCATCGCGGCCACCGCGGCGAGCGTTGCCGGCAACCAGTGCAAGGGGATCACCTCATCCGCCTGCACGGCGGCCGAAGCGGGGTGCATTGCCTCCGTCGATCTTGATCCGATCAGCTGCGGCGTCTACTACGGGTGTTGCGACAGCGGATCCAACACCAGCACCAGCGTCACCACGCTGCCCACCTGCAGCGCCATCACCGACCCGTCCTGCCAGAATCCCTCCGACCCGGTCCAATGGCCCGACGACCCTTCCTCGTCATTCGGTGACTCATCAGCCGCGACCTCATATTCAGGGGTGAAGGAAATCACCATGGGATCCGGCTATCCCAGCGGGGCTTCCTCAGGAACAATCGTCGTTGAGGCGGCGGTCGATGTTCAGCAGCACATCTTCTACAACTGGTGGATTCAGGGAGGCGCCGCTCGCGGCTGGCGAGAGTTTGATGGTGCCGGTCGTG
>Ga0210391_10000611_pt1 | contig 36214 bp, 31 predicted proteins | sample IncBWC12OmetaG_FD_160573 | JGI IMG/M metagenome (GOLD analysis project Ga0210391, IMG submission 160573) | Forest soil microbial communities from Barre Woods Harvard Forest LTER site, Petersham, Massachusetts, United States - Inc-BW-C-12-O ...
CTGGCTCTGGCGCGGCAGCCTGCACGGTAAGTCTGGCCGCTTGAGAGGGCGCTTGCGGAGTGTTGGAACTCACGGCGGAATTCGCACCAGAAGGAGATCCGGACGAAGTCGGTACTTGCGCGCTCGGCGCCGCATTGCCCTGCGCTTGTGAGTCGGCCGTCTGCTGTGCCATTGCGCCGGCTGAAATCAGCAACGCGGCCGCGGTAATCGTCCTTTTCCAGTTCGGCATGATTCCTTCTCTTTTCCTGCTTTCCTGCGCAATCCGTCTCTAAACACCCACTCGGTTGCCACCCAGCTCAATTTGTCCCGCAAGCATCGCGCCAGAAAACAAAATCCTGGCCTAACGAAACCAAACTTTAGTACGCCATCTGAAACATCACGTGCACAATCGCAGTCGAATCCACCGGCTGTCCCATGCGCAGAGCGGGTTTAAATCGCATCTTGTCAGCTGCCGCGACCGCCGCTTCATCCAATCCGTGACCCAGGCCGCGTACCACGCGATTCACGTGCAGAGTTCCATCGGTACTGAACAGCACTTCCAGTAATACTTCGCCTTCCAGCTTCAGGCTGCGCGCTTCATCGGTATAAACCGGACTCGGCTTGAAAGTGATTTCCACCGGCACGGTCGCGGGGCCGGACTGCCCCTGCGCGATTTTTGTGCCGTGAGCGAATTGTTCAGTTCCGAACCCGCCCGTCGCAACCGTTCCGCGATTTCCGCCGGATGCCGTAGCGATGCCGCTGCCAAAATCGGCGCTTGCCACCGTGCCTTTGATGCCCTTCGCTCCGCCAGACCCGTTGCCTTGTCCCGGGCCTACCGGCATATCGAACGAGCCGGTCTGCGCCGCATATAACTTCGCCGCTTCCTTGCCCGTGCCTTTCAAACCATTAGGATCGCCAAAGCCTCCGGTCTGTACATCCTGCACCGCAGCCTTCACCGTCGGGGCCACCGAGCTGCCCGCAAAGTCTCCGGTATGCAACAAGCGCGGCTTTGCCGTGTCAGCAGCCAGCTTGAGTTCCGGCGCGGCAACTGGATTGATCACGACCTTCGGAGCTTCCACCGGCTCCGGCTTGGGAACCAGATGCACTTCCTTTGGCACTACCAATTTCGGCTGCTCGACCACCAGCATCGGCTGAATTACCTTCGCCTTGACCGGCTCCACTTTCACCGGCTCGGGCGGAGGCTCAGGCTTCATCGCCGGAAGCGGAATCAATGAGGTTACGCGGTACTCCTTAAGCTCAATCCGCCCAGGAAATAGAAGGCTGATGTTGACCACCATCAGCAACATCAGCACGAGAAACGTATAGCCCACGGCGACCGCACGCCGGTCGATCTTGCGCTCGGGCAACAAAGCGAGCTGAAAAACCTGTGGAGACGCAGACATGCCTTAAGCTCCAATGGGATCCTGGCCGAGGGAGCGGACCACGATGGAAGCTTAGATTACGGGAGAAAGTCTAACGGGAAAACGTGTCCACGGCTCTTGAACCAAAGTAACCAACGCACGCCGGTTCTAAGCCTCCGCCCAAAACGGTCTAAACCCCGTTGCAGGTAGGAAAGTACCGTGCGATTAGCGGATTACAAGCTTCGCGGCCGCGCGATTTCTCTGGCGAAACCAGGCAAAAATCGGGACTCCACTCAGAATAACCAGCAATCCATAAAACGAGTTCGGCCACTCGTCCCGGAAGGTGTAATAAAGCAGAGCGGCGGCCACCGAAACGAAAAGCAGGGGAACGATCGGATATCCGAACATGCGATAAGGCCGAGGCGCCTCAGGGTCGCTCCGGCGAAAGACAAACACCGTGCTGCCGGCGATCATATAGAAAAGCCACTCCGCGAAAATCGTGAGCGAAAAAAGCTGACGGAAATTTCCTCCCAGCAGCAGCAAGATAATCGAGAGCCCAGCCTGCACCACGATCGCCATCGACGGCGTGTGAAAGCGCGGATGCACCGCAGCCAAAGCCGGGAAAAAATATCCGTCGCGAGCGACAGCGTAAGGAATGCGCGCGCCGCTCATGATGGTGCCGTTCAACGTAACCAGCATCGAAGTTGCCATGCCGGCTGAGACCATGCTGGCTCCTGCGTGCCCCATGACTAATGCCAGCGCATCGGAAGCTGGACGCAGTGAATGAGCGATAACGCTCGCGGGCAGCACATACTGCACGGCGGCATTCATCAAAACGTAAAGCAGCCCGACGGTAGCTACTCCCGCGATCAGCGCAATCGGAATATTTCTCTCCGGCTGCTTCACCTCGCCCGCGACCATGTTCAGGTCATTCCATCCGTCGTAAGCCCACAACGCCGCAACCAGCGCGGCCATAAACCCGGCGATTCCGCCGCGCGCTCCCGTGAAAACGCCGGCGAAGTTTCTCCAACCATGGTTCGCAACATGGCTGCCGCCAACAAAGCAAACAATCACGATGCCGAGTATGATCGCAACCTTCAGCAGCGTGAACACCAGTTGGAATTCGCCGGCCTTCTTCACGCCCAGATAGTTGAGAAAAGAGATCAGAATTGCAGCCGCGATCGCGACAAGCTGACCCCAACTCACAGAAAAAGGGATAGAAACGGCATTCGTGGAAAAGAACGAGAAAGCCGGGAACGTTTCGAGAATGCGCACCAGTCCGGTCGCAATCGTCGCAATCGAAGCCGGCTTCGCAATCACAAACCAGGTCCAGGCGTATAAAAACCCGGCGAGCGGGCCGTAAGCGTCCCGCACGTAAACATATTCGCCTCCAGCCTGCGGCTTCATCGCGCCCAGTTCGGCATAAGTGAGCGCGCCAAAAAAAGACAGCATCCCACCGGCCAGCCACGCCAGATAAACCAGCCGGGCCGAACCGACTGCCTGCATCATCTCCGCCGGAACCAGAAAAATTCCGCTGCCGATAATCGTGCCCACAACCACAGCGGAGGCATGGCTAACGCCGAGCTCGCGAGAAAGCTCGGGACGCGTCACATTGGGTTGAGCTAGTTCAGCCATCGGCGGAGTGAGTCAGTATACGTCACACAAAAAAACCTAATCCGTTATCGCAAGGCTGGCCACGTATCCAGTCACAAAGGTCGCCGTCGTCCCAACCATCACCCACCAGGTCCACGGAACATGCGTTCCGAGCCACAGATACAACCCCACACAGAATCCAAACAACATTCCAACCATGGCCCCGCGCTGATTCGCTCTCCGCGTCAGCACACCCAGCAGGAAAACCCCAAGCAAGGCCCCGTATGCGACCGAAGCAATTTGCAATCCTACTTCCACCACGCGTCCGACTTTGTGCAAAGAGAGCACTGCGAGCGCAAACAAAATCAGCGCCCAAATGAAGGTTGCCGATCGCGACAACTGCATCCGCCGTCGTTCATCCGTCTGCGGCCGGAAATGCAGATAAAAATCGACGATCGAACTCGACGACAAAGCATTCAAAGCGGCGCTCAGATTCGACATCGCCGCCGCCAGAATCGCCGCAATCAGCAAACCCGAAACCCCATGTGGCATCCGGCTCACAATAAATGTGGGATAAATTCGATCCGCCTTCCCGAAACTCGCCGACGGCACGCGATAGTAAGCCCACAGCATAACTCCCACGATCAGAAACAATGCAAACTGAAACAGGACCGCGACGCCGCTCGAAATCAGAGCAACCGCCGATTGTCTTTGGCTGCGAGCCGCGAGCAGGCGCTGCACAATGAGCTGATCGGTTCCGTGACTCGCCACCGTAAAGAAAGTTCCGCCAATTACGCCCGCCCAGAATGTGTAAGGAATCCAGAGAGTCGGTCGAAAATCGAAAACCTGCAGCTTGCCCGCACCTGCCGCCGCAAAGTGAATCGCGCTCCATCCGCCGGGAACCAGCTGAAGGATCGTGTACAGCCCCACAAGCGTGCCGCCGACATAAATAAAGGTCTGCACCACGTCAGTCCATATCACCGCTGCCAATCCGCCTTCAAACGTATAGACCAACGTCAAAGTCGTGATGATCGCAATCGACGCCACTTCGCCCGTCCCCAGCGCAATCGCCACAACGATGGCGACCGCGTAAACTCGCACGCCTTCTGCCGCCGCGCGCGTGAGCAGAAAAAGCCCCGCAGTCAGCGACCGTAATCCGCGCCCGAAGCGCCGCTGGATCAGTTCATAAGCTGTATAAAGATCGCCGCGAAAATAATGCGGCAACAGCACGAAGCTGATCACCACCCGGCCGGCAACGTATCCCATCACCACCTGCAGGAACGTGAAGTTCGTGTCGTAGGCGAGCCCGGGAATGCTGATAATCGTCAGCGTGCTGGTTTCCGCTGCGACAATCGAGAGCGCAATCGCCCACCAGGGAATATCGCGTCCCGCGAGAAAGTAGTCGCGCAACGAGCGATGCCGCTTGCGAAAACGCAGCCCGAACAGAGTGATGCCAACCAGATAAAGCGCGATAATCGCTAAATCGAGTTTGTCCAGGCCCATGCGTTTATAGAAGAGGGGACTACACCACTTTCCGCGCCACTACGGTTGCCGGATCGTACGCCTCCGAGGAGCACGCCACCAGCCACAAAAGCCCCGCACCGTCATTGCGCACTGCATGCGAGCAGCCCGGAGAAATCAGCACCATCACCGCGCAACTGCCATCGAAACTGCGCCGCTGCACAGCTGTGTCCGGGCCTTCGTCCCAGTGCAGCGACCATGCCGCGCCCGGCAAAAAGACGATAGCCTCGCGCTTGTGCAGGTGATAATGATTGCCGCGCACCGCGCCGGGACCCGTCGAAGCCAGATGCAGATCGCCAACTCGTTCGAGAAAAGCTAGCACTTGGGAGGGCAGCGCAAAGCTGAAGCCGCGGGCGTCGCCGTGATTATCGAGTTGGGAGATTTGGATGTTCATGTAGAAGCCGCCTTCAATTATCGCGGCAATCCTCAAACCACACGAGTGAGTCTTTATAGACGCCCGAATCGGACGAGACCACACTCTCCGGCGGCGTCATCCCGAAGAACCGGGCTTTCACCGGCGGGGCGAGGGATCTCGGCCCGCACACCGCTGTCCGATCCAGGCTTATAGTCCCTGCCCACGCGTCAGCAGCAGCAATCTGAAATGCACACGCTGTGTGGTAAAACCGTCTCGTGGCCTATTTCCTTGGCATCGACGGCGGCGGGAGCAAGACCACCTGTGCCATCGGAGACGAAGTCTCCACGCTCGCAACGGTGGCGAGCGGCCCCAGCAACATCACGCGCGTAGGCGAATCTATTGCTCGGGAATCCCTGCACAAGGCCATCCATGAAGCCTGCAACGCGGCGAAGATTGCGCCCTCCCAACTGCACCGCTCCTGCATCGGCGTAGCCGGAGCCGGCCGCGAAAGCGTAGCAGCCATCATCCACGCTATCGTTGCCGAATTGATACCGGGCAAAATCGAAGTAGTTGGCGACCTGCCAATCGCACTCGAGGCGGCCTTCGGCGAAGACCACGGCGTAATCGTGATCGCAGGCACCGGTTCTTTCGCCTACGGCCGCGACAGGCAGGGAAGGACAGCCCGCGCCGGAGGCTGGGGTTTTGCCATCTCCGACGAAGGCTCAGCCCACTGGATCGGTCTGCGGGCCGTGCGTGAAGCCCTGCGCGCCGCAGACAAAAGCACCACGCCGCCGCCGATCCTCGAGCCGCTGATGCAGGTTCGCCGCGCCCACTCCTTCGACGAATTCGTCCGCGCCGCCAACTCCGACCCGGATTTTGCCGCATTCTTTCCCGCCGTAATAATAATGGCCGAAGCTGGCGATCCTATCGCAAGGCAAGTCCTCGCCGATGCTGGCGCTGAACTCGCAAGTCTCGCTGAAATCGTCATGAGCAAGCTCTTCGCAAGCGATACCCCCGTGCCGCTGGCGACGGCAGGGGGCGTCTTTCGTCACTCATCCCTGGTGCGCGCAGTTTTCTGCAATCAAGTTCGCATGCTGCGCCAACGCGTCGCGCTCCATGAAGAAATCGTAGAGCCCGTCCTGGGTGCGCTCCGCATGGCACGCAGGCGCGCCTAATTAAAGAGCGACATGCAACGGCGGAACCTGCGCAAATAATTGCGCACCCTCGACCGCGGATAATCCACGTTTTCCTTGACGTCTCACAAGAAATAGGGGATGATCGTTTCCCCATATTAAACGCATTTAATATGGGTGATTGTGCCTCTCCGCGAGGGATTATGTCGAGCCCCAGCCGCAGTTTCCTCTTCCGAACCACAAAGCTGGCTCCAGCTCTAATTTTCCTTGTATGCGCCCAGGCTTTCGCGCAGTCCGCCTGGATACGCGTGAGTCAGGCCGGATACGAAGCCGGCCAATCTCCATATCGCGCATACCTGATGTCGACCGCGCCGCAGGCCAACGAAATTTTCAGCGTGATCAATTCGCAGGGAACCACAGTGTATTCCGCGCCAGTCGGATATCTCCTCGGTACCTGGAGTCACAGCAACGTCGGCAGCTATTACGTCTACGCTCTCGATTTCAATGCTCCGGCGGGCGATGTCTACACGATCGCAGTCTCCGGCCCGGCAGTTGCGAAATCGCCCGAATTCGCCGTCGACTGTCCCGATGTTCTTTACTCCGGCTTGTTGCTGAACACATTGTTCTTCTACGAGACCGAGCGCGATGGCCCCGATTTCATTCGCAACGCCCTGCGCCCCGCTCCCGGACATCTGAAAGATCGGCACGCGCAGATTTACGAAACACCGCTGGTCGACGGCAACGACTTCAACGCCAACGCCCCGCCCAAACCCCCGTTTGCATCCGCGCCCCTCGCGCCCATCGACGCCTCCGGCGGTTGGTGGGACGCCGGCGATTACATGAAATATGTAGAAACCATCAGCTATACCACCGCGCTCATGCAAATCGGCATTCGCGACTTCCCCGATCAGATGGGCGAGAGAGCGCCGCTCAAACCCCCTGCGCCGCCGGTCTCGGTCTCCTACGCGGGCGCCAGCGGAGCGGGCGCACCGTCATCTTCCGACTTTCGGGACGAAGCAAAGTTCGGCATCGACTGGCTGCTGAAGATGTGGGACGACGACGCCAGAATTCTTTACTACCAGGTCGACAACTCGCAGGATTTTGACTACTACGGCGAAGGCGATCCCAGTTCGGCCACCGGCAACTGCGGTGGCACCTACGCCACGCCCTACTGCCTCATCACCGAGTACGACATCTGGACCTTGCCCCAGGCCGCCGATCGCTATCAGCAATTCGGCGACCCCGAGCCCTGCGATCCATACACAACGTTCTTCATCTGCAATCGCCCGGTCTACATGGCCGCGCCGCCCGGCGCACCAATGAGCCCAAATCTCGCTGGGCGTCTCTCCGCCGATTTCGCTTTGTGTTATCAACTGAACCGAAACACCAGTCCCGATCTCGCCAATCGCTGCCTGAAGAATGCCGAAGACATTTTCGATCTGGCTGACATTTCGTACCCAGATCCAGCGTCCAGTTCCGGTTCCGGCACTTGCCCGAAATGCCTGCTTACCATCTCGCCATTCGACGGCTATCCCGAAAACGTCTGGGAAGACGACATGGAACTCGGCGCAACCGAGCTTTATTTCGCCCTGCGACTCGCCGCCAGCGACCTACCCCAGCACCTCCCCCATAACGATGCGACTTATTACCTGCAGCAAGCCGACCATTACGCGGCAAACTACATCAAGAATATCTACAATGCCGGCGACAGCGACACGCTGAATCTCTACGACGTGAGCGGGCTTGCGCACTTCGAACTCTACCGCGCCCTGGAAATGGCTGGAAATCCCGGCGGCTTGTCTCTTTCGAAAAACGCAATTCGCGAGCAACTTCTGCGGCAGGTAGGCGACGCCATCACGCAATCGCGATCCGACGCCTGGGGATTCGGCTATGTATGGAGCTACGGCGACACGACCTCGCACGGCGCAGGCATCGCGGTGATGGCCAGCGAAGCGTATTACCTGACTCACTCGCAGAGCTACAACACTTACTCGCAGCGCTGGCTGGCAAACATTCTCGGCGCAAATCCGTGGGGATCGTCGTTCATCGTTGGCGAGGGCAGCATCTTTCCCAACTGCATCCAGCACCAGGTCGCAAATCTTGCCGGTGCTCTCGATGGCACCTCGGGAGGCACGCCCGTGTTGTGGGGCGCGGCCGTCGAAGGCCCGGCCTCCTATGCAAGCTCAGGCGTCGTCGATGGCATGATCCCGTGCCCGGCAGACGGAGTCGATACTTACAAGCGCTTCAACGGAAATAACGGATCCTACGACCCGTCGCAAGTCGCCGTCTACCGCGACAACATGCAGTCCTACAGCACCACCGAGCCCGCAATCGATCTCACCGCAACATCGTTCCTGATGTGGTCGTGGAGATTAGCGCAGCAACCCAGCTTCGAAAACGATGCAGCCCGCAGCCTGCCGTGAGCCCGTCCGAAAGGGCGTAAGCCGTGGGCGCTGCGAAGAGAGAACGGAACAAGCCCCCATCTACGCCGACTGCTGCTCCCTCGGCATCGCGGCCGGCACGAATCCGTCCTTGATGAGAATACTGCGATCCGACCCTTTCAATAATTCGCGGAACAGACCGTAGATTTGGGTCTCGCTCGGGTCGAAATATTCGCCGTGAATCTCGATCCCGTTGACCTGGCGCATAAACAGGTTTGTGCAATCGATATCCCATACGTTATCGGGTACGGGACAGGTGTCATCGAGGCCGGCGCGGCCCAGGCGGCGTTTTCCGAAATGCTTCAGGCCGGCTGAAGCGCCGAGCACGTCGTCGCGTCCGGTATAGAGCGCGGTGATGCGGTAGGAAAGGTTGGCCAGTCCTTCGCCATCGCCGTGAGTGACGTTCTCGCCCGCGCGGAACAGATCGTTATCCACGTCCGCGGCAACCATCAGAACTTCCAGCATCAGGCTTACCAGCAGCGGTTGGTTCTTGCGCGTCCACAAGGCGTTCATCGCGTACTCGAGCGCGTAGTTGCCCATGCTGTGAGCGATGATCGAAGTTTTCGCCTTGCAGGCATTATTCACGTTCTGGATCGTGGCAGCCTGCTTGGCCGCCATCCAGTCATAGAGTTCAGAAAGAACGGTAGTAAGATCGTCGCCGGTTTTGCGGGCTGACAAGCGGTCGGGAAGATAACCGAGCAGGGACCCTTTCGACGGCCAGTCGAAGCAGACAAGTTCGCCGAGAGAGTTAGGCCCATCAAAAAGCGTCCTGGCAATCGTATCGTAGCGCTGGATGGTGGCGTTGAAGTCATCGTCATAACCGTGAATAAAAAGTGTGATGTGCTTCTGGTTTTGCGGGGGAGTCGTAAGCGGATCTGGGAAGGTGTTGGCAACGGCGACCAGTGCATCGCGAAAGCTGTTCAGGTTTTGCAAGGTCCATTGTGAACGGTCGGTGATGTCGGTGTTTGGGTTGGCTGCGGGATCGAGCGTCCAATAGCTTAGATCGTCAAGATCGCCGCCGAAGGAAGGCTTACCGGCGCTGCCTGCCGGGGGTATCTGATTTCGATTCGTAATAAGCCAGCGCATAGCCCAGACCTCGAAATAGATATGTCATGGTACGTCGGCACTTATATCATAAGGGACTAACCCAGGCTTCAAGTTATCTTGAAGTAAGACCGCAAAGCTACGGCGTTCCAATCGTTCCGGTAAGTCGGAAAAACGATTCGCGGCTTTTCGCCGCGAGCTGGCAAAGGACGCGTGACCCTCTGCAATCTCATAACGTCACCGTGAATGTGTCATAAGGAGCCAGCGGTTTTTCCGGTACCGCTGCTCCAGCGGCAGGATCGGGCACCGCGATATAACTGACGGCGATTTGCTTTTTCGTCACGTCGAGAATCAGATAGCCGTGCTGGAAGTCGTTGAACTTGTCGAGTGTTTCAGGTCCATCGGGAAACTTGTACGGGCCCTTGTTTGGCTCAAATGTTGGACGCTTCAGAGTGTGCAGCTTCAGGTTATAGCCGCCGGCTCCGGCAACGATCACCGGCACAGGCTTGCCATTCAGAGATCCGGTGAAGCGCTGGTAGTTGTGAACGTGCCCGGTAAGAATCAGGTCAGGCGTTCTTCCCGAGGTCTTCGCGGCGTTTTCGATAATCGATTTCAGGTATTGGCTGCCGGGATGGCTACCGTAAGCGGAGTAAATCGGATGGTGCAGCGCGAGAATCAGCGCGATGTCAGGATTAGCATCGCCTAACTCCTGCTCAAACCACGTAATCTGATCGGGGCCAATTTTGCCCCCTTCGGGAACGTTGGTGTAGAGCCCGATGATCGTGGCCAGCGGCGTTGTGAGAGTCCAGTAGACGTTCGGCTGGGTCATCGCGTCACGGGGAGACTCGTCGGCTTCCGGCAAATGAACCGCAGCCTGCGAGCAGAAATTGCGCACGAATCCCTTCAGCGAATCTGACGGCTTATTGAACTGATCGCTGGGATCGACGTCTCCATCGTGATTGCCGGGAATTGCCACGATGGGTCCTGGATAGTGCATATAGGGCTCGTAAAACTCCCAATAATAGTTGACGATTTCACCGTCGTAATAAACCACATCGCCGAGGTGATAAAAGAACGATGGTGCGGGACGGCCGGGCTGGCCGGGATCACAATCCAGATCCAAGTAAGTTGCGACCTGCTGCTGGTAGGTCGTGGTGTTTACTCCGCCAGTGTCGCCCACGGAGTGAAAGACCATGCGCCCAGTAGACTTAATGGTGGCGATTTCATCGGCCGAGAGAATCGTAGAAAGATCCATGCGGAAGGGGGGATTGCCGGTGGGTTTCGGCAAATCGAACCAGGTGTTATCGGCTTTGCCGCGAGGGTCTTTCTCGGTTTGAAAGCCCGGCGGATCGGTGGTGAACGCCTGAACCGAGCGCGTTGCTCCGAAGCGGCGGCCATGCGGCCCGGTTCGAACCACGGGAGGAGTCGGCTTAAGAATGATGGGTTTCTTTGTTTTCGTTGGCATTGTGCCTCCGAGCCCGGGCTGGGATCTTCCCGGGTTGCCGTAGTGAAGGATTCAGTTCCAGGGATTACGACAAAAGATGGGCCGAAAACGCTGGCGAGAGGCTAATGCAGGAACCGGGAGTTGTCCAGAGGAAAAAGTGATTTGTTACGAAATCCGAACATAGGTGGTTTGGGCGTGACTTTCCTACTCAATGCCAAGCTCCCTGGCCAGAGCTTTCCATTTGCTGTCGACCAGCGCCTTGGTCTTCGTGTCCATCACGATCTCATCCGGCCACGGTCGCGTGAAGCCTTCGGTGGGCCATTTGCGGGTAGCGTCGATGCCCATCTTCGATCCGTAATTCGGCAGGCGCGATGCGTGATCGAGCGAATCAACCGGTCCAAGCGTGAATTGAATGTCCCGCTCCGGATCGATGTGGTTGAGAACTTTGAGGGTGACGTCGGCAAGATTCTGCACGTCAACATCCTCATCGACTACGATGATGCACTTCGTGAACATCGCCTGGCCAAGCGACCAGATGGCATTCATCACCTTGCGCGCCTGCCCCGGATAAGACTTGCGGATCGAAACAATCATCAGGTTATGAAACACACCTTCGATCGGTAGATTTATATCGATCAGTTCAGGAATCGTGAGCCTCATCAACGGCAGAAAGACCCGCTCGACCGCCTTGCCCATGTACGCATCTTCCATCGGAGGGTTGCCAACGATAGTAGTCGCATAAATCGGGTCTTTACGGTGGGTGATGCAGGTGATGTGAAAAACCGGGTACAGATCTTCCAGTGAGTAAAATCCGGTGTGATCGCCGAACGGCCCTTCGGTACGAAGTTCGTCGAGATTAACGTAGCCCTCCAGCACGATCTCGCTGGTAGCCGGCACTTCAAGGTCAACCGTCTCGCATTTGACGAGTTCGACAGGAGCGCCGCGCAGGAAGCCGGCGATTAGATATTCCTCAACATCCGGCGGCGCAGGAACGATCGCCGAGAACGTCACAGCCGGGTCCGTGCCAATCGCAACCGCGACTTCCATTTTGCCGGAAGGCATCGCATCTTCCGCAAGCACCTGTCCGCCGGACGTGCGAGCCATAAGATCGACTGACAACTGCGCAGTGTGGCCTGAACTCCCACGAGCCAAGGCGTTACGCATGGCCTGCCTATGGTGCTCAGCCGCGACCTTCTGCCTCTGCCAGTGCGCAGCGAGGGTGTGATCGTCAAAAACTTGCAGGCGGTACATGCCGAGATTGCGCTTGCCGGATTTTGGATCGCGGGTGGTGACACAGGGAAGCGTGATGAAACGTCCGGCGTCTTTTGGCCAGCATTGGAGGATAGGAAAGTCGAGTAGGGAGAAATTATCGCGCTCGATTACTTCTTTGCAGGGGCCGGTCGCGACCGTCTTGGGGAAGAACTTCGCCGCCTCGGTTAGCAGCGGAAGCATCTTTAGTTTGTCGAGGAAGCCCTGGGGCGATTTCACGTCCATGAACATGCGGATGCGCTCGCCGAATTCATCGAATGATTTCACGCCGAGGGCGAGCTTCATGCGGTCTGCGGAGCCGAACTGATTAATGAGCACCGGTGAGCCGCGATACCCTTTTACGTTTTCGAAAAGAATAGCGGGGCCGCCGGGTTTGCCTGTTTTCGACTTGCTAACGCGGTCGGTGATTTCCGTAATTTCGAGAATGGGATCGACTTCGGTCTTGATGCGCTTGAGTTCGCCGGCTCGGTCGAGCGCCGCGATCCACTGGCGGAGGTCATCAAAGGGCAAAGCTTTCTCCTTGGGAACGAATGATTATACCGGGGATGGCTGGTTACAGTTTGGAGCGCAGCATGGTGATGATGTCGTCGGAGGTGATGACGCCGACGAGTTTGCTGTCTTTATCGATCACCGGAAGGGTGATGAGGTTGTACTTGTCGAATAGCTCGGCGACGTCGTTTTCGTTGGTAGCTTCCTTCGCGAAGAGAAGAGGTTCCTGAGTCAACGACAGAAGCGGCGTATTTTGCTGCGCCAGCACAAGATTGACGAGGGGGACCGAGCCGACAAGCGTGCCATGAGAGTCAACCAGGTAAATCGTATTTACAGTTTCCACGCCGCCTTCGAAGTCGCGCAGAACGCCGATGGCATTCTCCACGTTCGCCGTAACCGGCAGGGCGAGGAACTCGGTCGTCATGCGGCCGGCCGCCGTCTCTTCGCGGTGTTCGAGTAATTCGACCACCTCCTGGCTGGCCTCGGGTTCCATCTCCACCAGAATTTGTTCGGTGTGATCTTCCGAAAGATCGGCGAGCAGATCGGCGGCTGCGTCGGGGTCCATCTCCTCGACGATGTCGGCGGCGCGTTCCGAATCGAGAGACTCGACGATCGATCGCTGAACTTTCGGATCAACTTCTTCCAGGGTTTCGGCGGCGACATCTTCGTCGAGAGTCTGGAATACGGCTTCACGCTCGGCGGGAGCAAGTTCTTCGACGATGTCGGCAATATCCGCTGGGTGGAGTTTCGACAATCCCTCGTGGGAAATCTTGAGCTTGATGCGGCGCGCGGGATCGGTCTCGATCAGGTCGACGAAACTCCAGGGAATTGCGCGCAACGGAAGTTTGCCTACCAAGCGGTCGACTGCGGCTCGAGGGGCGAGCCCTCGAAGAAGCCGCCGCAGCGCCCCGCGCATGCCAATGTCGACGGACTGAACCCGAAGGACGGGATGCGTTCCTCCGCCCTCGGTGATGGACTCGATCTGCAGATCGACATCGTTAACGCGCACTACTTTGCGGCCGTGAACGTCGATGACCTGCTGATCGAGCAGGTCGCGCTCGAGGAGGAACATTCCGTCTGAACCGTTGGCAGCCGGCCACTCCGACGAGGCCGTGGAGGTGTGGATGCTCGCGTCAATGGCGGATACGGCGGCGAAGGTTAGCAGCCGATCGCCGGACCTGGTCTTCACGATGAACGAAGCAACGTGGTCGCGATCCGTTTGCGGAGACAAGGTGACTTCGCGCACATGGCCGGCGGCCGCGCCGGACGGGTCATAGACCGGGGAGCCAAGCAGTTCGGAGAGTGGCAAAGTCATCATCCCGCGTAGAGAATAGCGGAGTTTGGAAAAAGAAAGAAACGTTTTCTGGGAAAATGAGAAAAAAGTTTTGAAAACCGGCTACAGACGCGGATTCAGAGCCAACTCAGGGCTACTCGGCAGAACGCTATAATCGGATCGGTTACCAGGACAACTGATTGTGGCCTCCTCGGAAGACATTCTGACTTTGCCTCCGCCTAAGGCGGACGCAAGAGTGGCGTACGGAAGCGATGAGAATCAGTTCATCGATTTGCGGCTGCCGCAGGGAAAAGCGCCGCATGCGCTCGCCATCTTCATTCATGGAGGGTTTTGGCGTGCTCGATACGACCTGGCATACGGCGGCCATTTGTGCGCTGCACTCACGGTGCAGGGATTTGCAACGGCAAACGTCGAATACCGGCGTGTGGGAAATCCTGGAGGAGGATGGCCGGGCAGCTTTGCGGACGTGCGTGGCGCGTTTCAGTTCTTGCTACAGAATGCGGGCCGTTATGGGTTCGATCCGAAACGAGTCGTTGCCCTCGGTCACTCGGCCGGTGGTCAGCTTGCCCTCTGTTTGGCGGCGCATGAAAAGTTGACCGCAGTGATTCCTCTTGCCGGCGTGGTGGACTTGCAGCAAGCTTATGCGCTGCACTTAAGCAACGACGCGGCAGCCGAATTCCTGGGGGGAACACCGGGGCAAGTGAAAGATCATTATCAGGAAGCGGACCCGATGAAGCTCCCGATCAAAGCGAAGCAATGGCTGGTGCACGGCTCGGCGGACGACATCGTTCCTCCGTCGTTCAGCCGAGACTACGTGAGGGCAAAGCGCAAAGAGAATGAACGCGTGGAGCTGGTGGAAATCGCCGGAGCCGGACACTTTGATCTGGTCGATCCGCGGTCGGCGGCTTGGAAAGAGGTTGAGCGGGCGGTGAAAAGCGCACTGGCTTGATCTACGATCCCGCCCGTTTACGTATTGCTTGTTCAGTTTCCAGCGCCTGATGGCGGACATCGTTCGAGACATCGGCCACGTCGCGCTCGTAGGGACGAACGACCGGCAAGTCCTCGAGTTGCCCGATCAGATAAAGCGCGCGTAGCGCTTCCCAAACTTGTTCGGTTGCCGGATCCACGATTGCAACCTCCGCTCCAGCGGCAAGGTTCGATCCGGTTCCGGCTACTGTGCGAATGCGCCCGGGGATGGGCGAACGAATCTCCGCTGTTTGCCCGTTGCTGTATTGAATTTTCGCGATCAGTCCGTCCTGGTGAATTGCGGTTCCGGGACGATCCGAATCGAGGATCCGGCCAGACTGCGGAGAAGCGATTTGTGCCGGTTGCAACAGCGCAAGAATTTCGGGCCGGCCGGTCGCGTCGCCGAAGCGCACCAGAGACAGGGCCGCATTTCCGCGAACCATTTGCGCGGGATCAGATAACATTTTCAACAGCATTTCGTGGAATCCGGAGCCGGAAGTGTCCTCGCCCATGACCCAGGCATCCGTGTTGCGAACTTCAGCCACAGGATCGGTTGCGAGGCGAACCAGATCCGGGTACCACTGTCTGGCGTTGGCGTCATGCCGCGTGATGCGCTCGCCGATTTGCACCAAGGCCTGCTGAATGTGCCGGGGCTTCTTCGTGTCGTGAAGATACGCGGTCAGTTGCGGGTCAGAGAGTGTTCTTCCGAACCAGGTGTTCCACCAGAATAGAAACGGCATGAGACAAATGAGCCACGCGGTCAGGAAAAACAATAGTTTCTGAAGGCGCGACATGCGCGGTTTGCTTGCCCGAGTTTCGCTGGCAAGTGGTTCGGCATTGGATGAGTAAGGCATCAGAAATATTTCACTGTCTATCGGCGACTGCCGGAGAGCTATTCGACCACGTCGGCATCCAGCACGCGCTCCTGCTCCAGATAATGCGAAACCGCGTACTGCGCGAGAAGCGGCGTCTGTAGCTTGATTTCAGCGCCAATCCATTCACCCTTGCCGTGAGGCGCATCGGGAGCGTGATTGCAGCGTCCGCCGCTGCCGAACTGCGGGCCGAAATCGGCGCTCTGAATCTGATCGAACTGGTGAATCCCGCGCCAGGCCTCGTCGCCGGCCGTGCCGGAAACATCGATCTTTAATCTGACCGTCGCCATGGTGCGCGAGCCTTTTCACCACCAGAGTCGCAGAGACACAGAGAAAACCTAGCTATGCGGAAACCATTGGTAGAGCATGAAATAAACAATTACGCCGGTAACGCTGACGTACATCCACAATGGAAAAGTCCAGCGCGCGATCGCGCGATGACGGTCGTAGCGGCCGCGCAAGCCACGGCTCAAAGTGATGATCACCATAGGCACGATTACGATGGCGAGCGTCACGTGTGGGATCAGAATTGCAAAATAAATTGTGCGCCAGATTCCCTGGCCGAGAAAAAGAATATTTCCTGCGTGGTAGTGGAAATACAGATAGCACGCCAAGAATAAGGCCGACGACGCAACTGCCGCCAGCATGCACGCGCGGTGTGCGGCAATGCGGTTGCGCGCGATCATGTAACGTCCGGTCACCAGCAGTGCGGCGCTGGTTCCGTTCAAACCCGCGATCAAAGGAGGAAGGTAGGCGTATTGTTCGGCGATCATGCAACTGGCCTCGTCGAGCGGCGATTGGCCATCAGGAAGGCTAATCCGAACATGACCAGCGAAAATAAGATCAACGTGGCGATTTCGGATGACAAGGCAAAGGTCGTCTCGATTGAGGGATAGAGCAAAGAGCGCAGAGCCTCCACGCCATACGTGAGCGGATTGATATACATCAATGCCCGAATCCAGCCGGAAGCGCCGGTCATGGGGAAGAGCGCGCCCGACAGCAGCCATAGCGGGATCAGAAAAAGATTGATGATGCCGTGGAAAGCCTGGGTGGAATCCATGGGCCAGGCGATGGCGAAGCCGAGCGCGGTCAGTGCAAAGGAAACGAGGAACACGACTACACCAACCAGCAGCACCTGTACCACTTCTAAATGTATGCCCGCGAATGGAGCGAAGACCAGGAAGATCATTCCCTGAATGGCAGAAAGGGTGGTGCCACCGAGAACTTTGCCCAGAACAATCGCGGAGCGCGGCACGGGAGCGACCAGGACCGAGAGCAAAAAGCCTTCTTTGCGATCCTCGATTACCGACATCATGGTGAAAATCGAAGTGAAGAGCACGATCATAATCAGCGCGCCGGGGTAAAAATAATCCATGTAATGCTGCTGGGGCTGGCCTGTACCTGATTTGAACGACGTGCCGAAGCCGGAGCCAATCACTACCCAGAAAACCAGCGGCGATGCCAGCACTCCTACTACGCGCGATTTCTGGCGATAGAACCTTACGATCTCGCGCCACCAGAGCGTGAATGCAGGCAGCAGCACGCCGGTGGAGATCGGCGCTGCGGGCCTCGATAATGCCGCTGTCTGAGTCGCCATTCCGTCAACTCGCTTTTGGCGCAGGGGACTTCGCGACCGAAGCTGTGACTTTCTTTTTGATCATCCCGTTATCGCGCATCTCCCAATAGGCGTTGAGCATGAAGACTCCCGAGAGCGTGAGCAGAATCAGTATCATGAACATGCCGTCAACCGTGGTGATCATTCCATTCATCAGCGTCAACGCTATTCCCAACAACGGCAGAATTCCAAACGCGAGAGAAAGAGCAAGCATCATGGGTCGCACACTACCTCCGGTGATCTTTTAGCTTCTTATCGTCGTTTTTTTCTTCGTTTCTGTGATCGAGTGTTGCGCGATCTTGCGACTCGGATTCGGCTGCTTCCTGTTCGCTCCAGAACTTGTGCCCCGTGCGCCGTATGAACACGTCCTCCAGCGCGGGCTTGCTCACTGAGAGCGATTCGATCTCTCCGGGGAACGCTTCGACAACGTCGGTGACAAAGCGGTGCGCGTTTTTCTGCTCGATGCGCACTTGATTATCCAAAACTGTGGTCTCGACATGAAAGCGGGCGCGGATGCGTTCGGCTAACAGGCCGGCATCGCGTGCCGCGTCGAACATTACCACATCTCCGCCGATTTCCCCTTTCAGCTCGGCGGGCGTGCCCAGAGCAACCACGTTGCCTTCGTTCATAATGGCAAGCCGGTCGCAGCGCTCCGCTTCTTCCATAAGGTGCGTGGTCACGAGCACCGAAACATGTTCTTCGTCGCGCAACATTTGCAGGTACTGCCAGAGATCGCGGCGAGCGCCGGGATCGAGGCCGGTGGTAGGCTCATCGAGCAGCAGCACGCCGGGATGATGCAGCAAACCTTTCGCCAGCTCGACGCGGCGCTGCATACCTCCAGAGAAAGTTTCCACCAGGTCTTTTGCACGATCGGCGAGGCCGACGCGGGATAAGACCTCTCGAATGCGCTTACCTAGCACGCCGCCGCGCAGGCCGTAAAGATGGCCCTGATGCCAGAGGTTTTCGTAGGCGGTTAACTTGAGATCGACACTCTGTGCCTGAAAAACTACGCCGATCAGACGGCGGACGCGGGCGGGTTCTCGCGCCGCATCGAAACCCATGATGAGAGCCCGTCCGGCGGTGGGGACCATCAGGGTGGAAAGAATTCGAAAAAGTGTGGTCTTGCCGCTGCCGTTTGGGCCGAGCAAGCCGAAAAGTTCGGCTGGCTGAACGGCAAACGAGACTCCGTTCAGGGCTGTGCGATCTCCGTAACGGTGGATCAGATTTTCAACGGAGATGACAGGTTGAGCGTGCGGGGACGCCGGTCGGGCGTCAGTATCGGCGAATGCGGCAACTTTCGAAACCAAAGAGATCCCTGAGATAGCTCTAAACCAAGTCTGTGATGGCAGGTTGTCGAAATGAATCGATGAACCCTGAATCAAGAATACTACGCGGCTGAGACATCCTGCCGGGTTTGCGCTACGCGCTCTTCGAGTGCGGCCGGAACGTGACGCCATACCTGGATCGCCAGGACCACGGTGGTCGCCAGGAGCAGGGCGCCTACCGCGACGTGGGCAACTGTTGCTGCGACCATGGGCAGCTCGGGCTGGGCTGAGTCGCGTCCCCAGGCTACGCGTGTCAGGAACGCTGTGAAACCCAGGCACAGCTGCGCGATCAGCAGCGAAAGCATGATGATCGCGGGACGGCGCACGGCGTCGATTTTCGAATATACGGAGAGCGCTCGAATGGAAGTCCACGCCAGCACGAACGAGACAGTCAGCGCATTCAGCACGTGCGGCCACCAGCTCATCCCGTGATGGCGGAACATGCCTCCTAAAATGAGTTGCACGTAAAGAACGAAAATCGAGAGTAAAGTCAGGGTGAATAAACTGGGGCGCTGCGAATCATATTCGACGAGCGGTCGCTCTTCTACCCACTTTCGCCCGGTGAAGATCGCAATCGCAACGGCGATGCAGAAAAAAGTCTGAGCTACGGTGGCGTGCGCGGTTGAGAGCCAGGGCGGCTGAAAAAAGAGAACCGTCATCCCGCCGAGAGTGGCCTGTGTGATTACGGTGAGAAAAGCGCCGACTGCCAGCCAGCGCATCCAGCGGCGGCGTTCGACGAGCAAAGTCCAGATTGCGATGGCCAGCGTCAGCGTGAGCAACGTGCCTGCCACCATGCGATGGCTCCATTCGTAGCGGACGCCGCCAACGAAATGAGGAACCTTTACCAGATAGCCGAATGAGGTTGGCCAGTCTGGGACGGAAAGCCCCGCGTCGTTGCTGGTGACGAGGGCGCCGGCGGTAATCACAACCAGGGTTGCACACGCCGTGAAAACCGCGAAGGCGTGGTGGGCTGGATTGTATCTTGCCGGAATGGCTTTCAGACTCTCTCTCCCATGGCGGAGATATTGTCGCGCGTAAGATTAAACAGAGTGCTGCGCCTGAGAGGCGCAGCACTTAAATTCTAGCAGAGGCAGAATCAGCGACAAATGCAGATCTGCCGATTCTAAGTTGCAAATCACTCACCGGCCGGCTTGAAGCTCTGATCGACGGTCTTCATGTCTTTCGGCCCAACCGTTACTGTCTGGTCCTGCTCGCCAAGTTTCTCCTGCACGAAAGCAATCGTGTAGGTTCCCGGAGGCAAGCCCTTGATTTCGTATTTGCCGGACTTGTCGGTGACCGCGTAGAACGGGCTCTTCACCACGTTGATGTACATCTTCATCCAGGGATGTTGGTTGCACTTTACCGGCAGCATGATCTCTTCGCGGGCAAAGTTCTTCTCCAGCGGGGCCGAGGACGGCGGCTGCGATTCGTTCCACTCGCGATTGTCTTTCGGCGTGGGGTGGATATTGTGCGTGGTCTGATCGTCATTCTTGATTTCGACGGTTTGCCCAGTCATCACTCCAAGCACGTGAGGATGATACTTGCAGCCGCTCTGGTCGAGGACTACTGCGTCTTTCGGCACATCGAAGGTGCGATTGCCCAATCCATCTTTTACGTAGACGAATACGTTTGCCAGATCACCGCCTTCGACAACTACGTTCTCGGCTTCGTTCCCGCCTTTACACGCCGGATCCTGACTCATGTCGATCTTCGCAGGTTTCGGCGCAGCTCCGTCTAACTTGACTGTGCCGTTCACCGTCGCGACGGTTGCCGGATCAATCGGTGTGGCTGCCGGCGCGGCCTGCTGTTCGGTCGCGTTATTTGATTGCTCAGTGTTTTCCTTCTTATTGCAGGCCGCGAGCAGCAGCAAGGCAAATAGTGCCAGTATGCTGACCCCTGCCATCCAAACTGTTTTCTTATTCATGATGTCGCCCTTTCTGGAAGTAGTGAGAACTGAAACCCTCTTTCGAAACGGGTGCCTGGCAGTGCATTTGTCCTTAACCGCCATTCTATCGCGAGCCTCCACTGACAGATTGACGCGAATCGGACGCTGCCTGCTTGCGAACGCTCGGATGTTGGGTGCTTGCAATCTTCGCATGGGGCATGGAAGCCGCAACCTTTTTTTGCTCTTCGGGCGTGAGCTGGAAGATGTAATCGGTCAGCAGCTCGCGATGATCTCCCTGGTAGCCCTGGAAAGACGGCGGAGTCGGCCCGGCAAAGACCCACTGGTTGTTTTCCTGTTTAAACAGACCCGAGGGCATCGACGTTCCTGGGCTGACCGCCTGCGGATCGGTAATCCAGCGTTCAACCCAGTCCGGCTTCAGGCGCTCTTTCGCCAGCAGGAAATTCGGTGCGGTCGCGATCTTGTCGTGATTCGGATCGCCGGTCGCGTGGCACTTTAGGCAAGGAGCAGCCGTACTGGAAAATAAACTGCGGGCCATGTCCGTTTCTTTGGCCGTCAGCACCGGAACCTGCTCGGGGATGTACGGCATGGGCTGTTGCGACAATGCCTGGAAGAAGCGTACCAGCTTGCGCAGTTCGTTGTCCGAGAACGAAAAAGTGGGCATGCGCACCTTTAAATATGGCCGCACGCCATTGCGATCTGTATCGGTTGTGCTCAGTGCGGGGTTCGACAAGAATTTTCTCAGCCATTCGGGATCGACGCGTGCGCCCTCGGTCAAAAGCTTCGGCGGCAATTGTTCCTGCACATCCTGATATTGCTTCAATCCCATCAGAATCGTCTGCTGGCCGGGAATAAACTGGTGGCATCCCATGCAGTTGTATTTCTTGATGACCCACCAGCCCTCTTGAATGTCGTGACGCGCGTCGCCTGGCTTGCATTGATAACTCGCGGGCAGGGAAGTCTCTTCGCTGCCCATCAGGAAAGTTGTGAGGTCGAGCACCTGCTCTTTGGTCAGGTGCACGTTCGGCATGCGAAGAGCTTCCGTTTCGCCTTTGACTTTGCCTTGATCGTAAATGTTCGGCTCGGCGAGCTTGTGCTCGAAAAATCCCTTGTGGTCGTACCAGGGCTCGGTCGCCGGACCATCCGGCAATCTCGCCAGGTCTTCCTGATTCTTAATCGGCTCGGCATCTTTTCCGCCGCGCTGCGCGACTTCGGTGAACAACGCAAAGTCCAGACGCTCAATCGGCTTGCTGCCTTCAAACGTAAGTTCGGTGCCGATGCGGCCTTCATCTTCGAGTCCGGAGATCTCATGGCACCCGGCGCAGCCGAAGTGCTGTACCCACTTCTTGCCTTCAGCCTTCAGATTCGGATCGTCCATGTAACTCGCATCGGGATAGGATGACGGGTCTTTTTTCTTCTGCGTGATCAGATAGCTTGCGATGTCCTGGGCGTCTTCGGGAGACAAGCGCAGGCTCGGCATGACCGTCATGTTCTGCACTTGCAGTTCGTGGCCGTCGTTCGGGCAACGGCTGTGCTCGAGATCGAATTGATACGGCAAGCCTTTCTTCGCATAATCTTCAGGGCCGATATCTTTCTTCTCGTAAGGGCAATAGGGCCGAGTGCGCTCGCGTGCGTTGTGAATCCAGCGGACGAGATAATCGTAGTTTGCTTTTTCGCCGACGCGCGTCAGGTTCGCGGCAAACGTCCCTCCCTGCAACTGATCGCCTTCGCCAATCGAGTGGCAAGCCAGACAGCCGCGGCTTTCAAAGAGTTCTTTGCCGCGTTCGGCGTTGCCGGGCTTCTGGTGAGGAAGCGAATCGGTAAATCCCGATTGCCAGATATAGGCCGAGATCGCCTGGATCTGACGATCGGTGAGGCGGAAGTTCGGCATCTTTGTGGTCGGACGGAAATCCGTAGGCTTTTTCAACCAAACCGGAATCCAGTTCCTGTTCAGCTTGAGCCGCACATCTTTCAGATTCGGTCCGACTTTTTTCATATCCTGCATCAGGCTGTGCGATTGAAAGTCGAGCTGCTGCAAACGGCCGTCCAGCTTGCTGTTTGCTACCCTCAAGTCGACCGCCTTTGTGTTCAGCCGGTTCGCTTCTTCGTTCGATTCGGCGGCGTCGGCCTGCTTCATCAAATACGCTGTCTCTTTTAGATTGTCTTTCTTTTGGGTTTCAATCTGCTTGATCTGCTGGCTGATTGAGTTCAGATCGTCGGGCTCCTTGTCGTAGCCCTCGTAGCGATGGCAGCCCATGCAGCCGCGCTGGCGGAAAAGATCTTTGCCGTTGTTGATGGTCTGCCATTGCGTGTCGCCACTGGCCAGAACCATATCGGAGGCGTGGCAGTTCTGGCATCCAGCTTCGGAGTTTTCTTTCGGAAACAAAGGCCAGAGCCAGTGCTCGTAATTTCCGTGGGCCTTCTCGATGCTGGTGGTGGCGCGGCCATTGCCTTGATGGCAAGGCGAGCAGCCGAATTTTTCGGGATCGTGAAGGCTCAACAACTCAGCTTGAGGATGGCTTCCAAACGCATCGGCGTACTCATCCGGTTTCTTTTCGCCCTTCGCTTCCATGGACACAGGCGTGATCTTCAGCGGCTCGCGGGCATTCATGTGGCAGGATTCGCAGCGGTCGACAATATTAGCCTCAGCAACATTGATCTGCACGATTGCGGGCGCCCACTCCGTGGCACGCCGCTTTAATCCGTCGATCTGCTGCGGCGTGAGATCGACCATGTGCTCGGAGATGTAAGCGTCTATGTTGGCCCGCGCTACGGTCACCGGCTTCAACACCTCGCCGAGTTCGAGGCTGAGCTTGGTCTTTTCAACGCGAATCTCGTTGTAGCTTTCTTCAAGCTGCGGGAAGTTGAATTTCTTCTTGCTGCCGTCGGGGAATTCGACTGTGGCAAGCTGCGCTTTGTATGAGTCGATTTCTTTTTGCTTGCCGGCTTTGGCTGAGGCGCTGGTGCTGGTTTCGAATTCGTAGGTGAGCGCGTTGACGTAGGCGCGCCGGTCGGTAAACACGCTCTGCACGGCGAGCAGGCGGGCGTTGGTGTCGTCCAACTGACGGCGCACGTCTGCAGCCTGCGCCTTTGTATCCTGATTGGCTTTGTCGAAGGCTTGCGTCAACGCTACGTAGTCAGGATTCTTCTCGATGCCGTTCTCAGAAGTCACCGACTTCGAGCGCGCGGTGTCGAGGAAGGCAGGATAGCGATCTTTCCACTGCTCCTGAAACGCCTTCCATGGGCGCTGGCCCCAGGCCTCGTCCCACAAAGCCCAGAATAAAGTGGCCATCAGAATCAAAACCGCGATCAGGTAATACGCGGCGTACGATTTACTGGTGATCGGGTCCTGCTCAGGTTGTTCAGGCACTCCGTCCTCCGAAACTGCGGCGATCTGAGCTTCTTTCTCGAAGATTTTTCATTCTGAAAATCTGTGGAGCCTGAGTTTTGCCGGCGCTGAGCAAAAGCAGGTTCCTCACTGGTCTTTCAGACCGGTTCGGAATGACATCTCGAGCACTAAATGTTGAACCAGGGTGTAATCCACACATACTTGATGTGCCACAGCAGCCGCAGCCCCATCTTCAGGGGCAAAGCGACCATCGTCAGCAAAAGAAATTGCGTGAGCCCGAATTGCAGCAGGCTCATCCGCTTGAAATCTTTCGCCATATAACGGCGGAACAGCGAATAGACCAGGAGTCCGCCGAGCAGGTAATAACCGCCGACCACGATGGCGCCGAAAATCGCCTTGGCGAGATTCGACGTGATACCGACAATATCCGGCAAGTCGCGATTCACTTCATAGATCAGCCGGTTGTGATCCCACGTCTGCCCCGGCCAGAACCACTGCCAACCAGGGCCACGGATGAACGTCCCAATGATGATCATCGCGACCCAAAGAATGACGAAGCCAAATAAGAATGTTGAGATGGAAAACCTACGCTGCTTCCACGTGTAGTAGCCGCTGCCGAGCGGGTTGGTATCGATGTAGGGAATGACCATCAGGCCGACGATGATCATTGTCGGCATCACGACGCCTGCGATCCAGGGATCGAAGTAGACGAGCATCTCCTGCAAACCGAGGAAGTACCAGGGAGCTTTTGCCGGGTTCATCGTCAGGTTGGGATTGGCGGGCTCTTCGAGCGGCGCGTTCAGAGTGATCGACCAGACCATCAGAATGATGGTGACGATGATGGCCGCGAGAAATTCAATGCGCAGCAAAAACGGCCAGACATGGACTTCTTTTTGCCAGCCCTGCTTGAATGGCCAGGTTTTGCGATGATGGGTCTTGGCCATCGCCGGATCGGTCTCGAGTTGCGCGATGAGCTGATCGTTGGCGTGCGCCTGCTTGAACGCAAGATAAATGTAGAAAATAAGCAGCGGTACCATGCCGACGATCGGCACGTTGTCCGGAGCCGAGCAGATTTCCCAAACTTGTCGCCAGTCCATAAAGTCCTCGTGTGGCGCGGGCACTATTGCCCGCGAAACGCGTACACCAATCTCTAACCGCGGTTACGATTGCATCAACGCGGGCAGGAGTGCCCGCCCCATACATCATTCCCCGGCGGCTTTCGGCCCCCGGCGCGGCTTGTCGGCTTCGGCTTCGAGCATCACTGGCGCAGGCCCGGAAATTCCACCGTCTTTCCGGACGCGCCAGAAGTGCACAATCATCAACACCGAGGCGACAATCGGAATCCCGATGCAATGCCAGATGTAGGAACGCAGCAACGCATTCGCGTCGACAATCGATCCGCCGAGCAGTCCGAAGCGCACATCGTTATACGGAGTCATACCCAGTTGCGCGCCAAACGGCCCCTCATGCCCAAGCAGCGGCGTAGCGCGCGCCATATTTGTTCCGACGGTGACGGCCCAGAACCCTAGTTGATCGTCCGGCAGCAGATAGCCAGTAAATGACAACAACAAAGTGAACACCAGAAGCAGCACGCCAATATTCCAGTTGAATTCCCGCGGCTTCTTGTATGAACCAGTTAGAAAAACGCGGAACATGTGCAGTTCGACGGCGATCACCATCAAGTGCGCGGCCCAGCGATGCATATTGCGCAGAAGTTTTCCAAAAGGCACGTCGTGCTCAAGGTACAGCACGTCGCGGAACGCCTGCACCTTCGTCGGATGGTAATAAAACATCAGCAGTACGCCGGTGTAAGTCAGAATGATAAAGAGAAGAAAAGTGATTCCGCCCATGCCCCAGGTGTAGCTGTAGCGCACCGCATCGCGGTTGATTTTGGCCGGATGCAGATGCAGGAAGACGTTCGAGAGTACGCCCAGCGCGCGGTTGCGAGGCGTATCGTCGTGCTTGTGGCGGAAGATCGAGGTGTAAACCTGGGTCTTGGTCGGATCTTTCAGTCCCTCGATCTGCTCTTTCGCTTTTGCCGGGATGTCGACCTTCATCGCCTGAATGTCGTCTTTGACGCGGTCGACGAGCCCTGTTTTGCCGTTTTTCCCGTTATTCTCTTCAGCCATAATTGCCTCTTGAAAATCTTTCCTTATCGCCTGCGAGTCCTGAACGTGGCGGTGTTATGCCGGCAAGAAAGCTCCGGGATCGTTGAAACGCGATGGCTGTCCCTTCGGCCACTGGTACAGCCGGGAAGTATCGACGATGATCTGGCCGTCCGGGGCAAGTTCCACCTTCGCTCGATCCATGGGACGCGGCGCGGGACCCTCAAAGTTGATCCCTTCACTGTCATAACCGCTGCCGTGACAAGGACACTTGAACTTGTTCTCGCTCGGCTTCCAGTCAGGCGTGCAACCCAGATGAGTGCACCGCGCGTAAATCACGAACAGCCGGTCGGGAGTGCGATCGACCCATATGCGGTACTTCTGCTGAAACTTGGTGTCTACCCCCAACGAGAATTCCGAGGGATAGCCGATTTTAAAAACTGTATTGGGTTCGAAAAGAGTGCGGGGAAGAAAGAATCGGAAGAAAGCCAGAAACCACGCGGTCAGAAACGCGGTGACGCCGACCCAGGTTAATCGCCGCCTGCGGCGATCAATATCGGTATTTGAAGGGCCGCTGGAGGAAACCCCAGCCGCTGCCGCGGCTTTCGAGGTTCCTACGGCCGGCGTGCCCACATATTTCGTGGCGTCTGCCGCAGCGGGCCGCGCGGGTTGCGCCGCGTCTGTATTCGGAGTCGGGTTGGCTGGATCGTTGACCGGAACCGCCATGAATGCCCTCCTGCTATGAAGTCGTACTTCAGTCTCCGGCGGCCGCCAGCATCGCCGGCGCCGCCACCTGCCTCCCGTGTACTTGAATCGTGGGCAGGTAACTGTTGCTGATGGCTTCGAGCACCAGTTGCCCCAGGGCTGAAATAAACTTTGGAGAATTGTTCAGCCCAGCGCTCATTTCGAATCGGGTGATGCCCAGCCGGTATGCCTCTTCGCGGGCTTCGTGATTGATCTCACCGAGGGTTTCCACATGGTCGGAAACGAATGCCACGGGGACGACGCACACCTCGCGAACTTTCTCGCCGGCGAGATCGCGCAGCGTGCGGTGCAGGGAAGGTTGCAGCCACCGGCTCGCGCCCACTTTGCTCTGATAGCACAGCCGGTGGCGATTCGGCCATCTACCGCGCTCCATGACAAGGCGCACAGTTTCCTCCACCTGCTTCTGATAAGGATCGCCCTTCGCCACGATCGACAGCGGAATGCTGTGCGCGCTGAATACGATTTCCGGCTGCGACGGCGTCGCGAAGCGCGATAACGCCTCTTCCACCTTTTCAGCCAGGGCGTCCAGATAAATGGGATGTTCATAGAACGGAGCGATGTCATGGACCGGAAGATCGCGGCGGAAGAGACGCTTCCATTCGTTGAGGCTCGAACCGGTAGTGGTTGAGGAGTATTGCGGATAGAGCGGCAGCAAAACGACCTCGTCGCATTTTGCCGCAAGCAACCGGTCGATCGCCTCGCTCGTAAAAGGATGCCAGTAGCGCATGGCCACAAAGCAGCGCGCATCAAGCCCCTGGCGATTCAGTTCGGTCTCAAGCGCGGAGGCTTGCTGTTCTGTGAACCGGCGGATCGGCGAGCCCCCGCCGATGGTCGCATAGTGATGCTGTACCTTGTGCGCACGCGTGGTTGAGATAAGTTTGGCGAGGGCTCTGCGTCCGATGCGGGCAAATGGGAAGTCGATAATGTCAGGATCGCAAAAGAGGTTATAAAGAAAAGGTTCTATCGCAGCCAGCGTATCGGGTCCGCCTAGCTGAAAGAGGACTACCCCCACACGACGAGTTCGATTCAACATCCCCCCACATTTCCCAGAACGGGCGAATTTACTACCATCTGCGATGGGAGTCAATGGCGGAATGCAAAATTTCGATCAGGGAAATAATTCTTTTCGATCTTGCGGGAGGAATTGCGGGCGAAAGAAACACTTTAAAGGCCGAAATGGGAATGGCGACCAAGCTTTCACGCGCTTGGTCCTGCTAGCGAACGGCGGCAGGGTCCGCTTTGGCATTCTGCATTTCTTCGATGACCGCATCGGCAAATTCCGAAGTGCCAGCCTGCCCGCCGATGTCACGGGTTAATTTTTCACGATGGCGGTAGACCTTTTCCAGGGCATTGCGGATTTGCGTGGCGGCTTCGAACTCGCCGAGGTGACGCAGCATGAGCAGACCAGAGCGCAGCAGCGCTGTAGGGTTTGCCACGTTTTTGCCGGCGATGTCAGGCGCGGAGCCGTGAACTGCCTCGAAGATGGCGCAATGGTCGCCGAGGTTCGCACTGGGAACGAATCCCAGGCCGCCGACAAATGCGGCGCAGAGATCCGAAATAATGTCGCCGTAAAGGTTTTCCATCACCAGCATGTCGTACTGATAAGGATTCATCACCAGTTGCATGCAGGTGTTATCGACGATGTGCTCGGCGTAAGCGATCTCCGGGTATCCCTTGGCAACGGTGCGGCAGCAGCGCAAAAATAACCCGTCAGAAAGCTTCATGATGTTGGCTTTGTGGACGGCATGAATTTTCTTGCGCTGATTTTTCCGCGCATATTCAAAGGCAAATTTCGCGATGCGCGTCGACGCCTTCTCGGTAATGATCTTTAAGCTTTCCACCACGCCGGGAACGACTTCATGCTCCAGGCCAGAGTAGAGACTTTCCGTGTTTTCGCGCACGATGATGAGATCGACATCGGGATAGCGGGTAGGAATGTGGGGCAGGTTGCGGATCGGACGGAAGTTGGCATAAAGCTCAAACTTCTGGCGCAACGCAACATTGATGCTGGAAAATCCCCCGCCAACCGGCGTGGTGACCGGACCTTTAAGGCCGACCCGGGTGCGCTCGATCGATTCCAGCGCTTCCGTCGGAATGTACTCTCCATATTTCTCGAAGGCATCGGCGCCGACCGAAAACTGCTCCCACTCAAACTTGACGCCCGTGGCTTCGAGAATTCGCACGGTCGCCCGGCTGACTTCTGGCCCGATTCCATCACCCGGGATGAGAGTTACTTTATGACTCATGACTCGTCCTGGAACACGGCCTTATAGGAACGCTCCTCATACAAGAAAGCTATTACAACTTGCCGTCACCAGCCACTAACGACGGGACATGCCCAATCCTCTCTATCTACTTCTTCTGTCTAACATCAATTGTTTCTTTGCTTTTAACCAAATCCTTCAACTCATTCATGAACTCGTTCACGTCCTTGAAATCGAGATAGACCGAAGCGAATCTAACGTACGCGACCTTATCGTAGCGGCGCAGCCGGTTCATGATCAGCTCGCCTAATTCGCTGGTCTTGCGCTCGCGCTCCTGGGATTCGATTACGAACGATTCGGTCTCGTTCACGATCTGCTCCAGCTTGCCGATCGGCACCGGACGCTTTTCGCAGGCGCGCAGCAAGCCATTCAGAACCTTCTGCCGGTCAAATTTTTCCCGCCGGCCGTCTTTCTTGACCACCATGTAGGGGATCTCGTCGATGCGTTCGTAGGTAGTGAAACGCTTGCCACACTTCAGGCATTCGCGACGGCGGCGGATCGATTCCGCCTCTTTGCTCTCGCGTGAGTCAACGACTTTATCTTCAGCAAAACCGCAAAAAGGACATTTCATGGCGCTGGTATATGATCGATTCGAAAGCGCTGCATTCCGCGCCGCGCACAGGCGCGACTAAAGAATTGTTTGTACCGGATAACCTGAGATTGTAGCAGGGACGGCCGTCATGCCCGAACAGGCCGACTAATGGCTGGTGTCTTAATTTCGCTGCAAAGGTCGCAACGGTGCATGAACGAGTACCAAGCGACCTTGTGCCCGGATTATTCTTCCGCAGGCGCACTACGCAAATCCGCTTCTTCAGCCCGGTGGCTTTCTACGGAAAGTTTTCGCAGAGAGAGGCGTTCGAAATGTGCCAGTGCCAGCCCGACAGGAATAACTCCCGCAAACGTCACCAGCCAGAGCAGAATGCCGCAACTGGCGGCGATTTCCGGAGGCACGTCGAATACGCTCGAAAGCGCCGCGATGGTTGCCATCTGCGACCCTCCGCCGACGGCCGGTAATTGCAGCATCGATCCCAGCATGCTGGCTCCCATCAGAATCAGAAGCTGCGATACCGGAATTTCCAGCGACGGCACGCCGTAGGAATGTGTGACCTCCTGATAGGCGAGCGCGATGATGTACCACATTCCTACCGAAACCACGCTCAGCAGGAGCAGGGACACCGGGCCGTGAATCGTATTCAGACCCTGGCCGAACTCGCGAATTTTCTGTCCGAGCTTGTGACCGAAGTTGGAAGATAGATGTCCGAATCTTTCTTCGACCCAGCGGGCGACCGATTCTCCGCTGCGTTTCACAATGACCGCGCCGGCCGCCATCACCAGCACCAACCCGATCAGAATAAATCCGCCCTCACGAAAGCGAACGTAATATTCCGGATGGGGAATTGAAGGCAGAGCGCTCGGCAGAAAAATCGCCAGAACCATGAGGACGGTAAAGGCGCCAACATCAAAAATGCGCTCTACTGTCCACACCGCCAACTGCGAGGAAAACGAAAGATCGGTGCGGCGGGCGACCAGATAGGGACGAATGAACTCTCCGGCACGGCCCAGCAGAGCGATGCCGGTGAATCCGATGAAAGTCGGAGAAATGAGGTCGAGGGTCTTCGTTTTCGGCCGTACGGGCTGCAGAAAAATCTTCCACCGCACCGCGCGCAAAATGTAGCCAAGGTAAATGAGCGCAAGCGAGTGGAAGACGTGCAGTTTGTTAACGCGATCGGTTTGCGCCCAGAAGGTCGGCCAGTCGAAGCTCTGCCAATGGCGATACTGCAGGTAGAAGAGGGCAGCCAGTACCAGGAACACGGCAACACTGGCCAGAATGCGTTTTTTATCCATGAAAAGGGAAAAAGACCTTCGAGCCGCGGCCTTCGCGGCACGAAGTGAAACGGCACTCTCAAGGTAAATCAGTGCGAGGAGGGGGTCAAACTTCGCATGATCGATGAATTACTAGCAAGATCGATCAATTACTGGTTGGATGCGATCGTCTGACCGGTGGTGTGCTGCTGAGAAGCGCTGTTGTGAACCTTCGCCGCTGGAGGCTTCACACCAGTCTTCTTGTTCGTTGGCTTCGACTGTGCCGTCTGGGCATTTTTCGCAGCCAGCTTCTTCTTATTGAAGTCCCGAACGATCCTCGCGACATACGCTTTGGTTTCGTAATAGGGAGGAACGCCGCCATACCGCTCCACGCGCTCCGGGCCTGCGTTATAAGCGGCCAAAGCCTTGATCAGGTCGAAGTTGTAGCGCTCGAGCAGTTCACGCAAATAGCGCGTGCCGCCATCGACATTTGCCTGAGGATCGAAGGCATTCTCCACGCCCAGCGCCGAAGCGGTTTGCGGCATCAACTGCATCAACCCCTGCGCTCCCTTTGGCGAGACGGCGCGCACATTGAAGCCGCTCTCGGCGCGGATCACGCTGCTTACCAGATCAGGATCGAGGCTGTAGGTTCCGCTGGCCGAGGCCACTAATTCGTCGATGTCGATCGGACGCTGCGGCGCCTGTGGCGCGGATTGGGCAGTCGAGTTTATCGGCGCCGAGGCAGGACCATCCGGAGCGCCTTCAATATGATCGATCTCCGCCGTCGGCACGTCGACAAAGCTCGATCCATCACGGCTGACAAAAAGCCGCGTGATGATTCCCATATCCTGCCTGTGTTCGTGGCGGATGGAGAATCCGTTGCGCAGCACGGCGGTTTCAGCGGCCCAGCAGGGAAGCAATGTCATTGCCACCAGCGCGACTGCCGCTATCCACCCACCGGATTGGATTCTCTTGCTCATCTCGCCTGAACTTCTATTATCTCAGTCAGCGCCGCCGCCACGCCGCACTGGTCGTTGCCCAGCGTCACATTCCAGCCGCGGCCGCGCAGTTCCTCACACGCATTCCCCATGATAACCGGGTGGCCGGCAAACTCAAGCATCTCAACGTCATTATGATTGTCACCGATGGCCATGACCTCTTCGCGGCGAAAGCCGCGATACTCGGCCCAGCGCCGCAAGGCGTGCCCCTTGGAGCAGCCGGAGTTCAGCACGTCGATCATCGAGAGATCACGTTCAGGATATTCGGTGCGCAGGACGGTCACTCGGTTGCACATTCTGGCGGCCTCGATGGCCTTCAAAGCCTCACTCATGCGCTCCATCGAGCCGCAAAACATAGCCTGAACCGGATCGCTCACCAGCGCCTTTTCGATCGGCACGACGAAGTCGATGAATGGCATATTCTTTTCCAGCCAGCGCCGGATGCTCAAGTTGAGGTCGTCGAGACGCTCGAGCACAATCGCGCCCTTGATTTCTATGTCAAAGGTCAGAACGGTGTTGCCGCGAAAAGCTTGCATCGCGCCGCACAATTCGCGGCAGACTTCTTGCGGCATCAGGTCGCGGTGAAACGTCTCGCCCGAAAGAGAACGCGTAACCGCCCCATTGGAGCTGATCAGCCACAGGTCAAAACCCAGTTGTTTCGCAATCGGCAGCGCGAACGTATGACGACGTCCCGTCACCAGCACAATCTCGATGCCCGCCGCATGCGCCTGCCTCAGGGCCGCGAGATCGTTCCCGGCGATCTGAAATTGCGGATTGAGTAGCGTGCCGTCGATGTCGGAAGCCAGCAGACGTATCGACCCCGGCTTGCGGCGTACGCCGTTGGGCTTCGGCAAATCCGGTGTTTGGGTCGGATTTTCGTCTTCAATTACTGGCGCCGGGGCAATTTCTTCTGAGTTTTCCACTTCATCTATTGTGGCATGAGCGGGTCGTGCTTTGCCGGGCTGCTTTGTTGAAACGGCCGCTCCGAAGCGGCTGTGCTCGGCGTGTTATATTCCGCTTTGCATGGGATCGCTCCTATTTTTCTTTGCTTCCTGGTGGGGAATCATCCTTGAAGTGATCGCCATCGTTCATTTCATTCGCCGGCGTCCGGATACTTACTGGCTTTTCGTCATTTTATTTTTGGGATGGATTGGCGCCCTCGTCTACATCGTCGTCGAAGTCATTCCCGACGCAGGCCTGTTACGTACGTCGTTTCAGGCTTTTCCGCGCCGTCGCCGGATTCACGAACTGGAGCGCGTCGTCATCGATAATCCCTCGGCCGGAAATTACGAAGAGCTTGGGTTGCTCTATCTCGATGACCGCGACTTCGCCCGCGCCAAAACGAGCTATGACAGGGCAATCGCTTCCCGCAAAGATTCGGTCGACGCGTTCTACCGGCGCGGCATAGCCGGAGTTGAACTGGGCGACTTCGCTGGCGCGGTTCCAGATCTGGAAAAAGCCGTGAACGCCGATCCCACGTACGATTTTCACCGCGCTGTGGGACTGCTTGCCCACGCCTACGCGCAAACCGCAAAGCCGGACAAAGCCGAACCGCTCTTTCAGCAAGCCACAAAAATCTCCACCAGCTCTGAGACGTACTACAACTACGCGCTGTTTCTTCACGCGCAGGGACGCAATGAGGAAGCCCGCCAGTGGGCCCAGAAGATTCTCGACAAAGGACCGACCATGCCCGGCTACCAGCGCCGCCGCGAACGAACCTGGTTCCGCAGAGCCTACGCGCTGCTGGCAAGGCTGCGCCTGCGAGCGCCATAGCCAGGGCGCGAAAGCTGCGTGCGCGATGCGATATATTGGCTAACGGAAGAGCATCAAACCGGCCGGGATGGCGAAATTGGCAGACGCAGCGGACTTAAAATCCGCAGGTCCCTAAAGGACTGTGGGGGTTCGATTCCCCCTCCCGGCACCAGCCGATTCGTTGTGCAGGCCAGCCGAGATCTAATCGGTTTGTTTTCAGCCTCGCTTTTCGTTGCACCCTTTCGTGCGTCCAGGCCGACGATCAGGGCAACAATCCGTAAACATCCAAATTAGTCGTCGTGCCCACGTAGACGCGGCCATTGACCACTGTGGGCGCGGTCTTATCAGCGGCGCCGTCCAGAGCATCCCGCGTGGGGTTCTGGTCGGTGCCGTAGATTTCGGTTGCCATGTTGGTGTGATTGTATGCGTGGAGGAGGCTCGACTCCCATTGCAGAACCCAGACCACGGCGTTGGTATTTCCGTTCGCCGAAATTACCGGCGCCGGAGCGTTCATCGTGGCCGAGCCTTTGTTCACTGCCCGCTTCGATAGTTTTCCATCGGTCAGGGTAAAGACCTTGAGCACGTCGTGCAATCCGAAGATATAAACGAAGCCGTTCCAATAGGCCGCTTCATTCCAGACGCCGTTGACCGACTGCCCCGGAATCGAACCGAGAATCGCTCCCACCAGTTGCTGCGGAATCTGGCCGTTGCCATTGGCGTTGTAGCCGCCAAGGGCGTCGCGGTTGAGCAGGTAAACGGTTCCTTCCTTGCCGCCCGCAATCGCAAGATGTGGATAAGTCCCGGGCTGATCGGGCAAAATCGATATTCCAGCCGTGCCCACATCCCAGTCATAGGTGTTGAGCTTCGCTTGATCGTACGGCGTGAAGTATTGATCTACCGATAATGTTCCGCTGACGGTGTTCTGCGACATCTGGATTACCGACTCGCCGTAATCGAGGCCGCCGGTGTTAGCGTCGAAGGTTCCGTTGCCCGTGCTGAAATAAATCTCGCCGTCGGTATCGGCAGAGAGTCCGGCGCCGTTCTGCCAGATTCCGCCTTGTTCGCCGTTTGGCGTAGCGAGCCAGGCACCAGTCTGTTCCAGGGTTCCCGACGGTGCGCCGTAGGCAAGCACCCAGCCGTGATAATTGCCGTAGTCTCCAAGCGAAGCCGAGGCCATGTAAACCACGCCATTCGAGAGCAACAACGCCGGGCGGATCATTTCCAGAAACGGATCGAAAGCGATCACTCCGCCGCTGCTTCCCTCGCCCGTGCCGGGGGCCGAGGCCTGAATCACAACCGGGCCGTTAAACTTCTCGTCCCCGGTGGTCACATCCAGGGCATGCAGGGTGTGGAAGTAAGTGGTGACGCCGCCGCTCACTTGTTGCGTGCGCGCTTCAACGTAGATCGTGTTGGTCGTGGGATCGATTACGGGAGTCGCGGTGATGCCGAACTCCGTCTGATGCAGGCAGTACGGGCAGAAGGAACCGAAGGCGCTCGAAGGGATGGTGCCGATGCCTTCCGCTGCGTTATTGAAATTGATTTGCCACAGAGGCGTTGTTTGCAGGCCGTCGGCATCGAGCGCATAAACGCTGTTGTGCTCGGTGGCCACATAAACGACATTGTGATAACCCTGATTCGGGATCAGCACATTGGCCATGTATAAGGGCTGTGCCCGGACGTTTCCATCGAGCGCGTAGGTGAACAGCTTGCCGAAGGTGTTTTGATTGACATTCGCCGGCGTGAGGACGATTTCAGAGGTGTTCGCGCCGATGCGCTGATTGCCGTTCGCGTAAGTGAATACGCCCGCATTGTTGGTCACAAAAACCTTGGCCGTACTCTTCACCGAACTGCCGATTACTTTCGCGGCAATTGTGTGCGCTCCGACCTTAGCCGGCGGGAGATAAAGCCCGGAAGTGCTGATGGTCCCGACCGTGCTGTTCCCCCCAATCAGGCCGTCGACGGCCCATACCACGCCGTTCGAACTGCCGGTAACGGTCGCGGTGAATTGCGCGCGTCCGGTAAACGTCACAGGAATATTTGCGGGATGGATGGCGACTGTAACCGTGGCGCTAAGCACGCCTGCGCTGCCGAGGACGATGAGAGCCAGACTAAGGACCGATATTCTCTTCATGATTCGATTCATGATTCGATCTCCCTATGAATATGTAAAAGATGCTCTTGCACGAATTCGGTGTTTCGTTGAATCGGTGGTTCGTTAAATCGTGTTTCGTTAAATCGGCGGTTCGTTAAATCGGCGGTTCGGTGAGACGATGGCCGGTGCTCGCAATCCGCAAACCGATCGTGACGGATCGATTTGCGGACTCGCACCCGATGCTATGAGCCGCTTCCCGAGAGCGAGACTTGCTGCGGACTCGGATCGGAATTGTCGTTGACGTTCAAATACGCTTGCCCCACACCCTGCGTCGTCGGAATAAATACGACATTGATAGTGCACGTGCTCCCGGAGGGCACGGAACCGTTGCAGGTATTAGTCTGGGAAAATTCGGAGGGGCTGGGCCCGGTGAATGTGATGCTGCTGATGTAGAGCGTACCGCCTCCGTTGTTCAGCAAGCT
>Ga0210391_10000612_pt1 | contig 36191 bp, 27 predicted proteins | sample IncBWC12OmetaG_FD_160573 | JGI IMG/M metagenome (GOLD analysis project Ga0210391, IMG submission 160573) | Forest soil microbial communities from Barre Woods Harvard Forest LTER site, Petersham, Massachusetts, United States - Inc-BW-C-12-O ...
GGTCATTCCCAGACGGTTGAAATCTGCCTTGGCCAGATCGCCGACGTCAAGCCCCAACCCATGCGCCGTGCTCCCGTGTTCAATCACGAACTGCAGCAGGATCATTCCTTCGCCCGAATAGCTGAAGTGCGTGCCGGGTTCGAAATGGATGTGCAATTTCTGGTCGGGCTCAATAAACCAGAAGTTGCTGAAGCCGGTGGAATGGGTCAGGCACATACGCGGCGTGATCTTCTCCCAACGCGGATCGTCGGCCAGATCTTTATAGGGCCCGTACTTGTCTGGGAAAACGGTATCGGGGCCATAGCTTGGCAGCGGCTTGTCCAGATAGTCCTTCAGCGGTGTGTCAAGCTTGAGCTTGCCCTGATCGACCAGCTGCATCACAGTATAGGCAAACACTGTCTTGGTAAGGGACGCGCCGTACATGACCGTGTCCGTGGTCAACGGATCTCCCTTAGCGTTACGGATGCCGTAGGCGTTGACGTAATCGATCTTGCCGTGATCGATGACCGCAACCGCCATGCCGTTAACGTGGGTGCGAGTCAGTATCTTGCCAACTTCGGCGTCGATCGCCGTGCCGTTGGGTATGGTTGGTGAAGAGGCCCCGATGGGAAGGCAGATGGCAGCGAAGAGCGCGGTCAAAAGCGGAGAAGCATTTCTCCGTGCATTCATGATAAAGGGCCCTTTCAGAACCCGATGCTGACTCGTGAATTTGCCACGCAAGCGAGCGCGCTTGGCCTGCAAGGATGTACGTACTTGGCTCCACGAAAGTTCGGTGACTGCTCCCGGCTTACGACTGACTGAGATTTCCAGAAAGGATATGCTCTCGGCTTGTAGGGAATTCGGAGATCCTTTGCAAAGTGCCTCTGTCCGTCTTTGCCGCCGTCGGTGGGGGCATCGTTGCCGGGCGCTCGTCGGAGACGCCACGGACTCAAATTTTCTGATAGTGGGCGAGTGACCGGCAACCCGGACGTAACCCTGAAATGCCTGTGAAGTCAGCTTTGCGGTAACTTCGCCAAGTCCCGCGCTGGTAGAGGGATGTTGTTACCGCAAACCCCGTTTCACGGGAACTACGGGCACACCAGTTGTCCGAGTAGGCGACTTCTCGGCCAACTGGATAAGTTCCGGTCTGCCGACATCCATGTAAGTCCCTGTCAAGGGAAAAGCAGGCGTTTCCTGTGCGCAGCTCTGGAGAGCGCGTTTTTCGTTCACCTGGATCTGCCGCTGCGCATGTGTGCCTCTCGGCTGTGGTTCCTGCATCCTGCAGAACCGGACATCCATTTGCTGCCTCAGGCTCCGAAGTGGCTTGATGCGAACTCCGGCGCGGAAGCCGACAATGGCTCTTTGTAGACTTGTCATCTGATCGTGAGGTACAACCTGTATGGATATCGCTAACCTGAATTGGCCTGGCTACCTTCCACGGCTACTTTGGATACGTCGAGTGTGCCCTCGTTGCAGCTCATTCGAATTTAAGGAGGCAGAGTCGCATCCCTTCGATGGCCCACTGGGTTTATTTTGCGCTGCGCCCGGTTCGTTGTGTCAATTGCTGGCGGCGCTACTACTAGTTTGCACGGAGAATCGCAATTAACCACTGAGATCGATGTGCAGCGAAAAGCGCGGTTGCATTCCTGGCCTCTGACAAGACCGCTTGGATTCCTAGCGAGAGAGATGCGCCCGTCGAAGATGAACAATTATCTCCTTGGAAAGCTGGTTCGCCTGTCCACCGCGCTGACTTGCCTCATTAACTCTACCTGTTCCATTGTGAGGCCAGCTGCAGCTCGAGTCTGCTCCCGCTGTTCCTTTGCGGCGACCGTTTCGAGGCGACTAGAAGCAGACCTAATCTCTTCGGTATAGTGGTCAATTTCTGTTCTGGTTAATTTAGCCCAATGACTATCGAAGTGGGTAAAGTCAAAATGCAGGGTGTTTATCTGCCCGGCAACCTGCTTTACGAGCATCGTCTCCATAGCCACACTTGTCTGGGCAGCCCGCTGCTCAATGATCTGTCGAACAATAGAATTGCGCATTCCGTAGAACGATGCCTCTGAGACCGAGGAACTAATTGCGTCCAGGAACTCACCAAAGATCGGATAGTGCACCTTAGATCGGATAGTGCACCTTAAGGAGAGAAATGAATGGAGTATGGTCAAAGAGGTACTCCGTCGGCAATAATTTCTCGAAAGCATCTTTGGCGATTTCATCTTCAGCGTCATTGTTCTCGCCCAGTTTTTCTCTGTCGGTCAGTCTCGCCAAGGCATCGATTTGGGCCACTGCTTGACGCAAATCTTTCGGAGTCCAAGAGGGTGATGGATCAGCGGCTGCGAGAGCGCTCATATTTCGTGGCCGACTCGAAATTTCGATTGAGAGCGGAAATATTTCTTTGGTTTCACTTTGTATTTGAAAAGACTCTTCTGCGCGCTGGCGGGCGTTTGCAAGTTGATCTCTTTCTCGCTCAAATTGCACTGAGTGGGCCATTTGAGTCTGAGGATTGGCGGTCTTTCAGCCCACGCTCTTTCGAGCAAAGACCGACGGAGGAGCAAATCCGTCTGCTCCTCAAGGGTACTTCGAAAGTGTTCATAATCCTGCTTTGCGTCTCTGAGAACTAACGCAATACGCCTACCCGGACCTTCCTGAGTGGCCAGAAAGGTTAGGCTGCCGGCGAGGGCGACCAGGGTGGAAATTCTACCCGTCCACTTTGCGCTACCTGCCAAGAGTTTGGTTGTGCCGCTGGTTAGGCCTGTCAGCGCGGGATGGATGGCGGCGACCAGTCTCAAAGCAATGACAATGCTCAGAAGTACAATAAACACACCGATTTTCGGTGTATGGGCTTCGATGAATTTGTGAGTATCCTCGATATGTTTGTCCCACTCCCTGAGCGTCTGAAGAGTCACGGCGTTCAGAGGCACAGATTGGAACCACCAAAGAGCCACCGCGTACAGAACGAGGACGATAAAGGCTATCAACAAAAGCTCGAGTAAGTTGGAACATAAGGCGCGTTGCAGACGCGGCAAACGACCACCTTGGATACTCAGCGAACGCAATCGAAGCGCCAAGACTAGGAGGGGGAGCGGTATCAGCCACCACTCCAATTTTTCGAGGCCTACGTCGAAGCAACAGATGAAAGCCGAGATTGCTCCTAGTAAGAACAGAGCGCGCATAAGCGTTTGTCGGAAATTCGCTATGTCTGGCTCAACCTTCTCACGCATCAGCTGATTCTTATCTGGTTTCTTAGCTTCGGACTAGCCGCCAGAACAATTAGAGTCATGCAAGACGGAATTAACAGCCACCAATGCAATATCTTGAAGAGGGACAAACTTATCGCTAGGAGCAGGAAAAACGCGCCCGAGGCGCAACCTGAACCGCCAGAGTCCGAACTGCGCCCTTGAGATGTTGCACTGCACATAACGGCCTCCGTGAGTCTTTAGGAACGTCGCGGATAAAAGAAGGCCCACGCCAGAGATGGTGGGTACCTGGGTTCGCGTCACCATACTACCTCTGGAGCGAACGTTCTCAACACAACAACCCGTAGCGGGAGCCGCAAAGGTATGTTTGGGATTCCGGGCAAAGCGGAGCGTTGAAGACGCAACAAAGGCAATGGAGAGCCCATAGCGCCAGCGTGACTAATATCGTGACCATCCGGCCCGAATCGACCGTCACCAAACCTCACCGTCCAAACATGTCGAATATGCGAAATCACTGAAAACAGCGGAACATCAGCGAAAAGGAAAGGGTGGGGAGGGGGACTCAAAATCCGTCGGAAGCAATTCCATGGGGGTTCAATTCCCCCTCCCGGCACCACCACCATAAGATATAAGTCTTTTATTTATAAATGCTTATGCGCCAAATGCCGCCCAGTAAAAGAGGCGTGGGTGCTAGATTTCGGGTACAAAAATAGGTACAGGGCACATCCCGTGCACTTTGAATGATTTAGAAGACTCATGGCGTCAACGGCGTCGCAGGGATGCGCTCCGTTTCTCTTGATTACGCTCGATTACGGAATGCGCGGCGGATAATTGGTCCGCTACAGAGGCATCCGACGACGTTCGTATCGAGCCGAATGGTCTACAGAGGATCGGAACAAGCAAAGGCAATTGCGCCGGGCTTTCGCTGAAATTCTCGCGTGAGAATGCAGAAAGCCCGCCTACGTCCTGTGCTTATAACAGCGCTCGTGGCCAGCCTCGGCTTCATTCCTTTGGCTGTCTCGCATAGCGCTGGCGCGGAGGTGCAACGGCCTCTGGCCACGGTGGTCATCGGTGGCCTGATGACATCGACATTGCTGACGCTTCTTGTGCTTCCCGCCCTCTACCAATGGATCGAACAGAGGCGAACGGCGACTGCCACGTATAAGTAAGAGCTTCAGGAACCGCGTGCATCTACCATCAATGAGCTTGCAGGCCGACATAGGTTACTTGTCGTGACAAAAGATCTACAAATGGGGGCGATCAGCCTTTACGCCTTATCCTGTCTTCCGTTCGTTGTTTTTGTGTGCAATTTGACACAGCAGTCAGCGCACTATCGCGTGACAATTAAGGTGCCTAATGAGTCGAATGTGGAATTACAGTAGGGCCCATGGCGTGGCGCTGAGCTCGCGGAACATGCCATGCGGGCAGATCATCCTCAACAGAATGGAGCGATGTAGATGGTAGCGAACAATTTCAGCACCAACACTCTTGACGGAATCTCATCATTTGACTTAGCCAGAGACCTCACCCTTGCCAGGCAGCATAGACCTTGGCAGTCAGGCTTGTGTTCCAAGCTCCTTCTCAAGGCCAACGATCTCCGGCTGCTTCTCATCGCAATGGAAACCGGAGCGCGGATGAAGGAACACCACGCGGACGGAACCATCTCCATCCATGCCCTGGAAGGTGAGCTGTGCATTCACGTGCAGGAACAAGCCCATGATTTGCATGCCGGCCAGATACTCACCTTGGCACCGGGGATCAAGCACGACGTTGAAGCTCGCGAAGAATCTGCGTTCTTGCTGACGATTTCGTGGCCCACCAGCGAGAAGCTACAGTCTCTGGAGCATAGAGGGTACGGCTCCTAAACTGGTCGCGCGTGACGAACAAACGGCCTCACCATCGCCAGATCACGCCGATACGTGAGAGCGTTTCAGGACACATGCAATGATCTCGTTTGATGCGGCACACGCCGCCGTTCATTATCCCCCCGATCGCCGCTTGCGTATCTGGATACGCCCCTCGATTCTTATCGCTGTCGCTGTGCTGGTGGCAGTGCCTGTGCTGGCCGCGTGGATCGAAGTTCTTCTTGTGGGCCTCCCTCATATTCCGCCTGTCCCACAGATATCTCCCGACAACTTCGCTGGCCCTCATGGCTTTCCTTTGTGGGTGCGTTACAGCCATTTCTTCAATTTCCTTTTTGTTACGATGCTGATCCGAAGTGGTCTGTCGATCTTGGCCGATCATCCCCGTCTCTACTTCAACAATCACTGCACGCCCGGCAGCGAGTGGATTCGGTTGACGCCGATTACAGTTCCTACGAATCGGCTCTGGACGGCGAAGGATGATGCTCGCTACGTTTCGCCGCTGGTTGCCACGCCAGGGTATCGGCATACCATCGGTGTCGCCCGGTGCTGGCATTTTCTTAACGTGTACGGCTTCATTATCACAGGCATTTTCTTTGTCGTGATGCTCTTCGATACGGAGCAGTGGCGGCGGCTAGTACCCCAATCGACGCTGGTGCTGTTACAGGCCTGGAACACATGGGCTCACTATGCAACGTTCCACCTGCCGGCTGAGTTCAACGGATTTTATGGCTATAACGCGCTGCAACAGATCGCTTATTTTGCTGTTGTCTTTATCTTCGGCCCGTTGGCAATTCTGACCGGAATTGCGATGTCGCCCGCTGCCGTGAATCGCTTCCACTGGTACGCGAAGCTCTTTGGCGGCAGGCAATCGGCGCGTTCTATTCACTTTCTCACCATGCTTGGTTTCTTTGCCTTCATCATTGTGCATGTGACGTTGATCGTGATGACCGGCTTCGTTCGCAACATGAACCACATCGTGATGGGTACGGACGATCAGGGTCACCTGGGAATGATCCTTGGCTTCGTCAGCATTGGCGCAGTTGTTCTTTCGTGGGTCGTGGCGCATTACATCTCGTGGATGTACCCGCGCGTCCTGCAACATGTGCAGAAGTTCATCACGTATCCACTCATGCTGACAACGCTCAACCGCCTCTCGCCGAATGAGCATTTCACCGAGGCGGACATCTCTCCGCGCTTTTGGCCCAACGGCAAGATGCCCGAACGCGATGATTGGAAATTGATGGCCAAGGATGGATTCCTGGACTTCAGGTTGAAAGTGAGCGGCCTCGTCGACAACCCGGTCCAGCTTTCTCTCGCAGATATCGGGCACCTGGCTAAGGCAGAAGAAATCACTATGCACCACTGCATCCAAGGCTGGACTGGTATCGCTAAGTGGGGCGGACTTCCGATGAAATCGCTAGTGGAACTCGTCCGGCCGAAGCCCAATGCTAAAGTTGTCGCGTTCTTCTCATTTGGCGGTTCACTCTACGGCGGCACATATTACGACACGCAAAGCCTCGAAAACGTACTCAAGGCCCAATGCCTGCTTGCTTCTGAGATGAATGGAAAACCACTGATCGACATCTACGGAGCACCACTGCGGCTACGGGTCGAAAACCAGCTTGGATACAAGATGGTCAAGTGGATCGAGCGGATCGAATTCATCGAGTCGGAGAAGGTAGTTGGCCTGGGGGAAGGCGGCAAGAATGAAGACGATGAATACTTCGATCTGCTACCGAATATTTGATGATTTCCATGGATAAGCAAAACCATGCAAACGCCACGCACAGCAATTTTGAGCACGCTGCCGTGCTGCTTGCACACATGCGGTTACAGTGGCTGCTGCAGCACTTTCCGCCACGGCTGGTGTGGGCTGTCTATGTCTGCATAAACGGTTTCATCACTATCGGATTGCTTGCGCTGCTTGCCCTGTTTACGGGCAGCCCGTTTGTCTTTCCATCTCTCGGCCCAACTGCCTATCTCTTCTTCTTTTCTCCACTTGCGGAAGCTTCCAGCCCGCGCAACACCGTCCTGGGCCACGCTATTGGACTGATCTGCGGTTACGCTGCCTTTGCGCTTACAGCGGCGTGCGCACCGCCGTTCGCTATACACGGTGGCGTCCATGGCGCAAGAATTCTGGCTGCCGCGCTTTCGCTCTCGGCCACGGGTGCGTTCATGGCTCTACTACGGATAAGCCATCCGCCAGCGGGTGCGACGACGCTCATTGTTTCGCTCGGCATCATTTCTCAACCCAAAGAACTTGTCATCATCGAGATCGCAGTGATCCTGCTTACGATGCAGGCATTCGCAATCAATCGGCTCGCCGGTATACCCTATCCCCTTTGGAGGAATCACACGCTTGCGGAAATCGCTCCTTAGCGTAGCAGTGTTCCGCAAATCGAGGCTGCTTTGAGCGCAGGTGTCATCTTGAGCCGTGTAGTGCCGCCATCACGGTTGTGAGCCGGAGATACCTCTTTATCCTCCCTATCGCTTTTTCAATCGTGATTACCGCGTGTTTGAGCGCGGCGGCATGGCTTTCGAAGAAGCCAATCTGAAGATGTTTGTCGTGTCTGTTCCAACCTGCCTGAACCGCACCGCTTTTCTAGTCGGCTCTGATCCCATTGCGGGCAGGTGGTTGGCGGGAAGCAGGTGTTCCATCATCAGTTGTTGCCAAAGGCGGGTTCATCGTAAGCCGGTGCCGGGAACAGATCTGCTTCTCTGGCCTAACTCTTCCAGGGCAAGAGATTCGGACGCGGCCGAGATCCGCGCCGATTAGGAAACGACTTGCAACTCTTTGCCCTTGGACTCAATCGCACTGAGTAGGCTTTGCCACGATTCATCGAAGGACTTCGCACCGTTCGATTGCAGATCGGACGCCAGCTGTTCAAGATCAATTCCGGCCTTTCGAAAATCGATTAGAATAGTCTCGCAGTCTCCTCCGTCTCGCGGAAGAGTTCTGGCCAGCTTGCCGTGATCGCCGAAAGCCAGGAGAGTTTTCTCAGGCATCGTGTTGATCGTGTTTGGAGCGGCCAGAGCACTGATATAAAGGACGTCGGAGGCCTTTGGGTCCTTGGTGCCGGTACTGGCAAACAGGAGCTTCTGGGGCCGAGCTCCAAAGTTGGCCAAACGCTGCCAGCGGTCCGAGGCGAGGACATCGCGGTAGGCCTTGTATACCTGTTGTCCGATGGCGATGCCGAGTTTGTCTCGGAGCCGGTCTGGTACTTTTTCCATCGTTGCGCCGTCCCAACGGCTCAGGAAGACCGAGGCTACGGATCGAATGTTGGGGCTGAGGCCCGCTGCAATCCGCCGCTCGATCCCACGCATGTACGCGTCTGCCGATGCCAGGTAGTGCTCTCGAGAAAAAAGAAGCGTGACGTTGATGGCAACACCAGCTGCGATCGCCTCCTCGATTGCCGGATTTCCTTCTTTCGTTCCGGGAATCTTGATGAAGAGGTTCGGACGATTCGCTTTCTTGTGCAAGGTAGTCGCGGCGGCTACAGATCTCTTGGTGTCATAGGCAAGAAGAGGTGATACCTCAAGCGAAACAAAACCATCATTGCCTGCCGTGCGTTCGTAAACCGGGGCAAAGAGGTCGGCGGCTCGAGTCAGATCCTGCACGGCCAGTTCAAAGAACAACTCCTCGCCTGAGAGACCGGTTGACAGGAGACAGCCAATCTCCGCGTCATAGGATTTGCTCTTTGAGATGGCATGCTCAAAGATGGTTGGATTCGAAGTCAGTCCTGTGACGGAAAGCTCCTCGATGTACCCCTTTAGTGTTCCGTTATCCAGCAAGTCGCGCGTGATGTTGTCGAGCCACAAGCTTTGCCCGAGATCATGGAGTTCCTGTGTCGCTTTCATTGCTCCTCCTGCTCGCCCCTTTGCCTCGCCGCGCACTCTCGACGTTTGTTGCATAGAGCTTCAGAGCTTCCATATCAGGGATGATGAGAGTGCGGCCTCTCATCGCTATCAATCCATCCTGCTTTAGCTTCGCGAACGCCCGCGAAACCACATCCCTCACGGATCCAATGCGACTGGCAATCTCATGGTTTGATAGAAGATGCTGAAGCGTAATTTGACCATTCTCAGAGCTGTCCGCATGCTTCGCTTCTGTAACAAGGAAGGATGCAAGTCTATGTCCGACATCATAGAAAGACAGCGCTCTCACCAGTTGCGCATGCCGCCTTACTCGCAATGCCATCAATCGCAGCGCCTTTAGCGCAAGAGAAGGATACTTCACACAAAACTGTTGCATGTCGCGCTTGTTGATAAAGAGCACGTCCGCATCGACCTCCGAGATTGCAGATGCTGGATATGGCCCATCATCGAACACCGCAACCTCGCCAATGACGGCGCCCGCAGCGTCGACATGCACTACCTGCTCCCGACCCTCTGTATTGTGTTGGAAGACGCGTATCTTACCGCTCACTACCACGAAGAGCCCTTTTACCTGCTCCCCTGAAAGAAAGAGCATCTCGTCTTTCCTGAAGTGAAGGTCCACTGCTCGTTGTGCGATGTCCGCGAGCTGTTTCTCTGTGAGACACCCGAATAGAGCCGTGCGTTGAAGGGCCCTGATTCTCTCGTTTCCATGACCGCTCCGAAAACGATTCCGCCGCTATGACCTAAGTCATAGCATACGCCGCGTCAGGCGCCTATTCTGTGGTCAAAACACGATCCTCGATTTTGGAAGAGAGATTTTCGCAATGCAAAAATACGATCTAAACGCTTTGATTGAATTCAATGATAAATGCTTCTTTCCCAAGGTTCTGATGAATGAACCGGGGTATCGCATGGTGCTATTGAGCATGCGCGCCGGGCAAGGCATTCCAGAACATTCGACCCAGGGAAGAGTAACCGTACATGCCATCCTCGGTCACATCACCTTTTACACGCCCTCTCTCCCTTATGAGCTGTATGCCGGAGAGGTCGTTTGCATCGAGAGCGGCATGCCGCATCGAATCGAAGCACATGAGGATTCCTCTCTTCTCGTTCTTGCTACGGGTGGGCCTGGTTCCTCAGAGGCCATTTCCGAAGATTTGGATGTGCGTGAGGTCCCCCGGCCAAACCGTCATCCTCTGGTACTTGAAAAATTTGATGCGCTGCCGGTTGGAAGATCCTTCACGCTCGTCAACGACCATGATCCCATCCCTTTGAACAGACAAATGGAGAATATACGGCCGGGACAGGTGGGCTGGGAGTACATCAGACGCGGTCCAGATACCTTTCGCGTTCGAATTCGGCGAGTCGCACCACATATTCAAGCGGGCGCGCAACGCGAAGATCTATTGCAGGAGATTCACTGAGTGTAAGGGTACAGCGCGACGTTCACGCAAGACCACAGCATGGAGGCCGCCATGGTCACAATATCGCCAGAACTCACAACATTACAGCGCGAAAACTACCTGAATAGTGAGTATGGCCTCAAATCATGGCTGCTGACACAGGACCACAAGCGCATCGCCTTACTGTATTTAATCAGCACGACCTTCTTTTTTGTGATTGGCGGTACGATGGCGGCCCTCATACGGCTGAATCTGCTGACCCCTAGCGGCGAACTGATGGCCGCCGACACCTATAACAAGGTCTTCTCCATTCACGGCATCATCATGGTGTTCTTCTTTCTAGTGCCCATTGCGCCGGCTGTACTTGGGAATTTTCTTATACCTTTGATGATTGGCGCACGCGACGTCGCCTTTCCGAGGATCAACCTCCTGAGCTGGTATCTCTTCGTTATAGGCGGCTGCTTTGAGCTCTACATGATGATTTTTGGCGGCGTGGATACAGGATGGACGTTCACGACACCGCTGAGCACGCACTTTGTGAACACCCATGTGATCGGTGCGGCCATGGGAATTTTTATTGCCGGTTTCTCTTCGATCCTGACCGGAGTGAACTTTATCGTCACCATCCACAGGTTGCGTGCCCCCGGAATGACCTGGTTCCGGCTGCCGTTATTCATCTGGTCTTACTATGCTACGTCGATCATCTTTGTTCTTGCCACGCCTGTGATCGCCATATCCATGGTGCTAATTGTGCTCGAACGCACGACAGGCATTGGCGTATTTGATCCAGTGAAGGGCGGCGATCCGCTTCTCTTTCAACATCTCTTCTGGTTTTATTCCCATCCCGCCGTCTATGTCATGATCTTGCCCGGGATGGGCATTATGTCGGAAGTCGTAGCGTGCTTCTGCCGAAAGCGGGTGTTTGGATATACAGCAGTCGCGTTCTCTTCGGTATCCATTGGGGTCTTCAGCTTTTTTGTCTGGGCCCATCACATGTTCATAATGGGCATATCGAACTATTCCGCACTGGTATTTTCCTTCATGAGCATGCTGGTTGCCGTGCCTTCCGCGATCAAGATTTTTAACTGGTCCGCGACCATGTACCAGGGTTCTCTCTCTTTCGACACTCCCATGCTCTATGCGCTTGGCTTCATCGGCCTTTTCACCATGGGTGGAATGACTGGAATTTTCCTGGCCTCCTTGGGGATGGACATCCACTTGACCGAGACTTACTTCATCGTCGCGCACTTTCACTACGTCATGGTCGGAGGCATGGTGAGTGCCGTGATGGCTGGATTGCACTTCTGGTGGCCCAAGATGACCGGAAGAATGGACCCGGAGTCGTTGGGAAGGTTGGCGGCCTCGATCCTTTTTATCGGGTTTAATCTCACGTTCTTCCCTCAATTCATTCTTGGTTATCTGGGTATGCCTCGCCGGTACCACGCATATCCTCCCGAATTTCAAGTCTTGAATGTCCTCTCAACTGCCGGCGCGTCCATTCTTGCCGTCGGCTATCTGCTTCCCGGACTCTATTTTCTTTGTTCGCTGAAGTATGGCAGAGTCGCGGGGTCGAATCCGTGGCGGGCTGCTGGCTTTGAATGGACAGTGCAGTCGCCACCGTTAACGGAAAATTTCCCGGAGCCGCCGATCGTTGATTTCGAGGCTTACGACTATGGCAGGATCGATTCTCTGCCAATAGAAGGGCGGCGTTCAAACGTGATGCAGTATCCGTACGGACGGGATATGAGCCATGCTCTGCGAAGACCTCGGGAAGCGGAGATGGAGCACAATGAGAGTGAAACCGCGTGTAGCCAGTCAGGCCATGCTCTGCGCAGCAACCGGGCTTCATGCTGATAGTTCGTTGTGTATCTTCACCGCACCAGCGGTGTCCCTGGACGGATCAACAGGCTCGCCGTCAAGCAACTGTTCGCTTCGCAGGTTCTCTGGCACCGACAGCGACACCATCGCACTGCTTATGTGCTGCCTCCATGGAGGTCAATCATGGATTTAGTGTGGGTTTTCTTCGCGATGCCCTTCCTTGCTCTCGTATGTGCCGCCTATATTATCGTCCGAGGTAAGAGACCCAGGCCGCTGGACTGCGTGACAGCACTGCCAAAGTCGAGCCTTCAGAGGACGTCTGAGAAAAAATCGTTTCTCGAGCAAAACGTGGGATCCCATGGATCACTATGAAGAATTGGAGTGCCCGGCTCAATTTGTGCCAGTGGAGGTGAGACAAACCGGAGCAAGAGGAGCGGAAGATGGCGCGAGGCAAGAAGCATAGTGCAGAACAGGTTGTGAACCTGCTGAGGCAGATCGAAGTGCCGTGGCGAACGGAAAGACGACGCCACAAGCATGCAAGGAAGCGGGAATCGTGGAGCAAACCTACTTCCGGTGGCGTAGAGAGTATGGCGGTTTGCGGGTGGACCAGGCACGGAGGCTGAAGGATCTGGAGCAGGAGAACGCGAAGCTGAAGCGGCTGGTAGCAGAGTTGAGCCTGGATAAGCTGGTGTTGAAGGACATCGCGTCGGGAAATCCATGGAACACGATTTACGATTAGACCGCAGTGGAACCACTACCCTGACGGAGTTTGCATGCAATTCAAGTTCGCGAGCGTTTTCCTCTCCCTAGTTGTAGCCTCATCCCTGCCTGTTGCTGCACAGACCCAAGACACCATCTGGCGTATTGGAATCTTCGATCGCTCCTCCGCAGAATTCGCCGATAGCTCCCCTCAGCAACTTGTAACGTTCGTCATAGGCAGGGACCGGCCTGACAAGAATTGGTATAGCTATGCGCCTGCCGCTTTCGCGGCAGGGCATTCGGACCCATCGTCCGCCCCGCGCACGATTCAGTTTTCTCTGGCAGCTAAGCCTTCCTCTGCTTACCGCCTCCGCGTCTCTTTGCTTGTTGAGCATTCCAGCGTACCCGCCCTGCGCATCTCTATCAATGGCCGCACCGGCACCTTCTACCTGCATCCTGAGTTGGACTACAGCATGGGCGACACCATGGCTGCTTTCTTTCCGGCGTATTCTCACGCCACAGTCGAATTCAATTTTCCGGGAAGCTATCTGCATGAAGGGACGAACAGCATCGCATTGCAATCTGTCGCGATTACGGGCAAGGGTGTCCCCGATGCCGGCTTCAATTATGACGCGATAGAACTCGACCAGTCGCCAATATTATCCACTTCTCCAGCTGCGCATGTGGAGCCGACAATCTTTTATCGGCAACACGAAAACTCATACACAGAACAGATAGATGTTTTCGTTCGCTATGGCGAGCGCCCGCTCTCCGGAGAAGTCGATCTTGAAGTCGCAGGTCACCACTACGCTTATCCCCTGCGTACCGATCAGGATTTTGGCGAAGAGCGCTTTCAGATAGCAGTACCTGAGTTTCCAGCAAATACCCCAGTCGGCCTCACGCTGAATCTCAATGGACGCTCTGTGCATTTCAGCCAAACGATTCAGCCCCAAAAGAAGTGGACGCTCTTCCTTGTTCCGCACGTTCACCTCGACGTAGGTTATTCGGACTATCAGGCAAAGATCGCCGCTATTCAAAGCCGTATTCTCGATGAGGCGATGGATCTGACTGAGAAGCATCCGTCATTCCGCTTCAGCACTGATGGCGCATGGAACCTGGAGCAGTACTTTAAGGCGCGAACACCGCAAGAACAACAGCGCGTTATCCGGGCAATCCAACGCGAACAGCTTTACATTCCCGCGCAGTACAGCAATCTGCTCACCGGCTTTCCTACTGCAGAGACACTCATCCGTTCGCTCTATCCCAGCGCAAACTTCAGCCGAACCCACAACACGCCGCTCAACTATGCCAATATCACGGACGTTCCGTCGTATTCATGGTCATATGCATCGGTGCTGGCGGCAGCGGACATCCAATATCTTCTTGCCGGAAGCAACAACGATCGCGCTCCTGTTTTGCTGCAGGGTCGGCTGAATGAAAACTCACCCATGTACTGGGAAGGCCCTGACAGGAAGAAAGTGCTCTTCTGGTATTCGCGGCACTACATGCAAATGCAGTTCCTTTTCGGCCTGCCTCCACTTCCAGAAACCGGTGAGGAGATATTGCCCATCTTCCTGCAGATGTATGAGCTTCCGGATTATCGCGCTCACGCAACCATCCTCTTCGGCACGCAGGTTGAGAACACCGACCTGTTTCCTCAGCAGGCTGAACTTGCCGACCAATGGAATGCTTTATACGCCTTCCCGCACGTGCAATACTCCGGTTTTCATGACGCTCTTGCCGAAATTGCAAAACAGTTCGGTGACGGCATCCCAACCATCCGCGGAGATGGCGGCCCTTACTGGGAAGATGGCATTGGCTCCGATGCTTTCTATGCCGCACTGGAGCGCGAAAACGAGAGCCGGGGCCCTTCTGCAGAAAAATTGGCCACGATCAGCTCGCTCGTCAATCCACGCCTCGCCGTCGATCAGGATGCCCTCAACGAAATGTGGGACAACATGGTCTTGATGGATGAGCACACGTGGCTCTCTTGGAACAGCGTCTCCGATCCAAGCAGCCGTGAAGCAACTGAACAACTGCGTTTAAAAGATTCACGTGCTGTTGCTGCTGCTGAGCTGCGAGATCATCTACTTCGAAGCAGTATGGCCAGCGTGGCAGATTCAATCGCTGCGGGAGTTGGCAGCATTATCGTCTTCAATCCCTTAAACTGGGTGCGGGACGGAATCGTCAGCATCGATCTCGATAAGGGATATGAAATCGTAGACCGCGCGACAGAACAGCCAGTTCGTTTCTCTGTTGTGCAGAAGGGGAATGATTTTCTCCGGGTAGAATTTATTGCGAAAGAGGTGCCGCCGATTGGGTACAAGGATTACTATCTCCGCCCTTCCGCGAACCCTGTCAGCGCTACTGGAACAAACAACGGGGCAATTCTCGAAAGCCCATACTATCGTGTAGAACTCGCTCCATCCTCAGGGGCGGTACAAAGCATCTACGACAAACAGCTTCAGAAAGAATTGGTGGATCAGAGCAGTCCGTATCGCTTTGGCCAATATCTTTACGTCACTGGCGGCGATAAAGAGCCAAACAGCATCCTTCAGTACCGCGTCGTGTCACCTAAGCCGGAACTGCAAATCCACGCAGCGGGGCAAGGCCGCCTGGTTTCTGTGGAGCGCACGGCTTACGGGTGGCGGGCGCGCCTCGAGAGTTCTTCAGAAAATACCCCCAAGATCGCCAGTGAGATCCGCCTCTTTGAAAATGAGAAGAAACTTGAGTTTGTAGAAGATGTCACCAAAAAAGAGGTACTGACGAAAGAGGCCGTGTACTTTGCCTTCCCCTTTGCGATGAGTCATCCTCAATTCCGGTACGAAATTCAGAATGGTGTTGTCGATCCGTCAAAGGATATGTATCCCGGCGCCGGACATGAATGGTTTTCTCTACAGCACTGGGTTTCCGTGCAGCAGGGCGATGTGTCCGGAACCGTCATGCCGCTTGATACGCCGCTCATTACTCTGGGAGACATCAACCGAGGAGCATGGCCTACGGAGTTCGGTCAACGTCCGGGAAGCATCTTTGCCTACGTCATGAATAATTACTGGCACACAAACTATCGCGCCGCTCAGGGCGGAGATTTTCATTTCCGCTATGTAGTCACCAGCGCCTCGTCTACGGATGCCCCGGCGCTGAGCCGCATGGGATGGGAAGAAATCACTCCGTTCGAAGCAGATGAAATTCGCTCGCAGGACAAAGCGCTCGACTTGCCCCGTCCGTTAGATGGCAAACAGGCAAGTTTCCTCACCGTCGATGACCCGAATCTTTTGCTGGACACCTGGAAACCAGCAGAAGACGGTGATGGAACTATTCTTCGGCTTATTGACCTTGGCGGAGCATCGCGTACAGTTACCATCACGACTTCTCTGCTTGCGGTCAAAAATGTCTCTGAGACAGATGCTATCGAACGTAACCAGAAACCTCTAGCCACCCATGGCTTAAGCGGATTTCAGGTCGAGATTCATCCCCATGAAATTGTCACGATTCGCATTTCGGGCGATGCATTGCTGCATGCACCGATCCAATAGCTTGGGCAGCCCTCCACGTTTACCGGATAGGGCACCAGGAAATCGGCTTGTTATCGGATTGGCGAAGAGCTCCGCCGACAGTCGGTCCAGCATGCGAAAGCGGCGATTGCATCTCCGAGAGGCTCCTCGGTAATTCCCGGATGCCCGCCCGCAGCAATCACGAGGTATTCGCCTCTATGCTTTCTCGATATTCGATCGCGCTGAATACAGATGGATTCAAAGGGCTATCGTCCAAGGTTCACTCACAAAAGGATTTCCTTCTGGAATACACCGGCATAGGGGATGAGATGTACCAAATGGCTTTAGCGGATGCGGAGTATGGATGCCAACATCGATGGTCGGACAGTTTTCCATGGGCAACGAGCCTAGCCCTCGCCATCCTCTATATCTTCAACCGGCTCGGCGCACCTTGGAAAACCCAGAAGCGCATTCGCATGCTACTTGAATCGTTCTTCACGGATACGGTGCAGGGCATTCCCGGCGACGAAGACGGCGGTGGCCTTAGCGCGTTCGTGGTCTTTTCGATGCTTGGTTTCTACCCAACTACGGCCGGACCCCGATTTCTAGTGCACGTCAGATTCGTGGAGCAACGGCATGAGGACAACCTGCGGGTAGTAGATCTTGCGGTTGGTAACCAGAGAGGGAACGTCCATTGTGTTGCATACATAGGTAAAGAGCAACTGGCCGCTATTTTCAAGCTCGGGGTGTTCTTTGCCCGCGTAGCAGAAGGTGTTTTTATCGCGAGTGGGGCCGGGGAGCATCTCGGGGATGTGGTAGATGACCTGGCCCTGGGTCCAGGGGCCGGTGAGGTCAGGCGCTGAACGCAGGAGCACCTTGTCAGAGAAGCCGTTGGGTTCGAGCATGACTGCAAGCCACTGTTTCAGCTCGGGATGATAGCGGATGGAGAGCTCGGTGGATCCATTCTCCATAACCTCTTTGGCATGCGATGGGTCGAAGCCGGGCTGCCATGTGCCGTCGGTGGTGAGGTATTCGAGATGACCGGCCGGATTGTCGAGAGCGCTGAGTGGGATGCGCGTGACGAGTAGAGGGCGTGTGCCGGTTTCGTAGAGTGCGAAGAGGTAGACGTAGTCGCCACGAATCACTGTGGTGGCGGAGGGGTAGGCCTTGACGCCGTCGGGAACGAGGCGATGGATGGTGACGTCCCAGTCCTGCGGATCGCGGTCGAGGTGAGTGATTTGAGCGAGATCGGAACCGCAGGTTTCGAAGTCCATTGCCCAGGGGTTGACCGTGGCAGGATGACGTATGCAGAGCAGAGTGACCCAGAGATCGCCTTGAGCGGTGAATCCGTCCATGGCCCAGTACCAATGCTTCGGGTCTGTGGGGGAGAAGTAGCTTTGGGCGTTGCCAGCTTTGTCGTGCTTCACGATGTAGCGCAGGTTCCAGTTACCTTCGGCGTCGCAGGTGGAGATGCCAAGGCTGTTGTGTACCTGGCGGGGATCGTGGCCGTTGACAGCGCGATCTGTGCCGTAGAGCGTGTCGCCGAAGATCCAGACGTCACGGCCATCTTTTAGCGGGATCGAGTAGGCGGCGTCGGCGCCTTGCCAACCAAGAGCCTTGTTCTGCTCCAGCGGGAAACTGGGCGTGCAGGCGGAATGCGAAGAAAGCGCATGAGAGGAGTTGGCCAGGAAGAGAAAACAGGCCAACAGGAAGAGCAGGCCGCGACTGCCAACGCCGCGCCGAAAATTGCATTTCATAAATACACCTCTGATGGGTCTGCCCATTTGCAAAATCGCTTATCGCAGTCACCCGGCGGCAAAGATAAATGTTTGCCGCCGCGGCAGGCTAATCGTGCTTTCAAAAAAGAATCTTCAGCGAGAACTGCGTCTGGCGTGCAGTTCCATTGCCGATTTGATTCCCATCGGCGCCTGCGATGGTTGCGCTCGCCACACCAAATCCGACATGTTGTGCCGGGTTTGGTGTGTTCGGCGTGCAGACCGCAGAGGTCGCGCTGGGGTAGGCAACTGAACTGCAAAGGCCGGTGTCGACGTTCGCAAAGTTCGGATGGTTCAGGATGTTGAAGATATCCGCCCGGAATTGCAATTTGACTTTCTCGGTCAGGGCAAAGTTCTTCATCCCGGACATATCCCATTGGAAAAATGCCGGGCCACGAAGCAAGTTGCGCCCGATGTTGCCTATGGTCGTAGGATCGCCCCAGACGCCGTTGAATCCTGGTTCGAGAGTGAACGCATTGATGTTGTAGCTGGAATTTGGCCAACTGGCGTTCGCGAGTTTAACAGGCTGAGCTGGAACAGAGTCAGGCCGCATGTAGTTGCCGAAGAATCCGTTCGTCACTTCGACGTTCTGCGAAAGGCCGGAGCGAGTTTGAAGGATGCTGGACGCCTGCCATCCGCCAAGAGTTTTCTGAACCAGTCGGCTGGAACCTTTCATGTCAGGCAGGTTATAGATCGCGCTGATGGTGAAGTTGTTTCGCGTGTCCCAATCCCCACTCCCGCGGTCAAGGCTGGGATCGAACGGGACCGAAAATCCCGCAAACACGTTGACCTCATCGTCAATCTCGTGCGACCAGGCGTAGTTCGCTTCGAGGGTGAGCTGTCCTACGTTCCTGCGGAGCTGCGCCTGCAGGGCGTTGTAATTCGAGAAGAGAGCGTTGGGCATGTAATTCTCGTTCTGGTAGGGAACTCCCTGTGCAGCAAGCCGCCGGTTAACGTTTGAGTTTGGATTCGAAGGATTAAGATTGACTCCCTGGAAGGCGACGCCAGCCTGAGTGTGCTGCACTTTATTGCCGGTGTAATTGAGTGTCAGCACGGTATCCTGCGCCAGCTCCTGCTGGACACCAAAGAGCCAATTCGTGGAATATGGGTCCCTAGGGTTGGTCGGAAATATGTATACGCTTTGATTGCTCGGGAGCAGTGGTGGATTCGGCGTCGGGTACGAGATGGAAGGAACAGTGCCGCCGAAGATCGTGAGGTTGAACAGGGTGTCAGTGATGGTTGCGTTCGCGGGCAAATTGTCCGCCAATGTATTTGGAGCGGGTTGCATGGGCATGTAGAAGAGCCCAAAGTAGCCATGGACTACAGTCTTCCCCTTGCCATTCGGATCCCAGGCGAAGCCGACGCGTGGAGCAAAATCAATCCTTGGGGCGCTGTATGCGCTCAGGCCTACAGGACCGAATGTCTGCGTCGCGTAATCGAATTGACTTTGCTCGTTGTGGGATACGTTCCACGTGGTGTTGTAGTCGTACCGGAGACCCACGTTCAGCGTGAGGTTGCGGGTCACTTTCCAGTCATCCTGCCCATAGACGTCCCAGTTCGAGCTGTTGTTGTCGATCGAACCGGGAGTTCCCTGCTTCTGCAACAGATAAGGAAAGTTTGTTTCCAGGCTGGTAAAGCTGTAGTACTCGTAACTCTCGATCTGCTGCAACCAGGTATTCAGCCTGTTGAGACGGATCTGTGTGCCGAAGTTCACGGTATGCGAACCGATCGTTTTGGTCACGTTATCAAAGAACTCGGGCAGCGTATTCGCATTGGTCTGGTTGAAGCTTTGAGCTCCTGGCAATGCGCCGAGATTGGTGAAAAACGACGCGATCGAAAAATAGGGCGTACCCGTGTTCGAGGCAGTATTGGAATGGAAGCGGTTGATCGAAGCGCTGAATTCATTCAGCAGCGTCGGACTGAAGATGTGAGTCCAATCGAACTTACCCAGCTGCGTTCTGAGTGCCTGCGGAGAAATCTGCCCCTGGGCCACTCCGTACGTATTGGTAGTCAAAGAGTCGTTGATGTTGTATCGAAACATCAGGGTGTCGCTGTCGCTTATGTGGTAATCGAGCCTGACCGATCCGGTATTCTCACTAAGAATGCTCGGGAAGCTGACAGGTGTGAAAACCAGGTCATAGGTTCCGTTATCCGGGTAGCGAGTGTCATAGCTGCATGTGGCTGTCGTCGAGCCCAGGCCACATCCCGCGGGCAGAGGAGCCATCATCGCCAATATAGGCTGCATGGATGGGACGAACTGCGAGCGAACGTATGCGCTTGGAACTTCATAGGAGGGGTTGATGTTTGAGAGGTGGGTGCGATCCCCCTCATAATTCACGAAAAAGAAGAACTTGTTTTTGAAGATCGGGCCAGCAAGATTGCCGCCAAACTGATTGAGCTTCAATGGCTGGTTCGGGCCCGAATTGTCGAAGTAATCTCTGGCGTCGAGAGCGTTATTGCGGAAAAATTCAAACAACGTGCCATGGAAGTCGTTGGTTCCAGCCTTGGTGATGATGTTCATCTGCGGGCCGAGAGAAAAGCCGCTTTGGGCGCTGTAACCGTTGTTCGCGAAGTCGATCTCCTGGATGCTGTCCACGCTCGCCCGTGTGACGCGCGCTCCTTCCTGGCCTTCGGTCTCGAGAAAACCATTGACGTCGCCGCGGTTGGCGGCCTGGCCATCAAGCGTAATATTCAATCCGGTAAAGATGTTATCCAGTCCGTTGACACTTCCCTGAAAATATGAGGTCGAGCCGACGGATCCAGGGGATATCTCCAGAAAATCGCTCACGTCTCTGCCATTGACGGGAAGATTCGCGACCTGGTTGGAACTGAGGGTAGTGCCGGCTGTGCTCGACGAGGTGTCGACCGACGTCGTTGTCCCTGTCACCTGAACCGTTACGTTTCCGGTCGCAACAGTAAGGGCTAAATTCACACGAACCGTTGCGCCCACGGTCAGCACCAGGGGCTTCGTTGCTGCCGTACCGAAACTGCTCGCCGTAGCCGAGACCACATAGTGTCCAAAGGGCAAGCCGGAAGCGGCGAAGCTTCCGCCGCTATCGCTCTGTACGGTCGTCTTAATCGATGTGTCGACATTGCTGATGGTGACGGTGGCCTGTGGAATCACGGCGCCCGAGGGATCGGTAATCCTACCAGCGATCGTGCCAGTATCAAATTGCGCTGAGGCCGGCACGCCGAATGCCAGGCATATCGTCACCAGGATCGCCACAAGGCGGATTGCTCGAAATGTGCAGCCCCCGGTAACATAAGGCGCCATTCGTGATCTTTGCGCCGAGCCAATCAGGAGAGCCAGGAAGATACGACATGTCCGAAAGATATTGTTCATTGATTGCCTCCAGTAAGTCTTGGTTTGCCTTAACTCTTTTTCGTTGATGGCTTACGAGCTGGTTTCTTCGATGCCTTTAGGGCTTTCTTCGGGTTCTTTCGAGTAGGTTCCTTTGAAGAAGCGACTCGGCATACTTGACGTCCGCGATTACAGCGCGTCGTGCGCCGGTGGCGTCTCGATTTGCGATGAGCTGGAACATGCGCTGATGGCGCGCGCAATGCTGCGCGATGTTGTGGATGAGCGGCAAGACGCGATGACGTCCTTCAGAAAGAGCACCGTACATCATTTGCATGGTGCTCTGCATGGCGCCGTTCTTTGAGGCGCGGGTGATGGTGTTGTGAAACTCCATCTCGTAGCGAATGAAGGATTCAGGGTCATCCATCGTGAGCTTCATTCCGTTGAGCGCGGTCTCCATCTGTTCCAGATCATCTGGCGTGGCCCGGCGGGCAGCGAGCGCGGCAGCAGCAGGCTCGAGGATTTCACGCAGTTCGTAAAGTTCGAGATATTTGATCTCTTCAAGGAGAAGCATCCACTGCAGGTGCCGAGTGGCCATGCTGGTGAGCGAAGGTTGCAGATAGGTGCCATCGCCGGGCCGAGCCTTGAGCAGACCTATAAAGACCATCCCCTTGAGGGCTTCGCGAAGCGAGGCGCGGCTCACCTGCAGCATTGCAGCGAGGCGCGGCTCGGAGGGAAGACGGCTACCACGGACGAGATCACCGGAACGCACGAGAGACTCGATGCGGCGCACGACCATCTCGATGATCGTTTCACGTTGAACGGGGCGAGGCGGAAGAGAGGGGGGCCTTCGACTTGGCATAGAGCGAAGAGGGTAAATCTGTCAGACAATATGACAAACAGAGAATGATTGTCAACAGCTTTTTCCCAACTCCCCGGGCAATAAGTATCCGTATAAATAGCTGAATTTTTGGATAATAATGGCGATTGACGATCTGAACCTGCAGGCTTTATGCTCTCTATCTGTCTGACATTTCATGAAATGGCCTTAAGCGGGATTACCGATGGAGTTCTTTCCTCAACCCGTCGATCCGATCGTCCCGTGCCAGCGGATGACGATCTTTGCCGAAGGGCTGGACCATCCTGAGGGGCTCGCCTTCGACGATGAAGGTGCCCTTTGGGCCGGAGGCGAGGCTGGTCAGATTTACCGGATAGGCCGAGAAGGAAAAGTAGAGCAGGTGGCCAATATAGGTGGCTTCTGCCTCGGGCTCACGTTCTCGCCGAGACAGGAGATCTTCGTGTGCAATCTGGGCCTCCATGCGTTGCAACGAATAGACCGCAGCGGCCGGATTTTGCAGACGATCGAGCAGGTGGGTGGACGACGGCTTCAGACGCCGAACTTTTCGGTCTTCGACGCGGATGGCAACCTGTACTTCTCGGACTCAGGCGAGTGGAATGCATGCAACGGCTGCATCTATCGGCTGCGCAGCGGTGGCACAGCAGAGTTCTTCGCAGGGCCCTTTGCGTTTGCGAACGGGATGGCGTTGAGTGCTATGGGCGATGCACTGTTTATCGTCGAGAGCCAGCGCGACTGCGTGACGCAGCTGCCGATTCGCAGCGACGGAGCGGCGGGCGAGCCCGAAGTGTATGCATCTGGGCTGGCGCGGGTGCCGGATGGTGTGGTGCTTGATGCCGCCCAGACCCTTTATGTAACGTGTTACGCGACCGACTGCATTTATCGGATACGAACGGATCGCACCGTCGAGCTTTTCGCATACGACCCTGAGGGGACGATACTTGCACGACCCACCAACGCAGCCTTTGGGGGGGCGGCGCGAACGGACCTTTTGGTAGCCAACCTGGGCCGTTGGCACATCACACGGATTCCCACCGACACACCCGGTCAACTGCTCGCGACACAAGTCGCAGAATAGGATGTAACGGCAATGAAGATCACAAATGTGCGTTGGACGCCTGTCTTTATCCCAATCGAGGCGCCATTGCGCTATGCCTATGGGTCGCATCCCGGAGTATCGCGGCTGGTAATAGAGATTGAGACGGACGAGGGACTGACGGGCCTAGGCGAATGCTACAGCGGCCCAAGCCGCGAAGGGCAGCTTCAGGAGATGCGGCCTCTACTGATTGGTGAAGATCCATTTCGACTGGAACGGATTAGATGGAAGCTCTCGTCGCCGAGCGCGCAGAAACTCTTCGGCAATGTGCTGGGATATGCAGGTCTTGAGTTTGCATGCCTCGACCTACAGGGCAAGGCAATCGGGCGGCCGGTTTGCGATCTGCTCGGTGGCCGGTTGCGCGAGACAGTACCACATGCGGGATATCTCTTCTACCGACACGCGAATGCCGAGGGCCAAGGCCGCATCAGCAACACAAGCGAGATGGTCGCATTTGCGAAAGACTTGGTTGGACGGCATGGGTTCCAGACGTTGAAGTATAAGAACGGTGTTCTGCCTCCGGAAGAGGAGATCGAGACATTTATTGCGTTACGGCAAACGTTTTCAGAACACAAGCTGCGCCTGGATCCGAACGCGGCATGGAGTGTGACGACGGCTATCCGCGTGGCCCAGAAGCTAGCCGCGTATGACGTCGAATATTACGAGGATCCGGTCTGGGGGCTGCGTGCAATGGAGCGTGTGAATGCGAAGGTTCCTTATATGGCGCTGGCGTCCAACATGAGCATCTTTTCCTTCGAGGATATCTATCCTGCAGCGCGCAACAATGTAATTGACATGGTGCTGCTGGATCCTCACTGGTATGGCGGCATCTCGCGTGCGCGCATTGCGGCTGGGGCCTGCGAGGTGTTGGGGCTGGACGTGGGGCTGCATAGTGGTGGCGAATTCGGCATCTCGCAGGCGGCGGCCTTGCACCTGCTCGCGTCGGTGCCAAACCTAAGTGCGGCGGCGGATTCGCACTACCACCATCTAAAGGATGACATTATTGTGGGCGGGAAGATGAGGTTTGAGGATGGCGGACTGCGCGTGCCGAAGGGGCCAGGACTTGGGGTGGAGCTCGATCGCGATAAATTAGCGAAGTATAACGAATTGGCGCGGAAGCAAGAGATGGGATCGTGGATCGAGGACCCCACTCGCCCCGGCGTTGTGACGGTGCAACCAAAGTGGTAAAGACCCTCCTCCTATGCGGGGCCGTGTTCACGGCGCTGGCTTTGCCTTCATCGGCGCAGCAGCGAACAATCTGGCAGATCGGCCAGTTCGACGACTCGTCACGTGAGTTTCACGACAGTTTTGGCGTGGACTATGCGAAAGCATCTTCGGACGTCGACTACGTTGTGGGCAAGAGCGCGACGCGCGATTGGCTACGGTTCCAGCCAGGACCTGCGAATGGTCAGGCTGGAGGAAGGCTGCATCCGTTTCGGATCGATTTCGCTTTAAGTGAGACACCGCGCGGAACCTTCGTGCTGAAGCTGGCTATGCTGTATGAGACGCCACGGCTCTCAGCGCTACGCCTAGAGGTGAATGGCCACGCGGGTGTCTTTCCCTTTGAGCCAAAGTTAGATTATGCAGCGGGTGACTGGGAGGGAACGTTCGTCCCACAGACCTCGCACGCAGAGCGGTCCATTGAGATTCCAGCGGCTTGGCTGCGCCTGGGAGATAACTCATTCATCCTAACGGCTATCGATCAGCCGGCGACTCCACAAATTTCACTAGGCGACATCGCGCCAGGGGAGAGTGGCCTGGTCTACGACGCCCTGGCGCTCGAGCAGAATCCCGACGAGCCGTATGCAAGGAAGACGATAGCGACAGCCGCGTCAACGATCTTCTTTCGAGAGAAGAAAGATGGGCTCAACGAAGTAGTGCAGGCTTGTGTTGAGGTATATGCGGGTGGCGTGCTGCCTGCGCAGATTGAATTAAAGATTGGCGGGCGTACGGATATGCAGCCACTGCACTTTGAAGCGGCGGAGTTCGGCGAGAGTTGTACGCGGTTCGATGTGCCGGAATGGAAAGGCGTACAGCGGGCTACGCTGAGTGTTGGTGGCAAGACGTATCCAGTGGAACTGCAGGCAGAAAAGAAGTGGACGGTATTCGTAGTCCCGCATGAGCACCTGGACATCGGCTTCACGGATTATCGCGAGAAGGTTGCTGAGTTGCAATCACAAAGCATCGACAGTGTTCTCGATCTGCTGCCGCGACATCCGGAGTTTCGCTGGACAATGGACGGTAGTTGGGTCGCGCAGCAATATCTTGCAGGTCGCTCGCCGGAGCGCGGACAGCAGTTTCTGAGCGAAGTTCGAGCTGGAAAGATCGTGATGCCGCCGCAGTATGCAAATCAACACACGGGCGTTGCGTCGCTTGAAGGTCTGACACGTTCGCTGTATCCATCACATGCCCTGGCGAAGGAGTTTGAGTTGCCGGTGGGTGCGGCGAACATCACGGATGTGCCGTCGTACTCGTGGTCGTATGCATCGATTCTGAACAGCGCAGGCATCCGGTACTTTGCAGCAGCCAGCAACTCATGGCGTGCGCCGGTGCTGCTAGAAGGGCGATGGAATGAAAAGTCGCCGTTCTATTGGGAAGGGCCGGACGGCGGCCACGTTTTGATGTGGTACTCGCGCGCGTATTTGCAACTGGCATCCATGTTCGGTACGCCACCGACGGTGGAAGCTGTGAAGGATGCGTTGCCTGTATTCCTACAGGCCTATGCACGTAAGGAGTATCGAGCAGATTCGGTGATTCTATTCGGGAGCCAGCTGGAGAATACGACGCTCGATCGAGGGCAGGTGACGCTTCCTGCCGATTGGGCCAAGGAGTACGCATATCCTCGCCTGACGTTTTCGACTTTCAAGGAGGCGATGGGCTCGATTGAGCAACAGTTTGGCGGCGCAATCCCGACCTATCGTGGCGATTTTGGGCCTTACTGGGAGGATGGCTTTACCTCGAGTGCACACGCGACGGCGACACATCGCGCAAATCAGCAGAGACTGCTGAATGCGGAAACGATGGGTGTTATCCCCTCACTCTTAAATCCTGCTTTGCGCCCGGATTCGGCCCTTTTGCGGGATGCGTGGCAAAACTCGTTGCTCTTTGACGAGCACACGTGGACGGCGGCCGGCGCGACGACACAGCCGGAGAGCGATGAGACCGTACAGCAGTGGGCAAGCAAACAGGCGCAGGTGATCCGCGCCTCCAATGATTTGACGCAGAGTATCGCGCGGAGCTTCGCCCAACTGGAGGCAACATTGGCGCCGAAAGACAACTCGTTACTCATCTTCAACGCATTGAACTGGCCCCGCAGTGGATGGCTGGAGACTGATCTGCCTGAGGGCAAAGAGATTGTCGATCCGCAGACGCAAAGTGCTGCGCCGCAAGAGGTGTTGCGGATCGAGAAGGGCACGCCCCTGCCGGGCTTCGGCGGCCGCACGCTGCGCGTACGATATCGCGCAGACAATGTTCCCGCAGTCGGATTTAAGCTGCTGTCTGTCGTCGATGCACAGTCGAAGATTGCGGAGACACGGGCGGACCAGCGAGTTGGCGAGGTATTGGAGAACCGTTTCTATCGCGTGACTTTGGACGCAGGAAGCGGTTCGATTCGTGGCATATGGGACAAAGATCTGAAACGAGAGCTGGTGGATGCAAGTAGCCCATATCGTTTTGGCAGCTATGTGTACGTTACGGGCGCAGATGACATGCCTGACAACAGCCTTTACCGGTATGGCGCGGCGCTCCCAAGGCCGCATTTGACGACGCATCCGGCCACCGACGGGCACATTCTTGCTGTGCAACACGGGGTGGAGTCGGAGTCGGCAATACTAGAGTCCTCCGCGCCGAACACGCCGTGGATTCGAACTGTGATTACTTTACCTGCAGATGCCAAGCGTATAGACATCCGAGTATCGCTTCGGAAAATCGCGACGCTGCATCGCGAAGCAGCGTACATCGCATTTCCTTTGGCGGTTGAATATCCGGAGTTTGCGTATGACACGCAGAACGGATGGGTCAATCCGGCGCGGGATGAACTCGCAGGCGGCAGCCGGGAGTGGTATGCCGTGCAGCACTGGGCAGCAGTACATGATGGCACGGTATCGGCGGGAGTAATTCCTGTGGATAACCCGATAGTTGCGTTTGGCGATGTGGTGCGCGGTGCATGGCCGAGAGAGTTCGTACCGAAGAGCGCGACGATCCTCTCGTGGTTGATGAGTAACTACTGGAGCACGAACTTCAAATCATCACAAGGCGGAGAGTTCACCTTTCGGTATGCATTTGTGAGCGGAGGGAAGTTCGAACCAGCCGAGCTGACGCGGAGTGGATGGGAGCAGATGACGCCGCTTGAAAGCGATGCTGTTCCGGCAAGTCTTACGCCATCTGCGGTGCACAGTGGAGGCTTTCTGGCGCTGGACAATGCGAACGTTGTTTTGTCTACATGGAAGCGCGCGGAAGATGGGCATGGCAGCATATTGCGGCTGACCGAGATCGCCGGACGGACGGAGACGCTGCGTTTGAGCACGCCACATTTACAGATCGAGAGCGCGTGGCGCTGCTCTCTACTGGAAGACAATATCCAGGAGTTGACAGTACGCGATGGCAGCCTTGTGACGAAGATGAAACCGTTTGAGATCCTAACACTTCGACTGGAGACGCAGCCGGAGAAAATGCCATGAGCTTTCGCTTTGACGGAAAGGTGGCACTTGTAACGGGTGGCGCGATGGGGATTGGCGCGGCGACGGCGCACTTGTTGGGTGAACTGGGTGCGTCAGTTGCGATCCTTGATCTGGATGCAGCGCACGGCGAAGCGACAGTTGCCGAGATACAACAGCGTGGGCATCAGTCTGCCTTTTATGCGTGCGATGTGGGGTCAGAGGAGGCGGTGAACGATGCGGTGCACGGGGCAGAGGCGCGCTTCGGTGCAGTCCATCTGCTGGTGAGCAACGCCGGTATCCAGCGCTATGGCGATGTCGTGTCCACGAGTGTGGAGCAGTGGGACGAGACGCTGCGTGTGCATGTACAGGGCTGCTTTCTTACGGTGCGCGCAGCCGTTCCGGCTATGCTCCGCGCGGGTGGGGGAGCCTTGGTGGTGACGGGCTCGGTGCAGACATACACGGCGGTGCAGAACTCCGTCGCGTATGTCACTGCAAAGCATGCCTTACTGGGCATTGTGCGCTCGGTGGCTTTGGATTATGCGACGCGTGGGATTCGTGCGAACTGCGTGTTGCCTGGGACGATCGATACACCAATGTTGCGCTCAGTGGCAGCGGACGCGCGGGATCCGGAGTTTCTGTTGCAACAGTGTGCGCGAATGCATCCGCTGGGACGCATCGGCAGGCCCGAGGAGGTAGCGCGGGCGATTGCATTCCTGTTGAGTGACTGGGCGTCGTTCATTACGGGCACCGCGTTGCTGGTTGATGGCGGAATGCTGGTGCCGACGGGCGGCATGGGCTTGGCCGAGAGTGGCCTAGGAGCGTCCGGCACATGAGCGCGAATGTTATTCACGAAGGTGTTAGACCAATGGCCGCTCGCTGGCGTGATCGTTCTGCGATGACCCTGGCCAATGGCGTGGTAGAGGCAACGCTGCTGCCAGGTGGCGGCCATCTCGCTCAATGGCGGTTTGCCGCGAACCATGGGCCCTCGCAAGACAACGTTCTTTGGGAAACTCCGTGGGAGACAGCCGATCCCGGTTCGCCCTCACACACGGCGATAACGGAGCAGTTTGCCGATCAAGCAGCCGGACAATTTCTGGCGTCGTATACGGGGCATGCGCTCTGTCTGGATGGATTTGGGCCTGCAAGCGCAGCGGAAGCCGCCGTTGGCGTTTCGCTGCATGGCGAGGCACCGAATACGAAGTGGACATTCACTATGCAGCGATCGAACTTGGCGTTGGGCAGCGTAGAGTTGCCGGTGGCGGGACTTCGCGTGGATCGACAGTTTTCGCTGCTCTCAGAGGAGAGCGTTTTGCGAGTTGAAGAGCGCGTTACAAATCTCCGTGCTGCGGAACGCTCCCTGCATTGGGTACAGCATGCGGCATTCGGCCCCCCATACTCCACTAAAGAGGCACGAGCTACTGCATCCGTGCGTGATGGAATTACATGTCCGCTGGACTATGAGGGTTGCAATCTATTGATGCGCGACGCCGCTTTTACCTGGCCATATGCGCCGGGTGCGGACGGCGTGAGCGCGGATCTGCGGGAGCTCTTCACTCGACGTCGGTCTGGTTTTGTAGCAGCAACGCAGCAGGAGGCGGAGAGAGAGCATGGATTTGTCGCAGTTTGCGATGCCGAGATTGGACTAGCTGTTGGCTATTTGTTTCGCGCCGAGGATTTTCCCTGGGTGACCATTTGGGAAGAGAATCAGGCGCGCCGCGATGCGCCGTGGCTTGGCCAAGTACAGGCACGTGGAATGGAGTTCGGCACCACACCGTTGCCGCTGGGCAATGAAACGGTTGATGCGCGTGGCCCTCTGTTTGGTAGGTCTACGTCACGCAAAATTGGTGCACACGAGACGCTACGCGCCGCTTGGCTGGTGTTTGTAGGCGCCGTCCCGCAGGGATGGCGTGAGATCGAGGATGTGCGCGTAGAAGCCGATGCTATTGTGCTGATGCACGAGGGACGGCATGTACGAGTGAACGCGCTGGGGGTCGCGGCATTTCTCGGGAACTTTGAAGAGATTAGAAAGAGGGGAACTAAGTAGATGCGAGCGCTGGCACTGGACTTGGGCGGGACGCACATCGGTTGTGGAGTGGTTGATGAGGACCATCTGCTCGCGCACACGTCGCTCAAGGCCGAGGGCGCATCGAGCCTAGCGGATTTGCTGCCGGCCGTGGCAGATGCGCTGCACGCTTTGCTGCGCGAGGCAGGCATGACGGCGAAAGAGTGTGAGGGCATAACGATTGGCTTTCCGGGGATTGTAGATGCTCGCGATGGGATGATCCACTCGACTTTGAAGAAGTATGTGGACGCGCCGAAGCTCGATCTGGCGGCGTGGGCGCGCAAGACGTTTGGTCTGCGGTTGCGGATCGAGAACGATGCGCGCATGGCGCTGATGGGTGAGCATTATGGCGGCGCAGGACGCGACGTCAAGAATATCGTGATGATGACGCTGGGCACTGGAATCGGCAGTGCGACGATTCTAGAGGGGCGGCTGTTGCGTGGTGTACACGGGCATGCGGGCTGTCTTAGCGGACATCTGACTGTGAAGTTCGATGGTCGCCCATGCCACTGTGGCAACGTTGGGTGCGCGGAGGCGGAGGCGTCAGGGTGGTCGATGCCGCATGTGGCGCGTGCGTGGCCAGGATTTACGCAGAGCGCGCTGGCAGAGGTGGAGAAGCTTGGCTTTCGCGAGCTTTTCAGACATGCAGAGCACGGCGACAGGGTGGCTTGTGAGGTACGCGAACGCTGTCTGCGCGTATGGGCCGCGAATGCGGTTTCCCTGATTCATGCGTACGATCCCGAGATTCTGATTCTGGGAGGAGGGGTGATGCAGGGATCCGGTCCCGTCCTCTCCTTTGTGCAGGAATCCGTGAACGCACATACATGGTCGACTTGGGGAAAGACACAGGTGAAGGTGGCGGCGCTCGGAAATCTGGCTGCGCTGCTGGGTGCTGTCCCATTGCTGACAGAGGAATGGCATGGTGCGTAAAGCGAATTACGATAAGTTTCCGTTCGTTGCTGCAGGTGCGCGCAATGAGTGTGCCGTAGGTTGGGACGCGATTGGGTTGCACCTTGCAGGTGCGAGGGTGGTATGCGTGGAGTGCTACCCGGCAGCACAGGTAGACGATCTCCAATCGGAGCTGGCACAGCGGTTACGGCCTGACACGGTTATCTGTGCCTCAGATGCGTACAAGGACGTAGCGGCGATTCGCGCCATGCTTGCGACCCATCTGGGGGTTGACCGAGTGTTTGGACGCATGAACGGGCTTATGCTCGATGACTGGTTTGACCCGAAAGCACTGCAACGGATGCGCAAAGAGGTCATCGCAGCAACGGCACAGGGAACTGTGCTTGTGATTGGCTCGGGTGCTGCGTTGTTGGCGCCGGAATGCGATGTGCTGATTTATGCCGACATGGCTCGGTGGGAGATCCAACTCCGATATCGGCGCTTCGACATGGGCAATCTAGGCTGCGACAACAAAGAGGCAAGTTTCGCCGAAAAGTACAAGTGCGGTTTCTTTGTGGAATGGCGCGCTGCGGACCGTCTCAAGAAGCAGATATTGCCTTTGATCGATTTTCTCCTCGACACGAATGACGCACATACACCGAAGATGATTCGCGGTGAGGAGCTTCGTAAAGCGCTGGCACATACTGCGCAGAGGCCTTTTCGCGTGGTGCCTTACTTTGATCCGGGGCCGTGGGGAGGACACTGGATGGAGGAGGTGTGTGATCTTCCGGGGGGTGTGCCAAACTACGCATGGTGCTTCGATTGCGTACCGGAGGAGAACAGTCTGCTGCTGGGATACGGCGAAGAGCGGATAGAGGTGCCAGCCATTGATCTGGTCTTCACTCATCCGCGAGAGTTGCTTGGGGATGCAGTGCATGGGCGCTTTGGAACGGAATTTCCGATCCGCTTTGATTTTCTGGATACGATGGGCGGCGGGAATCTCTCGCTGCAGGTGCATCCGCTGACCGAGTACATCCAGGACAAGTTTGGGATGCATTACACACAGGATGAGAGCTATTACCTGCTCGATGCTTCGCCGGGCGCGGTCGTCTACCTGGGGCTTAAGGACGACATAGATCGAGAAGCGATGGCGTACGATCTGCACGAGGCACAGACTGATGGAGGAGACTTTCCGGCGGATACATACGTCAACCAGTTCCCGGCGCAAGCACATGACCATTTTCTGATTCCGGCAGGGACGATTCATTGCTCGGGCAAGGACTCCATGGTGCTGGAGATCAGCGCCACGCCTTATATCTTTACCTTCAAACTGTGGGATTGGGGACGCATGGGACTCGACGGGAGACCGCGTCCGATTCACATCGAGCACGGGCTGGCGAACATTCAATGGGATCGTACAACAGAGTGGACGCGAAAGAATCTCGTCGATACCGTGCGGCCTGTAGGTGCAGGCGACGGATGGCGCGAAGAGGTGACAGGACTGCATGAGCGCGAGTTTATTGAGACGCGGCGACACTGGTTCACTGGGACTGTGCCACATGACACACATGGTGGCGTGAATGTGCTGAACCTGGTGCAAGGTGAAGAGGCTGTGATCGAGAGCCCGTCCGGTGCATTCGAGCCTTACGTTGTGCACTACGCGGAAACGTTCATTGTGCCGGCGGCGGTTGGCAAGTACACGATTCGGCCGCATGGCACGGCTGTCGGCAAGGAATGCGCGACGATGAAGGCATTCGTGCGCACCGAGTCGAGCGCATGAGCCTTCTGAATCGCCTGGAGCCGGGCGCGCGTACATACATGGAGCGACTCGTTCGCGAGGGCGGCAAGCCGCTGCCACAGCTCTCCGTGAAGGCTGCTCGTCAGTACATGCGTGACGGTCAGACCGCACCGCTGGAACATTTGTCGATTTCGATCGAAACCGTGGACGCTGCGGGCGTTGTATTGACAATTGTGCGACCGGCACAGGCTCGTGGGCCTCTTCCCGCAGTGCTTTATCTGCATGGCGGTGGATGGGTACTGGGCGGTATTGAGACGCATGCACGCGTCGTGCGCGAGGTGGCGTTGCGCGCCGAAGAGGCTGTGGTGTTTCCTCACTATGCGCTGTCCCCAGAGGCACGATTTCCAGTGGCGGTAGAGCAGTGCTACGCGGTTGCACGCTGGGTACAGTCGCATGGGGCAGAACACGCGATTGATGGAAGCCGGATGGCCGTGGCGGGCGATAGTGCAGGTGGCAATCTGGCGGCGGTTGTGGCATTGCTCATGGTGCAGCGTGGCGACCCGGCTCTGCGCTTGCAGGTGCTGGTGTGTCCGGCACTGGAGGCGTCGTCCAGAACGAGTAGCTATGAGGAGTTTGCCGAGGGGCTGAACCTGACCCGTGAGGCGATGGAGTGGTTCTGGAGCCAGTACGTGCCGGATGCTGCGCTGCGGGGGCAGTTAACCGCATCGCCCTTGCAGGCTCCTTTGGCTGAGCGTTCGCGGGTTGCCCGAGCGGTGATTGTAACGGCGGAGTGCGATGTATTGCGTGACGATGGCGAATTGTATGCACGTCGACTTACCGAAGCTGGCGTCGCAGTAGTCGCGATGCGGATGCTCGGGACGATTCATAACTTTCCCGTAATCGATGACCTGCAAGGATCCGGGCCGGCAATGTCCGCTTTGCGGGTCGTAGGAGACGCATTGCGAACGGCGCTGCATGAATGATGACGTCCTGAGGTAGATGCGATGTGGATGCAATGGGGAGAGGTGCGACGTTAATGACTTTGAACAAATATCTCCTACGTAGTGCAATAACGGGCGCCCTTGGGGGCCTGTTGTTCGGCTTCGACACGGCGGTGATAGCAGGTACGACCTATGCGCTGAAGGGGCATTTCCTGTTGAGTCCGTTTCAACTGGGCTTCACCGTGTCGATTGCGCTATGGGGTACGGTGCTCGGCGCGATGTGCGCGGGGGCGATTGGGCAGCGAATAGGCAGCCGAGCAACACTGCGGATCATGGCGGTTCTCTATGTGCTCTCAGCGCTGGGTTGCGCGCTTGCTTGGAGTTGGCCCGTTTTTCTGATTGCACGCTTCCTCGGCGGCCTCGGCATCGGAGGTTCTTCTGTTCTCGGGCCGGTGTACATCGCGGAGCTTGCGCCACCGAATTATCGCGGCCGGCTGGTGGGTCTGTTTCAAATCAATATCGTGGTCGGTATCCTGCTGGCGTACTTCTCGAATTTCTTCATCGCCTCATTTCATCTGGGGGCGGTGGAATGGCGATGGGAGTTCGGTGTGTCTGCAGTGCCGGCAGCCCTGTTCCTGTTGATGCTCTTCGGTATTCCCCACAGCCCTCGCTGGCTTGTGACGCAGGGCAGAGTTGAGGAGGCGCGGAAGACGCTTGTGACTATCGGCACGCCGGAGCCAGATGCGGAGTTGGATGCGATTGTTTCGTCGATTCACTTGGATACGAGCAGCCGCAAAGAGCCACTCTTCAAGCGGCAGTACCGGCTACCAATATTGCTTGCGATTACGCTCGCGGCATTCAACCAGCTATCAGGCATCAATGCGGTGCTGTATTACTTGAACGACATCTTCGTGTCGGCGGGCTTCAGCAGGTTGTCGGGCGCGCTGCAGGCGGTGGTGGTGGGTGCGGTGAATCTGATTGCAACGCTATTGGCCATGACTTTGATTGACAGGATAGGCCGTAAAGCTCTCCTGCTAATCGGTTGCGTAGGAATGACGATTGGTCTGAGCGGCATCGCGACGATCTTCATTATAGGGCGCTGGCACGGGGCCTTGATCTACTTCGTGACGGGTTACACGGCTTCCTTCGCGCTATCTTCCGGTTCCGTGCTGTGGGTATATATGAGCGAGATCTTTCCGACACGCGTACGGGCAAAAGGACAGGCGCTGGGCAGCACCGTGCTTTGGATTATGAATGGTCTTATCTCTCTGGTCTTCCCCCCGCTGGCGGCAAAGTCGGCGGCGATGCCGTTTGTCTTCTTCGCCGTTGTGATGGCCGTGCAGTTCTTTATCACGCTGTCATTCTTCCCAGAGACAAAGGGGTTTTCGTTAGAGGAGCTACAAGAGAAAATGGTCTGAGGCGAAGCGTAAGTGGGATTTCCTAGACTGCCCCCAGTGGGGTCGGACAACATTACGCCGTCCCGATAAATCCGGCTGATGTTCCGGGTTGCCGAAATCAGTGACGGACAGAGGAATTGGCATGCCCGCAAGTGGCTTCTTGTTGGAGCAGTGTCATTGCTCGTACTGATCGCTGTCACAGCGTACATCCTCGCCCGGAACAGATCGGCTCATGCGAAAGCTCCCAAAATCACTTTCCTCGCGGTACTGCAGCTGAAAAACCTTTCCGGCGATCCCGCACAGGAGTACTTTGCCGACGGCATGACCGAGGAAGTGATCGGGCGTCTGTCAATATCCGAGGCCTCCGTGTCATCTCCCGTACGTCGGTGATGCAATTCAAGGACACCCGGCTCTCGGCGCCAGAGATTGCCAGGAAGCTCGGAGTGGATGCGCTCGTTGAGGGATCCGTGATACGGGAAGGCAACCGCATTCGCGTTCACGCGCAGTTGATTCGTGCATCAACCGACGAGCATTTCTGGTCCGAGTCCTACGACCGCGAACTCGGTGACGCCCTCACGCTGGAGAGCGACGTAGCACAATCCATCACCCAAAAAGTGGAGGTTACCGTTACGGGCGAAGAGCGCGCCAGGCTCGTTGCCGCACATCCTGTGTCGCCCGAAGCTTACGAGAGTTATCTCAAGGGTCTGGCCGCCAAAGTCAACAGCAGAGCCGAGGTCGAAAAGCGTATCGCCTGGTTTGACGAGGCGATCAGGAAAGACCCGACTTTTGCGCAAGCTTACCTCGGCCTGGCAGACGCCTACGGCAAGCTTGGCACCGTTTTTGTCGGCGCTCCCCCGAATGAAACGCGTCCAAAGGTGATCGGCGCGGCTCGAAAGGCACTGGAGTTAGATCCTGATCTCGCCGGCGCGCATGTCCTGCTGGCAAGTATCTACATGAGACAGTGGAAGTGGGCCGGGGCCGAGGCTGAATACAAGCACGCCCTCGATTTGAGTCCGAACGACGCTGCTGCGCACGACGGATTCTCTGACTGGCTGTTGTGCCATGGACGTATGGAGGAGGCGCTGGCGTGGGCCCGCCGCGCCCGCGATCTTGACCCTCTCGGACCTTCCGGCCATTCCATCGGGTGGACT
>Ga0210391_10000614_pt1 | contig 36176 bp, 39 predicted proteins | sample IncBWC12OmetaG_FD_160573 | JGI IMG/M metagenome (GOLD analysis project Ga0210391, IMG submission 160573) | Forest soil microbial communities from Barre Woods Harvard Forest LTER site, Petersham, Massachusetts, United States - Inc-BW-C-12-O ...
CGACGTAGCTCTTGTAAGCTTCCGGATCGGTCACGGTGATTTCGGCGATCACATATCCCTTTGGTGCGATTGTGGCAGCTCGAAGAAACGTGGGGCCTGTGGCTGCAAGTATCAGCGCGGCCACGGCCGAGAGTAAGTGCCATTTACTGTTCATCGACAACCTCCTGCTGTGGTTAGCATTAGCGGACGCCGGCGACGATGAGCATAGCTGTTTGTCGGGCGCAGGGGTCACTCAGGTCTTGGAACACCCTGCGTGTGAAACCGGAGCCAACGCTAGCCAACGTCTGCGAACGTACTGGGTGACACCCGCCTACGATCCAAGTTGGCTGGCATTGGCCGGCGATGGCTGGGATTGCAGCGGCTGATGGGAATCGAATATATCGCTAGCGCGCGGTCACTATCTGGAAATCGATCAGTTGCGAGCGAAGGGGCGTGCTGCGTGTGATTTACGTGCGAAAACCCGTCATACCAGCCAACGCCAGCCAATGCGACCATTTGGGTCGGGCAAAGACGGAGTCGCTAGTTGGTAGCGAGTGATATCCGTTCCGGTCTTTCGTCAGCGTTTGAAGCGGTCATTGACTTTTGCCCGACTCATACTCACAATGTAGGCATGGCGGAGTTCTTGGGTACCTTCGAGCAGGCTGTGTTGCTTGCGATCATGCGCCTGCGCGGGGACGCCTATGGTCGGATGATCCTTCACGTGGTGATGAATTCGCTCAAGCGCACTGTATCGGCCGGCGCTGTTTACACGACGCTCGATAGACTAGAGAGCCGCGGCCTGGTTCACTCAAGAGTAGATGAAGGGACCCCCGCCCGAGGCGGTCGGCCGCGTCGTTACTACTCCGTAGCAGCCGCCGGTGCACGCGCCCTCAATGAATCCCACAAAACGCTGAGTGAAATGTGGAGCGGCGTGCAATGGCCGGTGGAGGTCAAGCGGTGAACGCTCGCCTCGGCTCACCGCCTCGACCAATTGAATGGCTTATTGAGCGCATCTTGGTCGGAGCGGATAGCCAAACCGTCGTCGGCGATCTGCACGAGGAGTACGTCGAGGCCGTGCGGCCGCGCCTCGGTCGGGTCAGAGCGGATATTTGGTATCTGCGCCAAGTGTTAAGCCTGGTTCCACGAGGCGTTTTACGCCAAGGACGGATGCGCAGGGCTCTGCTGGCGGCCTCTCTATTCACCTTGGGCAGTTGCTGCTGGCTAGCGGTGATGGAATGGGTGTTGCGGCATTCCGGATATCTCTTTCGCTCCGCGATGGACGTTTCGATTGCTGCGGTGCCGCTCGCGACTGTGGCCGCGCTGCTGTTGCACGTAAGCGCTCGCGCGGAACGGTGGCTTTGGGCCGGCGCCGTTGCGCTTATCGCAGTTGGCGCGCAGACGTTGATCCAGAACACCCACTCCCCGCATTTTGAGGGCTTCGTTTTCCTCATTTCCGTGGCGATCACGGTCGAGGGCGCCCTGATGCTCCTGTCGCTGGGCCGATCGGGTGAAGGCACGCATCGATTGGGGCGCGGATCGAGCTAACCCAATGACGCAAACCATCGATTTTCGCTTTGAAGCGCTCTTTCTGCTTCTCGCACTGACATCGCTGGTTTTGCTGCTCGTTGCAATCGTTCTCAAAACTCGCGCCCACGGCTCTGTGGCGAAACGATTACTAACCCTACTCGGCGTTGGCTGGTGCGTGTATCTCTCGATCGTCTTCATCGTGGCAGCAGCCACGCCTCAGATCGTTGTCAACCCACGGCAAGACCTCTGCTTCGATGAGATGTGTTTCGCGGTCACCAACGTTCAGACCGCCGACCGATTGAGTCCCAGCATCCAGAGCGGCGGCACGTTCTACGTCGTCACGGTACGTGTGATCAATCACGCCCGCGGGCGTGCAATGAAAGAGAACGGGCTTCGCGCGGTCCTTCGGGCGGCGCACGACACATACGAGGTTACGCCAGTTGGGCAGGCAGCTTGGGACCAGTTACACCCCCGCAACGTTCCCCTCACGGCTTTCTTACAGCCGCAGCAGGGCGTCCTGAGTGATCAGGTGTTTGACGTGCCAAAAGCAGCTGGCGATCTAGGCCTGGTTCTCAGCAACGGGTTCACACCGGGGTACTTCGTCATCGGAGAGTCTCCCCTTTTCCACAAACCAACAATCCTTCGGCTCCCTCAGATCCGTTAAACGCAAAAACGACTAGCGAATGGGCCGCAGCAAATTAGGTGTGGGAGCGATAGGCCGTGTTGGCTGATGTCGAAGCGAGGCGGGAGCGGGTGATGGAATCGAATACATCGCGGGCATGCGCTTTGTCGATACGATTCATGGCGTTGCAAGCAAGGAAGGGCACTGGGTGCGATTCTCGTGTGAAAAACACTGACGGCCAGCCAACTCCAGCCAATGCTGCCGTCTGCCAGGATTCGCCATCCGAAGCGCCCTGCCCCCGGGATCGCCAGCTTATTCGTCTTTATAGCCCGCTTCGAGCTGACGTCGAACGGCAAGGATCAACACCGTATCCTCGGCTGGCAACCAGCGATATTTGGCTATGTAGCCAAACTTGCCGCGAGACAGGACCAACTCCCGGCGCCCGTCCTCCGCTTCGCGGCCCAGCAACGGATGGTCTGCAAGCAACTCGAAGGCTCGCCTAACGCTGCCCAACCGCTCACGCGCGAGCTTCGGATTGTGGTCGGCGAGAAAATCGAAAAGCCGCTCGAGATCGGCGAGCGCTCGAGTCGTTACTTGGACGCGCGCCATGCGCGCGCTCGTGGGCGTCGAGCAGGCTTCCCTGCCGCACGTGCCTCGAGATAATCGAACGCGGCTCCCACCGGAACAGCTTTGCCGCTCTCCATCGCTTCCTTCTCTGAGATTGCCGCATCCTCCGCAAACCGCTCGCGAAGCTCGGCGCGCTGCGCTTCCTGGCTCAACACGTCAATCATGAAGGCGTGCGGCGTCTTATTCGCCGCCTCGGCAAGTCGCTCGATCCGCCGCTTCAGATCTTCTGGAATCTTGAGGCTCGTGGCAGTCATCGATAACACCCCTGAAATGCCTGGGTAGTCAGAAAGTAATACCTGGGCGAATCGAAGTCAAGACCGCGCTCGGGAGGCTGGGAGCGCTCGCGCGCTCGTCGCGTCGCGCGCCAGAGCTGTTTTCGTTGCATGTAACATCTGAATCCGATATCGTTACATGTAACGGAATGGCGGGATTCACGATGGCTTCACGATTGAATGTCGCACAGCGCGTGCAGAAGCACAGGATTGCGCTTCGGGCCGCCGGATTGCGGCCGGTGCAGATCTGGGTACCTGATACACGGCGAGTCGGGTTCGCGGCGGAGTGCCGGCGTCAGTGTCTGGCAATAGCCAAGAGCCGCGCTGAACGAAGTACTCTCAAGTGGCTTGAGCAGATAGCGGATACCGCAGGCTGGAAGTGAGACGCGGCGACATCGTCACGATTGTGCTGCCGGGCGCATATGGCAAACCCCGGCCTGCATTGATCGTTCAGTCTGATCTCTTCGACGCCCTTGCTTCGGTAACTGTCCTTCCAGTCACGAGCGAGCTGCGCACCGCGCCACTGCTTCGCATCGCGGTTGAACCGACTGCCGACAACGGCCTGCGTAAGAAATCGCAGATCATGGTGGACAAGACTCAGACTGTGTCGCGGGACAAGGTCGGAGACACGATTGGAAGGCTACACGAGGACACGCTCATCGCAGTTGACCGCGCGATGGCGGTATTTCTCGGTATCGCTTAGGCGCCAAAGGTTGGAGCGGGTGATGGGAATCGAACCCACGTTAGCAGCTTGGGAAGCTGCAGTTCTACCATTGAACTACACCCGCGGCGGAAGGCGAGTTTATTCGCCTTTGCGCCTTCGAGGCAACAGCCTCGGGGGACCTAGAATGAGTGGCGAAGTTCCAGGATCACGGTGAGCGGTGGCAAGGTCGCCACTTGTGGGATCACCTGACCCGTGGCGTCGTGCTGCGCGTAGCCTATATAACCGATGTCGCCCAGATTGGGCTTGACGTTGGTCAGGTTGCGGACATTCACCGACAGCTCAGTGTCGCTGCGCTGCAGGCCAAAGCGCAAATTCACCAGTGAATAGGACGGCCGGGTGGCCACGGCTCCCGCGCCCCCGTTCAGCAGCGAAATGCTGTCGCCGGTATAGCTGTATTCGCCGGCCATGAATCCGACAATCTGGGCGCTCACGGCGCGGTGATAGATCGCACCGGCGGTTGCGGTCCAGGTCGGAACGCCTGAGACGCGGGTATCCGGCAGCACGCCGGCATCCTCGAGTGCGCCGGGCTCGGTAATGGAGGTATGTTCGTAGCCGGCGCCGAACCTTATATCCAGTCCAGGTGCGAGATGGCCGACGACTTCGCTCTCGGCGCCGGATATCTGTGCGGCGTTGCCATTCAATTGGAAGTATGCCCCGCAGGGAAGCGCCACCTGCTGCTGCAGGTTATTCCAGTCAATGTGGTAGGCGGCCATGGTGAGCAGCACATCAGGATCCGACAGCTGCAGCTTGGTTCCGGCTTCAATTGACCACAGCGTGTCCGACTTGATCATTGAGATTGCCTCGGTCGGCAGGTTCGGCAAGGTGCAGAACGGAGCATAGGGCTGTGCCCCACCCGCTCTGAAGCCCTTTGCGGCCGAGACATAGAATTCCGTCGTCCTGTTCGGTTGATAGGACACGACGTATTTCGGATCGAAGCCGCTTTGACTGTTGTGTTGGGGGTCGCTTGGGGTTGGGCCAAGATTCAGATAGCCGTCGGCGGTGTAGTCCGCATATTGACGCAGCCAGTACTGGCGTGCGCCCAAGGTCAGCGTAAGGGGCCGGAAGATCTGATAGTACAGTTCACCGAAGATGGATTCGTCCTGCTGTCTTCCCGGATTCGACTGTGTCCACAGCAGATCGCTTGGCGCCGGGCCGGTGATCGGATCGGACTGTGTCGCGGCCACCAGTCCGTTCGCATAGATCGGCGGCACATAGAAGCTGGTGTCGGCATTTGAATAGAAAACACCCACGGTGCCGCTCAGCCGGTGCACCGGGTCGAAGGTCAGGCGAGTTTCGCTGGTCACCTGACGATCGTCGTGCCTGCCGCTCCACAGATAGGGCTGCGCCGGCACCGCGGGCGCACCGTATAGCGAGGACAGCACCTGTTGGGTGCCATAAGTGGAATCCTCGATATCCTCGGCGTCGCGGTCGAAGAAACTGCTGGAGGAGACCAGACTCCAGCCGGTGCCCCTGTAGGTCAGTTCAAGCGCCGTCAGTGTCCAGCCGTCGATGGCGCTGGGTTGCACGTCGAAGGCGCGATCCAGCGTATACACCGGCCTGAACTGCGGCAGTGGTGCAAAGGCTGCGGGGAAGCCGTGGTACGTCTGTCGCTCCCCCAGCACGCGCAACTGCAGGTCCAGGCGCTCATTGGCCCGCCACAGCGCCGTGATGCTGCCGCCGAAGCTCCTGTCCGCGCCCTGATCACCGACCCCGGTGCGCGCTGCATCGGCAAAGGGATCGCTGGTCGCCATGCTGCCCGGCTGCGGATAGGTGCGCACCAGATATCCGGTATCGTGATCGCCGAAGGCCACCACACGAATCCCGAGCTGCTCTGGCATCACGACCAGGTTTGCGATCGAGCTGCCGCCAAGATCCGGTCCGGCACCCCCCGAGGTGCCACCAGCGTCAGCAGCGAGATCCAGCGCATCGTCATTCAAGTTCGGACGGTTGACGACCATCCGTACATTGCCGCCCAGCGCGCTCTCGCCATAGAGCGTGCCCTGCGGTCCTTTGAGCACCTCGATGTCATGGATATCCAGAACCCGCGGATCGATTGACATCGGTACCGGGGTATCGTCGATGTACAGACCGGTGGCGCCGGCCGTGCCAAACAGGTTCTGGCCGGTCACGCCGCGGATGGCGACGGTCCTGGCGGACGTAAACCCGGTGGGGCCACCGCCATAGGCAAAGGACAAGTCTGGCGTCATCGCCGCATAGTCGTCGAAGGAGCGTATGTCGAAATCCTCCAGCGCCTGCGCCGTGAAGGTCGTCATCGCGGCAGGAACCGATATTTCCGGCTCATCGCGCTTGCGCGCGGTGACGACCACGCTGAGCGTTGGCGGGGTGGCTCCGGTGTCAGGAACCTCCTGCGCCCGCGATGGCAAGTTCATGCCAAACAGCAGGCACAGGGCGACAAGCGTCTGTGCAACACCGGCGTGCTGACGGAATGACATGGGTAGTAAGGCTCTTCAGGCAGTGGCGTCGGACAGTTCCTGGGTTTCCCAGTGCGTCAGCCAGTTCTCTTCGATGCTGGCCGGTCCCTGCGGCCGGCCAAGGTGATAGCCCTGCGCGTAGTCGCAACCGTACTCGAGCAGCTGCGCGGCAACTGCCTGGGACTCTACGCCTTCTGCGACGACGGTCATACCGAAGCCATGGGCCAGCTGTATGGCGCTGCGCACGATGCGCTGATCGGCGGAGTCGCTGGTGAGGTTCATGATGAAGGTCTTGTCGATCTTCAGCTGCTGCACCGGCAACTGCTTCAAGTAGGACAGCGACGTGTAGCCGGTTCCAAAATCGTCTATCGACAGGGTGACGCCAAGATCGCGGATCTGCTGCAGGCGCCTGAGTATGGTCTCCGGATGGCGTATGACCGCGCTTTCGGTGATTTCAAGTTCGATGAGGTGTGCCGGTACCCCTGAGCTCTGCAACACCTCCGAAAGTCGATCGATGAAGCTGTTGTCCAGCAGATTGTTGGCGCTGATATTGACCGAGACCGTGATGCTGCGGCCGGCCGCGATCCACAGTGCCATCTGCCGGGTGACGACATCCAGGATGTACAGCGTGAAGGGATGGATCAGCTCGGTGCCTTCGACGAGATATATGAACTGGGCCGGCGGCACCGAACCGCGCGTGGGATGGAACCAGCGCGCCAGGGCCTCCAGGCCCATCAATGCCCCATCGGCCAGCCTGACTTTGGGTTGGTACTCCACCGTCACCTGCCCGGAGTGCAGGGCATTGGCGAATTCGGACTGCAGGGCCAGCATGTCAGGCGTGAAATTGTCCATGGCCTGCGAGTAGCGGCTGTAGGGGCGCAGCTCGTGCTTGGCCTCATACATGGCAATGTCCGCGCAGCGCAGCAGCTCGCTGGCGCTGGTGGCATCCTGGGGATACAGCGCAGCGCCCATGCTGGCGGCCAGATTGATCTCCACCGACCTCACCCTGATGGTGTGCCCCAGTGCGGACTGAACCCGGGTGCAGGTCAGCTCCAGCGACCCGTCATCGGCCGCTTCCTTGACGATCAGGGCGAGTTCGTCGCCTCCCAGGCGTGCCACGTGGACGTCTTCGTCGCACAGCAGCGCCTCCAGGCGCTTGCCAACGTCCTCGAGCACCTGGTCGCCGGCCGCGTGGCCCAGCGTGTCGTTGATGTCCTTGAAGCGGTTCAGGTCGAGCAGCACCACCGCGATCGAACCCTCGCTGCAGCCGGCAATCGCCTGCTCCAGCAGTTGCATGAACCCTTCGCGATTGAGCAATCCGGTGAGTGCGTCGTGCTTGGCGCGATACTCCTGCTGCGTCACGTAGACCTGCTGCCGACGCAGCGCCGCATACAGCTGCACCCTGAAGATCACGACCGCGGCCAGGCCCAGCAGAAAAACCACGATGGCAGGCAGCGACTGACGCAGCCAGGTCAGGTGCAGCGACTCTTCGGAGACGGTCGAGGCGACATACAGCTTCAGGGAATCAGAGCGCGCAAACCCGACCTCGTACAGGATGCCATCCACGGGTCCCCGGGTTTTGAAATTGCCCTTACCAAGACCACGCTGCAGACGCAGGATGTCTTCGGGGATGGGCGGCCCATTGACATCAAGCTCATCCAGAGTCTTTGAGTAGCTGAACAGCCGTGTGCCCGAAGTGGTCACCACGGTGATCCAGCTGTCCTTGACGAAACTCAGGCTGCCGCTCTCGCCGGTGAGCCGCTTGACGGGCACCAGCGCCAGCATCACATCGCGCTGCTCGCGCTGGCGCGGCAGATACAGTTTCAGGGGCAGATACCAGTCGGAGGCATGCGGCAGCTGTACGAGCTGCTGGATGATGACGCCGCTGCCCTCCCCACGCAGCAGCGGGCGCAGTGCCTGCGCGATCTCATCCGTCACCGGTTGGCCGCTGCGGTCGACCACGGCGAACGTGCCATCGGAGCGGGCGATGCCCAGGAAGGCGGCGTTGGCGTCGAAGCGGATGACGCGGCCCAGGGCGGAATTCAGCGTGGCGGCCGTCTGGTCCGAGGCGCCAAGCTCATTGCCGATGCCGCGCAGATTCAGCGCGGTCTGGTCGAGCCCTCCGGTGATGGCGCCTTCCAGGTCCACGGCCAGATCCAACAAACTGGTGCGGGTGTTGGCCCAGATCTGCTGACCCCCGACCGCCACCAGGTACAGCACCGTCGCGGCCAGCAGCAGTAAGGCCATGACCAGGTACAACCGGGCTCGGCGGTATTGCAGCGCAATAACGCGGGGATCATCGGTCGTTACGGCCTCGGTTCCACCGGCGGTCAAACAGCCTCCATGGGACGGACATACATACAACTTAATGTTCGGGTGAACGCTGCCACAGTAGCCAGGGCGGTGCAACGACGCGGCTCCCGAATCCGGCAGCGGCGCACCCCCTATAATCCACGGCCATGAAACCGGGTCTGGAGCTGCTGTTTGAAGTGCGGGCGACGCTGGCGGCGCCCATCCTGGTGGGAGAGGTGCCGGAGGGGGCCCGGCGCGTGGTGCCTATCAGCGGCGGAACTTTCGCGGGCTTACGGCTGCGCGGCACTGTGTTGGCGGGGGGTGCGGACTGGCAATACCTGCGTGCCGACGGGGTGATGATGGTCGAGGCGCAGTACCTGCTGCGCACCGATGACGGGGTCATCATCCAGGTCAACAATCGCGGCATGCGCCATGGCCCGCAGGAGGTGATGCAGCGCCTCGGGGCCGGCGCGCCGGTCGACCCGGCCGAATACTACTTCCGCGCCACACCGCGGCTGTCCGCCCCCGCCGGACGCTATGAATGGCTGAACCGCCGCGTGTTTCTCTGCAGCGGCGCCCGCGCCGCGGACGCCGTGGTGCTGTGGTTCTACGAGGTCCTCTAGCGTCCCGCCTACTTGGCCAGCTGGAACAAGGTGGAGGGAACCCAACCCTCGTTGCCCAGCTCATCGCTGACCTTCCACCAGATCCCGTCCTTGTCACCGCTCGGATACAGCGTCATCCCGGGATCCAGATCGCGCACCACTTTGGCCTTGACGCTCGCCGCCTCATACATTTTCCCAGGCTTCGCCATGGTCACGGACTGCGAGACATTGTCGGCCTTGGCATTCAGATCCATGCCACGCAGCTGGGTGACCATCTTGGTGAAGGCATCCAGATAGGCCATGGTGATGACCTTGCCGATTTCGGTGTTGGCGTAGCTGCTGGCGCCAGCGGCGGCGAAGCCGCCGAAGAAGGCGCCACCGCCCGCACCCCAGCCCAGATCAGTCTGCTTGTAGTGACCCTGCTCCAGCGCCACCTGCTCGGTGGAACGCACATCGGTCAGCGTCAGCACCACATCGGCCGTCTTGCTTTTCAGGCTTATGCCGCCGACCACGGCGCCGGCCATGCCATGCAGAAAGCCACCCAGCGCACCGCCGATGTTGGTGCCGCCTGAATTGCCGTTCTTGGTGACGAGGTCAGGCACCAGCACATAGTCGGCCGCCTTCATCTGGCCCTTGCCGATATTGGAGCCACCGCGGGTTTCGCCGTTGGCCGCGAGCGCGCGTTCCTTCTCCGCGGCGGCCAGCCCCTTGCCGCGGTCGAGCAGGGTGAAGCAGTTCGATTGGGAGACGAATACCTTGATCAGCGCTTCAGGCGAATCAAGCTGGTACTGCACCCACCAGTTGTTCTCAGGCTCCGTGACCGCCAGCGTGCCGATCTTCTTGTCGCAGGTCGGTATCTGCGGCGGCGGCGCATCGGCTGCCTGGGCGATGGCGATCAGGCCAGAGACGCATACCAAGGACGAAACTACACAACCAACGATGAATCGCTGAGTACGCACGACCCCTCCCCCGATTATTTTGCTATCCGCTGCGCGCGGAATTGTATCCAAAACGCCCAGACCGGGTGAATGCCATCACCCGGCCTGGAACGATCTTATAGATACAGACGGATCGGGGCGCGTTTTGTCAGCGTACCGTGTACCCGCGTGCCTCGAGGCAGGCCGACATCGCACGGCCGTAGGCCGACCGGGCGCTGGCCGAAGCATTCGCGGAGGACTGACTGGTCGGATCGAATCCGGCCTGGCCCTTCGCCCAGGCATGGCACTGGAACTTGTCGGTCGACTGCTGCTGGTCGCTCTGGCCATTGCGCGGGTAGGCGATGATGCCCAGATTGCTCTGCGCGCCCTGGGCGCTTGGCGCAACATCCGGCGGGGTGTTGTCCGCCACCGCCCCGTTGGGCGCGTTGCCGCCATCCGGCCCAGCGGCAGCTGCCGCGTTCACATCATCTGAATAGCCCTCGTTCACCGGCGGCGGGTCCGCCGCCACATAGCCGTTTTCCGCGGCATTCCAGGTGTAGTAAACGTCGTTCACGTAGTAGTAGGGGATACCGCCCCACCAGTAGGTGGCATAGACCGCGGGCAGGAATCCCAGGAACAGCGGATAGGACCAGCCGTAGTAGGCGGCCGGCCAGAAGGCGCCATGCCAGTAGCCGCCGCCCCACGGACGGTAGCCGAAGCCGCCCCGGAAGCCGTAAGCGTAACCGCGGCCATAGCCACCATATCCATAGGCGCCGCGAACCCCAACCCGTCCGGAGGCCGTATAACGACCCCCCACGGCAGCGTGACCGACTCCCATGCGCGAGCCGCTGAAGTGACCGCCACCACCGGAATAATGGGCGCCCCCGCTGAAGTGGGCACCACCGCCGGAGCCACCACCATGGGGCTCGGCCAACACGGCGGACGAACCGACCAACAGGGCGGCTGCGAGTCCGACCACTTTGAGAATCTCACCGGCCTTGGTTCGGCCTTTGGCACTTACCTTGGCGTTCATGGTTTGCTCCGTCGCGGATCGAAAATGATTCCGCCTCATCGTTTCCAATTCAGGGTCCGATATTTCTGCCCCATGTCCTGTTAAACGCACCGGCGCGCTCTGCGATGACATTCTACTCCCGCCGGGCACACCTGAAGAATCAACGATTTCCTACAGGATTACGTAACGTTAACCTCCACTATATGGAGGCGCCCGCGAGGGGGTTCAACCCCGTGGCCGTTCTGGCCGTTCTTCGTGCCCGATGAGTTTGACCCAGATGCTTTCGAACTGTTCCTTGGCCGCCCCGTCCAGGGCCATGGAAGCGCGAACGGTGCCGTCGGAGACCTTGCCGTGCTCGTGCAGCACCGCCAGCGCGGCGAGTTTGCGCCCGAAGGCGAGCGAACGTCCCAGCGGCGAGGGCGGCAGCGGCTCCTGATCCGCGCGGCGCGGCCGTTGCTCCTCCAGGGCCGTGAGCACCCGCTCGGAGAGTTCCCAGCTCGCCGCCACCCGTTTGGCCACTCCGGCACACTGCGAGTCGATCAGGGAAGTGATCACCGCCGGATGGGGAGCGCGTCCTTCGAGCAGCGCTTTGCTTTTGTCGATGACGATGCGATAGATGACGATGGCGCCCAGCCCCATGGTCAGCGCCAGCAGCTGGGCGGCGAATGGATCGCCGTTTTCCACCTGCGTGGCGTGATTCTCCGCGGCACTGGCCGAGCGGAAGGTGTGCTCCCAGACGATTTCCGGAAATTTCGGATAGGAGGTGGAGGCGAGTTTGAACACCGGCTGCACCAGCGCGGTGGCGATCAGCGAATGCAGCCCATCGGTCCCGAGCATGGCGACCGCCCGGTCGAGGCTCTCGACCGGATCCTCACTGACCCGGTACACGGGACTGTTGGCCACTTTCAGCAAGTTCCCGGCCAGCGCCGGATCGCGCGCAAAGATATTCGCCAGCTGGTGCTGCGTGCTCTTCTTGTCGTGCACCGCGCGCAGCAGCTGCGGCAGCATCATCGGCCGGCGCATGATGTACTTGGGGTCGGTCGCGAGCTTCTCGAAGACCTCGTCGGCGTTTTCCGCGATCAGGCGCAGTTCGCGCTGCGGCGGCGGCTGGCGCACCAGCTTGCCGAAGGCCAGTTCGTACATGGCCTGGAAGGTCTGCTCACGATCGAGGACCTGCGACTCCTGAAGATCGACGACGGTTGCCGCCGGATCCCAGGGGGGTGGCCGGGGCAGCGATGCGGTCGCGCTGCTGGCAACCGGTTCGGCCGCGGGGGTTCGGACCGGGGAAGCCTCAGAGCGCGCAGCGGCGGTGCGGCTCATGCCGCGCAGTAACAGCCACACGCATGCCACACCGGCGATGCCCGCCAGGACGAGGAGCAGTCCGATGACCAGGCTCTGAGCCATATTGCGTTGATTCTGCCATAGATAATACTGCCGGGTAGAATGCCTGATCCAGGTCACGGTTGAAGTCGAAGCCATGCAGCAGCCGCTACTCGCCCCGGGCGATGTCATCGACGTCGTCGCCCCCGGGTTCCGCTGTACACCCGAGCAGCTTGCAGGAGGAATCGCGTTCCTGAAGGGTCGCGGCCTGGTGCCACGCGTGCCCGCGCAGCTCTTCGGCGAGGACCTGCTGTGCGCCAACACCGATGCCCAGCGCTTCGCGCAACTGCGCAAGGCGCTTTTCGCCCGTGATTCGCGCGCCATCTGGTGCGTTCGCGGCGGCTATGGCGCGATCCGCATCATCGAGCGCCTGCGGGCCCTCCAGCCGCCGCGCCGCTCGAAGCTGCTCATCGGCTACAGCGATGCCACTACCCTTCACCAGCTGCTGAATCTGTTCTGGGGCTGGCCCTCGCTGCACGGCCCGTTGCTGGATCGGCTTGGCAGCGCGGAAATCCGTGAGGAGGAGCGTCTTGAGCTGGACGCCGTGCTGTTCGGCGGTGCGCCGCTGACCACCTTCGCCAACCTGGTGCCGCTCAACGCCGCCGCCCGCCGCCGCCAGCACATCATCAGCCGTGTGACCGGCGGCAACCTCACGGTACTGCAAAGTACCCTGGGTACCGCCCTGCAGCGGCGTCCGGCGGCGATTCTGGTGCTGGAAGACATCGCCGAACGCGGCTATCGCATCGACCGTATCCTCGAGCAGCTGCGCCAGGCCGGCGTGCTGCGCAATCTCAAGGCCATCGTCCTGGGCACCTTCCTGGGCGGCGCCGAAGCCGATGGCAGCAATCTTGGGCCTGCGGTCCTGGAGCGCTTCGCCAGGACCTTGTCCATCCCGGTGCTGGCCGGAATGGACATGGGCCACGGGCCCTACCAGCGTCCGGTGTTCTTTCACACCCGCGCCGAGCTGCACTGCGGTGCCGACGCCCGGCTCGACGTACAGACGCCCATTTTCCCACGCCGATGAATCCCCAGACGCATCCGCGCGGCGTGCGCTCCTTCGTGCTTCGCGCCGGGCGCATGACCGACGGCCAGCAGCGTGCCCTGGACACCCTGTGGCCGCGTTTCGGGCTCAACTTCAGCGCCGGCCCCTGCGACCTCGAGGCCCTGTTCGGGCGCGTCGCACCACGGGTCGTGGAGATCGGCTTCGGCAATGGCGCCAATCTCATTCACATGGCAGTGCAGCGACCGGAGACGGATTTCCTGGGGATCGAGGTGCACCGCCCGGGCGTGGGGCGGGTGCTCATGGATATCGAGCGTCTGGGACTGAACAACGTACGCGTCAGCGATCACGACGCGGTCGAAGTGATCGGCGAACAGTTGCCGGAAGGCTGCCTGGATGAAGTGCTGGTGCTGTTCCCCGACCCCTGGCACAAGAAACGCCACCACAAACGGCGTCTGCTCAACGAGGCGTTCGTGGCGCTGGTGGCACGGCGTCTGAAGACCGGCGGCCTGCTGCGGGCCGCAACCGACTGGGAGCAGTACGCGGTGGCGATGCTTGAGGTTCTTGGGGCTTGCCCGCTGCTGGAAAACACCGCCGCTGAGGGTGGCTACGTGCCGCGCCCTGGTTCGCGCCAGCCCACCCGCTTCGAGCTGCGCGGCGAACGCCTCGGACACGGCGTGTGGGACCTCGCCTTCCGCCGCCGCTAGAAGCTCGCGCGGATCCCGTCGAGTACAAACTGCACCGCCAGCGCCCCCAGCACCACGCCGAACAGGCGGTTGGCCACATTGGTGCCCGTGACCCCCATGGTGCGCATCAAGGGTACCGCGACCAGCATCACCACCAGGGTGATCAGCAGCACCAGCGCCACGCAGGCGGCCATGGCAATGAACTGCAGCGGATGGGCTGTGAGCGGCAGCGGACCGAACCACAGCAGGATCGTGACCAGCGCACCCGGACCTGAAATCAAGGGAAACGCCAGCGGGAACACCGAGACGTCCGAGCGCCGCCGGCTCTCGGCCTGCTCGGGACTGGAGGTGCGGGTGCCTGACTCGCGGGCGAACACCATCTCCAGCGCGATCAGGAACAGCAGCAGGCCGCCGAAGATCCGAAACGCCTGGATGCTGATGCCCATCGCCGCCAGGAACGGGGTGCCGATCAGAGAAAACATCAACAGTATCAGCGCGGATATCGACACCGCCTTGAAGGCCATGCGCCGCTGGTACTCGGGGCTGGCGCCGCTGGTGAGACTGACGAACACCGGCGCGATGGACAGTGGCTCCACCACGACAAAGAACACGATGAAGAACTTGATGACCTGATCAATCGAAATCGACGACATAGGGAATTTTCATCCTGCAGCGCAAGCTTGTCCAATGCCGCGCGTTATTCTTGAAAGCACTTTAAATCAGGCGCAACATGAATCGGCGCATTTTAAGGAGTCTTCTTCCCGCAGGAGATTTGCGATGGCGATTCCAACTCCCGGTGTCGGCGCCTGGTACCGACTTCGCGGCGGCCCGCCCTTCGAGATCGTCGCCCTTGACGATGATGATGGCACTATCGAAGTGCAGTACATCGATGGCACGCTCGAAGAACTCGACCTTGAGGACTGGAAGTCCTGGTGCGATGAACGCACGCTCGAAGCGGCCGATCCTTCGGAGGACTGGAGCGACTCGGCCGATGTCGAGGCAGATGAAGGCCACAACCGCTCCGACCGCTACAGCGACGGCAGTGACCTCAGGGCCGGGTCCCTCGACGGCATCGACATCTTCGACGGCAGCTGAATCAACGCTCAGGGCAGGGCATGCCGATGCGCGGGCCGGGTCAGCAGATAAATGATCAGCAGCGCCGGAATGCTCAAACTCGCCGTGTACATGAAGAAATGCACATAACCGATCCGGTCAACCACGAATCCTGAAGTCCCTTCCAGCAGCTTGCCCGGCAACGCATAGAGCGATGAGAACAGGGCATACTGCGTAGCCGTATATCGCGAGCTGGTGAGCGCGGACAGGAAGGCGATCAGCGCCGTGCCGTGCAGCGCCAGCGCCAGGTTATCCAGTCCATTGGCCGCGCCCAGACCCAGCAGCGTGGGTCCGTGCGTGGTCGCAAGCCAGGAAAACCCGAGATTGGACAGCATGACCATGATGCTGCCCAGGATCAGGGCGCGCACGATGCCGAAGCGCGCGATCACCACGCCTGAGAGCAGCACGCCGATCATCGCCAGCGCCAGGCCTACGACCTTCACCACGGTCGCTATCTGCTCCAGGCTGTAGCCATGATCGATGTAGAAGGGGTTGGCCATGACGCCCATGGTGAAATCCGTCAGCCGGTAACTGCCGATCAGCAACAACAGCAAGGCGGCAATGCGCACCGAGAAGCGCCCGAGAAAATCGGTCAACGGACACACCACGGCACCCACGAAGGCGGCGCCCGCCGTCTGCGCAAAGCGGGGCCAGTGCGCCTTGGCCGCCAGCCAGTCGCGCACGCGCTGTTCCTGTTGCTCACCGACGGAAGCCACCCGCGGCTGCGGCTCGCGCACCAGCAGGGTGGTGATCAAACCGATCAGTCCCAACGCCGCCATGGTTGCGTAGCTGACGTGCCAGCCGGCGACCTGGGCCAGGCCCAGTGCGCCCGCGGAGGCGCAGATGAGCGCGGCCCGGTAGCCGATCTGGTAGGCCGCGGCCATGGCACCCTGCTCCTCATCCGGCGCGGACTCTATGCGCCATGCGCTCATGGCGATGTCCTGGGTGGCCGCGCAGAACGCCAGGAACACCGCGCCCACCGCGACCTGGGTGAGATTGGCGGCCGGATGCGCCAGCGACAGGTTCACCAGCGCCGCGACGATGCCCAGCTGAGCCAGGAACATCCAGCTGCGGCGGCGTCCCAGCAAGCGCTGCAGCAGCGGCAGCGGCACCCGGTCGACAAATGGCGCCCACAGGAATTGCAGCGTGAAAATAAGGCCCGCCCAGGCCAGCATGCCAATGGTGCTGCGCAGGATGCCCTCCTGGCGCAGCCACGCCGAGAGCGTGTTGTACACCAGGTAGAAGGGCAGACCGCTGCCGAAGCCCAGGAACAGCATCGAGACGACCCGGGCCTGAAAATAGACCCGCGCCGCCTGCGACCATCGGTGGGTGGCATTCGATGTAATAATCTACTGCTCCATAATGTGACGATCATGCACAACTATCAGCTTGAATTCATCGACCTCGCGCTGTCGCGCGAAGCGCTGCGCTTCGGCCGTTTCACGCTCAAGTCGGGTCGCGAGAGCCCCTATTTCTTCAATGCCGGACTGTTCAGTGACGGCGCCGCCGCCAGCGTCCTTGGCCGCTGTTACGCCGGCGCCCTGGTCGCTTCGGGTCTTCAATACGACATGCTGTTCGGGCCCGCCTACAAGGGCATTCCCCTGGCCACCGCCACCGCCATCGCATTGGCCGAGCATCACGGCCGTAATGTTCCCTATGCCTTCAACCGCAAGGAGGCCAAGGACCATGGCGAGGGTGGCACCATCGTCGGGACGCCGCTCGCCGGCCGGGTGGTGATCGTGGATGATGTCATTTCCGATGGCGCCGCCAAGCGCGAGGCAATCGAGCTGATTCGGGGCTCCGGAGCGACGCCCACGGCCATCCTGCTGGCACTTGACCGGCAGGAACGGGGCCAGACGCACGCTTCGGCAGTCCAGGAAATCTACGCGGCGCATGGCGTCAGCTGTGTGAGCATCCTCACACTTGGCGAGCTTCTGAGCACCCTTGAGAGCCCCCCGGATGGTCGCGCCCGCGTTTCTGCGCAGCAGCTCGCGGCGCTGAAGGCCTATCGGGCACAATTTGGGGTGTCGTGAGACTTGCAGCGTCGGACGCGCCGGGGACATGATGCGCGGCAAGATGCTGTCCGAATACATCAAGACCATGCCAAGACTTGTGCGTGCCGCACCCTTGAGTTTCGCCCTGCTGGGGCTCTGCGCCGGCAGTGCCGCGGCATGGGCCGACACTCCCACCTACAAGTGGGTGGACGACCAGGGCGTGACGCACTACGGCGACAGCATTCCGCCGCAGTACGCACAGAAGGAGAGCACGGTTCTCAACAAGGAAGGCGTGCCCATCGGTCATAACGCCGCCGCCAAGACTCCCGCCGAGGTGGCGGCCGAAGCCGCTGCCAAGGAGCAGCTGGCGCATCAGAAGCAGCACGACACCTTCCTCTTGAACACCTATACCTCGGTCAAGGACATCGAACAGCTGCGTGATGAGCGGCTGCAGCAAATCAACGGCCAGCGCCTGGCCGCCGAGCAGTACGTGGCCTCCCTGGGCGAGCGGCTGTCGGCCCTGCAGGCCCGGGCCCAGAACTTCAAGCCCTACAGCACCCGCCCCGACGCGCATCGCATGCCGGATGATCTGGCCGAACAGATGGTGCACACGATCAATGACATCCGCGCCCAGAAGGCGGCCCTGAGTACCAGTCAGGAAGAAGAAGCCAAGACCCAGGCGCAGTTCCAGTCGGACATCGACCGCTACAAGGAACTGCGGGCCGCCCAGGCAGTGGTGCGCTAGAGGCCGCGCGGGTCAACCGCGACCGGAGTGCCCGAAACCGCCCGCACCGCGGCTGCTGCCCGCGAAGTCCTCGACCACCTCGAGTTGCACCTGCACCACGGGCACCACCACCAGTTGCGCGATACGCTCGCCCGGTTCAATGGTGAAGGGTTGCTGCCCGCGGTTCCACATCGAGACCATGAGCTGACCCTGATAGTCCGAGTCGATCAGGCCCACCAGGTTGCCCAGCACGATGCCGTGCTTGTGACCCAGCCCCGAGCGCGGCAGGATCATCGCCGCCAGAGCCGGGTCGTCGATGTGGATGGCAAGCCCGGTGGCGATGAGCTGCGTCTGACCCGGCGCCAGAATGAGCGGCGCATCCAGACAGGCACGCAGGTCCATGCCCGCCGAGCCGTCGGTGGCGTAGGCCGGCAACGGAAAGGCCCGGCCCACGCGCGCGTCGAGGATTCGCACCTTCAGCGGGTGCTTGCGGGTCATCGCGTCCATTGGTTCAACCCTTGGTGATGGCGGTCGGCAGTGCCGCGCTGTGCGCCGCATCCGCGCGCCGCTCGGCAAACACCGCCGCAATGAGTTCGATCAGTTCGCGCGCCAGTTGCGTCTTGGCGGCCCGCGGCAGCAGCTTGCGGCCATTGCGCCACAGGACAATGAGCTCATTGTCGGCACAGTCGAAGGCCTTGTCGTGGCCGACTTCGTTGGCCGCGATCATGTCCAGGTTCTTGCGCAGCATCTTGGAGCGCGCGTTCTGCTCCACGGTATCGGTTTCGGCCGCGAAGCCCACGACGAACGCGGGACGCTGCGCGCCGGCGGCGAGGGTGCCGATGATGTCCGTGGTGCGCGCCATCTGCAGCGCCAGGTTCTCCTCGGTCTTCTTGATCTTGTGGGTGGCGGCCTGCGCCGGCCGATAGTCGGCCACGGCCGCCGTGGAGATGAAGATGTCATCGCGCCGCACTTCAGCCTGCACCGCGGCCAGCATGTCGGCGGCACTCTCGACATCCACGCGCCGCACGCCAGCCGGGGTGGCCAGTGCCACCGGACCGCAGATCATCAGCACTTCGGCCCCGGCCTCGCGGGCCGCCTGGGCCACGGCAAACCCCATTTTGCCCGAGCTTCGATTGCTGATGAAACGCACCGGGTCGATGGGCTCGCGGGTGGGACCGGCAGTGATCAACACCCGCTGGCCATTGAGCACGCCGCTGGGAACCAGGGTCGAATCAACCAGCGCGGCCAGTTCGGTGGGCTCGAGCATGCGCCCGGGGCCCACTTCCCCACAGGCCTGGTCGCCGGTCCCGGGCCCGAAAACATGGACTGCGCGTTCCTTCAGCAGCGCCACATTGGCCTGGGTCGCCGGGTTGGCCCACATCTGCTGATTCATGGCGGGCGCCAGAGCGATCGGCGCCGCGGTGGCGAGGCAGGTCGTGGCCAGCAGGTCATCGGCCCGGCCCCCGGCCAGGCGCGCGAGAAAATCGGCGGTGGCCGGGGCGATCAGCACCAGATCGGCCCAGCGGGCCAGTTCGATATGCCCCATGGAGGACTCCGCCGCGGGGTCCCAGAGGTCGGTGCGGACCGCGCGCCCGGACAATGCCTGGAAGGTCATCGGGGTGACGAACTCGCGTGCCCCATCCGTCATGACCACCTGGACTTCGGCACCCCGTTCACGCAGGCGACGGACCAGGTCCGCGCTCTTATAGGCGGCGATGCCGCCCGTGACGCCAAGCAGGATGTGTTTGCCGTGCATAGAACCTCTGGCGGCCATTATCCAGCCCGGCCCGGCAGCTTCGCAAATAACGATATCTGCACCCGATTAGAAGCTGGCCGAATATCGGGTCGGGCCGGACACTTGGGCGATGTCGATCCGCCATTGGCTGCCCTGTGAACGGCCACGCGAAAAGCTTATGGAACAGGGCGCCCAAAGCCTCTCCAATGCCGAGCTGCTGGCGGTGTTCTTCGGCACCGGCAGCCGTGGCGGGACCGCGGTGGACTTAGGCCACCAGTTGCTGGCCCGTTTCGGATCGCTGCGCGAATTGCTGTGCGCCGAGCGCGAGCGGGCCCTGGCGGGACCGGGCCTGGGGCCGGCCCGTTACTGCATGCTGCAGGCGGCGCTGGAGCTCTCGCGCCGCCACTACCGTGAGACGCTCCAGACCGGACCGGCCCTGGATTCACCGGACAGCGCCCGTGGCTTCCTCCTGGCACAGCTGCGCGACCGGCCCTATGAGGTGTTCTGCTGCATGCACCTGAACACCCGGCATCAGCTGATCGCATTCGAGGAGCTGTTCCGCGGCACCATCGATGGCGCCAGTGTGCATCCGCGGGAGGTCGTCAAGTCCGCCCTCGCCCGCAACGCGGCCGCCGTCATTCTCGCGCACAACCACCCCTCCGGCGTTGCCGAGCCCAGCCAGGCCGACGAACTCATCACGCAGCGGCTACGCGATGCACTGGCGTTGGTGGACGTTCGGGTTCTGGATCATGTGATCGTCGGCGATGGGCGCTGCATGTCCTTCGCCGAGCGCGGGCTGATTTGATGCATGGAGCGGGCGCCGGCTGCCATGAGCCCCGCCTCTCAGGGCTACTGTTTCGCGCTCAGCCTGTCACCGGTATACGGGTTGAATTGGAAGTTGCCGGGAAACTCTTCTTTGGACCTTGGGTCCACTTTCTTCGGCAACAGGCTGGCGAGGGGCATGCGCCAGTGAAAGGTCTGGTCATAAACCGTGTACTGGAAAGCGCCGGACTTCAGCGGGTCATTCAATCGCTTCCCGTCCACCACCGCCGGATACACGACCAGTTCCATGTTCTGCCCCATCTGACCCAGGAGGCTGTTCAGCATCGGGCGCATGGCCCCCAGCATGGTCTGCACGCCGGTCGGCACCTGGTCCGGATCGATTGGATGGATCTCTTTGTCGCCGATCTGGAAACGCGAGTTGGCCAGAGATCCGCGCGCGTCGGCGCCCCCGTCAGGCCCTGAATTCCCACACTGGCGCGAATCAGCGCAAATACCTGGTAGTCGTGAAACACGGCACGGATATCGGCCGCGGTCTGGGCGGGCACATTGGGATTTTCCGCCAGGCTCAGATCCCAGAACTCCTGCGGAATCCACCATGCCAGGGTCAGTTCCTGGGACACCGTGGCCGACTGCTGGGTCTCATGAATGAACTCGCGCATATCGGCCGCGCCGGCGCGCCCGACCAAGGGCAAACCCATGATCAGGCTGGCCACAAAGCGCAGCACGGCGCTGCAACGTATTTCAAAACGCATCCCGAGAACCCCCTGCAGATGTTTCTGCGGCGCGCGCATCATACGCTGCGCGGCGCGGCCAAAGGTCTATTGCAGTGCACGACGGCCGCGTTGCGTTTCATACTTGCTTCACGCCGCTGACATGCGCCGCCCATTGAATGAACGCCTGCGCCACGGAGCGGGGAAATCTCCGTGACGCGTCCACGGTTCGTTCATGGGGAAACGCTAATGAATATTTCACGCGCTGCATTGGCAGTGGCGGCGGCACTGTCGTTCGCGGCAGTCGCGGCACCTGCCAGCGCCACCATTGTGACTTACGACTGGACGGCCAGCGGAGTCGGGACCAGCGGGGAGCTGGCCGCAGGCAACGGCACGATTACCGTCGACACCTCGCAGACGAAGACGGTCAATGGCTTCACGGGCGACCTGATCACGGGCATCACCGGTTTCATCGGCACCGATACCATCACCACACTGGTGGCTCCGAACGGGGGTAACTTCGCGAACAATGATGACGAGTTGTTCGTGGCCGGCACGCCGACGGTGCTGGACACCACCGGTTTCTCCTTCACTGGCAGCATCGGGGGCGTCGCCCAGAGCACCCCGTTCACGCTTCTGTCCACCTGCGCGCTGGGTTCCACCACCACCTGTACCGGTCCCAATCCCATACAGCTGGATGGCCCGGGCGGCACTTTTCTGGATCTGGGTCAGGGATCCTTCACCCTCACACCCGTCCCGCTACCGGCCAGCCCTGGGATGCTGCTCCTGGGCCTCGCCGGGTTGGGTTTCCTGGCAGTGCGTCAATCCAAACCGCAGGCCGCAACGGGCTTCGCCGGCCTGGGATCTTGAGCCTATGATCATTGGCGCCCCCGGGCCGAGCCCGGCCCGGGGGCGCAAGGTGCCCGACTGCCTTGCGGGAAGCCTTGGTGGCTGGTATAAAGCTCGGCCCCAGCGGACGGTCCGAGTATTCCGGCAATCCGTAACTAATTGATCGCAAAGGTTAAGTCTATGTCCCGCGTCTGCGAGATCACTGGCAAGGGCCCGGCCACGGGCAACCGCGTATCGCACGCGAACAACAAGCGCCGTCGGCGTTTCCTGCCAAACCTGCACAGCCAGCGCTTTTGGCTCGAGTCGGAGAAGCGCTGGGTATCGCTGCGCGTGTCCACACACGGCCTGCGGACCATTGAGAAGAAAGGTATCGACGTGATCGTTGCCGAGCTGCGCGAGCAGGGCAAGACGATCTAAAGAGCAAGTCATGCGCGAGAAAATCAAACTGCTGTCTTCGGCCGGAACCGGTCACTTCTACGTCACCACCAAGAACAAGCGTCTGCACCCGGACAAGCTTGAAGTGAAGAAGTTTGATCCCGTGGTGCGCAAGCACGTCTCTTATAAAGAGACCAAGATCAAGTAAGCGCTGGGAGCTGCTTTTTCGTGAAAGGCCCGGCATCGACCGGGCCTTTGCTTTTTTGCCGGCGTCGCACCCGCCAGGTCAATTCAGCCGGCCTGTTTCAGAGTGGCACGCTCTGTTTCAGATCAGAACACTTCATCCCTCATGCCGAAAATTCTTCGACCGTAAGGCTTTGATTTTCCTGAATTAGGCCGAGGCTTCAGGTGGCATGGAATTTGATTGTGCCGGGTGGTGATGTCCGCCCACTCACCGCTCGCGGTCCTGATCTGCACCTTGGCCGCTGTGATCAGTCCGGCGGTTTGGGCCGCATCGGCCGCACCCGCAGCTGAGGGTGACGCGCCCCATTCCTCGGCGCCGGACACTGCCCGGAAATTGCAGGAAGTCACCGTGACCGCGCAGCACCCAAGGCTTGACGGGCAGCAGCGCAATGATCTGGTGCAGCAGGCCGCCACTTACGTACAAGGGATTTCGGCTCTCGAGAACGAGAGCGACGGGCCCGGGTCGGTCCCCCGCTGGCGCTCGCCGCTGTGTCCGGGGGTGACCGGACTGATCCGTGAGCAGGGCGAGTTCCTCAGAGCGCGCATCGAGCAGATTGCGCGCGCCGCCGGAGCGCCGCTGGCCGGGAAACACTGCCGACCAAATCTGCTCGTTTTCGTGACCGCTCATCCGCAGGAATTGCTGCGCGCGATGGAGAGCCGCTACTACGGCGTGTCGTTTGGCCGCGCGACGCCTTTCAGCGTGGATCAGTTCATCAGGAGCACAGGGGCGGTAAAGGTCTGGCACAACACCTATCTATCGCCCGCGGGTTGGGCCTTTGGTGCCGTCTATGCCGTCGCCGATCAGACGAAGTTGCACGGTCTGGCGCAGGGACAATTCGCCGACTATGTGGCGCTGGTGAGTCTCGCGGAAATCAAGCACAGCGCGCACTTCGGCGAGGCCCAGACCATTCTGAGACTCTTCGATGGCCCGCCTGAGGCCGCCCCCGCCGGCCTCAGCGACTGGGACCAGGTGTTCCTGAAAATCCTGTACCACCCGCTGCCGACACTTGCAAAGGATCGTCCCAATATCGCCATGCGGATGATTCGCGACCTCTACCCCTGAAGCCCTTCAGGCCGGCTTTTCGCCGCGCACCGTCGTGCGGTACAGCTCGCGCCGATACCCCTGGTAGTCGTTGTAGGCCTGGTGCACGCACAGGCGGTTGTCCCACAGTGCCAGCATGTTCTCCTCCCAGCGCAGCCGGCAGGCGAACACCGGCTGAATGAGATGATCGGTCAGGTACTTGAGGATGGGTGCGGACTCCTCCTCGTGCATGCCCTCGATGCCGATGCCGTAGGAAGGGTCCACATACAGCGCCTTCTCGCCGGTGACCGGATGAGTGCGCACGATCGGGTGGTAGCTGCCCTTGATCTTGCGCTGCAGGCTCTCCGAGAGCTTCTCGGCGCCGCGGGTCGCGGCCAGCTGCCCGATGGGACTGTCGCCGACCTGTACCGCCTCCTGGGCCGAGCGCAGCACATCGCGCAGCGAGAAATGTACTTTCAGGTCCGCAATCATTCGGCGGTAGGCGTCGCTCAGATTGGCATAGGCCAGCGCCGAGTTGGCCCAGGTGGTATCGCCACCGAAGGGCGGAATCTGCACCGAGCGCAGGCTGGTGATGGCCGGCGGCTCCGGCAGAAACGGCGAGTCGGTATGCCAGCCCTCACCAAACACCATCTTGGAAGGATCCCCGGCCTCCTTGATCAGCGGATGCACATTACGGTGACCCGGCACGCCCTGGGTATAGGCATCCTCGGCAAAGGGTCCGAAACGCAGACTGAAGGCTTCGTGGGATTCATGCGTAAGGCGCTGACCGCGCAGATAGATCATCTTGTGGCGGAACAGGGCGTGGCGGACTTCCTCGAACTGCGCGTCCGTGACGTCAGCGGCCTGCAAGCCACAGATTTCGGCGCCCATGGAGGCTGCCAGGGGCCGCACCTGGATATGCTTGTAAGCAGCCGGATGGTTATCGAATTTGCCGGTCGGATGAAGTCGCATGCCTTTGTCTTATGGTTTCGTTTGCACTGCAATGCTACAAGGGTAACACTTTGGGTTCTGAGGCCAGAAACGCCTGGGCTTGGCGGTATCCGGCCACCTATGTCTGGCACAGTTCGTTGAACTCTGCGATGTAAAGTATAGTCCCAGCTCTGACTTCACCCGGAAGGCCTAATGAATTCCCAGCCCCAGACCTCGCGCCCGCTCAAGACCTTGTTTCTTCAGGCGCCCTCCTTTGAAGGCTTCGATGGCGGCGCGGGCTCGCGCTACCAGGCCAAGCGCGAGATCAAATCTTTCTGGTTCCCTACCTGGCTGGCGCAGCCGGCCGCGCTGGTCCCGGGCTCACGGGTGTTAGACGCCCCCGCCGATGAGCTCACCGTGGATGCCGCCCGCAAGATCGCCCGTGACTACGAGCTGGTCATCATGCATACCAGCACTCCGTCCTTTCCCACCGATGCGCGCTTCGCGGAACTTCTCAAAGAGGATAATCCGCAGGTGCTCATCGGCATGGTCGGCGCCAAGCCCATGGTGGATCCCGAAGGCTCATTGAAAGCCACCAACGCCATCGACTTCGTGTGCCGCGAGGAATTCGATTACACCTGCAAGGAAGTGGCCGAGGGTGCCGCGCTGGCGGAGATCCGCGGCCTGTCCTATCGGGATGCTTCAGGCAAGGTGGTCCACAACCTGCCGCGCGCGATCCTGGAGAACATGGACGATCTGCCGTTCGTGGCGCCGGTGTACCAGCGCGACCTGACCATCTCCAACTACTTCATCGGCTATCTGAAGCATCCGTATGTGAGCTTCTACACCGGTCGCGGCTGCCGTTCCAAATGCACCTTCTGCCTGTGGCCGCAGACCGTCGGCGGTCACCGCTACCGGGTACGCTCGGCCGAGAACGTCATCGCCGAAGTGCGCTGGATCAAGGAGCACATGCCCGAAGTGAAGGAGATCATGTTCGATGATGACACCTTCACCGACAGTTCGGCCCTGGCACGCGTCGAGGCCATTGCCAAGGGCATGGGGGAACTGGGCATGACCTGGAGCTGCAATGCCAAGGCGAACGTCCCCTACAAGACCCTGAAGGTCATGAAGGAGAATGGTCTGCGCCTGCTGCTGGTGGGCTACGAATCCGGGGATGACCAGATCCTGCTGAACATCAAGAAGGGCCTGCGCACCGACATCGCGCGGCGCTTCACCGAGGACTGCCGCAAGCTCGGCATCCTGATCCACGGCACCTTCATCCTCGGGCTTCCCGGTGAGACCACCGAGACCATCGAGAAGACCATCAATTTCGCCAAAGAGATCAACCCGCACACCATCCAGGTGTCGCTCGCGGCGCCCTATCCGGGCACGACCCTGTACCGCCAGGCCGTCGAAAACGGCTGGCTGCAGGAGAACGATGCGGTCAACCTGGTCAATGATCATGGCGTGCAGCTGGCCACGATCAGCTATCCGCATCTGTCGAAGGAACAGATCTTCCACAGCATGGAAGTGTTCTACAAACGCTTCTACTTCCGGCCCGGCAAGATCTGGGAGATCGTGCGCGAGATGCTGGGCAGCTGGGAGATGATGAAGCGCCGTCTGCGCGAGGGCGTGGAGTTCTTCCGCTTCCTTCGGGCGCATCAGGCATGAGCCTGTGGGCCAGTTCATCTGCACGATAGCCGGGTGCATCTGCCTCGGCATCGCCGCAGGCTTTGCCCTCACGGCACTGATTGCGGTGCTTGCCTGGCGCAAATTCACTTCCCGCCCGCTGCGTCCCGCCGGGGCTCAACCGGCCGTGACCATCCTCAAGCCTCTTTGCGGGGATGAGCCGGGGCTGTACGAGCACCTGCGTTCCTTCTGCCGCCAACACTACCCGACCTATCAGATCGTCTTCGGCACTCTGGATGCGGAGGATCCGGCACTGGGCACGGTGGCGCGGCTGGCCGCGGAATTTCCCGACCTTGCCATCGATGTGGTCGCGAACCCGCAACGCCACGGTCACAACAACAAGAGCAGCAATCTCATCAACATGCTGGTCAAGGCCCGCCATCCGCTGCTGCTCATCGCCGACAGCGATATTACGGTGGGACCGGACTATCTCGCCGCGGTGACCGAGTCGCTGGCGGATGCCGGCGTGGGCCTTGTGACCTGCCTGTCGTATGACCTGCCGACGCGCGGTGTGTGGTCGCGGCTGGGCGCGATGTACATCAATGAGTGGTACTTCCCCTCGGTGGTGGTGGCGTGGCTGTTCGGACACCAGGACTATGCCTCGGGTCAGACCCTGTGCCTGCGACGCAGCACGCTGGAGGCCATCGGCGGGTTGCGGGCCTTCGCCGATCATCTCGCCGATGACTATCAGCTTGGACAATTGATCAGGAAGCAGGGCCTGCGGATCATTCTGTCCTCCTATGAGATCCAGGCCCAGCACCATGAACCGGACCTCGCCGCACTGTGTCGCCACGAGCTGCGCTGGAATCGCACGCTGCACGCGGTCAGCCCCTGGAGCTTCCGGTTCATATTTCTCACCTTCACCGTGCCGCTGGCGGCGATCGGGCTGGCATTGATGGCGGCGACGCCCTGGCATGCACTGGCCTGGGCGGCATTCCTCTGCGTCGCCTGCGCGCGTCTGGGGCTGCATCTGGTGCAGCGCCTGGGACGCGGTCGGCCACTGTTCGCGGACCTGGCGCTGGTGCCGCTGCGCGATCTGCTGCTGTGCTGGAACTGGGGCCGCAGCTTCTTCTGCAGACGCGTGACCTGGCGCGGCGCGAGCTTCGATGTGGATGCGACCGGCGTCATGCGACGGATAGCGTAGCCTCAGGACCGGCGTGAAGGCGGTGGCATATATCGCGGGGCTTGCCGGCCTCGTACTGCTCACCGTGCTGGTCGTTCACACCGACCTGCCCGCGCTGCTTCGGACCTGGAGGCTGGCCAGTCCCGCACTGCTGTGGCTGATTCCCTATCGGCTGATTTTCTTCGCGCTCTATGCGATCGGCTGGCGCGCCATGCTGCGGCCGTTTGATCGGCCGGGGCGGGCCGACTTCGGCTATGTGCTGTTGGCGACCATGGTGCGCGAGGGTGTGGACCGGCTGCTGCCCGTAGCCAGCCTCGGCGGCAGCGTGGTGGGTGTGCGGGTGATGCGCTGGCGGGGGCTCGCCATCGCTCCGGTGAGTGCCACGATCATCGTCGAGATTCTCCTCACGCTCATCGCGCTGTATCTGTTCGGCGCACTGGCCACCCTGATCCTGCTGGGATCGCAGCCCGGTGATCACCTGCGTGTCGTCGTGGTGCTGGCGCTCAGCCTGCCCATACCCGTGGTCTCGCTGCTGCTGCTGCGCTACGGCTCGGTATTCCAGCGTGTGCAGCGCTTGCTGCGTCCCCTGGTGGGGCTGACCGGCACCGACACGGCGGAGTCGCTGGATGCCGAGCTGCGCGCCTGCCTCGGCAGAGTGGCCACACTGCTCCTGGCAGGCTCGCTGCAGTTCGTGGCGCTGGTCTCGGCGTCGTTTGAGATCTGGTGGGCGTTGCGCCTGTTCGAGCATCCGGTGAGTGCCTCCGCATCGATCATGCTCGAGGGACTGACCCAGGCGGTGCGCCACCTCGCCTTCATCGTGCCGGCGGGCCTTGGCGTGCAGGAAGCGGCGCTGGTGCTGTTTGGTCACGCGCTTGGCATCAGCACCGAACTGGCGCTGGCGGTGTCGGCCGTCAAGCGCGCCCGCGAAATTCTGTGCGGCGTGCCGCCACTGCTGTGGTGGCAGCTGCAGGAAACCCGCAGGCTGCGCGCAATACGTTCGTAGTTCGCTCGCATTCCATCTGTCCGCGGATTCTTGCCGCAGACTTTCCAGGCAGCCACGAAACGCGCGCGACGTCACATAGACGTCACACTACTGCCATCTACCGCCGCGCACATCGCGCTAACTTTGGCGGGCAAAGCGGGCGTTGATCGTCTGCGATTGTGATGGGCGCTCTGGGGAGAGCGGCCGTCAATTTCATGGGGAGTTCAAATGGGGAAAGTATTCCGCTGCGGCGCCGTCGGCGCCGTTGCCGTCGCCGGCGTTCTGGCGAGCCTGTCCGCTCAGGCGCAGCAGGCACTCGGCAACTTCAGCAATGATCTGATCGTCAGTTCCAGCACCTACACCGACCCGGGATTCGCAGTCGGCGCCACCTTGCCGAACAGCGCACCGGGGGATGGCGCGGCCACCGCCAGCAGCGCCTTCTGCAGCGGCAGCGCCAGCAACTGTTCCAGCAACGTCTGGAACAATGATCTGACGGATGCGAACTTCGGCATCACCGGCGACATCATCCTGCAGAATGTCAACAGCACGACCGGTGCGGTGGACAACACGGTGAATGTCACGCAGGTCGCCGCGGCGGCCGGCATCAGCCTGGTCACCAGTTTCTCCTCGAAGTCCGAACTGGCCATCAATACCTCGCTCAATGGCACGTCGCTGACGTTCATGGGCTATAACTCGACCGTCGGGCAGCTGGATATCTCCAATTCCAACACGCCCGGCTCGATAGAGCCCGGCAATACCGACACCGCAGCTGCGACCTACCGTGCGATCGGGGGCCTCAACCTGTCCACCAATGCCCTGACGGTCACGACCACCAATGCCTACAACGGTAACAACGGCCGCGCGGCCATCGGCATCGGCAACGGCCAGTACTACACCGTGGGCAATGCCGGCAACGGCAATGGCAGCCCCCAGACGACCGCCAACACCGGCGTGCAGCTGGTGACCTCCGCGGGCGTCAACGGCGCGTTGGGCACGAATGCCGAGCTGGGATCCTTCTCGGCACCGGACAATTCGCCGAAGGACAACAACTATCGCGGTCTGACCGTTGCTGACAATACGCTGTACATCTCCAAGGGCAGCGGCAGCAAGGGTATCGACACCGTGTACCAGGTCGGTGCCAGCGGTACGCTGCCGTCCACGAGCGGCGCGGCGATCGCCATCCTGCCGGGACTGAACAGCACGCCGAACTCGTCCAATCCCGACGGCCCGCATCCCTTTGGCATCTGGTTCGCGAACTCCACGACCATGTACGTCGCCGACGAAGGGTCCGGTCTGTCCACGGATTTCGGCAGCAGTCCCACCACCCAGGCCGGTGGCATCGACAAGTACACCCTGAGCAATGGCGTGTGGAGCCTGGACTATGAGCTCAAGGGCACGCTGATCGGCAGCAGCTACACCGTCCAGGGCACCGGGGCGCTGGCCGGGTATTCGCTGTCGACGACGACCGACGGTCTGCGCAACCTCACCGGCAGGGTCAACGCGGACGGGTCGGTGACGCTGTATGCGGTCACCTCCACCGAAGGCAGCGTGCTGGGCGACTCGGGAGCCGATCCCAACCAGATCGTCGCCATCAACGACACCCTCGCCAACACCTCGGCATCCGCTGCCGCCGGCGAGAACTTCTCGGTGTTGGACACCGCGGCGCTCGGCCAGGTGTACCGCGGCGTCGATGTCGCCCCGGTGCCGCTGCCGTCGGCGCTGTGGCTGCTGCTCGCAGGGCTTGGCGGCCTGGGTGTCATCAGCCGCCGCCGTCACAGCGCCTGAGCCCGCGCCGACTGATCACACGAATCGTCTCTTTCCGCACATATTCACGGGAAATCATCATGACTCGCATCCATCTTGCGACCCGCATCAGCCTCGCCCTGGCGGCCAGCGCCGCCTGCACCGGCGCCCACGCGGCCACGATCACGGACTGGGATTTCGGCGCGGTCGCCGCCGTCACCCCGGACGATACGCCGGCGCCGACCACCGGCACGGGAACCGCCGCTTCGCTGGGCATGACCAACACTTACACTTATGGCAGCGTCACCGGGGCCACCACCCTGGATGACGTGACCAACGATGGGGCCACGGCCAGCCAAACCGGATCGACTCTCGGCAACGGGGACGTGTGGCGGATTCGCGGCCAGAACCCGGGCAATGGCTGGAACACGGCGGCGCCGCAGTACTCCCAGGGCGCGCAATTCAATGTCAGTACGGTCGGCTACACCAATATCGGTGTGTCCTTCAGCTGGGCGGCCACGACTCAGGGCGTGGCCAATTTGCAGGTGCAGTACACCACCGATGGAACCGACTGGGTGAATGTGGGCCCGCTGCTGACGGCAACGGTGGACAATGGCACGCCCGGCACCGCGGGCTTTGGTTTCGCGACCGATACCGTGGACCTCTCTGGCATCACCGCTGCGAATGATGATGCGAACTTCGGCATCCGCCTGGTCTCCGCCTACAACCCGACGGTGGGTACCTACGCTTCAGCCACCTCAGTCCTGGCCGGCAAGCCCGTCGCCATCAACGATACCTCCGGCAATTGGCGTATCGCCGATGTGCAGATCGACGGCACCGTGGCCCCGGTACCGCTGCCTGCGGCCGCGTGGCTGCTGCTGTCGGGTCTGGGTGGCCTGGGCCTGTTCGGCCGCCGTCGCAGCGCCTGAGGAGCGTTTTTCGGGGCGGCCGGGTATTCTCGGCCGCCATGCCAGAGTTACCCGAAGTCGAAACCACCCGCCGCGGCCTCGAGCCGCACCTGGCGGGTCAGACCATCCTGCGCCTGACGGTCCATGACCACCGCCTGCGCTGGCCGGTGGCTGCCGGACTGCCGCAGACCCTGGCCGGCCAGCGTGTCGAATCCGTCGAGCGCCGCGCCAAGTACCTACTGCTGCGCCTGACGCATGGCACGGTGCTGTGGCATCTTGGAATGTCAGGCAGCCTGCGCATCGTGCCCAGCGGTCTGCCCACCGAGCCGCACGATCACATCGACCTGGCCCTCACCTCCGGTCACACCGTGCGCTTCAACGATCCGCGGCGCTTCGGCTGCGTCATCTATGTGACGGGGGACCCGCAGGCGCACCCGCTGCTGGCGAAACTGGCGCCGGAGCCCTTCGCCGCAGCCTTCGATGCCGGGTATCTGTGGCGGGTCTCACGGCGCCGCAAGGTGTCCGTGAAGCAGCTGATCATGAATGGCCAGGTGGTCACCGGCGTGGGGAACATCTATGCCAGCGAGGTGCTGTTCCATTCGGGCATACGCCCGCGACGCCAGAGCCGCAGCCTCAAGCGCGCAGAAGTCACACGTCTGGTCACCGCCATCCGCAAGGTCCTGAAACAGGCCATCCGGGTCGGCGGCACGACGCTGCGCGACTATGTGAACCCGGAGGGCAATCCGGGATACTTCCGCCAGAAGCTCTATGTGTACGAACGTGCCGGTGAGCCCTGCCGCAATTGCGACACGCTGATCCGCAGCCTCACCCAGGGACAGCGTTCCACCTACTACTGCCCGACCTGCCAGAGCTGAGTTCTTGTCCGTCGAAATCATTACCCATCTGGGCACCGTGGATCCGGTGATGAAGCGCCTCGTGGCCGCGGCCGGCCCGCTCGCGATCGAATCTCGTGACGATCATTCGCCGTACGAGGTACTGGCGCGCGCCATCGCGCACCAGCAGCTGAATGGCAAAGCGGCGCAGTCGATCCTCAACCGCTTCGTCAGCACCTGTGGTCAGGGCATCTTCCCGACTCCCGCAGCACTGCTGGCGCTGGAGGATGCGGCGCTGCGCGCCTCGGGGTTCTCATTCTCGAAGATCGCGGCGCTGCGCGACCTTGCCGCCAAGACCATGAGCGGCGTCGTTCCGGTCCGTGATGTGCTGCATGCCTTGAGCGATCTTGAAATCATCGAACGGCTCACGGCGGTGCGCGGCATCGGCCGCTGGACGGTGCAGATGCTGCTGATGTTCCAGCTGCGCCGGCCCGATGTGCTGCCGGTGGATGACTTCGGGGTGCGCATGGGATTCCAGCTGGCCTACGGCCTGAAGAGGCTGCCGGCGCCGCAGGTGCTCGGGCTGTACGGTGCGCGCTGGGCGCCCTATCGCAGCGCGGCTGCCTGGTATCTGTGGCGGGCCGTGGATCTGTCGCGGGCCGGACAGCTGCCGCCCTGCCTGGAAGCGGTGCAGCTGCCGCGCCTGCCGCGCAAGCGGCGCAAGGCGGCCCGCAAGCCGCCGCGGCGGCTCAAGCGCGTCGCAGTTTGCGCAGCTCCTCGAGCACCAGCGGGTGTACGAACTCGTGCACGTCGCCCCCCAGCACGGCGATCTCGCGCACCAAAGAAGAAGAAATGAAGGTGAACTGTTCCTGGGGCGTCAGGAACACCGACTCGATGTCGCGGCACAGGTGCCGGTTCATGTTCGCGAGCTGGAACTCGAACTCGAAATCCGACACGGCGCGCAGGCCGCGGATGATCACGCCGAGCTGGTGGCGGCGTGCGAAATCCACCGTCAGCTCCGCGTAGCTCATCACTTCGACATTGGGCAGATCGGCGAGCACCTTGCTGGCCAGCTCCACCCGCTTCTCCTGCGTGAACAGGGGTGCCTTGCCGGCATTCGAGGCAATCGCCACGACCACCCGGTCGAACAGCCCGCAGGCACGCCTGACCAGGTCAGCATGGCCGTTGGTGATGGGATCAAAGGTCCCCGGATACAGCGCGTGCCGGTTCATCATTAAACATGTCTCCGCAGCAGATGATACCCGACCTCGCCGGCGCGCCCGGATTTGCTGAGGCGCCAGGTGGTGGGCCAGGCCGGCAGCGGGTCGCGAGCCGGGGATTCGGCATAAATCAGCGCTGCGGGCGCCAGCCACCCTCCCGCCTCCAGGTGCGCGGCGGCCTGCCCCAGCAACCCGCCCCCAAACGGCGGATCCAGGAAGATCACGTCGAACACCTGCGCGGTTCCCAGCAGGAAATGCTTCGCGCCGACCAGGTGGACCTGCGCCGCCGTGGCGCGCTCACCGCCCCAATCCGCCAGCGTTTGGCGCAGTTCCCGCGCCGTCGCCGCGGCATTCTCCACGAACACGACGCTGGCGGCGCCGCGTGACAGCGCCTCCAGGCCCAGCGCGCCGCTGCCGGCGAACAGGTCCAGACAGCGCGCCCCTGTGATCGCGGGCGCCAGCCAGTTGAACAGGGTTTCGCGCACCCGGTCGGGCGTCGGGCGGATATCGCCCTCGGGGAAGCGCCAGGTGCGCCCGCGCCAGGTACCGCCGATGATGCGCAGCGTACGCGCTTTCTTGCCGCGCTCGACGCGGGCGGCGGGGGAGCGCATATCGGACTTACCGGTCACGGTTCATCATACAATAGCGCCATGCTTTTCCGACGCGACAATGACAACAGCGAGGAATCCGGCGGATTCTTCCAGCGGCTGCGCAGGAAACTCAACCGCGGCAACTCCTTTCTGACGATGGATCTGGCGACCCTGTTCAGGGGCCGCAAGATCGACGCGGAGATCCTCGAGGAACTGGAGACCCGGCTGCTGAGCGCCGATGTCGGCGTGGAAGCCACGCAGTACATCCTGGAGGACCTTCGCAAGCGCGTCGCGCATCAGGAACTCGCCGATGTCGAGGCGCTGATCGCCGCCCTGCGCCGCTCGGTGACCGAGATCCTCAAGCCCTGTGCGCAGCCTTTGGTGATCGAACCCGGGCATCATCCGTATGTGATCCTGGTGGTGGGCGTGAACGGCTCGGGCAAGACCACCACCATCGGCAAGCTCGCCCAGCGGCTCGCGGACGCGGACCACAGCGTGATGCTGGCGGCCGGTGACACCTTCCGCGCCGCCGCCATCGAGCAGCTGCAGGTGTGGGCGACGCGCACCGGTGCGGCGCTGGTTGCGCAGCAGGCGGGCGCGGATCCTGCGGCGGTGGTGTTTGATGCCGCGCAGTCGGCCCGCTCGCGCGGCATCCAGGTGCTGATCGCCGACACCGCCGGACGCCTGCAGAGTCAGTCGCATCTGATGGAGGAGTTGAAGAAGGTGCGGCGCGTGATCCAGCGTGCCGATGCCAGCGCGCCGCATGAGGTGCTGCTGGTGCTGGATGCCAACCAGGGGCAGAACGCGCTCACCCAGGCCATACAGTTCCAACAGGCCATCGGCGTCACCGGGCTGGTGCTGACCAAGCTGGATGGCACGGCCAAGGGCGGCATCGTGATCGCCATCGCCCGCCGGCTCAAACTGCCGATACGCTTCATCGGCATCGGTGAACAGGCCGCTGACTTCGGCGAGTTCAACGCCGAGGCCTTCGCCGCCGCGCTGGTCGAAGGGGTGGGCGCCACGCCGTGATCCTCTTCGAACGGGTCACCAAGCGTTATCCCAACGGGCGTGAGGCACTGCGCGCCGCGAGCTTCAGCATCGATCGCGGCGAGATGGTGTTCCTGACCGGGCGCTCCGGCGCCGGCAAGAGCACGGTGCTCAAGCTGATCGCGATGCTGGAGCGGCCGACCCGCGGCACGGTCGTGGTCAACGGCCAGAATCTCGGTGCGCTGAAGTCGCGGCACCTGCCGGCCTACCGCCGAACCCTGGGCGTGGTGTTCCAGGAGCACCGTCTGCTGGATGATCGTCCGGTGTTCGACAATGTCGCGCTGCCGCTGGTCGTGGCCGGCGCGCAGCCTTCCGAACTGGACAAGCGCGTGCGCGCGGCGCTTGACCAGGTGGGACTTCTGGGCAAGGAGCGCATGCTGCCCAATGAACTTTCGGTCGGTGAACAGCAGCGCGTCGGCATTGCGCGGGCCGTGGTCGGCAAACCCTCGGTGCTGATCGCCGATGAGCCCACCGGCAACCTCGATCCTGCTTTGGCCCTTGAGGTCATGAAACTCTTCAAGCGCTTCCAGGATGTGGGGGTCACGGTGATCATCGCCACCCATGATCTGCATGTGGTTCACGAGTTCGGCCAGCGCCGCATCGTGCTCGAGGATGGCCAGATCCAGGGCAGCGGGGAGGCACCCCTGCCCAGCATGACGGCCACGCGCTGACATGCTCGGCTACCTGACACATCATGCCCGGTCGCTGGTGGGTTCCCTCGGGCGCCTGGCGCGCGCCCCCTTGGCCACCGCATTGACGGTGCTCGTCATCGGCCTGGCCCTGGCGTTGCCGCTGGCCCTGGGTCTGTTCGTTGCCAACGCCATGAGCGCCACGGGTGGCTTCACGGGTGCCGTGGACGTGTCGGTGTACTTCAAGCCCGATGTGGCCATGTCGCGGGTGCAGCAGCTGGCGCAGGCCGTGCGCGCTCGCGCCGGGGTGGCGGCGGTTGAGGTCATCAGCGCTGAGCAGGCGCTGCAGGAGTTCCGGCAGTACTCAGGATTCGGGACGGCGCTGCAGGGGCTCGGCAGCAATCCTCTGCCCAATGCGCTGCACCTGCGCCCCGCGCCCGATGCCACCTCCCCGGCCGACCTTGATGCCCTGCGGCACTATCTGTCGGCCTGGCCTGAGGTGGACCTGGTACAGGTCGACTCGGAGTGGGTGCTGCGTTTCAACGCCATCCTCGCGCTGCTGCGCCGGGTGCTGGGCATCGCCGCGATCCTGCTGGGCGCCGGGGTGCTCGCCGTGGTCGGCAATACCATCCGTCTTGAAATCCAGGGGCGCCGGACCGAGATAGAAGTGGTGCGGCTGGTGGGCGGATCGACCGGCTTTGTGCGCCGGCCCTTCCTGTACACCGGCATGCTGTACGGCCTCGGGGGTGCGCTGCTGGCCTGGGCGATGGTCGGCACCGCCGTGATGGTGCTGCGCGCGCCGGTGGCGAGCCTGGCTCGGCTCTACGGCAGTGGCTACAGCCTGCAGGGGGTCGGGCTCGAGG
>Ga0210391_10000615_pt1 | contig 36147 bp, 37 predicted proteins | sample IncBWC12OmetaG_FD_160573 | JGI IMG/M metagenome (GOLD analysis project Ga0210391, IMG submission 160573) | Forest soil microbial communities from Barre Woods Harvard Forest LTER site, Petersham, Massachusetts, United States - Inc-BW-C-12-O ...
CGGCCGTGATCGTGCCGCCGACGATGGCACCGAGCGGATATCCAAGCAGCATTCGCGTGACCACCGCGCTGCGGCGACTCGGCGCTGCATGCGCTGCGGTGAGTGCCGTAATGGCTGGAATAGCTCCCCCGAGACCCAACCCCGATAGCGCCCGAAAACACATGAGCTGCAATGGGCTCCGCGACCAAGCGCATATCAATGTCAACGCGCCTGCGAGGGCAAGCGATATCAGCAGCATAGGCTTGCGTCCGAACCGATCAGCGGCAGTTCCAAAGACGGCGGCACCGATTGCTGCGCCCGCAAAAGAGCTAGAGAAAATCTCACCGATCGTACCCGATGTGAGCGACCACTCCTTGGAGATCAACGGAGCGATAAACGACAGCATGAGAGTGTCGTAGCCATCGACCAGCATGACGAGGAATCCGATGACAGCCACGGTGAGGACTGGATTTAGGCGCATCTATTTCTCGAGTCTGCCGCAAAATCCGACGGCGGACATATCGCCTCGTTTCCAATTTATGGCGAGTTTGGGCCACACGATCTATACGGGAAGCTTTGCCTGGACCCGCGCGCACTCCTTCAGCAAGCGGTAGAAAGCGCGCAGGTGCTCGCTCCGATCCCCCGCCCGTCGCGCCACGTGCAGGGTCGTGTGCGCACCGGGGTCGCGCAACCGTCGATAGACCACCCCGGCAATTTGAATACAGTTCATATCCGCGGGCACGATCGCAATTCCGACGCCCGCCGCAACCAAGCCGATCATCGTGGAGGACTCGAGCACTTCCCGCACGGTTCTGGGCCGAAATCCTGCGGCGGTGCAAAGTTCAAGAACATGCCAGTAGATCCCCGTGCCGGCGCGGCGGGGATACATGATGAAAGCATCGTTCTTGAGTTCCGCCAGGGAGAGTGCCTCCTGTCCCGCGCGTGGATGATCCTTCGGGATGGCCGCGATCAGGGGCGTTCGGTACCACTCGACGACGGCGACTCCTTTGGGTGCTTCGACATCCACTTTGCGCAGCACACCCAGATCGAGGCGCCGCTCGCCAAGTTCGTAAATTTGCTCCAACGATGTCAACTCCCGCAGGGCAATGACGACGTTGGGCGCTAGTGCGCGGTATCGGCGAATGGCGTACGGGAGCGCGGTGGAAAACATCGACAACGCCGTGTAGCCGACGGCAAGGGTTCCGTGAAGACCGCGTTCGGTCGAGCGTGCCTCGGTCTTCGCGCTTTCGACGAGAGACAAAAGCTCCGCGACGCGGCCGCGAAAGCGCCGGCCCGCCGGAGTGAGGTCTACATGACGTTTGTCGCGCTCAAACAAACGCGCCCCCACCTCGTCCTCGAGCGCCTTGATCTGAACGCTCAAGGAGGGCTGAGCGACATGCAGTTTGAATGCCGCGCGGCTGAAACTCAGTTCCTCGGCAACCGCGTTGAAATACTGGAGCTGTCGCAGTTTCATAATAGTGTTTGCCTATCACCGGACGGAGCTAATATGTATTGGATTATATTGTAAACACTTCGTACCCTCCGATGACCACTAGATGTCGGCTCGGCCCGCTTCGGCGCGCCCGCCTGCATCCGGAAAACAATACGGAACGCGGGGGAGCGAGCGATGCATTGGTCACTTTGGGTCGGGAGTTTCAGGTGCGCAGATCACGGGCGCCGCTTGGCCTCGATATTTGCCGGGCTTGCCTTGTCACTCGCGCTCGTCACCCCGCCGGCACGGGCGCAAATCGCGGCCGCGCAGTCCAATTCCGGCGGCGACCAGGAGGGCATCGCGGAAATAATCGTCACCGCACGCAAGCGTGTCGAGAGCACTCAGGTCATTCCGGAGTCGATCGATGCCTTCGGCAGTCAGGAGATCGACGATGCCCATATCACCAAAATCGACGATCTCGGAAACCTGGTCTCGAACCTGAATATCACCACCCGCGCGGACAACACCCCGGACGTGGTGTTGCGCGGCGTCGGTTCCTTCGGCGTCGTCAGCGGCGTGGGATTCTACGCCAACGATGTGCAATTGTTCGACGGCCAAACCGTCCGCACCGAGGATATTGAGCGCATCGAGGTGCTCAAAGGACCGCAAGGCACGCTGTACGGCGGCAGTAATATCGGCGGTGCCATCAAGTACATAACCAAGCTGCCGACGGACCAATTCGAAGCGGGCGCAGGATTCGAGTTCGGCAACTACGGCACCCAGACCTATAACGCCTTTGTCTCCGGTGCCCTCGTGCCCGGCGTGCTCGATGCTCGCGCCAGCTTCTTCGATACTCATACCGACGGCTATATCTACGACACTACGCTGAATAGAAACGTCAACGGCGGCACCGAGCGCGGTGGGCGGCTGACGTTTCTATACAAGAACGACGAGACCACCGCCACCTTGTACTTGAACTACGACTGGAATCACTCGGGCGACGGCGCCAGCATCTATTACCGGCCCGATTCGCCGACCGACTACTCGCTGGACGTGGCCGATGGAACGGACCCCCAATACTTGCGGGGTCTTTACTCGGCAACGCTGAAGATCGAACAGGGGCTCGCAGGGAATCTAAGCTTGACCTCGATCACCTCGTACTTTCACTCCTATGCGGACGTGACGGTGGACATCGACAAGGGCCCGCTGCCGCTGTTGACCGGATTTCAGAACTTCCTGACCAATGTGGGCAGTCAAGAGCTTCGGTTGGCCAACTCGGACGGCGGCGCATTTAGATGGCTGGTAGGCCTGTTCGCGCAGGCGAACGATCCCAGCGTCTACACGGACACACGCGCATTCAATGGCGACCCCTCGGATGCCGCCGCCCTCGCGGACCCGGCCATGTACAGCGATCAAGACACCGATGTGAAGCAGCGCCATCGCGAATACGCCATGTTCGGCGACGCAACGTACGACTGGGCGAGTTGGACCTTCGAGGCGGGCGTGAGGGCAGACTACAACGACAGCACCCTGGAAGACCCCATCTACGGCATCTCGGGCAGTCAGCACGGCACCGAGGCGCTGCCGAAATTTTCGGCCTCATACCATTTCGCGAAGGATGTCATGGGGTACGGCACGGTGTCGCGCGGATTTCAACCCGGCGATCTCGTCGAACAGTTCGATGTCAATGGCAATCCCTACGCGGCGACTTATAAGCCGGAAACCACCTGGAACTACGAGTTGGGCCTCAAGTCGACGCTATTTGAACGGGTCCGATTCAACGCGGCCGTTTTCTACATCGACTATCAGCAGCGGCTGTTTCAGACAGTGGCGTTGGAGGCGAGCCAATTCGTCCAGGTCACGGAAAATATCGGTCCGTCCCATAATTACGGCGCCGAGTTCGACGCCGCATTGCGAATCACGCCCGACTTGTATTTCAGTACCAGTCTTGGCGCGACCAAGGCCGTTTGGGGTAATACACCGTACTACGATCTGGACTTGAATGTACCCACCAATCTTAACGGGCGCACGGCGCCTTACACGCCGGCCTACCAGGGTTCGCTGTCTCTGGACTGGTCGCATCACCTGAACGAGGCGCTATTGCTGGGAGCACGCATCGATGCCTCCTTCGTGGGCCAGCAAAATTGGGATCCGACCGATCACTTCCAGCAGCCGGCGCATCAAACCGTGAACGCGGGAATCCGCTTGGAAGGCAGCCACTGGGCGGTCGAGGGCCACGTCGCGAACGTGTTCAACAAGTTGTACAACACCGAATTCATCAGCGCCGCGGAGTTGCAGGCGCCCTTCAACGTCGCCGGCATCAGTCGGCCCCGCATGTACACCGTGTCCTTGAAGTATCGTTGGTGAGGTGTTAGTGACGATGCCGCCAACAGACGCAGATCTGCTTTCAGATGAGAGCTCACGGGCCGACATCAGTCGGTTCGACGCAGCCAGCGCCGATGCCACCCGCTGGCATGCCCATGACACCGGCCAATTCATTCTGGTCGAGGCCGGGACTTCACATCTCCACACCGAATTGGGAACGTGGATTATTCCGCCCCGGCGCATCGCCTGGGTGCCCCCGCGCGTACGCCACACCTCGAGATCCAGCGGGGGTGGGAATGGTTGGGTCATCATTCCGCCGATGAGACTACCGGATATGCCTGCCCAGGTTTGCGTGTTGCGCGCCTCGGCGCTGATGATCAGCGCATTGCAACGCGTGGCACGGCTGCGGCCGGGCGATCGCTTCGGTGCCTTACTGTGGCGGGTCGTCGCCGAGGAAATGCGCGGCGCACAGCCTGAACCTGTCGAGGTGCCGCTCCCCTCCTCGACCCGATTGCTCAAGGCGGCGCGAAGCGTCTTGGCAAGTCCGACTGCCGCCGTCAGCCTGGATAAGATCGCGGCCCACGCCGGCATGTCGCGGCGTTCCTTCGCGCGGCACTTTCGCGCTCAGACCGGCCTGTCATTCGCCCGCTGGAGACGCGCCGTCATCGCCCAGCATGCGCTTGAATTGGTCGCCTCCGGACACAAGGTGTCTTCCATCGCGACGGAAGTCGGCTACGAGAGCGTCAGCGCCTTTATCGCGATGTTTCGGCGCCAATATGGCGAATCGCCGCGCAAATTTCTGCTCGATAATTTCGAGTGCTATCTGGAAGCGAACAGAATTCATTAATCTCGGCGCCGCGTTGAGCGCCTGGCCTAGTCCGAAAACCCAAACAGCATTGCCGGATTGGTGACCAAAATTCGCCGGCGCACCTCCGCCTCCGGCGCCCAGTCGCAGAGCAGGTTCAGCAGCTCACCGGTGTCTTTGCCGCCCTCCGGTATGTGAGGCCAGTCGCTGCCCCACACGACGCGGTCGGGAGCGGCCGCGATGATGTCGCGGGCCTTGGGTTTAAGTCGGTCGAAGTTCCCGTCCCTGGCAAGGCGATATGGCGCCGACAGCTTGATCCATCCTCGTCCGCCACGGAGCATCTCGAGCAGACGCTCGAAGTCGGCGTTCGTCAAGCCGTCGCTCTCGAGCATGTAGCCCATGTGATCGATGACAAAATCGGCTTCGAGATCCTTGAGGTACGGCAGCAGGTCCCGCACCACCCAGCCCGGCGTATAGAATTGAACATGCCAACCGATTGCATGGGTTCGACGCACCCAGGTCTCGATGTACTTCACGATGGCGGCCGTGGGCCAGCTCGAGCGCAAGAAAAGGTCCAGGCGCAGCGCGCGGACCCCTGACTCATCCATCCGCTTCAAGGTCGCGTCGCTACAGTTCTCATCAACCATGGCAACGCCGCGCGCGCGCGCGCCGGCCGCCGCCAGCGCATCCAGCATGCAATTGTTGTCGGTGCCGTAGTAGCTGGGCTGCACGATGACGAAGCGCTCGAGCTTCATGACATCCGCCATCCGCTCGAGCTTCTCCAGGCCGCCATCCGGCAATGTGTAGTGGGGCTTGTCCACCCGCGGGTAGCGAGCGGCCGACTCGAATACATGAACGTGCGCATCGCAAGCGCCGGGTGGAACGGCAAACGCCGGTCGGGTCAGCGTCTGCGCGTCGCGCATGGGTTTGGAGGTAAGAATGGTGTCGGACATGAGTCGAACTCTAAGGCGAGCGGGGCTGAAGCGAAGCCAACGCTTGAACGACGCGCTCGCGCGCCGCAGCAAGCAGAAGATCGGTATCGATGCCTGCAAACAGGAACGGCGCGGCACCCTGCCGGATCAATTCGGCGCCATAGGCGAGGTCGCTGATGCCCCCGATCGCGAGCGGCTTCTTGGCGCGCCGACACGCGTCAATCGCCGCTTCGTGAGCCTTTCTCACGCTGGGATGCGCGTGCTGACCCGCGACGCCTAGCTCGGCGGTCAGATCGTTGGTGCCGATCCCGACGAGGTCGACGCCGGGCAACGCGGCGATGGCCTCGATATTCTCGATGCCGCGCGGACTTTCAATGAGTATTTTCACCACCGTGGCTTCGTTCATGGCCAGGTAGAACTCCGCCGCCGGCAGCTTCCGAAAGCCGACATGGGGCAGTGTGGCGATGGCCGAACGGTGGCCGAAGGGCGGGAAACGGCACGCCGCAACAATGTCCTGAGCCTCTTCGGCCGTCTCGACCCGGGGCGCGATGATGCCGAGGACGCCGCCGTCCAACAACCGGCCGATCACGCCGTAGTCGCGTTCGGGAATGCGCACAAAGGGTGCAAGGCCGATATCCAGGGCGGCGGCGCAAATGGTGGCCGCAGTATCGATGGGGATGGTGCTGTGTTCGAGATCGACCCAGATGGCTTGGTATCCGGCTGCGCGCGCGATTCGTGCGATGTCCGCGGAGCGCGAACTGCGAATCCCCAACGCCGCAAGCGGAGTCCCGCGCGCCAGCCCCTGAATTGCCTTCCTGGCGGCGAGCCAGGGCTCCCCCTCGTACTGCATGACGCAGATCCTAGAGACTCTGTCTTATACTCTCCAATATAAAATTGCGATCACCTTCGATACCATGTGAGTATCATGGAAATCAGACGTCTGCGTTATTTTCTGGCGGTGGCGGAGGAATTGAGCTTCACACGAGCAGCCGAGCGGCTGCACATCGCGCAACCGCCGTTGAGCCTCCAAATTCGGGCGCTCGAACAGGAGCTTGGCGCGCAGCTGTTCGATCGCAGTCAACGTCACGTCTACCTCACCCAAGCCGGCCGACATCTATTCGAGCGTGCGCGCGATATTCTCGCCGCGGTCGAGGCGGCCAAGGCGGAAGTTCGATGCGCCGAACTCGGCGACGTGGGGATGCTGCATTTGGGCTATGCCTCCTCCGCGATGTTCACATCCTCCCTCACCTCGGCCATCAAGCAGTTCCAGAGCGCATTTCCCCAGGTGCTGCTCACACTTCATGAAATGACCTCTCTCGATCAGCTCAATGCGCTTCACTATCAGACCTTGGACGCCGGTATCGTGCGAAAGACGGATGTAAAGCTTCCCAGGGGCATCATGATTGAAGAGTGGTACCGCGCGCCCCTGGTCGCCGCGATCGCCCACGATCACCCGCTGGTCAGGAAGCGCACCATCGGCATCGCCGATCTGAGCGCGCAGCCGTTCATCATGTATCCTCGCGAATCGGGCATCGGGCTGTATTGGCAGGTGCTGCGTCTCTGCACCTCGGCCGGATTTCGCCCGCGAATAGCTCGCGAAGTGCAGGAGCTTACGACGATCGTGGGTCTCGTCGATGCCGGCGAGGGCGTCGCCATCGTGCCGGCGGATACCCAGTCAATCAAATTGCCCGGGGTCGCGTACGTGCGGTTGCGCGATGAGGGGGCATTCTCGGTCCTCTATCTTGCTTATCGGGAGCGTGACCGCAACGCTCACTTACATGGCCTGATGTCGAAACTGCGCCACAATGCCGGCGCCGCGCCATCCGCGCCCGCAGAGTGGCGTTCGCGGCACCGGAACCGTCCCGCGGCTCAGCCTGCAAAGCGATAAACGACCGAATCCTCTCCAAAGCGAATATCACGGCTCAGGCTGTTTGAGATCACCACATATCGGTGACCGTCCGCTGAAAATGCGGCCGCGTCGGTAGCCCCGAAGGTCGCGAATTCTTCCACCTTCACCAGTTTTTCGTCCTGCCAACGGAATACGTATGAGACGAGATCCGTCTTCGGCGCGGCGGGGGTGCCATGAATGAAGTTCGCTTGAATGAGATAAAGGCCCCCGCGCGTTTCGATGAGCGCAAATTCGCGCGCCCCGGGACCGCTCAAGGTCTGATGGGGGACAAAACTTCCCTGCTCCCAACGGTACAACAAGGATTCACCCGGCAGATTGGCAAAGGCGAGGTAGGTTCTGCCGTCCGCTCGCATCAACGCGAATGCCCTTCCGCCCCGCGGGGCGAACTCCTGGAACGGCGCGAAGGCGGTACCGTTCCAGCGCAACAGGACCGAAGGGCTTACGTGATCGGCGTAGGCCAGGAAATGCTGTCCATCCTCTGCGAAAGAGCACCAGTTGTAACCCCAGGGGCCCTCGAGATCCTGAAATTCGGCAAAACGCTCACCGTCCCATTCGTAAATGCGCGATCGAGACGGATGCCTGGCGACCATGCCTTCGTGAACCACCCCTTGTGCAAGGGCCAGAAAGTGGCGGCCGTCAATGGAGAAAAAATGCCATTTCTTGGCCGCAAATGTCGGAATGCTCTGAAAACGTGTCCACTCGCCCTGCTCGCGGCGAAAAATGGTCGATTCGCAATTGAGCTCATATGGTCCCGCCCCGGTTCGAATGCTCGCGGTCGCCATATACTCGGCGTTCCCAATTCTGAAGAAGCACGCATCTTCGCCGCCCGGCACGGGTAGTTTGCCATCGGCAATGAATCTGCCTTCCGCCCAGCGATAGAGCAGCAAGCTGGTATTGCTGTCGCCGCCATTCATGGCCGCGGGCGAATCGGGTTTGTCGACGGCGAGTTGCGGAATTGCCAGCCTAAGTCCGCCATCGAGAGTGAACAGATGAACGGCGCGGGCCCCGGAAGTGTCCAGACGCTGTTGCTCGATGAGAAGCGGCGAAATCATTGGGTGCCTCGTGCGGGCAATAGGTCAGCTTGTCATTCTGAGCCCATTTGCGTGGAGGCAATTAGCGCGCCGTTGCTCGATCGTGTCGAGTTCGGGCCACCCTCGTCCGGCTTGGAGCGGGCGCTAACCTCGCTTGGGACGGCGAACGGCTCTCACCTTGCCGCTGTTTCCGCCCCCGCAGAAGAACTGATCACCGCCATCGGACTCGAGCCCCGATACGCCTACTCCGGGCGGCATATCGAGCGTCTGCAGGACCTCTCCCGTCACGGGATCAATCCGCCTCAAGTCGCTCTCGTCGCCCTGCCAGGTGGCGTGCCAGAGATCTCCGTCGATCCAGGTGACACCGGTCACGAAGCGATTGGTCTCGATGGTGCGAAGAATCGCCCCCGTGTCGGGATCGATCTCATAAATTTTACGCTCCCGATAGTGCCCCACCCACAGTGTTCCTTCGGCCCACGCGAGCCCTGAGTCCCCGCCGCCGCCCGGCGCCGGGATGGTGGCGAGCACGCGGCCGGTGCTCGGATCGATCTTCTGGATGCGATCCTCGGCGATCTGAAACAGGTGCTGGCCGTCGAAGGCCGTTCCTGCATGCGCCGCGACATCGATCGAGCGCAGCGTCTTCCCGCTCGCAGGATCGAAGGCGTTCAGCTTGTCGCCGGACGCAAACCAGACTTGCTGACCGTCATACGTCACCCCATGCACAAAGTCGACACCCGGAAAGGGCCCATACTCACGGACGATTTTGGCCGCTGATCGGGTCATCCCCCCATTCTAGTCAATCGGCAGTGCCGCGGGGAGTAACAAAGTTGTCGGGAATCCCAGTACCGGGGGGGTCATCCAACGACAAGCCCGCCCGCGGCCATACGACTGCACCTTGCCTGCTGTCGCAAGCGAGTCGAGTGCCCGCTGCACCGTGCGAGGGCTGGTGCCCAGCGCAAGCGCCAGAGCCGAGCTCGACCACGACTCGCCGTCGCCGAGGAAAGCGAGCACTGCCGAATGCTTTCCTTCGACGGGTAGCGCCAGTACGACTACTTCGCGTGCGCGGCGCGGCACCAGCGCAAACCCCCGTTCCGTCGCGCTCACGCCGGCCAGTGTCTTGAGTGCCGCTCGAAGCCGCCCCAGTTCGACTCGCAATCGGACGCGATACGATTCATCGGCCCGTTTCGCGCGGAATGCCCGCGCAATGAGCATATCCCTCGGCACGTCTCCCGGCCACGCTTCGCCGAGCGCGCGTGCGAGCTCGAACAGCACCGGACGCCTTGCGAGCGAGATTGCCTTGCTTTCGTCACGCACGACATAGCGGCACGCGTCCACGACGAGGGCCTTCGACTCCAGCAGCGTTTCAACTTCCTCTAGAAGAAGAAGCCGCTCCTTGCCGCGCCCAACCACGCGCGCCGCGGGCGTGTTAAGAACGAGCGCAGCGCTTTCGACTTCGGCCGTCAGCGCAGGGATGGCGGCGGCGCGCGCGGCGTGTTCGGCCCGAGCGAGCGCAGCGCGCGCCGCCTTCGTACTGAGGCGTCGCATCGCGATCCCAGCAACCACCAGCTCATGGGCAGCCCTCGATGCGGGCCGAAAGGAAACTGGGTCGAGCTTGGCGAGCACACGCTCGGCCTCGTCGAGGCGCCCGATCAGGAGAAGGCGACGGACCTCGAGATACCGAGCATGCGCCGCGTTGACCCGGTCGCCGTGCTCTTCAAGAGTTGCCCGCGCCGCATCGAGCGTCTTCGCAGGCCAGCCCAGGTCGCGCGAGACGAGCGCGATTTCGCCCTCGGCTACCACGCACCGTGCGCGCGCCACGGCCTCTTTCGGACCGAAGGCACGCGCGGCACGTCGCAGGAGAGCTTTTGCTCGAACGAGATCGCCGAGCTGCGCCATCGCGATGCCTCGAAGCGCGAGCGCAGGTGCGTCGTCACGCAGGGCGACCCGTTTCAAGGCACCGAGTGGATCACCCGCTGCGAGTGCACGCGCCGCGGCTGTGATCAGCGAATCCATCGGAATCCCGCCACACTTGTCACTCCAATGATGTGCTCCCTACAAACGATATCAAGCTCGAGGGCTGGGACTGAATGGCAATGAAGCAGTCTATCGGGTTATGCCCAGCATGGATGGTGCCCGAAGCGTGATCGCGGGTCTTCTTTGGATTTACGCAAGCGCGATGCGTACGATTAGACGACCCTTCCCTTGGCCGGAGCCCTCATGTATCAGTATCCTGCGGACATTTACACGGAACCCGAACCGGCTACGGACACCCTGGCCAATCTAGGACCACTCACCGGTATGGCCGGCATCTGGACCAGCGCCGGCGGCTTGGACGTCAATCCAAAGCCCGACGGTCCCGAGTATCAGCCCTTCATCGAGCACTACGAACTCCAGCCGATCGACGCCCAGACCAACGGGCCGCAGCTCTTCTATGGCCTGCGTTATCACACCCGAATCGTGAAGCCGGACGATCCGGAGACCTTTCACGATCAGGTCGGCTACTGGCTCTGGGAGCCGGCGACCGGCCGGGTATTGCTGACGCTGTCGATCCCCCGGGGTCAGACCGCGATGGCCGTCGGCCAGGCGACACCCGATGCGAAGTCATTCACGCTAGAGGCCGTACGTGGTTCGCTCACCAACGGCATCGTCTCCAACCCCTTTCTCGAGGAGGCGTTCCGCACGGATCGTTACACGATCAAGGTCGACATCCACCCGGATGGCACGTGGTCGTACGAGCAAGACACGCTGCTGATCATCCCCGGCCAGACCGACGCGTTTCACCACACCGATCGCAACCGGCTGCGCAAGATCGCCGAGCCCACACCCAATCCGACGGCGCTGGCGGCGCGGCAGACAACCAAGTAAGCATATAATCCGGGTCCGGAGGCAACAACCGGAGTGGGGGCAATGGCCGATGCCGCGAACACGCCGATGATAGCTTCACCCGCGGACTCGTTGAGGGGAATCGAGTGGCACTCGTTGTTTTTTTGAGAGGAGTGAACGTCGGAGGCCACAGGACGTTTCGACCGACCAAGCTGGCCGAATCACTGAAGCACCTGGGTGCCGTCAATATTGGCACGGCGGGCACGCTAATCCTTCGGCAGCCAATGACCCAGGCCCAAGCACGCGCCGAAGTGGCACGCAGACTTCCGTTTGTCGCCGAGATCGTCGTCTGCCCGGGTCGCGACATTGCGCGTCTGATTTCGAAGAATCCTTTTGAAGGACAGTCGATACGAGGAGGTGTTGTTCGCTTCGTCAGCGTGCTGTCCGGGCGCCCTCGCTTGACGCCGTCAACGCCTGTGCAATTTCCGTCCAGTGGTCGATGGCTGATGAAGATCATCGCGAGGCGAAATCGATTCGTCATCGGAATGTACAGACGCCACATGAAGGCCATCGGACTGCTCGGCAATCTGGACCGGCTCTACGGCGTCTCAGTGACCACTCGCAATTGGAATACCATGGCGGCGATTGCCAAGGCGCTCGAGTAACGACCTATCGGATTGAACGGCGAACTCCGTGGCCGCGACGAATCGGCATGTGTTACTACTGAGAGATAAGCATCTTAAATATCAAGGCGTTTGTCGGTTTGCTGTCCCTGCTTTTGGCCATGGCGGCGCTGTTATTTGTACCCGCATGGACGCTCGAGTATTGGCAGGCGTGGACGTTTCTGACCGTCTATTTCGGATGCTCTCTCGCAATCACCCTCTACCTGATGGACAAGGACCCGCAGCTCTTACAGCGCCGGATGAGCGGGGGTCCGGCGGCTGAGAAGGAGCCGACTCAAAAGATCATCATGTTTTTCGCGTCGCTGGGATTCATCGGACTGTTGATTTTCGCCGCCCTCGATCATCGCTTCGTCTGGTCGCGCATGCCGTCCTACATGGCTCTGGCCGGAGACGGGCTGGTGGTGGCCGGTTTCATCGCCATCTTTTTCGTACTCAAAGAAAATACGTTTTCTTCGGCCACCATCGAATTGGCCGCCGATCAGAAAGTAATATCAACCGGCCCGTATGCAGTCGTGCGGCACCCGATGTACGCTGGAGCTATTGTTATGCTTCTTGGCATCCCGATAGCGCTCGGTTCGTGGTGGGGATTGCTCGTCTTCGTCTCGATGATGCCTGCGCTCATATGGCGACTGATCGACGAGGAGAAGTTCCTAGCCCGGAACCTGCTCGGCTACACGCAGTACCAACAAAGAGTGCGGCGTCGCCTGATACCGCTAGTTTGGTAACCCAGGAAACGCATCTATGAAAACGATTATCGAGCCCTTCCGGATGAAGGTCATTGAGCCGATTCGGATGACGAGCCGGAGCGAGCGAGAACGCCTGATTCGCGAAGTGCACTTCAATCTGTTTGCCATCCATTCAGAGGATGTGCTGATCGATCTGCTCACGGATTCCGGCACCGGCGCCATGAGCGCCAATCAGTGGGGCGCCCTGATGCGCGGCGACGAATCCTACGCGGGGTCGCCCTCCTTCTACCGGTTCCAGGCGGCGGTACAGCGACTCATGCCTTTTCGTCACATCATTCCCACTCACCAAGGGCGCGCGGCCGAGGCGATCTTATTCTCGATCCTGGGCGGCGTAGGACGGGTCGTGCCGTCCAACACCCATTTCGACACGACAAGAGGCAATATCGAGGCGTCGGGCGCCGAAGCGCTCGACCTCCCGACGCCCGAGGCGCGCGACTTCGCAAGCCTCCATCCGTTCAAGGGAAACATGGACGTCACTGCGCTGGAGGCGCTGCTTGCGGCGCGGTCCGACGAGATTCCGCTCATCATGATTACAATGACGAATAACGCCGGCGGCGGGCAGCCCGTGTCGCTTGAGAATCTGCGCGCCGTGCACCGGCTCGCGCGGGCGTTCGGCAAACCCTTGGTGATCGATGGGTGTCGTTTCGCCGAAAATGCCTTCTTTATCCATCAGCGGGAGCCCGGCTACGCTGATCGACCCATAGCGGAGATCGTACGGGAGATCTTCTCGCTCGCCGACGGCATGACCATGAGCGCGAAGAAGGACGGGCTGGCTAACATCGGGGGTTGGCTGGCACTCAACGACGATGAACTCGCCCGCCAGGCCCGCAATCGGTTGATCCTAACCGAGGGCTTTCCAACCTACGGCGGACTTGCGGGGCGCGATCTTGAGGCGATCGCCGTGGGACTCGAGGAGGTTATCGACGAGCAGTATCTGTTTTATCGCGTGCGCTGCAACGAGTACATCGGTGAGGCGCTCGATGCGCTTGGAGTGCCGATTGTGAAGCCGGTGGGCGGACATGCCGTCTTCGTGGACGCGCGGGCGTTCCTGCCTCACCTGCCGCCCCTGCAATATCCCGGTCAGGCGCTGGCAGTCGCGCTCTACGAAGTGGGCGGCGTCCGCTCCTGCGAGATCGGCACAGTCATGTTCGGGCGTCAGCCCGACGGGCGCGAGATCCCCGCGCGCTACGACCTGGTGAGGCTGGCCATTCCACGGCGCGTCTACACCCAGAGCCACGCGGACTATCTGATCGAGGTGTTCGAGGAGATTGCGGCAACGCGCGCGCGCTTACGTGGTTTCCGGATTATCGAGCAGCCGCCGGCGATGCGGCACTTTACCGCGCGATTCGCGCAACTCGAAGACTAAGTCGGCGGGCACCGCGAAAGCCGCGCCCAATGTACGTTATCGCACAGACTGAATGAGGTTCACTTACGTAGATTTGCGGAGCCTTTTTTGACAGTGGAGCGCGCATGAATAGCATTCTCGCTATTGACATCGTCGAGTCGACCGCTCCATCTGAGATCTCGAAAGACAACGTGGCGAAATTTCAGGCAGCTTCGCCGTGGAGGGCCAGGTGGCAGGTGATCAATTCATTTGTCCCCTACGTAGTTCTTTGGTTTGCAATGGATCGCGCGCTCGCCGTTTCGTACTGGCTGATGCTGCCGATCGCGATTCTTGCGGCAGGTTTTCTCGCCCGTATCTTTATAATTTTTCACGATTGCGGTCATGCATCGTTCTTTAAATCCAAGCGCGCCAACAATGTGACAGGTGCCGTTGCGGGCCTGCTGAATTTGACGCCGTATCGGCATTGGCGCTGGCAGCATGCGTTACACCACGGAACCGCAGGCGATCTGGATCGCCGCGGCTCGGGCGATATATGGACGTTGACCGTGCAGGAGTATCTGCAGAGTACGCGTTGGAGGCGGCTTCTCTATCGGCTGGCGCGCAATCCGATTGTACTTTTCGTGATCGCGCCGCTGTATGTCTTTGTCGTTCATCATCGATTTGCATCGTCCGCGGCGCCCGATCGAGAGCGGCATTCGGTTAGGAGGATGAACTGGGCATTGCTTGGAGCCACGCTCGTGATGAGTGCGGTCATCGGTCTGAAGGCGTTTCTGATGATTCAGCTCACGGTGTCGGCATTTGCCGGCGCCGTCGGTCTGTGGTTGTTCTATGTGCAACATCAATTCGAGGGCGTCTACTGGGCGCGGTCCGAGGAATGGGACTACACCGTGGCGGCGCTCAAGGGCAGTTCATTCTATAAGCTGCCGAGAGTCCTACAGTGGTTCACCGGTAATATCGGGTTCCATCATATCCACCACCTGAGTCCGCGCATTCCGAACTACCATCTTCAGCAATGCCATGACGCAGATCCCTTTTTTAGAACGATCAAGCCGGTCACGTTGTTTGGGAGTTTCAAATCCCTCACCTTTCGCCTATGGGACGAAAAGCACAATGCGTTCGTGGGATTCCGCCACCTAAGCCGCATCGGAATCAGCTAGGCCTCTCTCGTCCTACTTTCACGCCAATACATTGATAAACATGGAATAACTGTTGCCCGGGGGCAGGTGAGCCCCCTCTCTCCGGCGCCGTAGCCCGAGCCGGGTTCCGCCGCGGTGGCGCTGCCAGAATTTGCCCGAATCCCTCCACAGATCTGCCCGAAGCGGCTCGCACACTGCTTGCCTATAGGGTGAATCGGGAGGGTGTCGGCATGTCTCCGGTTGATTTCGAGATTTGGCTGAATCACTTCGAATACCATGCTCAGCATCCGCGTTGTGTTCCACACGGCCTTTCCGATCTTCTAAGGCCCGATGAGCGGCGGCTCATTGCGAGCTCGATTGCGACGTTCCAGCTCGGGGAACAGTCTGAGGGACGTACGCTCCTGCGAGCGGCGCAACGATTCGCGCACAGGCGCCGCATCCCCGCGCTCGTGCCGATCACTGAACTATTCATTCGCGAGGAGCAGCGTCACGCGGCGCTGCTCCGGGCGTTCATGGAGGATCATCACATCGCGCTCAAGAGGACCGACTGGACCGATCGGGTGTTTCGTCTGGTACGACGACTCGCAGGTCTGGAACTCTACGTACACATACTCATCAGCGCCGAGCTGATCGGGATCGTGTACTACCGAGCGCTCGAAGCGGCCACGGATTGCCGGCGATTGATGGCACTCTGCCGTGGCCTCGTGTCCGAAGAGCTCGCCCACGTCGGATTCGAATCGCAACTGCTACTCGCGCTGCGAGCGGGCCGGGCCGCTCCGGTGCGGGCCCTGATGCGTTTGGCTCACCGAGCATTCTTCGCGGGCACTGTCGGCGTCGTATGGTTGACGCACCGCTCGGTGTTGCGCCAGGGGGGATACGGCGCGCGGAATTTCCTGCGCGCCTGTCTATCTCAGTACGCCTTCTACTTGGAGCCGGTGAAAGTGACGCTCGCACCCAGATCGGTCCCCTGAAGCGTCGCACGGCAAGAAGCTCACCTGGGCCGGAGGGCTCCGTGGTGAGCGCGAATATACGCATCGTCGTTAGAAAGCATAGACCAGATTCACGGTCTCCAAAGTATCGACCTTTTTCAATCCCGGAGGTGGGCTGGTGTTGTCCTGTAAGTTGTAGCCCAGGCTCAACGCCAATTTGGTGGACATCTTCACGGTCAAGGCCAAGGTATTCGTGGCCAGGGTATTTATCGAACCCGAGTTGACCAGCAAAATGTCCGATAGAGTCGTGGTTTTCGTCAAGGCCTGCGAGTAATTCACGCCGAGCGTGCCGATGACGCTGTTTTCCGACGGCTGAAGGTACCGCGCGGTCACCTCGCCGACGGAGTCCTTCACGATGTCTTCCGGCCGCAATACCTGATAGCCGACACCGAGCTGCGCACTTAGCTTGGTCGAATCGGTGTTGATGAACTTGTATCCCAGACCCGCAGAGGCGCTGGCCTGATAGTCGAAGCCGCTGAAAAGGTCATGCGCGTAGCGCAGCCCGCCGAAGGTGTATAGATCGGTAGTGAGACTATAGTTGGTCTGCCACAGCGTATCCCAGCGCTCTGCGGATACGTACCCGGAGTTCTGCCCATACAGACCGCCTAAATGGAACATGTGGTTCCATGGACCGTCGAAATAGGACATATCGAGCGCGGCATTGGCAGATTTGGACTCAGTGTTTCCCTGTGTAGAAACGTAGCCCGCCTGGCCCTTGCCGGTCCACACATCCTGGGGCGGCGGCGGAGCGTCGTCGCACATCGCGACGACCGGCGTCAGCAATGAAAGAGACAAAACCAATGCGGGCACCTGTTTCATGTCGAGTCCTTTGAATGAATAAACTTCCATGGCTACCCCTGACGAGCCGGTCGCGGTCGCGAACGCACAAGAGGAGCGCACGAATCCGGCGCTTTTGCCCGGCGTTGAATTAATTACAAATTTTGTAATTAGGGGAGACGCTGCGTGCGTCTACGCAACCTAGTGCAAAGAAGTATAGATCGGCGCCGGGCGTCGTAAGTTGCATTTCGTTAATGATCTCACTGGTAATGTGACTGTCGTGAAGATGTCTTGCGTGAGGGATGGTGATGTGGGTCGAACCCATGGGCGAAGCGGAAGGGCTTTGACCTAGCCACGCATGACTACGTATCCCGCCGCACAGACGGGTGGCGATCATCAGGTCACACTGACGCCAACGCTGCCGGATCGCCGACGGCGTACAGCTCCCCTCCAGGCCGTCTGCAAAGCGCCCTCGAGGGGAGTTTTTCTATTTTGCTTTTCGATGGAATATGAAGAACCCTGTGCCGGAGCCCAGTACAAATCAGATTCGGGAAGTCTTGAAGTTCAGTCAATTTCGCTTCAAGCTTATCGAGTTCTTGCAACTGCCGTTTGATATTGGCGAGCCCGCGTTACGAGAAGTGCTCGAACGGACTAGCTGCGGTGTATATAGCAATTATCTTGCTCGCGCGGTGCGCGTTGACGAGGTTCTAAAATCTGAAGATACGCTGGAGATGGGCGACTCCGCGTTTAACTAGTTACCGACGCAATCGGGTGGTAGACCGGAGATCGTGCATCTCGCGCGGAAGGAGTAGCAATCCCGCCCCATGAAGATCGAAATTAGAAAGGAGACCGCAGCTGATATCGCAATGATCGAGGCTGTGACGATCTCCGCGTTTCTAAATGCACCACACACAAGTCACACCGAGCAGCACATCGTCAGCGCATTGCGAAAGGCCGGGAAACTTACGGTCTCACTTGTTGCGGATGCGAACGGCAAGGTAATCGGCCACGTCGCGGTGTCTCCGGTAACCATATCGGACGGTGCCTCTGCCTGGTTCGGGCTCGGCCCCATATCAGTAAGGCCAGAGCATCAACGCCGCGGCGTAGGCTCCAGTCTTATGCGCGAAGCTCTACGCATCCTTCGTGAGCAGGGCGCGGCTGGCTGTGTGTTGCTGGGGGAGCCTGAGTACTACAGCCGCTTTGGCTTCCAAGTCGATCCGAACCTCGTTCTTCCTGAAGTTCCGCCGGGATACTTCCAAGCCATCTCATTCGATTCATCGCGGCCCCGCGGCACTGTCTCGTACCATGAGGCGTTCACCTGAAAGCCTTCATTCGCCTGTTGGTCGGCGAACGCCGATGCGATTCGGGTCAGCCTATCGAGTGGCCACCGCGACCGCCGCCGCCGCCATCACCGTGCCGCTGCTGCGATTGAGCAGTTGGTTTGCCCGCGGACTCTGAAACCAGACGCGCGCACGTGCGGCCGCGAGCACATAGGTCCCCAGGATGGCGGGCAAGATGACCGCGATCGCAGAGGCGATTTCAACGTAGCCCATTGGCGGCAGACTCTCCAGATTGACGACTGTCGGCAGCAGCGCAACAAAGAAGATCATCGCCTTTGGATTGCCCAGCGTCAGAGAAAGGCTGCCGAGAAATGAAGCCAAAGGTCGTTGCACGATGTCGGTAGTGTCGATCGGATCGAGGCGTCGCGCCGGCGCGGTCCACAGTCGATAGGCGAGAAAGAGCAGATACGCGGCACCGGCATACTTGACCGTGACGAAAACGGAGTGAGCGGTTTGCGCGAGCGCCGAGAGTCCGAGCGCCGCGCCGAGGAACCAGATCAAATCACCGACGACGAAGCCCGCGATGAACGCGACTGCGCCTTGTGGGCCGCGCGCCAGCCCGCGCGCAATCACGGCGGCGACTCCCGGTCCGGGCGTGGCAACCGCAAGAAAATACACGGCGCAAAAGGTGACAAGTCCGTACCACGACACGCGGCGCATCCTTCCGTTGTTGTCCGCCAACTGACATGCCGAGCATACATGATCGCCGCGATCGGACGGAAGATCTGCAATTCGCGCGCATCGCCCAAGCGCATGTACGACCGTTCACGGCGCAAAACTGACCGTCCGACATGAATCCCTCCGCACTCGCTGGGGTGGATGTGTAATCCGCGCACACGATCCCATTGGCGGATCGACAGGAGTCAAGCCATGCACGTTTCAACCCCGATATTCGCCGCAGCGGTGATGCTGGCCGCGCTTTGCATTGGCGCCCACGCCGACACGCCCACAGATGGCCTGCCCACCCACATTACAGGTCGCAGCGTCGTTCATTACGGTGATCTCGATCTTAGCGCTGAACAAGATGCCAAGATCATGCTTCAGCGGATCGAACGAGCGGCCAAGAAAGCCTGCGGTGGTCACCCTACTTTTAGTTCCTATACCGGATCCTTGGACCACACCTTTGAGGAATGCCGCGGCAAGGCAATTCAGCGAGCAGTGAACCAGCTGGGCGCACCCCTGGTCACTCGCATCTACTCCGAACGCCGTATAATTTGCCGCCCACATGAACCCATCATTACCCGCGCAACACACTAAGTCGCTGCAGCTCTATTGGATCCTGCAGGCCGCAGGCTGGGGTTTTTACACCCTGTCACGGATCATTGGCGCCGCTACGATTCTTAGATTGCCCTGGGGCAAGAGCGCGCTGGAATTGGCGATTTTTGGCGGCGTGGGGCTCGCCATCTCCCATTGGCTGCGAGGTTTCGTGTGGCGTCATCAATGGACCGCCCTCAGCATCCCGAAATTGGCGGCTCGCATCGTCGTTGCGGGCTTCATAGTGGGCATACCGCTCGGCATCTTGACGCAGATATCCGATGTGTCGGCTTTGCAAGATCCCGGCCCCGAATTGCAGGAGTACGGACCCGCCTTAAGCACGGGCATGACCGTGACGATTCAAACTCTATTGCAAATCGCCAATTGGGCCGTGCTCTACATGATTTGGCTGGCTATTTACTTTGTCGCTGTCGGGCTGCGGGAACATCGGACCGTGCGCCTCAAACAGTCCGAACTGGCACGCGCGCTGCATTTGGCGGAACTGCGTTTACTGAAATCTCAACTCAACCCGCACTTTCTATTCAACGCACTCAATACCGTACGCTCGCTCATCGCCGACGATCCTTCGCGCGCGCAAAGCGCGGTGACGCGGCTCGCCAATACGCTGCGTTATAGCTTAAGCTCCCGGCAGGACGAACTGGTTACGTTCGCTCAGGAATTGGACATTGTGACGGACTACCTGGAACTGGAATCGATGCGTTTCGAGGATAGGTTGCGCATTGAGAGGGATGTTCCTGCCGACGCGGCGAGCGTGTCCATACCGGTTATGCTGCTGCAGACACTGGTTGAGAATGCCATAAAGCACGGCATCGCCGAGTTGCCCTCGGGAGGGCTGCTCAGAATCTCCGCTGTATTGGAAAACGAAATGCTGAATGTGGAGATCGAGAATCCGCGGCCGCCGGCACCAAGCCTTGTTTCGGGCGAAGGCGTCGGTTTGCGCAATGCCCGGGATCGGTTGAGGCTGTTGTTCGGCACCCGCGCCACTCTCGACCTCGATCTGTCGAAACCCGCGGTGGCGACGGTCCGCTTGCGCATTCCTCAGCAACGATGAAGGCGATGATCATCGATGACGAGCCGCCGGCCCGCCGTGAACTGCGCCGCCTGCTGGCCGATTTCCCCTGGGTGGAGATTATCGGCGAGGCCGGCAACGTCGAGCAGGCTGCCGGCATGGTTGAATCGCTCACGCCTGATTTGCTGTTTCTCGACATCCAAATGCCCGGCGGTTCCGGGTTCGATTTGCTGACTCGGCTGGAGCACGTGCCGGCCGTCATCTTCACTACCGCACACGACGAGCACGCGATACGGGCATTTGAGGTCGACGCGCTCGATTACCTGCTCAAACCTATCGACCCCGCTCGCCTCGCCGAGGCGCTGACTCGAGTCAAGGGCGCTCATGCGGAACGAACGCCGTCGCCTGATGATGTTCTCGAACAGATTTTTGTCCGCGACGGTGACCGATGCTGGTTTGTACCGCTTCGAGAAGTGCGCTTGCTGAGCTCGGAGGGAAACTACATTCGGCTGTCGTGGGGCGAGGCACAGCCCATGCTGGGGCGCGCGCTCGCAGCGCTTGAGCGGCGACTCGACCCGAATCGTTTCTTCAGGGCCAATCGCCGCCAGATCATCAATTTGGATTTTATCGAGAATGTGGAGCTCGGGGTGAATGGGCGACTGCATGCGCAACTTCGCAATGGCCCGGAGATAGAAATTTCCCGCCGGCAAGCCCGATTGTTCAAGATCAAGATGAGTATCTAGATTCTCTATTCGGCCTTGCGTTCGCTGGACTCTTGTTCGCCCAATGTATTGATTGCTTCCGGCATGACATCGAGCCGATCGCGCGGAATACGCTGGCCGCTGACATCCGACAATCCGTAGGTACCTTCCTGGATCTTCTCAAGTGCACGCTCTACTCGAGCCAGCCTATCAACATCCCGCGCCCCGAGAAGGCCCTCCCTCTCAAGCATATCCAGCTTCTGCGCGTCGTCTTCGTACTCGCGCGCTTGGAGAATCGATTCTCCCTTGATGTTGAGTTCTTCGCCCTCCACGACATTCGCGGCCTTTCGAAGCTCATCGCGAAGCTTCGTCAGCTGGTGTCGCTTTAGTTCAACGTATTCCGCATCAAGTCTTGCTGATCGATTGTCCATATTACGCTCCTATAATACAGGCGCTGAATTAAAGCATGATTATTGAACTGCATCCATCGGGCGAAGGTATCGGCCTACGCCCTCGCCTGGCTTCGGCGGCGACAGCGCAGGAACAGCTATCAAATTACCGTCTGTGACTTAAACTGACACCGAGTTGGTCATGCGCGACTCGCGCGAAGAGACGGCTCCGTGGTGCTGCGCGACAACAACTAGTGGGGGATGCATGCGAGACGAACGTAATATTTCCGTGTTGATCAATGGCGTCATCTCTGGCGCGATGATCTTGATAGCCGGCATCGCATTGGCGGAACCAGCTCCGCCGGCGAGCACTCCGCCGATGGGTTGGAACAGTTGGAATCACTTTGCGGACAAGGTTAGCGATTCTGTAATACGCGCCCAGGCAGATGCCATGGTGAGCAGCGGTATGCGAAAGGTTGGATATGTTTATATCAATATCGACGACACTTGGGAGGGTAAACGTGATGCACAGGGGGTCATTCACCCGAACGAGAAATTTCCAGACATGAAGGCTCTCGCAGACTATGTGCATAGCCGGGGCCTGAAACTCGGAATCTATTCATCTCCCGGTCCGAAAACGTGCGCCGGTTTCGAAGGCAGCTACGGCCACGAAGAACAAGATGCAAAGACCTATGCCGATTGGGGAGTTGACTATCTGAAATACGATTTATGCTCTTTCAATGACGAAGTCATGGCAAAGGCACAATCGAAGGAGCAAGGCCACCAGATGATGCTCGACGCTTATTCCCGAATGTATCGAGCGCTACGAAAGACCGGCCGCCCCATCGTCTTTAGCTTGTGTCAATACGGCTTGGATTCTGTCTGGAAATGGGGTGAGTCGGTCGGTGGCAACCTGTGGCGTACGACAGGAGATATTTCGGACAATTACGCCAGCATGGCAATGAACGGCTTTGGCCTGGTGGCGATTGCTCGCTATGCGGGCCCCGGACATTGGAACGACCCCGATATGCTGGAGGTTGGTAACGGCGGGATGAGCGCCGTGGAATATCAAACTCATATCAGTTTGTGGGCTTTGGTGGCCGCTCCACTGCTGGCCGGCAACGACTTGTCGACAATGACTCCGGAGACTATCTCCTTGTTGACCAATCGCGAGGTGATCGCAATCGACCAGGACTCGGCTGGCAATCAAGGAGCTCGGGTGTGGGCCAAGGGCGCGAACGAGGTTTGGGCCAAGAAGCTTGCGGATGGCTCGCAGGCAGTCGGTTTCTTCAATCGATCCGACGAAATGGCAGATACACACATTGAGGTCAAGCTGATCGATCTAGGGTTTATGGCGTCTGTCACGGCCCAGAATGTATGGACAGGGAAGGGGCTTGGAACGCTGCACGGATCGATCAAGGTCGCGGTACCGCCGCATGGCGTTGTTCTTCTCAAGGTCAAAGCCACTTAGTCTCTCACGCGTTATCGCTCGCCCCGTTGAATGCGGCCGAAGCCCCAGGGGCTGTTTCTCAAAGAAGTGGCGACAATGCACGCGGAGGCGGCCAACACCAGGTTCACGACGAGTTCGGACCATTGATTCTGGGGCGGCATCGCCCATTGGGGCCGGGGCAGCGCGAAAAAACTCGGTACCCAGACCAGAAGGCCAAACAAGCTCATCATGATCGCTTCGAGGGTGGCCGCGAGACGGGGGAGGATGCCGACAATGATGCCAATTCCAGCAGCAATGTGGCCAAGCCCGGTGAAGTAAGCCAATCCCAGCCGATCGGGTAGCCAGGCAGGCACCATGCTGGCGGTATAATCGGCGTAGACAAAGTGCGATGAGCCGTAGAAGACACATGTGAGGCCGAACAAAACCTGTGCCACGCGCACGGCACCCTCGCCGGCGATTGGTGTCTCCGATCCTCGCGACTGCCGTCGCAACATGGCATAAAGGATCCATGCGCCGACAAGCGACGTCAGTGCTTCGCAAAATCCGTACCACGCGCCAATGCTCAGCGGTTTGGAGAGGATCGGAGGTGTGCCAAGCACGGCGCAGACGACTTGGTACGCACCGATCGTCAACGCGCCCGGCAATGCTGTGCGCGGGAAGCAAAGACCGGCGCTGGCGGCCAAGAGTAGTAGCGCGGATAGATAGACCCATGTTTCCCGCCAGGGGATCCAGCCGGGTAGGGACTGCCCTGACGGCCCGAACTCGCCGTAAGTGAGGCTCAAAATCGCGAGGCTCGCTGCCGCGATGGCAAAAAAGCCACGATCGAGTCCAATGCGCATGGGCACTTACCTGATGGTGGGGCCGGCGAGTGTTAGGTAATCACCACTAGTCCTACATGTCCAGATAATACTCGATTTGCGCTTCGGGATGATTTTGCAAAAAATCTTCTGCATCGCGATCCGTTTCCACCCTTCGAGTCGTCCTTGGTGTGTCCGAAACAGAAGGAGATATGCCATGTCCGACGAATCCGTTATTTTGATCAATCTGCTGAAGGTCAAACCCGGGAAGCAGGATGAGCTGATCGCGCTCTTGAAGCAGAACACCGAGGCGGTGGTGCGCACGCTCCACGGCTGGAAGACGACCCGGCTGATCGCGGCAAAGGACGGCGCGGGCGTCGTCATCTACTCCGAGTGGGAGACCCCCGCAGCCGTCGAGGGGATGCGCAGCGATCCGCGCATGAAAGCCTATTTCCCGAAGATCATTGAGCTGGCGAGCTTGGACTCGATCGTGGGTTCGGAAGTCTGAGGCGGGCGGCCGCTTATACAGGTCGCAAAGATCATAGAATCAGACGAAGAGGGCCCAGCGATGTCAGCAACCAAAGCAGTTTTTGTCCTGATCCACGGCGCTTGGCACAACCATTCTGTGTGGAACAGAGTTACGCCAATGCTCAAAGCCAACGGCTTCGCGGCTTTGACACCCGACCTTCCCGGCGCGGGGGAAAATGCGATAGCACCAACGTCGCTTAGGAGTCGCCCGTTCGACCCCGCCGCGTTCGCCGCCGAGCGGTCACCCATCGCCGGCGTTACGCAGGAGGAGCGGACACAAGCGGTAGTCGCGTTGGTAAAAGAAGCTGCCTCACTCAGCAACGGCAAGGTCATCCTGGTCGGGCACTCGGCCGGCGGGATGACGATCTCGGCGGTCGCCGAGCAGGTTCCGAACCTGCTTCTCGCGGTCGTATATCTTGCCGGATTCATGGTGCCTAACGGCATGCCGTTGCTCGCGATGGTCCAGCATGAAACCCTGTCTTCGGCTCTGGCGCCTGGGCTGTTCGTGGGCGACCCCGCCGCCATCGGCGCGACAAGGATCAATGTCGGATCAACCGACGAAGCCTACAGATCGCTACTCAAAGCCGCATTCTATGGCGACGTGTCGGAGTCCGAATTCGCGCTTGCGGCGTCGCAACTTCATTGCGACGAATCGAACGCCGGCGCCGTGGCCCCATCGGAAATTACGGCCGGAAGATTTGGCACGGTGCCGCGCCATTACATCCGCTGCACACAGGATCGCGCGATTCCGTTGGCCGGGCAGGATCACATGATTGCGACGGTTGACGGTGCCATCGGCGGCAAGACAACCACCCACACATTGGAGAGCAGCCACTCGCCATTCCTGTCACAACCGGCCGCGCTGTCGAAGGTACTCATCGACATTTATGTCCAATCCTTGGCGGATCGGCGCGCAAGCGCCGTAGGTCTCGATACATGACCACGGACGATTTCGAGGATCGTCTGAAAGCGCTGCGGCCCCGCCTTCATCGCTACTGCGCGCGCATGACGGGATCGGCGGTCAATGGCGAGGATGTATTGCAGGATACCCTCGTCAAGGCCCTTCACGCGCGAGCCCAGGGCGCCGGGGTGGACAATCTCGAGGGCTGGCTGTTTCGCATCGCCCACAACGCGAGCCTCGATTTCCTGCGCGACAGATCCCGGAACACGGTCATTCCGCTCACTGAAGACGTCGAAACGGCGCCCATACCCGAGTCGGACATCGTCGCGATCGGCTTTCAGACGTTTCTGCGGCTGCCTGAACTTCAGCGCTGCGCGGTGATCCTCAAGGATGTTCTTGGTCATTCGGTCGACGAGATCGCAAGCATCGCCGAGTGCTCCCAGGCAGCCGCCAAATCGGCCCTTCAGCGTGGGCGCGCTGCGCTGCGGCGACTCGCGCAGGCACCCGACGACGCCCGGCTGCCGCTGATGTCCGATTCGGACCGGCGGAAGATCACCGCCTATGTCCATCTGTTTCGCAGCGGCGATTTCGACGCAATCCGCGCCATGCTCGCCGATGACGTCAGGCTCGATCTGGTGAACCGGCTCCAACTGGAAGGACGCGACAAGATTAGCCTCTATTTCACGCGCTATGCGGAGGAGACGAAATGGCGGTTCGCCTTGGGCGCGGTTGAAGGACAGCCGGCCATGCTGGTCTTCGACAGCACCGGCCCAATGGAAAGACCTGCGCATTTTGTCCTGATCGACTGGTCGGAAAGCCGGATCATCGAGATCCGAGATTTCTTGTTCGCTCCCTATGTGCTCGAAGACATAGATTGGGTGCGGTTAAGCTGAAAGGTTATGGTCAAATTCGCCGAATATGGCGGGCATGTTATAATCTAAAGCTAGTTCGCGCTGCGCCGCGTCGCCACGCGTAGTCGTATAACAAAGTCGAAATACAGTATTGGGGAGATAATGCGGCAAATTACCGTCGCGTTTGCGTGTCTCATCGCCGCCGCCTGTGGACAGCAGGGCGGTAAGTCGCAGTCTCAAGGTCTGACGGCCGACGATGCTGCATTTCAGAAGCGTTTGCAGGAGCAATTGCTCGACGCGAAGCCTGGCACCGTAATCGATATTCCCGCGGGCCGACACCCTCTTGACCGCGTGCTTACTTTGCGCGCCAACGGCGTGACGATTCGCGGAGCGGGTCTCGACAAGAGCATCCTGTCGTTCAAGAACGAAATCTCGGGTCCCGAAGGCATCCTCGTTTATGGCAGCGACTTCACCATCGAGAACCTGTCGATCGAGGATACCAAGGGCGACGGCCTGAAGATCAATGACGGCGAGAACATCACGATCCGAGGCGTGCGCGTCGCCTGGACGGGGGGATCGCAAACGACCAACGGTGCCTACGGCATCTACCCGGTCAAATCCAAAAATATTCTGATCGAGGACTCTTCCTCCTGGGGGGCGTCGGATGCCGGCATCTACGTCGGCCAGTCCACCAATGTCATCGTGCGCCGTTGCCACGCGGAACAGAACGTCGCCGGGATCGAGATCGAAAATACGATCAATGCCGACGTGTACGAGAATGTCGCCACCGGCAATACCGGCGGAATCCTCGTGTTCAATATGCCGAACCTGAGTCAGCCCGGGCATTCCACCCGCGTGTTCAAGAACAAGGTGTATCAGAACAACGTGGCAAATTTCGCCGCCAAAGGCGCGGCAGTGGCGAGCGTGCCGGCCGGCGCCGGCGTCGTCGTTAATTCGAACAGCAAGGTCGAGATATTTGATAACGACATTGCGGATAACAAGACGGCCAATCTCATCATCTCGGCTTACTTCTCCACGAATTACTACAACAAGCCGGGAATCGACCCGAATTACGATCCGTATCCGCGCGCCATTTATGTCTACGACAATCGCTTTTCCGGAGGTGGGGATTCGCCCGACGGACTGGACCTCAAGACGCTGAAGGTGGCGATGTTCGGACTCAACGGTCATTTCCCCGACATCCTCTGGGATGGCTATCGCGACGAGAAGAATCTCGTCAATGGCCAGCCGCCGGCCGCGGAGCGCATTTGCATCAAGAACGGCAACTCCGCCGTGCTCAATGCCGATGGGCCGCACAAGTACAAGAACCCCTCGACTGAGACAGCGCAGTTTCAGTGCGAACTACCGAAGCTGCCCCCGGTAGACCTGCCCGCTCACACATGAAGAGCGCCTGTTGATGTTTCAGCAGGCGCCCCGCTGGGCTGCCCTGGCCGCCGCCGTGTTCGTTGGCTCGATGTTGGCGGCCTGTTCGTCGGCACCGCAACCGGTGCGTTTCTTTGCCGAGGGTCGGCCGCAGCGATTGAGCGAGTGGCATGTTGTCTTTCGCGACGGCGGACGACTCGCATTGAACGAGCGTGTCATGCCCTATGATTTGAACTCGCCGCTCTTCAGCGACTACGCCCACAAGCTCCGCACCGTCTGGATGCCGCCGGGCGCCAGCGCCAAATACGTGAGCGTGCAGAGTTTCGATTTTCCCGTCGGCACCGTCATCAGCAAGACTTTTTATTATCCGCGTGTCGCCGGTGGCGACGCCGGGGTGTTGCGCACCTATGATCAGTCGCGGGACTTTGCCGGCCTGGGACTTGATCTCAAGAACGTACGGCTCATCGAGACTCGGCTCCTGGTGCGGCGCCAGCACGGCTGGGAGGCGCTGCCCTATGTGTGGAATGCCGAACAGACCGATGCGGAGCTCGCGCGCACGGGCGATGAGGTGCCGCTTGAACTCGTCGCGTCCGACGGGGCGCGCGAATCGTTCACCTACGTCGTGCCGAATGAGAATCAATGTGCGGGATGCCACGTCGCAGATTTGAAGGCCAAGAGCATCGCCCCGATTGGGCTCAAAGCCCGCCATCTCAATCGCGACTACGACTACCCGACCGGTGCGGAAAATCAGCTTGAGCTTATGCAAAAGATCGGCTACCTCACGGGGCTGCCGCCCCTGACCGAGGTGCCCCGCAATGCCAATTGGCGTGATCCCGCGCAGCCGCTCGACGCCCGGGCGCGAGCCTATCTCGACGTCAATTGCGCGCATTGCCATAGCCCCACGGGGGCGGCGGACACGACGGGCCTGAGTTTCGAAGCGGTTACCGCCGCCGATCGGCATCTGGGTGTTTGCAAACCGCCGGTGGCGGCGGGCCGCGGCACCGGCGATCATATTTTCGACATTGTGCCGGGACACCCCGAGGATTCGATCCTGCCGTTCCGCATGGGCTCGCGCGAGCCCGGCGTCATGATGCCGGAGCAGGGGCGCGGTACCGTGCACCTTGAGGGCCTTGCATTGATTCGCGACTGGATTGCCGCCATGCCCGGGCAGTGCGGCGTATGAGAACAACAAACGGAGATCGCATGATGAGCATTCGCCGCCATTCCATTCAACTGTCTCTACTTGCGCTGTGGGCGGGCGGAGGCGCCGTCGCAGCGGATGCCCCCAGCGGCCAGACGGTGCCGGCGCCCGCATCGGACAACGGCGAGCTCACCACCATTACCGTGACGGCACAGCGGCGCACCGAAGCGTCACAGAACGTGCCCATTGCGCTGCAGGTGGTGACCAGCCAGCAGATCGAGAAATTGACCGCCACCGACCTCGCGAGTATGAATGGCTATGTCCCCGGCCTCGATGTGAGCGGCGAGCAGCCGACTCAGCCGGGCTTCACCCTGCGCGGCATCAGCGTATCGGACTTCGGCATCGGCACCGACTCGCCGATCGGCATTTACGAGGACGGCGTCTACACGGGCAAGACCGGCGGTGCACTGCTGCTGTTCAACGACGTGCAGCACATCGAAGTGCTCAAGGGCCCGCAGGGCACCCTGTTCGGCCGCAACAGCGCGGCCGGCGCCATATCGGTGGTCACCAACCAGCCCACTGACGATTGGGATGCGGCCGCCAAGGTGCGCTTCGGCAATTACGGCGAGGAGTACTACGAGGCGATGGTGAATGCGGCATTGAGCCCGGTTGTGGCGGCGCGCCTGACCTTCGTCGACAATCGCAGCGACGGCTGGCTTCGCAATGACGCGACCGGCGAGCGCTACGACCGCAACGGGGATTGGGGCATGCGGGGGCAGCTTCTCTGGCATGCGCCCGGCGACACAAGCGTGCGGCTGATCTGGGAACACGAAGAGCTGGCGCAGCCGCCGCGGCCCGCCATCGGCATCGTGGCGCTGCCGCCGTCGCCCGGACTTCCCCCCTTTCCCACCAATCAGGCAACTTGGCTCAGTCCCTTCACCGCGCCGCTGCTGAACGATACGGTCGGTGCGCGCGAAACGCGCCATTTCGACGCCTTCACGCTGCGTGCCGAACACTCCTTCGAATTCGGCGATTTCACGTCCATCAGCGCCTATCGCCACTTCAATACCTACAATCGCGAAAGCCAGGACGGGACCGACCGCCTGTACCTGTATTTCGACGACGTCAACATCGAGCAGAACAAAAGCTACTCGCAGGAGTTCACGCTATCGGGAAAAACCGGCATCGCCGACTGGGTCGCGGGCACGAGCTACTACTATGACGACGCTCATCAGACAAGCCAGCTGAACCTCTACACCGACAGCATAGACACCCTTCTGAACAATACCGGACTGGTGCCGGGCGGGATTTACGGTCCGATCAGCCAGGCCGCGGCACAGTTCGGCATCCCGGTGTCGTTGCTCGGCGATACCTGGCAGGAGAACATGATCAACCACGGCTACTCCCGTGCCGAAGCCTTGTACGGCGACGTGATCTGGCATGTCGCCGACCGTTGGAATCTGACCACGGGCGTGCGCTTCACTCACGATGAGAAGGATTTCAGTTGGTACAACCCGACGCGCACCGCCCCGCAGCTCGACGCCGGTCTTGCCCTGCTCAGCGAAGTCGGTTTCCCGCTGCCGCCCTTTCCCTATACCCAGAATATCGAGTTCAACACGCCGATTTCGACCGCAGCCCCCTTGCGGTTGAACGACAGTTGGAACGACACCAGTCCGCGCGTCGTGCTCGACTACAAACCGCTGCCGGATCTCATGATCTACGCCTCCGTGACGCGCGGCTACGAAGCCGGCGGCTACAACGCGCTCGAGCCCGGGGCGAAATACGAGCCGGAAACCGTGCGCAACTACGAGTTCGGCGTGAAGAGCGAGCTTTTGGACCACCGGCTGTTGCTGAACGCCTCCGTCTATTACTACCTCTACTCGAACCTGCAGTCTCTGAATCTGGTATCGAACGGCAATGGCTCCCTGCCCGCCTACGAAGTCACCATCAGCGACCAGCATGCCAAGGGCGTGGACTTCGAGGCGCGCTGGCAGGCAACCTCCGCCTTGCGCCTGAATTTTGTGGCTGCATACATCGACGATACTTACAAGGACTACACCGCCCCCGATGGCACCGATCTGTCGGGCCAGGCGACCGGGGAGCCGCTGTGGTCGCTTGCCGGCGGCATCGACTATCTATGGCATGATGTCGCGGGCGGGGATCTGGACTTCGTCCTGCAGGATGCGTATCGCGGGGCGACCCGCTGCAATGCGGACTCGGCGGTGCAAGGCAGCTGCTTGACCATACCCTCATTTAGAATCGGCACGGCGGAAAACCGCACGGATGCGCGTATCGGCTGGGTAAGCCAGGGGCATGTCCCGGTGTCGGTGGCCCTGTACGTCAACAATCTCTTCGACAAGCAGTACGCCACGGGCGTCCAAACTATCAGTGCGACGACCTTGGGCACGCCTTTCAGCAACATTACCGCGCCGCGCTTCTATGGCGTGGAGCTCGGCGTGCACTTCTGATGAGCGATGCGGGCATTTCGCCGCTGCTGCAGGGAGCGCTCGACGCGCAGCGCCAGGCGTACGCGCGCCATCCTGTGCCCAGTTATCGGGAGCGGGTCGCGGACCTGCGCGCGCTGCGGCGCTTTCTGATCGAGAACCGGGATGCGCTGATCGAGGCGGTCAATGCGGATTACGGCAACCGCTCGCGACACGAGACGCTGTTCGGTGAGCTGGTGCCCGTGCTCGACGGCATCAAGCACACGCTCAGGCATCTGCGGCGCTGGATGCGTCCGCAGCGTCGCGCGGTGGATTTGTTGCTGTTCCCGGGAGCGCGCAACCGGGTACTGCCGCAGCCGCTCGGCGTGGTGGGCGTCATCGTGCCCTGGAATTTCCCGATCAACCTCATGTTCCTGCCGCTGGCCTCGATCTTTGCGGCGGGCAACCGGGCGATGGTGAAGCTGTCGGAAAACTCCCGGCACCTGGCGGCGCTTCTGATCGAACGGCTGCCGCAGTATTTTCCGGCGGACAAGCTGGCGGTATTCGACGAAACCGGCGGCGTGGGGATGGAGTTTTCCCGGCTGCGGGTGGATCACCTCCTGTTTACCGGCTCCACCCAAACCGGCCGCAGCGTCATGGGCGCGGCAGCAGCCAATCTCGTCCCGGTCACCCTGGAATTGGGCGGCAAGTCGCCCGCACTCTTGTGCGATGATTTTCCGCTGCGCACCGCAGTGGAACGAATCCTGTTCGTGAAATTGATGAACGCCGGGCAGATCTGCACCAGTGTGGATTATTTGTTGCTGCCGCGGGCCCGCACCGCCGAGTTCGTTGCGCTGGCGCAGGAAATCGTCCCGCAGCGCTACCGCGACATATCAAGCTCTGACTATACATCCATCATCGATGCACGCGCCTTTGCACGGATTACGCAGGCGTTGGAGGATGCGCGCACACGCGGCGCCACCCTCGTGCCCTTGCTGCCCGGCAAGCCCTGGGATGAAGCGAGCCGCAAAATCGCTCCGCACCTGGTGATCGATCCGCCGGCCGACAGCGAACTTCTGCAGCGGGAAATTTTTGGACCGGTGCTGCCGATTGTGGGCTACGGACCCCTCGCGGAGGCGGTCGCGTTCATCAATGCGCGTCCGCGTCCCCTCGCATTCTATCCCTTCAGCCGGAACCGGGGCACAATTGCGTACCTGCTCGAGCAGGTGATGTCGGGCGGCGTGTGCGTGAACGACGCCCTGTGGCATGTCGGTCAGCACGATTTGCCTTTCGGTGGCGTCGGGGCAAGCGGCATGGGTCATTACCACGGCCGCGAGGGCTTCCTAACCTTTTCGAAATTGCGACCGGTGTTCTATCAGGCGCGCGTGAGCGGAATGCGTTTCCTGTGGCCGCCGTTTGGGGCGCTCGCCGATAAAATCCTGGATTTCCTCACCCGCTGAGACAACAACACGACCTCAAGGGGAGCCTTCCAATGACCCCTACCATTACCGCCTTCTACCTCGATCTAGTCTTGCCGAAGTTCGACAACATGGCGTCGGGGTAAAAATCTCCGGGCCAATGACTATTGAAGTTTCGAAAGACGAATAACATTGGCATGAGTTTTCGCCTGGTCATCACGGGCGTCCGCTCGATCCTTGCACGACTTTTGCGCCTCCCCAGTTAGCGCAGAACACTGTTGGATTGCGACGCTATGATCACCATCGGCCTGCGCTACCGCCACATCATATGCGGCTCTGGCGCTCGCAACGATGAGATCCTTGGACGAGCCGTCAACGTTTGCGGCAGCACTGTCGACATTTTTCGCCGCATCCTGCCGTGCATCCGTCACTTGGGTAGAGGCCTGCTGCCGCGCCGCAGCCACATCGGTGGCGACTGCCGCCGGGGACTTCGCACTGTTGCAGCCACACGCCAATACCGCGGTTAATATTCCAATCATCGGCAATAGAAACTTCTGCACATCAATCTCCTGATTAGACAAATACCGCTATTCATGTTCAAGCCACAATCGACGTATACGCCGACGTTCTGCTAAGCGGTAAAGCTTGGTGGATGCGCGACCTCGGCAATTAGCAGCGCACGAAGGAGTATCACGCGTGAAGCCTAACGCACGCGTAGGACAACTCCACCAGATAACGTAGGCCATTGGCGCTTACTAGAACGAAGCCTACTTTAATTTGGCGACTCGTCCGTGCGTCGTGAACTTCTGAAATTGTAGCGCGTCGTGTCCAGGCACGACGCGCTCCGGTGAGCCGGCAAGCTGAATCATGCGCTCCTGGTTCAGCAGATTCGCCGGATAGTCGGCCTCGCTGAACGTTGCGCTGGGTTTATGTTCGGCGAGGTTGCGATAGAGGTAGACGCTGTCCGATGCCAGCACGAATGGCGGAGTCCCATCGACTCGCAGATACTGCGAGGCGAAGGTATGCCGGGCTCCCGTATAGGCGTGGATTCCGGGAAGGATCTCAACATTGTCGCCATCCACCAAACGCAGACGCCCCTCGGTATTCAGCCGCACTAGCTGCTGCACATCGTCGGGATCGATGCCGCCATGGTCTCCACCGGGCTGCCATGCATCTTGCGTGTAATAGCGAAATTCGTCCCTTTGAATCCACACAGCGGCCTTGGGGAATAGATCGATTCCGCCCATGTGGTCCCAATGGGCGTGGCTGATCACCACATCGGTAACCTCCTCGGGTTTCACGCCCGCGAGGCGAACGGCCTCATCGGGGCGCAGATAATCCTTGATTGTCCATTCCTTGAACCAGCGCTTCCGGTGAAAACCGCTATCGAAGAGAATATTTCGCCCGCCTCCGCGGATCAGCCACAGGGCGTAAACGGTATCGATTTTTTCACCCTTGGGCGCACCGATGACTAAGTCGGCTACCGGATCGCCGGGCGAGTTGGCGTAGCGGATCGCCTCAATCGAATACTCGGGGCCTGATGTCGAACCCAGAAGCGCCATGGCGACGGCCGCCAGCAAAACTCGTTTCACAATGACCTCCGTGTTGCTAGGCAAGACACTGGGTCAGTCAGCGTTTGCGCCAGAGTCGAATCGTTGCGATCGAAGGTTGGATATAACCGGGTGGATCCGAGCGATCCCCGATGGGCTGGCGGCTGGTGATTGAATTCGTCGTCAACACCCCGGCGACGTAGGGTGCGGAGAGGTTCGAAAGTATGAGGAAACATCTTACGCTCGTAATGCCTTGTTCGGGGAAGTCGGCGGCAATCGGTATGCATTTCCCCTTGCCCGTGGCTGCGACGCCGGCTACCACACCCTCCGCGTAGAAGTTCGTCTCAGACGCGCCCGGCGCGCTCTCAAAACAGGCATGCAGAGTGCCGGCATCATGGAGCCTCGCATCAACGACCTTGCCGTCCTGGGGTCGAGTAGAAACCGCCTTGAATAGGTATCGATCTTCGAGCTTCGCCGTGAAACCGATCTTTGATGCGTCGCAGAATCCGGCCGCAGCCGAACGTGTTTGGCGCAACGAGCGCAATACGTAAATGTCCTCAATGCCCGCAGGGCTGTTCGAAGCCGTGGCGTCAGGTGTTGCACGCGGCCCTCCCGCTGTTGAGCAGGCCCCCAAGCCGCTAAAGAGCAGAAACGTGATCATGCGCATGATAAATTTCATGACATATTTCCCGAGGAAGGACGATTGAGTCTGAATACGCCGACGTTGTCGGCCTTCGTTATTGTGGCGCCTACGAATTGTAGCGCGTAGTTGACGTATTGAGCCAGAGCAAGCTGCCGCTGGTGTCTTGCGGTAGCCTATTGCTGCCCCCCAAAGAGTGAAAAGGACTTAAAACGTGAATCCGTACCATCGCATAACCATAATAGTTTTGATGAGCGTCGGTTTGGCTGCACCGGAGTTCTCGTCGGCACAAGCTTTGACCGCTGTGCAGAAAGTGAACCAAAAGGACGACGCCACACCCGGACTCCATGATTTCGATTTCCTGTTCGGTCACTGGCAGGTTCATCATCGAAAGCTGAAGAAGCGGCTCGCAAATAATCATGAGTGGGTCGAATTCGAGGGAACGCTATTTAGTCAGCCACTCATGGGCGGGGACGCGAATGTTGACGACGATGTGTTTGAGGTACCGGGCGGTGCTTATCGCGGCGTGGCTCCGCGATCATTTGACGCCAAGTCCGGGCAGTGGTCGATCTGGTGGATGGACAGTCGATTTCCGACGGCTCCCATGGATCCCCCCGTAAAAGGCAGCTTCCGCAATGGCGTTGGCACCTTCTACGCTGACGATACCGAGAATGGAAAGCCAATCCGCATAAGATTCATTTGGTCCCAGATCACTCGTACGTCGTGTCACTGGGAGCAGGCGTACTCGCCCGACGGCGGCAAGACGTGGGAAACGAATTGGGTACAGGATCTCAAACGAGTGCAATAGCAAGAGTTGGTCGTTGCCCGAAAACGGCCGCTCGCCGCTGGCAGAAACGGGGCAAAAGTACGCATTGTTGGTGCCGGCCACTTGTACGGCTCAGATCGGCCAAAAGGCGAATTTCTTAGCAATACAATTGTCGCCCGTTAGCTGCCGTTCGCGGCTTGCTGACGGACTCAATGGGCGGACCGCAAGATTGATGACACAGTCCCAATCCAATTTCGACTCGATGCGTGACTCCGATCACACGCATTAAGAGCGTTTCGATTGATGATGGAACCGGGATACAACCAACACCAGGACTTCGGAGAACAGGATGTTCAGTCGCCAGGCATTCACCAGAAGAATTGTTTCGCTTGTCGCACTTACGATGGCGATCTATGGCAATGTCACGCTGGCTTCTGATCCTCCCAACTCCGCGGCCCCCACTCCGCTAGACCCAGTCATGAAGTGCGCCATCACGCAGTACCAACTGCGGCAACGCGCGTGGACTAAGCCGCCCGATCCAGATGTGATGGCGCACGAAATCCAGGAAATCAACAACATTTGCGGCTCCTCACTTCAGTTGAAGCAAGTGCACTCAGGTGACAAGGCCGCGCACAAGAACCCAGCCGCCACTCAATCGGGAATGCCGGATACA
>Ga0210391_10000616_pt1 | contig 36060 bp, 29 predicted proteins | sample IncBWC12OmetaG_FD_160573 | JGI IMG/M metagenome (GOLD analysis project Ga0210391, IMG submission 160573) | Forest soil microbial communities from Barre Woods Harvard Forest LTER site, Petersham, Massachusetts, United States - Inc-BW-C-12-O ...
ACATCCGATGGAAGCCGCCGCCAATCCCTTGCCTAGAGAAGACACAACTCCGCCCGTTACAAAGATGTACTTCGCTGGCATCTGTTCCTCGCTCTAAATTTTGTTTGAAAAATGGTGCAGGTGGGGTGCACGAACAATTATGGCAGAAGATGCCTGTGGAAACCAACAGAGAAATCGCGCGCGTTGACTATCCCGCAGATGTGGGCGAAAATGATTCAGCACTTCCCTCGATCCCGACTCGTCGGGCTTAGGCATTTCTGCCGCAATCGTGGGCCTGTGGCGCAGCTGGGAGCGCGCTTCCATGGCATGGAAGAGGTCGTCGGTTCGATCCCGACCAGGTCCACCAAATTCTTACCCTGCATATCGTTAACTTTTTGCTTCCGAGCTTCTTCCAGCAGCTGACCTCGGATTGAGCAGTGCTACTCTAGTGGGGTGAATCGGTCGTTCCCTCATCTTTTCTTCCCCTGCCGCGCATTGCTTTTCCTGCTCTGGCCATTCATCACAGTCTCCCCTGCCTCTGCCGCGAACTGGACCGTGCGCACCCAACCAACGCGCCTCGTCAATGGTGGCCCCGTGTTGTTTCAAGTCAAACCTCCGGCGAGGTTGAAGTCACTCAATGGAACCTGGCTGGGTCACGCACTCATCTTCAGCTTGGATACAAAAACTAAAACGTGGTACGCATTAGGAGGCGTGAGCCTGGAAGCAGCTCCCGGAACTTATCCTCTGGAACTAGTCGGCGAAACCGTTGCCGGAAAACTCCCAAGCCAAAGTGTCTCTTTCAGCCGCAAGTTTATCGTCGCCAAGGGCAAGTATCCCAAAATCGAAGTCAAGCTCAGCGTCGAAAGCAAATTCACCGAGCCCAGCCCCGAGCAGCAAAAACAAATTCAAGAGGGACAAGAAATAAAAAAGGATTACCTCAGCCGCGTAACTCCAGAGCGGGTGTGGTCGGGTAAATTCGCGGAACCGGCTGTAGCCGCAATTTCCGATGTCTTCGGCTCACAGCGCATCTTCAATGGCAAAACATCGAGCCCTCACCTGGGCCTCGATTTCCGTGTCCCCAGCGGAACCCCGGTCGAAGCCATGAATGACGGCACAGTGTTGCTTGCACGCCCGCTCTATTTTGAGGGCAATTTCGTTGTGCTGGATCACGGACAGGGTCTGCTGACTCTCTACCTGCATCTTTCCGAGTTCAAAGTGAAGGAAGGCGATCACGTACAGCGCGGCCAAGTAATCGGCTTGAGCGGAGGCACCGGCCGCGCCACAGGTCCGCATCTTCATGTGGCAGTGCGATGGCAAGGAACCTATCTCGATCCCGCAAAACTGATCCAATTGCCCTTGCCGTGAGCTAGCTCAGCAATGGGCCATTAGCAATTAGCCGCGACCTACCCTACGGCGTAACCGGCTAATGGCCAAGTGCTAATTGCTGCCCTTCACGCATTCCCACTCGAAAGCCCGCGCAGTCCCCGCGCAGGAAGCTCTCGCAACACCTCATTGAGGGCTTCTTTCAGCTCAAGGTTGCGGATCAGCCGGTGCAGATAATTCGGATGCACACCCAGAATCTTGGCTGCATCTGCATAGCTGCCCTGTGTTTGCTCCACCGCATCGAGAATCAATTGCTTCTTTAATTCTTTGACCGCCGCATGATACTTCGCCTCGGTGACCTCCGCTGGGGCAGTGCGCTCCAACAGCGCCTCCGGCAAGTCTTCCGGAAGAATCATCTCCGAGGCTCCCAGCACCAGCGCATGTTCAATTGCATTTTCCAGTTCCCGCACATTCCCCGGCCAGTCGTAATTCACCAGGCATGATACGGCTTCACGCGAAATCGGCCGGGGCTTCACTTTGCAGTGCTTGGCATGTTTCTGCACAAAGTGCCGAGCCAGCATCGGAATATCGTCGCGGCGCTCCCGCAGTGCCGGCATCGTAACCTTCAGCACCGCCAACCGGTAATACAAGTCCTGGCGAAAGTTGCCCTCGCGCACGGCCTGATCGAGGTCGCGGTTCGTGGCGGCAATCACCCGGATATCCACCTTAATGGTATGCGTCCCGCCCACCCGTTCAAACTCGTGCTCTTGCAGCGCACGCAGCAGCTTCACTTGCAGCGCGGGAGCCAGTTCGCCAATTTCGTCGAGAAAAACTACGCCTCCATCGGCAACCTCCAGTCTCCCTTTCTTCAACCCAATGGCTCCTGTAAATGCTCCGCGCTCGTGGCCGAACAAATCGGTCTCCAGAAGTGATTCCGGAATCGCCGCGCAATTGATGGCAACGAACGGCTTGTTCGCCCGCAGGCTATTACGATGCAGAGCCCTCGCTGCCAATTCTTTTCCAGTCCCGCTCTCCCCCTCAATCAACACCGTCGACTCCGCAGGTGCCGCGCGCTTCACAAACTGGTATACCTCTTTCATTTTGGGGCTTTCGCCGACCAGGCTGCGCTCCTGGCTGATCTCCACCGTCAGCCGCTCATTCTCCTGCTCCAGCCACGCCAAGCGCCGCGCATTCTCCAGAGCCATCGCCGAAATACCGGCAATGGCCGTCACCAGGTGCAGGTTCTCTTCGTCAAGGCGGCCGCTGAGGCTATCACTATCGAGATAAATACACCCAATCACTTTTTGGAACACTGTTAATGGCACGCACAGCAGCGATCGCACCTGCGAGGCCGCCAGGCTTTCGATCTTTCCTAACTCTCCGCAATTGGAAACGTCGCTGCCCAGCAGCGCGATTCCCTGCTCCAGAACCCGCCTAGCAACCGTGCGGCTCACCTTCACCAAGTGCGATTGGCCTGCCCGCCGCACCCTGGCAAAAGTGGAGTTGAATTGTTGTCCTTCATGATCTGCGAGTAAGATCGCTCCGCGGCCCGCGGGAACCACTTCAAAAATCAGGTCCAGCAGTTGCCCTTGCAGTTCGTCGAGATCGCGAATCGCATGCACGATTCGGCTTATCTTCAACAGCGCATTTAAGTTGCGGGCGACTCGTGAAGTTGCAGGCAACTCGCGCGAAAGCCGGTCCGGCTGCAGATAGACCACGTCCTTGGGATATATGACGGTAGTTTCCGCCGTCCCCTGCGCATCCTCGAACTCCACGTGGCTGGCAATTGGCGCAAGTTCTTCTTCCTCAAGAAAAAGAAAAGAGGAGTCCCCAGCCGCAATCTCGTCCCCATGCCGGAGCCACTGCTCTTCGACCCCGGTCCCGTTCACCAGGGTCCCGTGGCGGCTGTCGAGGTCCTGCACTTGGAATCTGCCACTCTGGCAGCTCAGCCGGCAATGTTTTCTCGAAACGGAGGGGTCGGTAACCGCGATGCCGTTGGAAGCTTCCCGGCCAATGGTAATTTCGCCTTCAGGTAAAGGAATGGTTGAATCTTTTAAGGGCCCGGAAAGCACTACAAGTCTGGGGCGCAAGCTGACTTACCTCGGGCAATTTCTTATCACACTTCCAGCCTGAATTCACCGGCGAAATCGATTTTTTTCGTTATCCGAACAGATAGAGCGGGCTATCCGATCAGATAGTACACCCGGTGCCGGTTCGGCACAGCGATGACGGCAGCGTTGGCACCCCACTTCGGCGTAACCGCATATAAGATAATCGGTTATCGAGATATCCACAGCCTTTGCACAGCCCCGAAGATGGCTGGTCATCAGCATGCACTGTGTCGAATGCACCGCTGCTCAGCAGAAAGCGATGGGGGAAGCGCTTTTTGAATTAGTTCTTGCTGAGCTTGGTCGAATCAGGGATCCGAGGGGCCCCCTCATCGGATCCTTGATTTTATATCCTACCAAACCTAGGCCGCCCCCAGACTCAGATTACGGAACCAAATCGGACCGGCAACTCGAGCGAACCGCGTTGATCGCGCTGTTCGTGGCCCATAACAAAAAGAGATAATTGCTGCAGTCCGATGCTCTTAAGTCACGGTTCTAGGCCGAGTCTACTTGGCAACAAAGACCTCCGGGATAAAGTTCAAGAAAATCCAAAGGAGAAAGCTCCATGCGATATCTAGCTGTAATTTGCGTCGCGCTCACGTCTCTTTCGGGAGATGCGGCCGGACAAAACCCGCCGAACACAGCCGGGCATGAGGTGCCCGAAACGGCCATGGGGCGGCAGGCAGTCGTCCCTTTCGGTCGACCACCGTCAGCTTCCAACATGACACACGAAGAAACGATGGTCCGCACTGCCTACGCTAAATTCGCTTACGCCGCGGAGCAGGACGCGATCGATCAATTGGCGATGGAAGCTGCCGATCCCTCGCTGCGGAACCGGCCAGAGTACCGCGGCCTGACAAGCGACCAACGCTTAGCAGCCGCGCAAGTCAGTTTCGCCTTGGGCGACTTTGTTATTGGCAACATCGGAGACATCCTCCGCCGTAAGGCGGTCGATCTCATTACTCCGGCGAGCAGCGAAATGCTCACGGCCACGACTCCGGTCTCCGGCTACGCCGAGGGCGGAACGTCAACGACGATCCATTCCATCCACCCGTCCTGGCAGCCGGCCCGCATCGATCCGCCAGAAACGTCAGAACTCAAACTGGAAGATCTGTACCAACGGCAATGGCATACGAGCCGGCCATCCGCGCTGTGGCAACGCTACGCCTCTTACTCGGTGACTGTAACCTTCCAAGGGAAGAGCCGTGGACCCTATATGGCGCTTTTCATCTTCGGCCACGATGAGAAGACCGGAAACGAAGTTCTTGAGCCGGAAGACAGCACAACCGATGTTATAGCGCTGGCCTCGGCTATGCATGAGCACCTGTTCCCCGAGGCTTACATAAGCACCCGGCTGCGGAGGATTCCAGCCGTGGCCGACTGGATCAACGCAAAAAAGATGTCCGGCCCCGACTGCTCCGTAGGCATGAACGACGTTTGCTGCGATCTAGTCAAGATGCAATGCGGACCAGGAAAAGAAGACGTAGAGCAGGGGCTCGCGAGAGGGTTACCCGTGCCACAGCATCGGTAAAAGAGGCGGAATCGCTCGATATCAAAATCACAAAACACGAGGAGGAATCCGGTGATTAGCAGGTCGTCCTGTTCCTTGCCCTGTTCATGATCGCACCATCATGGTCCGCGGCACAGCAATCCTGTTCCGACTTTAGCGTCCAAGGCAGTCCGCTGTTTGGGACCCGTTTGGCGATCAAGGCCACCTTACCGGCGCCCACCAGTTCTACACCACCCTAACAGCGAACTGCTCGTACACAGGGATGAATAACCAATATTGCACAACAGCATGCAGCGCCTACGGATCAATTTCCCATCAAGACACCGGGGCACTCTCGAATCCTTTCTACCAGCACAATTTAGGCAATTCGGTGAACGGTGGCTTCTGGGAGGCGGTCAACGCCAGCGGCAGTGTATCCTGCCAAACCACGGCCGCCGCAACGGTAACATCGTGTCTTCTTAGCTGCGCGGCCTCGATTAGCTTTAGTGGTTCGCAGTCCGGAGTCGGCGTCTCCGTAAGCTTCCCTCCAGATGCGATTTTCGGTCTCTCCCAAGGCTATGGATTCTCATGCTTTCCCGAACTGGACCCGCAATGGTGTGGTGGGAAGAGCCCGATCATTATCGACACAACCGGCGAGGGTTTCCAGCTCACCTCTGCTGCAGACGGGGTACGCTTTGACATCAGGGGGAATGGCAGGCCGCAGCAGCTCTCCTAGACCGCCCGTGGATCGCACAATGCTTTCCTCGCACTCGACCGAGGCCACGGAATCACCAGCGGCAAGGATTTGTTCGGCAATTTCACCCCGCAACCGAAATCGGCTGATCCTCCCAATGGTTATCTCGCGCTGGCCGTGTTCGATACTCCACAAAAAGGGGGAAGTGGCAATGGCGTAATCGATCCAGGCGACGCTGTGTACCCGAAGCTCCTGCTTTGGATCGACGAGAATCATGACGGGATTGCTCAACCCAACGAACTTCACCATTTGGCAGAACTAGGAGTTTTCTCGCTAAGCCTTAGCTACGTAAATTCGCCCTACACTGACGCCTTTGGCAACCAGTTCCGCTACAAGGGAAAAGTAAATCCTCTGGGCGAACCGACGAAGGATCACGTAGACCGAACTTCTTACGATGTATTTTTCGCCGGACTGCTGAATCAAAACGGCGGCAGTGACAGCGTTGTACAGTGCGGCGGCGGGGGGAACGGCGGGGGAACAGACTAGGGATCTGCCCTTCTTTGCGGCGGGAGAGAAAGAGGGGCTGGCTCCAGGCTAGCCTCTCGTTTTTACCGGAATCGTGAGTTGGCCAACTTGACAACGTCGCCGAGCCTCGAGCGCACCGACTCGCCCGACGTTAATAGGCACGGTAGCGCGTTCCGCTACAACGGCAAGGTCAACCCTCTCGGCCAGCCAGCGGGGGATAACACCGATCGCACTTCCTATGATGTGTTCTTCGTGACCGGCGGAAAGAAGAAAAACTCGGCAACGCCATCGGCTGGAAAAAAGCTCGGCAAGATCGGGGGGAACCGACGCCTGCGAATAGACCTTTCTGACCTGCTCTTCCAGCAGCGGGCGGCGTCACTCTTCAGCGCGCCGCCCATTTTTCCTAACAAAGAAAGCCGTCTGAGTTCATCCACGCCTTCGTGGCTAATTTTTCGATCTAGAAATCGAATGAGTCAGCTGGCAACCGATTCGCCGGGACCAACTACCGGCACCACAGCTACGGCCATCGCCGCACCATCCCGACTCGCTCCATCCCGATAAGTAACGCTGTTCCCCGAAATCGCCGGCACACGCTCGCCTGGCACCAGGATTCCCACCAAATTCAGCGGGTCGGCCGCCGAGAGCGTAATCGTCTCCTGCGCGATCCTGCCTTGCGCGATTCGGCTCTGCGGGTTTGTATCGTGAGCGGCATCGAGCCGGCGCAATGCCCGCACGGAATCCACCGCCACCGGCAAAGCGAATTGCTCGCCCAAGAATCCATCAACAAAGCGTCCGCCACGAATCTCGCCGCGATCTTCCAGTCGGCGGAAGCCGCCCAGCAACTCGCGCCACGGTGGCAGGTTCGCCTCCCGCGCCAGCACGTCTCGGACGACAATGCCGTAACGGCGCAACAGCATCCAGCAAGCCGCTTCCACCGCGCGAGGCCGCTCGACAACTTCCTCGGCATGCAGCAAAGCCCAGCGCCCGGCGTTGTGCCGAGGACGCATCGCACGCCCGCTTCCCTGCCCCGCCCGCCGCTTCGGGTCGATCAGCGACCGCAGATTGTCGAACCCATCGGCAGTTACCAGCCCCGCAGCCACCAGTTCCCAAAGCGCCGTCTCAATTTCCGCCTTCAACTTTTCCGTGCCGCGTACAATGTCGGCAAAAAACGACGCGCCGCGTTGCCGCAGAAAATCCAGCACCTTCTGCGCTCCGTGACTTAATCCGTTATTTTCCGAAACCTCCGCACCCGGATGCCGCGGGGTCATCCAGTCCGCATCCTCCCGCACGAAAAACGTGATCGGCGCAACGCTGGTTGGAATCACCCTCCGCTGCCTCGGAGCCGGCTCACCCTCATTTCCCCGGCCGGCGCTCGAATCGAGCGTCGCCGGGTGCGGCGACAGCCTTCCCCACCCTACAGCCCCAGTCAGGCAAAGCTGGTCAAGCCACTTCGGATCGTAATCCACAATGCGTCGAGCCAGCACCTGCCGCTCCCAGGCATTCGCCGGAATTTCAAACCCTTGCAGCTGTCGCAACACTTCGAGCGTGCCCCGCTCGCCCGCCACCTGCGTCCCCGGAGCCACATGCTGCCAGCGCAAAAGCCACTGCATGAATTGCGCCGCCGTCACCGGCTCAATCTGTTTGCGCAGCGTTGCTACCGTCAGCCGGTGAATCCGCGCCAGCAGCCTCCGCTCGCACCACTCGTGTTCCTGTGGCGCGGGCTGCCCTTGTGGCGCGGACACTCCTGTCCGCGAAGCAGCACCACTAAAGCTTCCCCTCAGCACAGTCCCGCTGGCTTCCATCCGAAACAGAGCATTCGTAATCTCCGCTGGAGAAATTCCCAAAGCCTCACCGAGCTGCGACGCCGTCACCGGTCCCAGATGCGACATCCATCCCGTAACCAAGGTCAGCAAACCATCGTCGCGAGTCGACGCCGTCGTCCCCACATCAGCCAACGGCCGCGCAAATTGCGCCTCGGGAAATAAAACTGAAAAGGTCTTGGCACGCTCCGCAGCTATCCAGTAAGTTCTTCCACCCGACATCACCGATGCCGCGCGCCCCTCGGTCACCAGTCTCTCGAAGTAGCGTTCCCAGTTGTTCCCGACAATATCCATGCGGAGACAGCCGCCCTCGGCTGCCTGCCCTGAGGCGGGAGGGGTCCTGTCGAGCGAAGCTCCACCCGGCAGCGCCACCAACGTATGCAACACATCATGCAGCTCATCCGCATCACGCACATCGGGCCAAGCCTCTTCCCGCACCTGCGCAATCGCCGCCGGATCAAGCCCGCCCACTTCTTCCAGCACCGATTCCGGCAGCATCCGTCGCATCTGCACCGCGCGCGCCCGCCGCTCTTCCAGCGGCGCGTCGTCCAAATAAGCGTACGGATTCGCATTCAGAATTTCGTGCGAAAACTGCGACGGCACCGGCGTGTCGACCGCAATACAACGAATCCGTCCATCCGCGAGCCCGCTCAACACGGCCTTCAGTCCTTCAATATCCATCGCCTCGGTGAGCACGTCCTTCATCACCTCGCCCACCAGCGGATGGTCAGGAATTTGCCGCTCGCCTTGAATATTTTCAAAGCACGCGGCCGCATCGGGAAAGACCGAAGCCAGCAGATCGTCCGACCGCATTCGCTGAATCTGCGGTGGAACTTTTTTGCCGTTCTGAAATCGCAAAAGCGCCAGCGCCCGGTTTGCATCCCACCGCCAGCGCGTGGCAAAGATTGGCGAATCCAGCGCCGCCTGCTCCAGAATCGGCTGCACCGTCGCTGCCTGCAAAAAGTTGAAGACATCTCCCAGCGGAAAACTGTTCTGCTCGGCCAAAGCGATGTTCAAACCGTTATCCGTCGCCGCAGCCTGCAACTCAAAATTAAATCCCACGCAAAACCGCTTGCGCAGCGCCAGTCCCCAAGCCTTGTTGATTCGTCCCCCAAATGGTGCGTGAATCACCAACTGCATCCCGCCGCCTTCATCGAAGAAGCGCTCGGCAATCACCGTCGTCTGCGTCGGCACCGCCCCCAAAACCGCGCGCCCCTGCAGAACGTATTCGATCGCCTGCTCCGCGCCGGAATCATCTAGCCCGCACTCGTCTTTCAACCACATAACCGCCGCTGCCACATCTGGCTGCGTCGCTGAAAATCCGACCGGCGAAGTGTGCGGCAGCATCGCGCTGATTTCTTCCCTCAACGTTCCAATGTGCTCCGATAATTCCTGCGTTCGCGCCGGAGCTTCGCCGCGCCAGAATGGGACACTCGGAGGTGCACCGTGCGCATCCTGCACCAGCACGCGGCCAGCATTGGTTTCGATGCGGCGAATCATCCACGAGGTATTTCCCAGCAGCATGATGTCGCCGCGATTGCTCTCGACCGCGAAATCTTCATCCACCGTTCCCACCACCAGGCCATCGGGCTCCGCCACCACTGCGTACAGCGAGTTATCAGGAATCGCACCGCCGCTCGTGATCGCCGCCAGCCGTGCTCCCCGCCGTGCTCGCAGCTTGCCGTTCACCCGATCCCGGTGCAGGTACGCGCCATATCGTCCGCGCTTCGCCGCAATGCCCTCAGCTAGCATTTCCAAAATCGAATCGAAAGTTGCCCGCGTCAAATTGCGATACGGATACGCGCGCCGCACCAGCGCAAACATCTCTTCTTCGTCCCACTCTTCAGCGGAGCATGCCGCCACTATCTGCTGCGCCAATACATCCAGCGGCGATTCTGGAATCATCAGCCGATCCAGATCGCCCTGCCGAATCGCCCGCACCAGCGCCGCACATTCCAGCAAGTCGTCGCGAGTCGTGGCAAACAATCGTCCCTTGGGAACCGCGCCGCGCCAGTGCCCAGACCGTCCCACGCGCTGCAGCGTGACGGCAATGGCTCGCGGCGAGTTGATCTGCACGACCAGATCCACCGTGCCTACATCGATTCCCAACTCGAGCGACGCCGTCGCCACCAACACCCGCACCTGGCCTTCTTTCAGTTTTTTCTCCGCCGCGAGGCGCAGTTTGCGTGAGAGGCTCCCATGGTGCGCGGCAACATTCTCTTCCCCCAGCCGCTCTCCCAGTTGATGCGCCACGCGCTCGGCCATGCGTCGCGTGTTCACAAACACCAGGGTTGACCGATGCTGTCCCACTAAAGCCACCAGCCGGTCATAAACCTCGTCCCACATTTCGTTCGAAGCCACCGGCCCCAGCGGCATCGACGGAACTTCAACCGCCATATCCAGCTTGCGCTTGTGCCCAATATTGACGATGACGGGATCAGCGCTTTGAAAGGGCGCGGTTTCTAGCCGCGCCGCAGAGCCGTTCGGATCGAGAGCGGCTTCAGCCGCTGAGGTTCCCGTCAGAAAGTGCGCCACTTCTTCAATCGGCTTCTGCGTAGCCGACAGCCCAATCCTCACCGGCCGCTTGTACGTCAGCGCCTCCAGCCGTTCCAGCGACAGCGTTAAATGCGCCCCACGCTTATCGTCGGCGACCGCATGGATTTCATCCACGATCACAGTTTCGACATCGCGCAGAATCGCGCGGCTTTTATCCGCAGTCAGCAGAATGTAGAGCGACTCCGGCGTGGTCACCAAAATGTGCGGCGGCCGCTTCAGCATCGCGCGGCGCTCGTGCATCAGCGTGTCGCCGGTACGAACCGCAGTGCGAATCTCCGGCATGAGCATCCCGCGCTCTCCCGCCAGCGCGAGAATCTCGCCCAATGGAATTTCCAGATTTTTCTGAATGTCGTTGCCCAGCGCCTTCAGCGGCGAGACATAGAGGACTTCAGTTCGATCAGTCAGATCGCCCGCCAGCGCCTTGCGCACCAGTCGGTCAATGCAGGCAAGAAACGCAGCCAAGGTCTTGCCCGACCCGGTGGGCGCCGAAATCAACGTCGTCCGTCCAGCAAGAATATGCGGCCACCCAAGCTCCTGCGGCTCTGTCGGCGTGCCAAACCGCTGGACGAACCACTCCGCCACAAGAGGATGAGCCCAGGTAAGCGAGGCGGGAAGGGACGGCATCCGGATATTGTAACCGGGAGCCATAGTTTCGTAAAACGTTCGCTTTTGTTGAAAAAAAGCAGCTGGCAGTTAGCAATTAGCAGTTACAATTCGCATCCACAGGATCATGGAGCTAATTGCAAACTGCTGACTACTGGTCAAATAAAAATACCCACCGGATGCTTGCTTGGGGCGTGCTCGGGTCAGCATCCGATGGGCTACCGTTTCTCCTTACTCACCCTGTTGTTTTCAGGAGTATGTGCAATGATTAAACTCCAGAACTCGGCTAAGTTCCGTCTAATTTTGTAAAACTTTGTAATTCTCGCGCCACGCGATTCTTACGTTAATTTGCAATCACCGGCGTCTTCGACGCCATCAATTCCGTAAAGCGGGGATTCTTACGTAGCTCCGCAAACTCCACATCTTTATATACGTTCTTAAGATCCCGGTAGCCGTCTTCCTTGGCCTTCCTCAAATATTCCAGCGATTGATCTGGCAGACCCATCTTTGCGTAAAGCTTGGCAACGGTGTAGTCGTAGCGTGCCCGGTCCTCAGGACTCGGCAATTGCGCCTGCACGCCATTCCGAGACGACCGCCCGAACACATCGGGATCCATCTCCAGTGCTTTCTGGTAAGCGATCACAGCACGTTCGAACTCCCGCTTGGAAAAATAAGCCGCTCCCAGATTGCTGTAGAACGACGCGGAGCTGCTATCCTTGGCGATCGCCTTTTCATACTGTTTAATCGCCGCGCCCCATCGCTTGCTTTCGTAGAGAATCACGCCGAGATTGTTATAGGCATCGGCAAAATCATGATCGGACCGGACGGCGCGCTCAAACGATTTCTGCGCCTCTCGATAGTGCTGCATCATCAGCTCGGTAATGCCGATTTTGTTCAGCAGGCGCGCATCATTCCGCTTTTTGCTGAGCGCAGCCCGATAGTAATCGAGCGCATCTAGATACAGTTTATCGACGCGCAGCAAATCGGCTCGCTGCTCCAGGTTTTCCGCAGTCGCGTCCGGCGCGGGAGGATCGATGGCGCGTATCAGCGGCGGCGCGATCTGCACTTGTTCGGAGTGGGAAACTTGCGCGAATGCGGCGGCAGAGAAAGCTACAACGAGAAGAATCAGACAGGCTTTCCGGCAGGACATACACACCCCCAGGCGACCCAAATCTAATGCCGCCATTCTGCCACAGTTTTCGCCCGTTTCAGCAGGTAAATTTTGGCCGTCGAGCGCCAGAAGCCGGAAACGGGAGTCGTATTGGGGTCTACGGCGTTCTTCCACCCATTTCCTCGGCCTCCCCCAGCGGACTACGACCTCTTCGCTTGCGTTTCAACCTGGACGTTTCAGCGCCGGATGCCCCAGGCCGTTCGGAATCATGAGCGTGGCCACCGCTGCACTTGCCAGCGACAGCCCGGTGCAGATCAACATGACAATTCGGAATCCAAAGATGAACGCCTCCCAAATCGCATCTTGCACGGTCGAGGCCTGACTTGGATCGAGGTGGCCAGGAACCTGCAAGCCAGCCAGTTTGATCTCATCGTTTCGAATCGCTTGCAACGCCTCCGCCGGCAGCGGGATATGCAGTAATTTGCGCTCCAGACAAAAGTGAAAAGCGTAGATCATCACAATCCCCAGGACTGCAATGGCCAGCACGCCTGCAACCCGAGCAACAGCATTGTTGATTCCCGATGCCGTACCGGCCCGGTCTTGGCCAACAGAATTCATCACCACCGTGGTGAGCGGGGCCACAGTAACAGCCATCCCCAGCCCGAGCACGAGGATCGCGGGGAAAAAAGTCTTCCAATAATCGCCCGCAATCGTGGGCAGCGCAAACAGCATGAACCCCAGCGCTGCCACCAAAGGACCGACGATTAACGGACCCCTCGCGCCGTATCGCGCGACCAATCCTCCCGACCACCGCGAAAGCAGAAACATCAGCAGAATGAAAGGAAGGATCGCTGCCCCCGTGGCGGTTGAAGAATACCTTTGCACTTGAATCAAGTTCATGGGGAACAGAAAAAAGAAAATCCCAACCGCTGAATATAAAAATAAGGTCAGCAAATTTGCCCCACTAAAGCTCGCGTTCTTGAATAATGCCAGCGGCACCATCGGCGAAGCCTCGTTAGCCTCGATCAGGACGAACGCGACAACGCAAGCGAAGCCGGCAATCGCACTTCCGAAGACGACGGGATTTCTCCAGCCCAGATTGGTGGACTCGATGAACCCGTTCACGATGCCACCCAGTCCTAGCGTCACCAGGATGGCTCCTGCCCAATCCAGCCGGCCAGTAGCGACGCTGCGGCTCTCCGGAATTCGCCACATCGAAATCGCGATCACCGCCGCTGCGAGAGGAAGATTAATAAAAAATATCCAGCGCCACGATGCATGTTGAACCAACCAGCCGCCAAGCAGTGGACCAATCGCCGTTGTAATCGCCGTAAAACCAGACCAGGTGCCGATCGCCTGTCCGCGGCTCTGCTCGTCAAACGATGCGCTGATAATTGAGAGGCTGCCCGGCACCAGCAGCGCCGCGCCCACCCCTTGAATGCTCCGCGCCAAAATCAGACCGTTAATGCTCGACGAAATACCGCAAGCAACCGAGGCCGCGCCAAATATTGTCACGCCCGCCAGAAAAATCAGGCGGCGGCCAAACAGGTCGCCGAGCAACCCACCAACAAGAATCAATGCACCCAGAAAAAGCCCGTAAGCCTCGACCACCCACTGCACATCGACAACTGTTGCGTGGAAGCTCGCTTGCAACGCCGGCAAAGCGACATTGACAACCGTGCTGTCGATGAACGCCATGCTCGAGCCGAGAATCGTTGCAGCCAGAATCCACGGCCTGGCTCTCGCGCCGCACACCACTCCATCCGCTGCCGATGGGTTGACCACGTCGCACGGCATTCTCATGGCAAGTATGGGATGCCCCCGACAGCGCGTAAGGTTCTAAGGATCACGACGAACAAAACCGTCTGTTATATTCGTGGGCGCATACATCCCTAAGTCTTACCGCCTGCACTGGCATTTGAGGGTTAATTCGCGGAGGAAACATGATTCAACGCTTTCTCGCCATTCTTGCCGTCGGAGCAGCCTTTGCCCAAGCTCAGCCCTCCCTGCCCGGTAATTTCCAATCAAAGACCATTCATAGCCCGGAAGGCGCCGATATTTTCGTGCGCTGGGGTGGAACCGGACCCGTGGCTCTTCTTCTCCATGGATACGCGGAAAACAGCGACTCCTGGGCGCCGCTGGCAGCCGATCTAATGAAAGATCACACGGTCGTCGTGCCCGACCTTCGCGGAATCGGCAAGTCCTCCAAGCCCGAGAGTGGCTATGACAAGAAAACTGAAGCCAAAGACATTCGCGCCGTCGTGACCGCGCTCGGATATGACAAAACTTTCGTGGTCGCTCACGACATCGGCAACATGGTCGCCTACGCTTATGCCGCCATGTACCCGGATAAAGTCGAGCGCCTCGTCGTGATGGATGCGCCAATTCCGGGCATCGAACCCTGGTCAGAGATTCTGCTCACCCCCGGCGTCTGGCATTTCAACTTTCATGGCCCGGATGCCGAACGCCTCGTCGCCGGCCGCGAGCGCATCTATTTCGATCGCATCTGGAATGACTTTACCGCCGATCCCTCGAAGCCCGACGACTCCACCAGAAATTTCTTTGCCGCTACCTACGCGCAGCCCGGAGGAATGCGCGCCGGGTTCGCGCAATTCACCGCGTTTTCTCAAGATGTCGCGGATAACAAAATTTTCGAGCAGACAAAGCTGACCATGCCGGTTCTCGCCGTTGGCGGGGAAAAGTCATTCGGCCCATTACAAGCGGTGATCATGCGCCACGTAGCCATCAACGTTCGAGAGGCGGTCGTCGCCGGCTCCGGCCATTGGTTGATGGAAGAGAAGCCCCAGTACACGGTGGCGCTGATTCGCAACTTCCTCGATTCTCAACTCGGCGAAGAGAGACTCGCTCCAGCTGAATACAAGTTCCCGCAACAAGGCAATCCCGGCACGGGGAGTTCCGGCATGGCCGGAATTCAAACCGTGGTACTCAAAGGTGATCCGGATCAGGCGGGCGTCTACACAATCATGCTGCGCGTCCCCGCACACACGAAAATCGCAGCCCACTCCCATCGCGATGACCGCGTAGCGACGGTAATCTCCGGCACATGGCATCTCGGCTACGGAAACAAATTTGATGAAGCCCAGCTCAAATCTCTTCCTCCCGGCAGCTTCTACACCGAACCTCCCGGCCAGCCCCATTTCGCTGAGACCGGCGACGAACCTGTCACCGTCCAGATCAGCGGCTTCGGTCCATCATCCACCGACTATGTTGACCCGGCACAAGACCCTCGCAAACATAAAGCCGAATAAAACGCGCAGCGTGTCTGGGAGCCTTGCTACGAATGCTCCCCGCTATTTCAAGTTATCGTTCAGCAACTTGGCGAGCCGCGCGCCAGCAAGCGCGACGCGGTCTTGGGCGTCCTTCATTGCCTGATCGTAATATGCCTGGGTGATGAGATAGGAGGAACTCGCCGTGACCTTGCCAGACCTCGACGGCGATTCAGACAAAGCGACAGGCTTCGGCGTTCTGCTGGACTTCGATTTCGACGGAGACGAAGCGGTTGGCTGCGGCCCTTTGCCAATCGGCTTGGCATAGGCGTCCGTCTTTGCGATGGTGAATGACTCCGTGGCCCAATCGGATGGGTCCATGTCAGCCACCTTATCTGCGGGAGCGCTCGCTAGAGGCTTGGCGAAGCTAGCAGCATTGGGCAGCGCAGGCGCAGGGTCGCCCTCGCCGGGCAGATCGTCCCAAAATGCGTGCAGCTCCCGGGGAGCGCTCTTCGAGAGTGTGCCCTCGAATTCCTTCTCCATGGCTAACGGCAGCTTGATCTTGACCAGATTGCCACCCTCGTCGCCCTTGCCCGCATAGTAGCGGACCGTTCCATGGAGAGGCTGGTGAATGTCGCCAACCAGATGCTCCAGCCAGACCATATCGTAAGCCTCAAGATCGTCGCTCTCGCCTGAGTCGATCGCTGTCCGCAGAGCGACGATTTGCGTGGCTGCGTTCGGAACCGGAGTAGCCGGCACAGTTGAATGATCCGACGCAAATCCCGTGTCGATGAAGTGCCAGTAGCCATGGCTCGCCGTATCGGAGAAGCCGATATTTACATCGGTCGTAATCCCGGCCGGCGGGATGTCGGAGTCCTTGAAGCCAACATGCTTAATGCTGTCGGGCCAGGTCGCGGCCCGCATGAACAAATAGAGATTTTGGTCGTCCTGCGACAGACCGGAAGGCAAGTCGGTTACCCAATCAGAATACCCGGGAACAGACTTCCCGGTCGGACTGTGCAACGTCGGCACAAGCTTTAACAATTGGATCGCCCGCGCTTGAGCAGCCGACGTCATTTGCTGCCAGGCGACATAGGCCACCGCTTCATGACCCGTGTTCCCCCAGCCCCAGAGTTGTGTTGGAACCGCAAACAGGAGTAGAAGCGACGATGCAAGAAGACTGTTGCTTAAGCGTCTGCGCATTTGAAATTGTCCTTTCTCGGGCGTTGGCTGCCATTGACTGCGGAGCGGCCAATCGTGACCTGCCAATCAGACTCGGCAAGAACCTGGAACATCTTCCAGATGTTTAGTAGTGGTCCGACACTCGCAACCGTTACACGACAACGGATTGGTTTTTAGGAGGGGTAGGAGCAAACCAGTTCAAATTGTCGCAGTCTTTTTAGATCGGATCGTGTCTCTTGTCAAGAGTAAAGAAGAGGCCTGCCGGGGTAAAGTCCAAAGAGATAAACTGACGAGCCGGTCACTTCAAGATGGTCTATTTCAGTGGGGCGCAGTCTGGCCATTTTCCGGCGGTTTTGGCGGCGGGGCGGAGGATTTGTCGTCCTTGAAGATACCCGCGATCTTGCCGAAGAAGCCCTTCTTTTTCTGTTGCAGATCTCCATTCTGCCCATCCTGCGCATTCGCAGAGTTCGGCGGCGGCAGCGGTTTCTCGCCCCCTCCACCGAAGAATCGAGAGAACAATCCAGCGACTCCGCTCTGCTGGTCGCAGGTTTCGCGCGGCTCGGTGCCGGCGATGAATGCCGCTACGTAATCGTTGGGACACGTCGGCGTCGCCAGCCGGTTCGTTACTTTGTCCAGTTGCACATCGACCACGCCCGTTGGCTGCGAAAATTCCTTCATGTCGGAATACTGGGGAATCAACGCAGCCTTCTTCATGAATTCGGTCCAAATGGGAGCAGCCGTCATCGCGCCACTCAGCCGCAAGTCGCTGTAATCGTCGTAACCCACCCAGACAATACACAGCAAGTTGGAGGTATACCCTGCAAACCACCCATCGTGCGAGCTGCCGGTCTTGCCTGCCGCCGGCAGCGTAAACCCGCGCAACCGCACCGCCGTATAACCCAGCCCATTGTTGATTACGCCTTCCATCATGTTCGTCATGACGTAAGCGATGCGCGGGTCGAGCACCTGCCGCTGATCCGTCTTGTAGTTGGCGATCACGTCGCCCTTCGCGTTGCGCACCGAGTTCACCAGGATCGGAGACAGCCGTTCGCCATTATTTGAAAACGATGTGTAAGCCCCCGCCATATCCAGAGGCGTGGCGTCGTAGGACCCCAGAGCCATCGCCGGTGTCGCCTTCACCGAAGCGATGCCCGCCGACTTCGCCAGGTCCGCCACCTTGTCGTAACCAACTTCCTCGGCCAGCTTCACGGTCGCGTTGTTCAGCGACATCGCCAGCGCATAACGCAGTGTCACGTCGCCGTGATACTCCTCTTTATAGTTGCGAGGCTCGTAAATCTGGTCGCCGTAGGCGAAGCTCGAGGGCGCATCCGTCACCATCGACGCCGGTGTAATCACCGTTTGCGACCCATCGAGCGCCGTATTCATCGCCGCCGCATAAACGAACGGCTTAAAGATCGATCCCGTCGGCCGCTTCGACAGCGCATGATTCAACTGGCTCCAGCCGTAGTCGCGCCCACCCACCAATGCCAGAATCGCGCCCGTATGCGGATCGAGAACCACCAACGCCGCCTGCGCCTGCGGCCCCGGCAACACCTGCGTCTCGACTTTCTTGCCCACTTTCACCCGCTTGGTGCGCAACTTCGTGACTTGCTCATCCACCAGCTTGATGCCCGTCTCCACCGCCTGCGCCGCCGCCTTCTGCAGGTCCGGATCGAGCGTGGTGTAAATGCGATACGCCTGATCATTCAGATCATGCTCGCTGAACTTGTTGATCAGCGTGTCGCGCACCATGTCGACAAAATAAGGAGCGTCGCTGGCCTCCACATTCGGCGGCGCCAGCTTCAGCGGCATGGCCTTGGCTTTGTCGGCCTGCTCGCGTGTGATGGCGTGCGTGTCCACCATCGAATCCAGCACCAGGTTTCGCCGCTCCAGCGCGCGCTCGGGATGCCGGTACGGCGACAACCGGCTCGGCCCCTGGATAATGCCCGCCAGCAGCGCCGCCTCCGGCAGCGTGATGTCTTTGAAATCCTTGTTAAAATAAGCTCGCGACGCCTCGGCAAATCCGCTGATGGCGAACGATCCCCGCTGCCCCAGGTTCACCCAGTTCCCGTAAAACTCAAAAATCTGCTGTTTGCTGAACTTCTGCTCCAACTCTTCGGCAATCAGCATCTCTGTCAGCTTCCGCCTCACGGTTTTTTCCGGCGTCAGAAAAAAGCCGCGCGAGAGCTGCATCGTAATCGTCGATCCGCCCTGCTCATGCCGCTGCCGCATCACGTCGATCCACAAAGCCTCGACCATGCGCGTAAAGTTCACGCCGCTGTGCTCGAAGAATCTCCGGTCTTCGATCGCCAGCACCGCATCGACCATCACTTTCGGAATATCGGAATACTTCACCACCTGGCGCTTGGATCGCTGTTCGTAATCAAACAGCGCAGTCACCAGTTGCGGTTCGAGTTCGTAGGCAGAAAGCTCATTGCCCTTGCTGGTGATTCGATCGACCTTCCCGTCCTCAATCGAGATTCGCGCCGGCTCCGGACTGTGGTAGCTCTCTGGTCCCGGCGTGATCTCAATTCCGCCGCTCACCAGCCGAAAGCTCCCAAGCTCCGATTGCCCGTCCTTATCGGAATATCCGGCGCGCCGCAGAAGCCCGGCGATTTCCTTTGCATCGGCCTTGTCGCCGTCACGCAGCGTTCGAGGCAAGGCATAAATCTTCGCAGAATTGCTGAACACCGGCGAACGAAAGCGCTGCTGAATAATGCGGTCGTACTTGATGTAGAAGTAGGAAAACGATCCGCCCAGGCCAATTGCGACGACGAGGAAAACCACCAGCGCAGCTCGAACCACCGGATCGCGCCATAGCCCGCGTCCGCCCTTGCCCCCGCTTTTTGGGATTTTGATCTTAATGGCCACGTCTACACTCGATCATCCGTCGAACGAACCACCCGCTGGTCAGACGGTGGGAAGCCCCAAAAGGTTTGTCCGGCGGCCTGTTCCCTTTGCCGGTTCCCCCGACCGTAGTTTTCCGGAACGCCGCCTTATCAATCGGCGCAGTTTCGATAGCCGCAGTTGATAACTTAAGATGCGTCTTTTCATTGTACCGCTGGCCGGCAAACAAAAAGAGACCCGCAGTTCCGGCGGGCCTCTGAACGGTAAATAGACCATGAAGCACAGTGGAAATCAGCTTCTTACTGCGGGTCGGTCACGGCGAAAAAGCCCCCACTCGTCAAAGACAAAGTCGAGCTGGTTTGCGTAAGGGCACCATCGGAGGCCACGTCGAAAGCCCCCATCTCATACGTGACTGTAGTGGTACCCTGTGTAGCAACGCCGCCATAAGTGAAAAGGAAAGCACCGCTCTCATCGAATGCCGCCATGTCACCCAGCGCTGCGCTTGAAAACGGCGATCCGGTTACGGCAGTAAGAGTCCCAGTTGAGCCGATGGTAAAGCCCTCGACGGGGTTAAACGCGAGGTCGCTATCAGCAATGCCGAAGGAGTACACAAGATTGCCATTCGTGTTCGACTGCACGGCAATGCTCAAGGGCGAGTTCTGGGTAGCAAACGGCGAGCCGGTGACTTCGCTCAGAGCCCCGGTCGAACTAATGCTGAAGACGTAAAGATTGTCGTTATCCGACCCATTCACTACCGTGTTGTTGCCGGTAGTGCCGATCATAAACTTTCCCAGGGGCTCGCCTTGTACTTGCCACATGGGAAAGCTAAAGGTTCCTACCTCCGTCAGCACACCGGTGCTGCCAATCGAGTAGGCTTCGACCTGCGAACCTGTGTGATTGCCTAGCTCCTGGGTGACGTAGAGATATTTACCCAGCCCGTCTGTCGCCAGGTTCGCCGGTGGGAACGGAACTGAGAAACCGCTAGCGCTAACCGTAGTCAGTCCTCCGTCACTACCAATCTGATACACGTAGATTTTGTCCTCGCCGGTGGCCGAAAAAAACAGTAACGTGCCAGCCGGGTTGGTGATGATACTCTGCGTGCCAAAGTCCGTCGCAACGGAGACCAGAAACAGCGCTGAGTACGGGCTTCCGCTTATCGCCGTCAAAGTGCCGTCCGATCCAATTGTCCAGCCAAAAATTTGATTGGTCGAACCGAATCCCGTGTAGAGGTATTTCGCCTGCGCCACCACCATGCCCACCCCGCCGTCACCCAGCGGAGTCGCGGGAGCCGTATAAGTAGAAGTAGGCCCGAACGTCGATGCGCTTGTGTTCAGCGTGTAACCATCAATGGTGCCGTTTGACGTCGCTCCCGTCGCATCCGCGACAAAAACAAAGGCCGCTGTCGCGCTGCCGGTAGTCGTGGTACCTAACCCCGACCCCGACGCTGTGCACGACCCGCCAAAGGTGGCGCCAGTGCTGCAATTGTAATGATCGCAACTGGCCAGGCCCATCATCGCCAATGCCACAATCATCATGAAACCTGCTCGAACTTGCATCGTCATGAACCGCCTCCACCTAAGCTTCGCTTGTCTTCGTGTTTCCGGAAACGTCGCAAATCTGTTGTTCGGTGAACTCTTAGTGCCGGATTTTTGGAACCGGACCTTAGAAATCGGCTTATAGCCACGCGCATTTTTGCGCGACCTATGAGAAGACTCTCACCTATCGGCGATCTTAGGAGGAAGGTAATACGTTGGCAACGTTACGAATGTCACTGGCAGAACCGTCCGGGGAAACAGTGCGCCTATTGGTCAGTGGTTAGTGCTAAGTGCACAGAAGTGTAGATGGTGATGTAGTGCTGCAGTTCGACCTTTGCGCGTTGTCATCCTGAGCGTAGCCTTTTTCAGGCGTAGCGAAGGACCTCTCGTTTAACGGTCACAGAGCGCCAGCCAAATGAAGGTGTGGCCCTTCAGGGCCACGTAAAGAGTCCCAAAATGAGTTGGGGGCTTCAGCCCCGCCCTACTTATTCCCACTTGTCGGATTGAAATGCATATCGAAGCTATAACCGGGCAGCTTAACCGCGACCGTGTAATCCGCCTCAATGTACACCGCCGATATTCCCGGAGTGCTGATGCGCTGCACCGTCAGCTGCTTGGCCTCGATCGGCAGATCGTGCTCTCTGGCTTTGCGCAGAATGGCGTTGCGGACCTCGTCGTCCGTTCTGGAAGGATTCGCTCCCGCCACCATGGCCTCCGTCTTCAGGTCGTCCTGAAAACTGTAATTGGCCATCAACGGCGGAGCCACCTGGAAAATACACACAAACACCGCAATAATCGCGAGAAATCCAACCAGAGCTTTTATAGTTCCCATAGTCTGAAATTGCGCCACCGAGCCGGCGCAAACTTCAGGCCTTGGCTCGCAGCGCTCCTTGAAAATATTCCACTAACGCCGCGATCCTAACATCGCGTACCTCCCGAGTCGAGCGTAGAACCACTTCCACAGTATCTTCGGTAACCTTGTTCCCGACCGTGATTCTAAAGGGGATACCGACGAGATCCGCATCCTTGAACTTCACTCCCGGCCGCTCATTCCGGTCGTCGAGGATCACGTCAAATCCCGCTGCCTCAAGCTTGTTTGCGATATCGACCGCAGCCTTCAGCAAACTTTCATCCTTCACATTCGTCGGCGTGATAACAATCTCAAACGGAGCGATCGTCGAAGGCAGCCAGAACCCATTCTCATCGTTACTCTGCTCCACCGCCGCCGTCAGAATGCGCTCGATCCCAATGCCGTAGCTGCCCATGATCGGCGTAACTTCCTTGCCGTTTTTGTCGAGCACCCGCGCCCCCATCGACTCCGTGTATCGGTATCCCAGCTTGAAGATGTGCCCGATCTCCACTGCCGTGTCGATGCGCAGCGCCTTCCCGCAACTCGGACACGCCTCGCCCGCCGTCACCGCACGCAAATCGGCATACGCCGTGGGATGAAATTCCTTCCCCGGCGTTAAATTCTTCACGTGATAATCCTCGCGATTCGCTCCCGCAATCAGATTCGTGCGCCCTTCGAGCGCTCTGTCGACAAGAAGCACTGGAAGCGCCGTATCCTTCTTTAAGTCCTTCGCCCACTCAATTCCCAACGGCCCCAAATATCCCGCAGGAGACTTGAACAGCGCCTTGATCTCACCCTCCTCCATCGGCCGGGTCGCGACCCCGACCGCCCCGTTCAGCTTCGCCTCGTTCAACTGATGGTCGCCGCGCATCAGCACCACAATCGCCCGCGACCGAGTCTTGCCCGTCTTCGCATCTTTTTTGTCTTTCTCCGGCACCAGCTCTTCCGCCATCAAAGCCAGCGTCTTGATCTTGTTCTTGGGCGAGACTCCCAGAAACTTCGCGACATCTTCAATCGTCTTCTGTCCCGGAGTGTGCACCTCCAGCGGCTCTCCATCGCCCTCCGCCTTCAAATCTTCAACGGCCTCCAGCTTCGAAGTAGCCTTTTCCATGTTCGCGGCGTAATTACACCCGTCGCAGCTCACAATCTGATCTTCTCCCGCCGCGGTCCGCACCATGAACTCGTGCGATTCCTTCCCGCCCATCGCCCCCGAATCCGCCTCCACCACCATGTACTTCAACCCGCACCGGTCAAAGATTCGGCAGTACGTCTCGAAATGCTTCTTGTAAGAAACATCCAGTCCCGCCGCATCGATGTCGAATGAGTACGCATCTTTCATCATGAACTGCCGCACCCGCAGCAGCCCCGCCTTCGGCCGCGGCTCATCGCGAAACTTCGGCGCAATCTGATACCAGATCTGCGGCAACTGCTTATAGCTGCGCAACTCCTTCAGCGCAATCGAAGTCATCACCTCTTCTTCGGTCATGCCCAGCGCCAGGTCCGCGCCCTTGCGGTCCTTCAGCCGAAAAAGGTTCTCGCCCATCAGGCTCCAGCGTCCGCTCGCCTCCCAAATCTCCCGCGGATGCAGCGCCGGGAGCAAAAACTCCTGCCCAATCTTGTCCATCTCCTCGCGCACGATCCCCATGATCTTGTTGAACGACCGGTTGCCGAGAAAAAGGTACGAATAAAGTCCCGCCGCCAGCTGCCGGATGTACCCAGCCCGCACCAGAAACTTATGCGAAGCCACCTCGGCATCCGCCGGAGCCTCGCGAAGAGTAGGAATAAACAGTTCTGACCATCGATGCATAAGTGATCTTCCCGATGAAAAGTGGAATTGATGATTGTAAATGATGGCGTAGAAAGCCCTATTGCAGCGGGAGGGTCTATGTGGGGACAGCCGTCCTCGGCTGTCCGCCGAGCGCAGCTCGGCGAGCCATCTACGGATAATCGCCGGAGGAAAACACACCAATGACGCACTGACTCGCTGCTAGGTTCTCGGTACTAAGAAGCCAGCTGCCTGAGAATCTCTTTCCCCAGCTTCTGCGTCTCGGCGAAATGCTTCTGATACTCCACAAACAGCCGGTTCAGTTCCAGAGCCTTGTCCGTCGAAGGATGCTTGCGCAAGATCATGTCACGCACATGCACCGGGTTCGGCAGGGTTGCGTCTTCCGTCAATTCTTCCAGCGCCGTATTGGGATCGTAGTGATACATAAGGCCTCAAATTATTGAGCGATTTTGCGATCGGGCGATTGCGCCATTGAAAATCCAGAGTAATTTAATGCTCATTCGTTTTTCAATCGCCCGATCGCCCAATCACTCAATTCCTACACTAATTCTGTGCTCCACAAATCATGCAAATGCACAATTCCCTCCAGTCTCCCACGCCCATCCACCACCATCAAAGAGGTAATCTTTTTCTCCTCCATCAGCGCCAGCGCCGTCGCGGCAAATTCTCCCGCCGCAATCGTCTTCGGAGCGCGCGTCATCGCCTCAGCCGCCGTCAGGTCAAGCACATCTTTCCCACGCTTCTCCAGCAGCCGCCGCAAATCTCCATCGCTGATAATTCCCACCAGCTTCCCGCTCTCCACCACCGCCGTGACGCCCAGCTTCTTGCGCGACATTTCATAGATCACATCTGGCATCTTCGTCCGTGGACCCACGCACGGCAGCGCCTCACCCGTATGCATCAGCGACTCCACCCGTGCCAGCCGCTTCCCTAACTTCCCTCCCGGATGCAGATTCGCAAAGTCTTCTTCCTTGAACCCTCGCTTCTCGCTGAGCGTCACCGCCAGCGCATCTCCAAGCGCAAGCATCGTAGTAGTCGAAGCCGTCGGCGCCAGCCCCAGCGCGCAAGCCTCCTCCGCCACCGAACAATCCAGCGCTACCTCCGCCGCCGCCGCCAAAGTCGAACGTCGAGACCAATCCCCACTCTTGTCATCCCGAGTGAAGCTTGGTCCCGCGCTTTCGCGGGACCAAGCCGAGTCGAGGGACCTGCTGTTCGAGGGTGCCCCAACCTTGCCGCGCTTTTTGCGGCCAGGGTGGGGGTTTTGAATCTCATCCCCTGTCATCGCAATCAGCGGCACTCGCAGCCGCTTGATTGTCGCCAGCAACGCCAGAATTTCTTCCGTCTCGCCCGACGCAGATAAAGCGAGCACCACATCCCCCCGCACCACCATTCCCAAATCCCCGTGCAGCGCCTCCACCGGATGCAGATACAACGCCGGAGTCCCCGTCGAGCTCAGCGTCGCCGCAATCTTGCGCGCAATCAGACCGCTCTTCCCCATCCCTGTAACCACCACGCGCCCCGCGCACGAGAACATCAAATCCACCGCTCGCTGAAATGGCGCTGCCATCGGCCCGCCAATGCGATCCGCAAGCGCACGCAGCGCTTCCGCCTCAATGCGCACCACATTCTCGCCCACATGTTTCATGAAGACGCGATCTTAGCAGACACCAGCGCCAGATGCCGCGTTTGCTTCCTAAGCGATGCCTGCAATCAGGCTGCGACACCCGGGCCGCTCGAATCGGCGAATGGCGAATCGGAAAGAAAATTTGTCGAGAGAAAATGCTGCCGCCGCACTTGCGTTGCCGCCTTCCACGGATCCTGAATGCGCGCCACCGATTCATCCACCATCGCTTGCAGCGCGTCAGGAATCGCCATGCCATCCTGCCACACCGTCTGAAAAATATGGCGCGCCCCTCCATCACCGAATTGATTTGCCAGATCCAGCGTGAATCCGATGGCACGCTCGGTATTCAGTTGCGGCGCATACTGCCCGATCAGGTTCAGCGATTTGCCAAAATCGTCCAGTGCCGTCCTCACATGCACTTGCTGAAACGGCTTGAACAAAGCCGCCTGACGGAAACGGCTCACCCACGGTTCACGAATAAGGTCGTACGCTGCGTCGGTGGTTTCCCCGGTTGCCGGGTCGATACCACCACTCGGTTTCTGGGTGTGGTCAATCATCCCGTCAGCCACGCTGGCGTCGCCTCCGCCAAAAATACTTGCGAAGTCGTTTGCACCAGCACTGCGAAATGCCTTTAAAATTTCCATAAGCCGGCCTGGCTTCTGCGCCCATTGAATCAGGCCGAACGACATGCCAGCCTTATCGCCGTTCAAGTTCATCGCGCCGAACTTCCCTGCACCCTCCATCTGCGCCGTCACGCTCAGGATCTTCGCCATCCCTCCATAAGCAAAGTCCAGCACCAGCGTCATATATCCGCGTGAAAGGATCGGCGACGGAGCCGGAGCCTGCACCAGCGCTTGCAGCGTCTGCGCATCCACTTGATTCCCCGCCGCCAGCCCTTGCTGCACACGAAAGTTCTGCACCGCAGCACTCGTAGCCGGACCAAACTTTCCGTAGTCAGGACTCAGCAAATTCGGCAACCCCCTCTGCCCGTGCCCAATGAGCATCCCTTGGATCATGCCTACAGACTCGGTGTCAGGGTCGCCAGGTCCAATCGCTATTGCCCCCGCGGCTCCCAGGTTCAAATCATCAATTCGCGGAATTCCACATAGAGCCATACCATCCTCCCACTGCCCCATCTCCTGACGATGGATCGCCGGACCATGATCTCCGGATGCTGGGTCTCATGCTGATGAATCCAGTCACCCACGGCTCCCAATACCACTAGTCCCGGTTCGATCGCAAGCGAAAATCTTTCTAGACTCGGTGTCGACATCCTGCGACGAGCAGCCCCGCTAGAAATGGTCGTCGCTGCTCTGCGCTTGTACCGGCCTCTGACCCAGAATGGCAAGCCCCTTCGCCTGGATCATTCGGTCCCACGGCCCCGCCTGCCAGTTATCCTTTAACTTCGTCGGATGCTGCCACGGAGGCAACGTCACCATCAAATTTTTTGCCATCGAGTGCAAATACGGTTCATACATCGCACGCAACTTGTTCAGCTTCTGCCGCGCTTCATCCCCAGTACGCAACTTGAACCCGGCCGCAGCCAGCGTCGCTAGCAGCTTGTTGTAATCCTCGTCATCCAGCCGGTCCGGCGCCTGCGGATCGTAGCGCGCACTCACCACCTGGGCTAAATCCACGGCCGCATGCCGCGCCATGGCGAAGGTCAACCGCGCCTGTCCCGGATGGATCCCATCAACTCCCGTGATCAACAGCGACGTCACATCCAGCATCGCCTGCAGCGCTCCCAGCCACGACTCGTTGCTGTGTTGCGAGCGAAAAAAACTCAGCACGGGATACGAAAGATGACTCTCGAGCAGTTCTCCAGACCATCGTTCCCAGTCGCGCAGCACGCCATCGAGCACAATCTGGTCCAGTGCGGTCGTCCCCGCCAGCCGCACCAGCAATTCCACCGCCGTCGGCGGAGATCCCGCACGCGCATCCAGCATCGAGATCTGTATCTCCCGCCGCGAAAATGAAGCGTACACCACCGGCAGATAACCGATCACCACTCCAAGAAACGCGAAGCCCATCCCGGCTTCAAGCACGGAAAGCGCCCGGGCTGGGCCAGAAGTCGGCACAATATCGCCGTAACCCAGCGTGAAAAAGGTCTCTCCGCTGTGATAGATCAGCTTGCCAAACGTGATCGGTTCTCTATTCAGTTGTTCGTGCTCGCCAATCCCAAATTGCAGCAGGGCAAAGCCAAAGATCAGGCTCGCAGCCCAGAACGCCAGCAGCATAATCAGCGACAGCGGGCCAAAGTATCCCAGAAAACTCTGCTGACGCGACGGAGGCCGCATATGGCCGGCAATCTTTCTCCATGGAATCCACGTGCGCCGGTAAAACCACGCCGTCAGCCTAAACTGCCGCGTCACGCGGCGCGGCAGCACCACCGTCTCAAACGCATCCAGCAGCACCACAAGGATAATCACAACGCCGAATATAGCCGCCAGAATGCTGCCGTGATGACTCATGAGCTTATTGTCGATGCGAAAGGAAGGGTAACAGATTCGCGGGAAGAGAGAACGCCATTGGAGGAGCGCAGTTCCAAAATCTGGAAAAGCCGCGCATCAATAGCATGGAAGCGACTCCGAAGTACCGTGGAAGAGCGGCGCTTTAGCGCCGCGTAAGCATTCCAAAATTCTTGCCGGGCTTTAGCCCCTACTGCGGCTTCTGCTGCGCCGGCGGCGTCTGAGCCGCAGGAGGCGTCGTCGTCCCCGGCGTCGTCGCCCCCGCCGGCTTCTTTGCCACTGGCTTCTTCTTCACCACTGGTTTCTTCGGCGGCTCGTTGTCGTCGACCACAACTTTCTTCGGAGGCGCCGCAGGAATCGCCGCCTGCGCCGTCTTCAAGTCCGCGCGCAGCCGCACAATCTCCTGCTCTTTCGACGCGGCCAGATTCTCCATGCGCTCCGCAATCTGTTTCCGCGTTCCCTCAAATCCACTGAGATCATTCGCCAGCGACTGGAAGTCGTCCTTCGATCCAAACGCTCCCGTCGATTCCACCACGCTACCCATCACGTCATACAGCGCATCGAGATTCCGGTAGAGCCGGAACGTCGCCGGAACATCTTCCGGCGCGTTCCGCACTTTCGCGATCATCTCCGGCAACGCACTCTGCAAATTGCGCTGGACCGAATCCACATTGCCCAGCGCCTGCTTCTTCGTGCCGCCATCTGTCTTCCAGCGCTCGATGCGCAGCTTCGTAAGGTCGGCCTGCGTGCTCTTCGAGGTCGTCTCCAACTGCGCCAGCAACCCGTTGATCTCCGTCATGGAGGCGTAAGACACCGGCCCGCCCGCCTGCGCGGAATACGCTGGCCCTTGCCCCTGCACCGAATAAGCCACCGCATTCGGCGCTGGCGCCGCAGAGGTTTGCCCGACCGCGCTCACGGCCAACACGAGCCAACCAAGTCCAAAACAGCATGAAATTAATTTAGGGTTCATTGTTCGCAGAGACGGTGGCTTGATGTATCCAAGTAACGACGCGTCCAACAGATTCACTCGTCCAACTAACGGCGCGTGCAACAGAATATAGGTAAGCCGAGGATACTACAAGACGATGCGTTCTTTGCTAGTGTGCAGTTTGGATTGTCATCCTGAACAAGCGTTCTTTGCGCAGTGAAGGATCCGGGCGAGCCGCGCGAAGCATCGCGTTCTTTTGCGACGCAATAATCGCGCGTTCGGCTCGCTTCCTTATCAAACGCCTCAGATGCGCTACCCCCGTCCGCTACAGCAGCCCGCCAGTTTGGATCGCCAAGTCATTCAGCGCCATCTCCAGCTTCGTAATGGCCGCGCCAATCTCTGGATGTTCTCCGATCTTCTCTTGCAGGGCCTTTAGAATCTGTTGAGCACTTTTGATATGCGCCTCTGCCTTGGCTGGATTCGATCCGGGATTGCGTTCGCTCTGTGTTTCCATGGCAACTGGCTCCCTGCGTCATTCACGACAGCGTTTCCCCTCATTCTACGCATCTGACGCCCATCGGGAGGGAACGGGGCGACGAAAATCAGGCGTTTCGCTCGCGCTCGTCAATGACTGTGATGGCAATTTAACGGTAACTACGAACTAGGATTCCAGTTCTCGAGTCGCCGGGCCCCGAGAACTGGATCGGTTAGCGAGACTTGAGCGCCTCGCGCGCCTTATCTGGTCTCTCGTTTAAACGGCTCGCGCTCTAGTGGTGTCGCCCGCCATGCGCACCACCGCGATATCCGGGGAGCGCGTGTTCAGCCCTCGCTTCGTGGCCAGCGTCGCCTACGTTGCCTCGGCCATCCCGCGCCTCGTTACCCTGGAAGTGGTTGAAGCGCTCCGCCCCACGCTCGGGCAACGGTCCAACGTAACCGTGATGAGGATCAAAGCGGTTGTCGACATGGCCGAAAAAGCCGTGAGGGCCGTGAAACCACGGACCAGCTCCAAGAAATACCCCGCCAACAAACCAGTCGGGTCCATAGTAGCCGTAAGGAGCACAGTCATACGGGGCATAGTCGAAATACCCGTAAGGGCACACGGGAGCCACTCCGATGTTTACGCCGACGGCAACCTGAGCGGGCGCCACAGGTGCACAGCATAAAACGCCAGTAATGAGAACTGCGAAAGCAAGCGCGCTGACTTTGAACATGATTCCTCCTTGATTCGTAAAGAGTTTCGACCTCGACAACTGAGCGCCAGCATAATACCAACCATCAGTACCGGCAAGTCGGCCCATGGGATAGTGATCGCGATCTGTTCCCGGTTGGGCAATTGCCGGAAGTGACGGTTGTGAATAGGCGATCGCGCTCATTGCGTCCCGCAGCCTTCAATGAGTGCAATAGCGATTTATCAACAGCTGGTCAGGGTCAATCTCGCCTTATTTCGGGAGCCTTATCGGCACAGCCATGATTGTGGCCAGCATGGTTGCAACCACCTTCTCATCGCCACCCTTGATGGCAAAGGCATCCGCCGTACAAACTGTCAGTGTTCGTCCTGCTTTCTTCACTTGCGCTCTAGCCACGAAGAACTCGCCCGCAGCGGGCGCTAGGAGGTTCACCTTTAGCTCCACGGTGAGGACCTCTTTATCATCAGGTGCCATGGTTAAGGCGGCATAACCGCAAGCAGAATCCAGCACCGCAGTGATCGCCCCCGCGTGCAGATAGCCGTTCTGTTGCGTAAGATTCGGCGAAAATGGCAGGCGAATCTCCATACCACCTTGAACCACTCCTGTAAGTTCGGCCCCCAAAGTGGCCATGAAGGCCTGCTTGGAAAAGCTCCGTCGAACGCGTTCCTCGTGCCTGGTCACGTATCTCCTCTCGGCTCGGGCCTCTAAGTCACATTTTTCGCAATGATAAATGCTAAATGCTTCTTGGGAGATGAGCCTTGGAATCTGAACCGTAACTGTTATAGCCAGGCGATAGCGCTCAAAAAACCGCGCTAGTTGGCAGATACACCCCATCTGGATCGATAATAGTTAAGACAATCGAAACCAGCGCATCCAACTAGACGTATGACTTGCATGATCACAACCTCACGACTGCTAAATCGCACACTCCTAAATGCCGTCATCCTGTGCGTGTTCAGTCTGACTCTAGCTTTCCAATCCCACGCCCAGGAACTCGCCCACCGCCTGATCCTCAAAGACGGCTCTTACCAATCCGTCACCAAGTATGAAGTGAAAGGCGATCGCGTTCGCTACCTCAGCGCCGAGCGCGATGAGTGGGAGGAACTTCCCTCATCGTTGGTCGATTGGCCCGCCACCGAAAAATTCGAGAAAGAACGAACCGCCCCGCCCGCCATTCCCGAGGCCGCCCTCATCGACAAAGAAACCGACGCCGATCGCGAAGCCGATCTCGCCCGTCTTCCTCAGGTCGCTCCCGGACTGCACCTGCCCGAAGATTCCGGCGTCTACCTGCTCGACACTTTCAAGGGAGAGCCGCAAATCGACGAGATGCAGCAGGCCGAAGGCGACATCAATCCCAACACCCGCGGCAACCTCATACGCGGAGCTCTGAATCCCATCGCCGGCGCCAAGCAGATCATCGAACTCGACGGCGAACACGCCACTCTTCGCGCCCACGTGGCCGTCCCTTCCGTCTATATCAATCTGGATGACGACCCAGATCTCAATCATCCGCCGCCGGGCGAAACCGCATCCTCCAAGCCGAATGAGCCCAGCCTCGACGCCCCGCGCTCGCAGGCACAGCGTCCCGAGCAGCCGCAGCAACCTGTGCAGGCAATTGTGCCATTCGATCGCTTTCGCATCGTGCGGGTTCAGGTGAAAGGCGGCAAGCGCATCGTGGGCGACCTCAAGCGCAGCGCGACCGGCAAAATCACTCAGCAGCAAAGCGCGGTGAAATCGACCATCGACAAAGTAAGCGGCGGCTGGCTGAAACTAACTCCAACCGAGCCTCTCACCCCCGGCGAGTACGCCGTGATTGAGACCAAGGGAAAAGATGGCATGAACCTCTATATCTGGGACTTCGCTGTAAACCCCAACGCTCCCCCAAACGCCAACCCGTGGAAACCGGAAGCGAAGCCAGAAGCACCGCCGAAGCCGAAAGAAAAGAACAATTGAGCAATCTGCCGATTGAGTAATCGAGCGATTGAAATCCCCATTCTTTCAATCACTCAATGACCCGATCACTCAATGACTCAATTCATTCAATCTCTCAATTCTTCCTACGCCAGGCTCGCATGAATGCCAAAACCTTCAGCGACCTTGCGGAGCGATTTATCCCGTGTCCACAAAAGCGTAGGCGAATTGATAAAGACGGACGCTATCAAATGGGCATCGACCAGGCCGATGCCCAGGCTATACAAACCACGAGCCTCAATCATCGTCCGCACCTCCGCCAGTTGTGGCATTCGCACCTGCGGTAACAGATCGAGCAGCACAAGCGTTTGCGTGCGGTCCCGCAAAGATCCTAGGGCAAGCTCCGCGATAATAAATGGATGCATCACAATCCGCCCTTGCTGAAGATGCTTGCTCATTTCTTTGTTTCCCGAGCGGAGGTGGTCGATCCAAATCGATGTGTCGGCGAGAATCAACGCCGCCTCATCCTGCGGCGCGGGATATTCTTCAACTCCGGCATTGCCCCTCCCAGAGAGGCTAATCTGCGGGCGCTTTCCCGCTCGATGAGAGCTTTGAGCGCTTCCCGGACCAACGCCGTTTTCTCTTCTACACCAGTGAACTCCTGTGCAATACGTACGAGATCGTCATCCAGCGCAAGGGTTGTTCTCATAAAACTCCAGGCACTGATTATAGCATCAGATGATGCCTCTTTTAGTGCCTAAGCTAGAGAGTAGATTAGGAATGCTAGAGGTTGAATCGACGAGTCCCGAGGGACTACCGAAAATAGCCCGGCGTTTCAACGCCGGGTGGGCAGGCAGACAATGAACCGTGTCCCGGAGGGATGCCTGAACAAGCAACGAACAATGGACCAGTCTGGCGATTGAGCAATCGAAAATCCACATTCTTGCAATGACTCAATGCCCCGATGACTCAATCTCTCAATTCCCACACTTCAGCCCCCTCACCGACGTACTCTAAAACTCTCCCTCAAACTCCCTACACTTGCTTAGGGAATTCACATGAAAAACGCCGCGATCGTCTTACTTTTCGCCACCATGGCAGTAGGACAAAATTCAACCACGCAAGCCAACTGTGTGGCGAACAGCAATACGCTGAATTGCATGACCGCTACCCTGCCACAACCACAACGGCCAGATACAGTCCAAATTTATCAACAAGGGTATCAGGTAGGGCAAGCCATCGGAAACGCTGTTGCCAATCGCCGCGCAAATCATTGGATCAAGAAATATTGCAAGATTCATCCCGGCGAAGCGTGGTGGTATAACTCATCCGCAACCGGATACTTGGACGGAACCTGCCCCGACTAAGCTTATTTCTCATAGGTCAATTGAGGATTGAATGATTGAAAATCCACATTCTTTCAATGACTCTAATGACCCGATCACTCAATTTCTCAATCTCACTTCATCACTCCCCGCTGCGCAATCCCAATATTGTCGCGGGTCGTATTCTTCACCAGATACATCATCTCGTCGGCCTGCCGGATGACGTCATGCGCATCGCGCGCGTCGTGCGGATAAGTCGCCAGCCCGATCGAAGCTCGAACATTCAAATCCAATCCCTCGGTGCGGCAAAAGCTGCTGGCCCGCAGCGCATCCCGCAACCGCTTCGCCACCACCAGCGCCTGGTCTTTTCCCGTCTGCGGCAGCAGCACCACGAATTCATCGCCGCCATATCGAAATGCGAAATCGATCAGCCGCAGTTGCGCCTTAACCAGATATCCAATTTCCGCCAGCAGCTTGCTTCCAACCAAATGCCCATGCGTATCGTTCACCGACTTGAAATGGTCAAGGTCGATAAACAGCACGCTGAACTCATAAGCAAAGCGCGATGAGCGATAAACCTCCGTCTCCAGCGTCTTGTACAAATGCCGCGCGTTATAAAGTCCGGTGCAGTCGTCGGTGATAGTCAACTCCTGGATCTTTTCCACCCAGCGCGCATTCTCGATCGAGATCGCAGCGTAGTCGCACAGTGACTGCAAAAAAAATACTTCCTGCTCGTTGAATTGCGCGATGTCCACATTCACCAACTGAATCACACCCAGCACCCGCAGCTTCGACCGAAGTGGCACACAAATCACCGACCGAGTCTCGCACTGTGTGGCTTCATCGATGCGCCTCGCGAATCGTGGATCGCTCTCCACGTCCGGCAAAATCACCGCCTCGCCGTGTTTCGCCACCCATCCTGCGATTCCCTCGCCCACCTTCAATCGAATGTCTTTTAGCTTTTCCGCCGCCGCACCGACCGCAATCGCAAAGTACATCTCCTCGTGCGCTTCGTCCACCATCAGCAACGACCACGTGTCCGGCCGGAAATATTCCGCCATCTTCTCCATGATGGTCTGCAGAATCGAGTCCAGGTCCAGCGACGACGTAAGCGCCTTCGCCACATCGTGGAAAATGTTCAGCTCCTGGCTTTGTCGGGTTAGTTGAGTGCCGGTCGCTTGGGACATCCCGGATTCCTTGGTCTCCAACACGTTTGCAACCACGAATTTTCTAGTAACGACGCTTGCGCAGACGGGTGACAGTTCCAAAAATTATAGGTTCGCCCCGCGCCCCGGGCAATGAACGTTGGTAACCAGAACCCCCAAAGCCAACGGGATGCAGCCCTTAGCTCTCATCGAAAGATAATCAAATTGTCATTCTGTCATTCCGACCGTAGCCGGAGCGATAGCGACGGCGAAGTGGAGGAACCTGCTCTTCTGCCTCGTCTCATGTAGGGACGGCCGCCCTCCGCCGCATGCCCTGAGGTACGAAGGGTCCAGTCGAGCGAAGCTCGACAGCCCCTCCACAGACTTCGCGATCGAGCCCCGACCAGTTGACCGGAAGCGTACTCTAATATCCATATGCGGCCATCTAAAGCCCACACCTTCTTTTTATCAACCATCCTCCTCGCAACCCTTACTCACGCCTCCCCGGTCGACCCCAAAACCGTCCCCGTCATCGACGGAGGCATCGGCCCCTGCTCCGCCGACTTCACCATCACCGACCCCGCCGGCTCTCCGGTCTACGCCGCCAACATCAAAGTCCACATCGCCTACGGATTCATGTACGCCCGCAAGCTCGACCTCGAAGTCGGCACCAACGCCGACGGCAAAGCCCGGTTCACCGGACTTCCCGACCGCACCAAGCAAGGCCTCTTCTTCCGCGCCTCCGCCGCCAACCGCGAAGGCTCCGCCTTCGTCGACCCCGCCAAAACCTGCACTGCCAACCTCACCATAACGCTACAAGACAAACCTCAGTGAGGGACAACCCGATCGAGGCGGTGGCGCAGCGCTTCAAGCGCTGCGATAACCACCCTCCCAACTCATAACAAAGCTTCAAGTCCTTGAGAAGAAAATCAAGACTAGGAAAACCACGTTGAAAGCAAGAATCAAAAGTCGATGTCATTCCGAACCGGCGCGAAGGGGGCTGGCGCATCCGTTACACGAAGAGGATGCCCCACCCGTTGTTCTTTGACGGGTGGGTTAAGTTGCTGCTGACATCAGCGATTTCCCGTAAATAGAGCTAGGCGGTGGCGCAGCGCTACCAGCGCTGCGATAACCACCCTCTAACTCATAACAAAGCTTCACTCCTTGAAAAGAAAATCAAGACTAGGAAAACCAGGGCCAAAAGCAAGAATCAAAAGTCGATGTCATTCCGAACCGGCGCGAAGCGGCGGTGAGGAACCTGCTTTAGCTTGTCGAAGGGGAACCTGCTTTTTCGCGGCTGCAGCCCGCAGCTCAAAGCTCGGATGTCGTTTGCCTGTGGCGTCCGCGCCCGCCTTCGCCTATGATTGATCCCATCTTTGGGCGGACCGCAGACGAATTATCCGCCCGCCGGAGCCACCACTTGGGCGCGTTCGGGGAAAAACTTCGCAAACAGCGCGAACAGCGCGGCATCGAACTTGACGCCATTTCCAACACTACAAAAATCAGCACCCGCATGCTCCGCGCCCTCGAAGAAGAACGCTTCGATCAGCTTCCCGGCGGCGTCTTCAATAAAGGATTCGTCCGCGCCTACGCCCGCCACGTCGGCCTCGACGAACAGGAAGCCATCGCCGACTATCTCGCCGCGCTGAACGGAAGTCAGGTTCCACCCCAGGAGAATCTCCCCGCCCCCCGCACTCCCGCCACAAATCGTGCCGACTCCGCCATCGCCACCGCAAAAATTCCTGCGCAGGTTCGCCCCCCAGATCGTCCACCGGAAGTTCGTCCGCGCGAAGATCGTCCTAACGAAGATCGTCCTAACAAAGATCGTCCACCCAAA
>Ga0210391_10000617_pt1 | contig 36020 bp, 28 predicted proteins | sample IncBWC12OmetaG_FD_160573 | JGI IMG/M metagenome (GOLD analysis project Ga0210391, IMG submission 160573) | Forest soil microbial communities from Barre Woods Harvard Forest LTER site, Petersham, Massachusetts, United States - Inc-BW-C-12-O ...
GATCTGAGCAGCGACTCTCGTATCGTAGACATCGCCGCGGGCACCGGCCTGCTGACCGAGATCTTCCTGGCAGGCGGATTCGAAGTAACTGGCGTCGAGCCGAACAAACAAATGCGCGCGGCGTGCCACGCTGACCTTGCTTTATCCGTTGCTGGAATGCGTAGACGGAACGGCGGAGGCGACTGGTCTGGCCGACAACTCAGTCGATCTAATTACCGTAGGACAGGCGATGCACTGGTTCGACCTGAAGCGCACGCGAAGCGAATTCGCCCGCATTCTCAAGCCGGCAGGCTCATGCGCCGTCATCTACAACAACCGCCGGATGGCTGGCGATCCCTTCCACGAGGGCTACGAGCGAATCCTCGTCGAATGCGGGAGCGACTATGAGGTGGTAAAGCACAGCCACATGACCGAGGATCGACTCGCTGCTTTCTTCGCGCCGAACGAATCGAAATACGCGACGCTTGCGAATTCACAGCAACTGACACTCGAAGCCCTGCAGGGGAGAGTTCTCTCATCGTCCTACATGCCGAAACCCGGACATTCGCGCTACTCCGAGATGACTCGCGCCATTGAAGAGCTCTTCGCAAAGAATGAAAGCGGCGGTCATGTTCGGATGGAGTACGATTGCGTAGTTTGTTACGGTCAGCTCGCTTAACGCGTCAACACTCAATGATGTTCAGGGCCAGGCCCGCGAGCGACGTCTCCTTGTAGCGCGACTGCATATCGAGGCCGGTGAGATACATCGTCCGGATCACCTGGTCGAGCGACACCTTGTGCTCTTCCAGCTCGTTCATTGAAATCCTGCACGCATGCACCGCCTTCACTGCGCCCATGGCATTGCGCTCGATGCACGGAATCTGCACCAGCCCTCCGATCGGGTCGCACGTCATCCCCAGGTTGTGCTCCATCGCGATCTCCGCAGCGTGTTCCACCTCGCCATTCGTGCCGCCGAGCGCCGCCGCTAATCCACCCGCAGCCATCGAGCACGCCACACCCACCTCGCCCTGACACCCCACCTCCGCGCCGCTGATCGAAGCATTTTCTTTGTAGAGCACGCCGACCGCCGCCGACGTCAGAAAGTACCGCAGGATACCGTCCTCGTCGGCGCCTTCCACAAAATTTGTGTAGTAGCGCGCCACCGCCGGAATCACTCCCGCCGCTCCGTTAGTCGGTGCTGTGACTACGCGGCCTCCCGCGGCATTCTCCTCATTCACAGCCATCGCATATACCGTTACCCAATCCAGAGGAGCCAGCGGATCACCCGGCCCCTTGCCCTCGCGCTCTCTTTCGAGCAGCCTCTGCGATAGCCGCGGAGCCCTCCGCCGCACCTGCAACCCTCCCGGCAGAATCCCCTCCGTCGCAATGCCCCGGTCGATGCACCCTTGCATCACCTGCCAGATATGGAGAATCCCCGCGCGCACTTCGTCTTCCGTCCGCAGCGCGCATTCGTTCCTCAGCATCACCTGCCAGATGGCCAGATTCTCCTGCGCGGCCATCTCCAACAACTCTGCGGCGCTCTGAAACGGATAGGGCAGCGAAGCCGTGCTCATCACAGGCGAATTTCCAGCAGTCTCCGAGTCCGCGACAATAAAACCGCCGCCGATTGAAAAGAATGTGCCTGTATGCAGCACACTCCCCCCCACATCGAACGCGGTGAAGCGAATGCCGTTCGGATGCTGGGTGATCGCGCCGGGCGGATACATCTGGTCACGATGAAAAAGAAGATGCTCAGCTTCCGTAAAGGGAATCGCCCGCTTGCCCAGCAGAGAGAACCTTCCCGTTTCGCGAATCGCCGCCAGTTTCGGCTCAATCGTCGCCGGATCGATGGTGCTCGCTTCCTCGCCGCTCAGGCCCAGCAGCACGGCACGATCTGTTCCGTGCCCCACTCCCGTCAGTGCGAGCGATCCATACAACTCCGCGCGCACACTTGCCACTCGATCGAGAAGACCTGTTTCTTCAAGCTCCAGCGCAAATCGCCGCGCCGCGCGCATCGGCCCCATGGTGTGCGAGCTCGAGGGACCCACGCCGACTTTATAGAGATCAAAAAGGCTGGTCTTCACAACAGCTCATTCTATTCTTTTGGTCGTCTCACATTACCAACGCTACCCACTCCGGACGCTTTCCTTGTCATCGTCAGAGCCCCGCCGTGTATACTCCACCCACCAATCTCTCAACTTTATGCTCTTCAAAGCCCTCAGCGCCGCTGTCTACGGCATCGACGCGAACATCATCGACGTCGAGGTCGACTTCTCGGGAATCAAGACCGATCAGGACCACTTTCACACCGTGGGCCTGCCCGACGCCGCCGTGCGCGAGAGCCGCGATCGGGTGCGCGCCGCCATCAAGAACTCCGGCTTCGATGTGCCATCTACGCACATCACCATCAATCTCGCCCCCGCCGACATCAAGAAGGAAGGCTCCGGCTTCGACCTGCCCATGGCCATCGGCATCCTTGGTGCATACGGAGCCCTCAACCTCACCGACGTCAGCCAGTTCCTCCTTGTAGGTGAGCTTGGTCTCGACGGAGGCCTCCGCGCCGTCTCCGGCATGTTGCCCGTAGCCGTTGCAGCGCGGGCGCGCGGCATCAAGAATCTGGTAATCCCCAAGGCCAATGCCCGCGAGGCTGCGGTGGTCGAAGGTGTCAATGTCTATCCCGTTGAAAGCCTCAACCAGGTGCGCGAGCTGTTGAACGCAGCAGCGAACGGAGGCATTCACACTTCGCCCTTTCGCATCGAAGCTACGCAGCTACTCGGCGAGCAGCAGCATTTTTCGCTCGACTTCGCCGATGTGCGCGGACAACAGACCGCCAAGCGCGCTCTCGAAGTTGCCGCAGCCGGAGGACACAACATCCTCATGATCGGCCCACCGGGCTCCGGCAAGACCATGCTCGCCAAGCGCCTGCCGTCGATCCTCGCGCCGCTCAGCTTTGAGGAAGCCTTGGAAACCACCAAGATCCACTCCGTCGCCGGCGTACTCGATGCCGAGGCCGGGCTGGTCACGCAGCGGCCCTTTCGCTCTCCGCATCACACCATCTCCGACGCATGTCTGATCGGCGGCGGAGCCATCCCTCGCCCCGGCGAGGTTTCGCTCGCGCACAACGGCGTGCTCTTCCTCGACGAGTTGCCCGAGTTTCCCCGCAACGTGCTCGAAGTGATGCGCCAGCCGCTTGAAGACCGCAATGTCACCATCGCGCGCGCCTCCATGTCACTCAGTTTCCCTTCGGCCTTCATGCTTGCCGCGGCGATGAACCCCTGCCCCTGCGGATACTTCAACGACAAGTCACGCGAATGCCATTGCACCCCGCCGCTCATTCAACGCTATGTGTCGAAGGTCTCCGGGCCGCTCCTCGACCGCATCGACATTCATATCGAGGTGCCCGCCGTCCAGTATCGCGAGTTGCGTGGCGGAGCCGCCAGCGAAAGCTCTACCTGCATTCGCGCCCGTGTGCTCAAGGCCCGCGAGCTCCAGCGCCAGCGCTTCTCAGGCGCCAAGGAAAAGATCTACTCCAACGCGCAGATGGGCACCCGCCAGATTCGAACCTTCTGCGAACTCGGAGCGGATGCCGAAAAACTTCTAGAGCGTGCCATGCAGCAGCAGGGACTCACGGCCCGCGCCCACGATCGTATCCTCAAGGTTGCGCGCACCATCGCCGATCTCGAAGGCCAGACCAAGCTGACCGTCTCCCACATCGCTGAGGCCATACAGTACCGCACGCTCGACCGCAGTTACTGGAGCTAGTGAGAATCGCCCTGCTTGTCTGCCAGCACAATCAGCGCAGCAAACGCGGCCATTTTCTGATCCGTGGTCCAGGGCGGCCCGAGAGACTTGCCCAGCTCGAATAGCTGTTGCCGAGTCCCAGTAGCCGCCTTGCCGAACGCTGACTGAACATATTCATCGAGATCACGTTCTCGAATCCCGGTCACAGGAAGGTCCAGACCCTCGCACGCTTTCGAAAAAACTTTGCGAAAGAACTCGCCTTCCGCCGTATGGATCAAGGGATGCGCCCCGAGGATCTTTGCTAGCGGCGGCAGCGGACGGCCCGACGCCAGCAGGACAGCAGCCCCCACGATGCGATACTCGGCGTGTAGCTCGCCGATTAGATCCCGGACAGCCTCCACGGCGAGGCGCTTCGAAGCCGCAAAGCTGCTTGCAAGAAACTTCTCGGCCTCTGGGAGATCAAGTGCTTTCGCAAAATGGTAGGGCTGATTTCCTCCGCGCGCCTCGGAGTCAGTAACAACGATGCGCCGCCGTGCCAGAATCTCAACGACGCCGTCATTCTTTGAGAGGGCTACGAGCGCTCCCCAACCTGAATGCATACGAACGCCGATGGCCATGCGCTTCATCCAGCCGCCTCTCAGATTTCACTGCGCTCCAGAATCATCTGCGCCCCCACCGGGAAAAGCATCATCACGACTGCCCGCACCGCCAGGGTCAGACCTGCGTGCTCCGAAAGATTCACCGGTTCATTCGAAACCGGCGAGGTCTGGAAGACCCGCATCAGCAGGTTGGGTAGCTCGATAGCCGGCCAGTAATGCCGCACCACCGCGCTCAGAATCAAATATCCGAGAACGATGCCCGCTCCCAGCATCACTCCGCGCGCGTGTTTCATGCAGATCGTTGAAAAGTAAGTGATGCCGAAGATAAGTCCCGCGAAAGCTATCATGGCCAGACAGTTCAGCCCTGTCACGACAGCCAGAGGAACCGGCGAAACCACGTCCCTCAGCATGACAGAGCCGTTGAGCGGGCCGCCGCCGGCACCCAGCAAGCGATGAACGAGATAACCGATCAGCAGGTTCGCCAGCACGATGACGAAAACCAATTGAAGGAAGCCGAATCCCCAGTCGCGCCACAAAAACCAGTACCTGCGGCGCGGGCGCGTCAGCAGGTAAGAGCCGCTATCCTCGCCCAGGTTGCGTCCCACTCCAAAGCTGCCCATCACCCATGCCAGAAAAGCGGACACCGGCACCTGCAGATACAACGATGCCATGAGAATTTTGGGAATATCTCTTCTTGGGTCCGGCATTCCCGAGTCACTCTGGCCAAGGCTGATGTGCCAGGTTCCCTTGAGGACAAGCCAGGCCAGCACAGCGATGCCAAGCATGCTCATGCCGAAGACGATGCGGCTCTCACGCCAATACTTCCACAGGTACATGGGACTCCTTTCCGACCAGCTCCAGGAAGATCTCCGAAAGATTCATCGGCGCAACGTCCAGGATCGTCGCCCCGTTACTGCGAAGCCCGGCGGCGAATCCTTCCGCATCAGCGCTGAGTACATAGTCCGCGACGCCTTCTGTAGCCGACACAGTTACGACTTCCGGCCCTCGCTGCGGCAGCCGCTCTCCCACCGCCCGAACCCTCCGATAGTTGGCTCGAATATCGTCCAGGCGTGCTTCCAGCAGCAATTTGCCCTTGTCGATAATGCCCACCCAGTCTGCAATCTTCTCGACCTCGGACAAATGATGCGACGACATCAGAATCGTCCGCCCATCATTCGCGAAATCCTCCACCAGCACCCGCAGCAGCTGATCGGTCACAACCGGATCGAGCCCCGCCGTCGGCTCATCCAGAACCAGCAGCTCCGGATTCTGCGCCAGCGCCAGCAGCAGGCAAAGCTTTGTCTTATTCCCGTGCGACAGCTTCTTGAACTTGCGATCCATCGGGATCTCCAGCGATTCGGCATATCGCTTCGCCAGCGCATCGGACCAGCGCGGAAAGAATCCGCGGTTGAAGCGGACAAGATCGTTGCCGTTCATCGAAGGCAGCAGCATTTTGTCGATCACAAATCCTGTACGTTCGAGAATTGCAATCGAATCCCGTCCCGCATCCAAGCCCAGAACGCGCGCCGATCCGCTGTTGGCCTTCGCCAATCCCGCGAGCATCCGAATTGTGGTCGTCTTCCCCGCGCCGTTCCTCCCGAGAAACCCATAGATCGATCCACGCTCCACCCGCATGCTCAAGCCATCGACGGCTGCGACTGCTCGCTGGCCGGAGCCGCCATAGCGCTTCACCAGCGACCGCGTTTCCACTACCAGTTCACTCATAACCGTTTCTCCACGCTCATGGCCGCTCTCCTAATTCCGCAAATGACTCTTCGAGCAAGGCGATGGCATCCTTGCGATCGACCACGAGCTGCTTCGCCTCGACCGCCAGCTGCAGCGCAAGTGGCTTCAGCCGACGAATCTTCTCCGACGGCAACAGGCCCGGCGACTCGCCGTTCACGTAGCAGCCACCGCCCTGCACCGTCCGGATCACACCGTCGCGCTCAAGATTCTGGTAGGCGCGGGCCACGGTATTGGGATTCACTCGCAGTTCGGCCGCCATCTTCCTTACCGGCGGCAGCGGATCGTCCTTGCGAACCGCTCCAGCCGCAATCGCATGTTTCACCTGCGATTCAATCTGCAGATACAGCGGAACACCAGATGCGGGATGGACTCGAACAATCATTTGTACTAATACAATAGTACACTCATGGGCTTTGATCAATGAGCAAAGGTGCCCGGACAATGAGAACGTTCCCACAGAATCTGTGGTAAGGTGGCTTTTTTTCGGGCTTTTGGCCGTGTCTCGAGCGTGTGTCCAACCCACTCCAAATACGATGGTTAGTCCCTAAACTTCGTTGTGGAAACTGCTTCCATTCTTGGAATCTCCGAAGTCACCTTTATATGAAAAAAAAAGTTGACCTGGGGTGGCAAACGGGTTTAACTTCAACAGTGCCGATTGCAAGTGCGGCCTTCGAAAGTAACTTTTCCGCCAGCTGAGCCGTCTACAGTTTTGGTTGGGCGATACAGCCTGAACCCCACAATGCCAGCTTTCTTCATGACTCAGTTTTGGGTGAGTCGATGAAGTCGTTCGATGTGGGGTTAGGTGCGCGAAGGTTCTCAAAATAACGGCACTTTTATGCAGCACGGGTAGCGAACCGCTGGGTCAGCTTGGTCGCAACCCGATACGAAAAAAAGTTGACCGGTAATCCTGCCTCACGCGTCTAATGAGACAGAAAACTGACAGGCCGATCCAGAACACTCCGATCGAGGGAAACTGCGGGCGCTTCCTACCCGACTTTACGCTCGTTGCCGCAGAGGGCGGCTCATGGAAACAGCCGACAAAAAAGACAGAATAGAAGGAGATACGAAAATGCGATCTGATTTGATTTTTGGGGCGCTTGCCCACGTTACAAACCGGTATCAATTGTGCCAATTGGCTTCGAAAGCGACTCGGAAGCTACACAAGCCCAACACCCGCTTGCAGGATACGACCAATGATGTTCTGGTTCGCTTCCACGAGGCGAGTCCGGTAGGAAATGCTGTTACAGCCTCCGAACAGCCGACCATTCAGCAGCGCCGCGCAGCATAAGCGCGGCCCTGCTCCACCTTAAATCCGCCTTGCAAAATCCTAGAGAAACAAGTTCCTCAGAAAACACCTTCCCTGGAAGCTCTTCTCCATCCGCAACCTCCTTCCTCGCAACACCCCCAATTCACATCCCACCGCAGGTAAAAAATGACCATCTCCGAATTAAAAGAAAAAAACATCACGGAGCTTAGCCGCATCGCCCGCACCCTGGAAATTCCGGGCGCGAGCGGTCTCCGCAAGCAAGACCTTATCTTCAAGATTCTCCAGGCGCAGAGCGAAAAAGAGGGCCACATCTTCGCCGAGGGCGTCCTTGAAATTCTGCCCGATGGCTACGGCTTCCTCCGCTCGCCGGATTACAACTATCTGCCCGGCCCCGATGACATCTACGTTTCTCCTTCGCAGATCCGCAAGTTCGACCTCAAGACCGGCGACACCATTAGCGGCAACGTCCGGCCGCCGCATGAGGGCGAAAAATATTTCGCGCTGGTCAAGATCGAGGCCATCAACTTCGAGTCGCCCGAGGAGACCCGCAACAAGATCCTCTTCGACAACCTGACGCCGCTCTATCCGCAGGAACGCATCAAGATGGAGACCGTCCGCGAAAACATCAGCGGCCGCGTCATGGATCTGCTTACGCCCATCGGCCGCGGCCAGCGCGGCCTGATCGTTGCTCCGCCGCGCACCGGCAAGACGATGCTGCTGCAGTCCATCGCCAACTCCGTCACCACCAACCATCCTGATGTCGTGCTGATCGTGCTGCTCATCGACGAGCGTCCGGAAGAAGTCACTGACATGCAGCGCTCGGTGAAGGGCGAGGTCATCAGCTCCACCTTTGACGAGCCCGCGGCGCGCCATGTTCAGGTCGCCGAGATGGTAATCGAGAAGGCCAAGCGTCTCGTCGAGCACAAGCGTGACGTCGTCATCCTGCTCGATTCAATCACCCGACTCGCGCGCGCCTACAACACCATCGTTCCGCCGTCAGGAAAAGTCCTCTCCGGCGGTGTCGATTCGAACGCCCTGCAGCGCCCCAAGCGCTTCTTCGGCGCGGCCCGCAACATCGAGGAAGGCGGCTCTTTGACCATCATTGCTACCGCACTGGTCGATACGGGCTCGCGCATGGATGAAGTCATCTTCGAAGAGTTCAAGGGCACCGGCAACATGGAAATCATCCTCGACCGCAAGCTCGTCGATAAGCGCGTGTTTCCGGCCATCGACATTCAGCGCTCCGGCACCCGTAAGGAAGAGCTGCTCATCGTCAAGGAAGAGCTCAGCCGCATCTGGGTCCTGCGCAAGGTGCTCAACCCGCTGTCTCCGGTCGAAGCTATGGAGCTTCTCGTAGACAAGCTGGCGAAGACCCGCAACAACGCCGAGTTCCTGCTGAATATGAGCTCGATCTAACTATCCTAGAAAACAAAGGCGTCCGCTTTGCGCGGGCGCTTTTTTGCTTTTCGGACGCTGTGTTGGCGAATTCCTGAACTAGGTTCGCCAAGGTACCGAAATCCCCGTTTTTCGGCAGCCGGATAAAACATCAGAGATCAGGACGAGCGGCGAGGTAGGATTCCAGATCGCTCACTGGTCTTCCCAGAATTGTCGCAAGGGCAGGATCGATCGTTTCAAATTCACCTGCGGCGATGGCTTTGTAGGAGCCCACCCAGGTGTCCACCTCCCATGCGGGCACCCCTAGTTTGCTGCGCCACTCCTTCGCGGCACCCACCGGTTCATCTTCGTAACGGAGCGTCCGGTGTTTGAGGGAACTGACCAACGCCGCTGTCTCACTCAGGCTGAGAGCCGAGGGGCCGGTCATTGGAAATGTGCCCAGAAGAGGCGTGTCGCTGGCAAGTAGCTTCGCAGCGGCTTCCGCAATTTCTTCTCGGCCAACCCATGACACCTTGCCTTGGCCGCCTGGCCCTTTCATCACGCCTTCATCGTTGAACATCTGCACTGCCAGCTCCGAATAAAAGCTGTCCTGCAGGATCGTATGCGGCACACCGGTTGCCTTCAGAAACTGCTCGCTTTCATAGTGATCGCGTGACATAGGAAAGCGAGAATCTGGTGAAGCTCCCAATGTTGAAAGATAAATCAGGTAATGGACGCCAGACCGTTGCGCAGCCTGGAATGCGTTGCGATGCAGTTTCGCTCGTTCGCCCGGCTCGGCGTATCCGGAGACGATGAACGCTGACGACACACCTGTGAATGCACGGTCGAGGGATTCGACATCCCCGTAATCGCCTGTGACCTTCTCTGCTTCTGGGAAATCGGAGAGCTTCTTCGGGTCGCGAACGAGTAAGCGAAACTCCTTCCCAAGCCGCTCAAGGTGCTTGGCGATAGCTGAGCCGATCTTTCCCGTGGCTCCTGTGACGAGAATCACGTCAGACGTTGGCATGGAATGGTGTCCTTTTCCTGCGAAGATAGATGCAGGCGTCAATGTGTTCGGCGAGAAGAAAAGGGCGGATAAATGACAGGCTTAAGTGCATTGATATGTTTCAGGCTGGGACTCGCGGCAATCATAGCATTGAGCCTCGGAGGGTCGACTGCCGCTGCAACCTGTGACCGAGCCTGCCTTGTTCAGCAGGCCACTCAGTTCAACCGCAATATGCTTGCACACACCACAGGACAAATCCCGTTGAGCCCTGCTGCGAAAATTCGCGAGAATACTAAGGCCATCTCGCTTGATGCGAGCAAGTGGTCGACCGTCAAGCAAATCCGGTCTGAAGGCGTGTTCGCCGATCCTGTTCAAGGCAATGTGATCGAGCATATAGCAGCAGAAACGGACGCCGGGAAAATCGTCTATATCGGCACTCGGCTCAAAGTTGTGGATGGAAAGATCACGGAAGTTGAAATCAACTTCGACGACCGGCCCGAGGTAAATGCAAAGAACCTCATCCCTTACGATCCGCTCTTTAATACCATCGCGCCAGAAGGCGAGCGTTCCACTCGTGACCAATTGGAGCGCATCATTACTTCATACTTCCAGGGCCTGACAGATCACAAGCCGATTGAAGCAGACTACGATCCCCGTTGCGACCGCTACCACAGTGGAAATCGGGTCACGCACAACGCTCGAAACGGAGTTGAGAACAGCGGCGATGTGGGGTGCTACGAGAGCAACCTTGGTCCGAAACCCTGGGGACCCGCGACCGAAACGCCTATTGCAGTGATCGATCCGGAACGTGGCATTGTGATCGGTTACTCGATCCTGTATTACGGCGATAGCGCACGCAGAATGCAGATCAACGAGGTTTTTAAAATCCTGGATGGCCGCATTCGGATGATCGACAACATCGGCCTCATGGAAGAAGGAATCACAACCTCGGGTTTTACTCACTAGTAACCGGCTTTTGGGAAAGCTGACCCGAGCCGCCTGAAAAGTCACATTTTCGGGAACTTCGTCGACTCAAACGGAATTCGCCACGATATCTCTATCTTTCTGGAGGCAACTAAGGGCACCTGCCTCAAAACTCGACCCGCACCCCATCCAGCGATGGCAGGTACACCGGGCGAATCTCCATTCGCAACCGACCCGCCTTGACTCCCGGATCCTCATTCGCCACTTCCAGAGCCTCTTGCGCGCTTGCTGCCTCAATTACGCTGATGCCAACCAGATCGTCGCCTTCCCCCAACACTGGACCGGCGACCAGAAACCTTCTTGACTCCATCTGCCGTCGCAGAAAAGCCAGATGCTGCGGCATCAACTCCGTCGAGCCTTCGGTCTCATTCCATTTCTCGCCCTTCTTCAGCAGGCAGAGAAAGTAACCCTTCAAGTTGCGCGGAACATCTTTTAGGCGTGGTGGCTGTGCTGGCATCGGTACTCCAAATCCGTAATCCGGGGGCGGTTGCTTTCGTTCGCGACAGCCGTAGAATTATTTTCATACAAATCGCGTTAATCCTGTTGCAGTCTAATGAATGCCATGAGTTCGCTCCTCTCTGCCGTCTGTAATCTCCTTCAATTGTTTCGTCGTAATATGCGGGGCCTTATGCCATGCGCATGGATCGTGCTTGGTTTGCTTCCGCTATTCTTTGCCCATCACGCAGCTGGCCAGAGCCTCAGCGGCATTCACGGTATCCGGGTCGAGTTCTCCGCCGACAGCAGCCGCATCGAGCCAATACTGGCCAGAATCGACGAACAGCTCAACAAGAGTCATCTTCAAGTTGTTAAGAATGCGGCGTCGGCCGACGCTATCCTGCGCCTGACGACCCACGTCTGGCCCACAGGGACTGTCTCGGCAAGTACACGCTCCAGCGGCACCCGCGCCACCAACTATGAGGGCTATCTCTCCGCCGAACTCACTGGAAAAGATAACCAGACACTGTGGTCCTACCTGGTGACGCCGAACCGCCTGCGCACGGAAAGTTTCACCGACGATCTTGCGGATCAGCTCGTTTCCCGCTTGCTTGCCGCAATCCGGGGCGGTATCTCCTACCCTGCCGCTCGTTCTGCTGCCGTATCGGGTGTACATGCTGTCTTGCATGCCGCCGGCGCAACCCTTCCCGCGCCGCTCTATCTCAAGTGGTTTGAGATTTTCGCGCAGGACCAGCCGGGCGTGACCATAACGTATGACGCCACCGGTTCGGAGGCGGGCATTGAGCAGCTCCAGGCAGGCAAAGTAGATTTCGCAGCATCGGACATGCCACTCACGAAGGATTCGCCGTCATCCACCGGCCGGATTCTACATTTTCCTACCGTACTTGGCGGAGTCGTCCCCATCTACAACCTTCCCGCGCTTGATCGCCCATTGAACCTGACTCCACAAGTGCTTGCGGGCATCTATTCGGGAGCCATCCGCCGCTGGAACGATCCTCTCATTCGCCAGTCGAACCACGGCGTCCGCCTACCCGATGCGGAAATCGTCGTCGCGCATCGTTCCGACGGAAGCGGCACGACCTATGTCTGGACAAGCTATCTTTCTCTCGCGAGTCCGGAATGGAAATCAAAGTACGGATCGGGTCCGCGAGTCAACTGGCCGGTTGGAACGGGCGCAGCCGCCAATGACGGCGTTGCCCAGCTTGTAAGCAATACTCCATATGCCATCGGTTACGTCGAGCTTATTTACGCCATTTACCATCAGCTGAACTTCGCGGCCGTCCGCAATCCCGCTGGGCAATATATCAAGGCGGATCTCGCCAGTATCACTGCTGCCGCAGTGGATACCGGCGCGTCGCAGGACGGCGATTTTCGTTTTTCGATCCTCAATGCGCCGGGAAAATACGCCTATCCCATCAGCACCTTCACCTGGCTTCTCGTGTCCGCGCAGCAAAGCTCTTCTCAAAAGCAGGCCGCTATCGCTGCGTTTCTCCACTGGATGCTCACCACAGGCCAGAAACAGTGCGAGTCGCTGGGCTATGCTCCTCTGCCACGCACGATCGTCGCCCGCGAGCTCGATGCTTTGAGTCAGCTCAAATGAGTTGATCCAACCTTTTCGCACCGTCTTTCCCGCGCATCGTGTAAAACTTTGGTTGTGCCCGCAGACGCCAGAATCGCCGAGTTTATCGAGAAAGCGCTGGCTGCCGGCATCCCGCACGAATCGCTTGTGGGAGTGCTCACCGCCCGCGGCTGGCCCGAAAAGGAAGTCTACGACGCGCTCGCCGACCATTATCAGCGTCTGACAGGAGTCGAGATCCCGCGCCGGTCCAGCGCGGGAGCCTCCGCCAAGGACGCCTTCTTCTACCTGCTCATCTTTTCCACCCTTGCTACATGGACAATCGGCCTTGGGAGTCTCGCCTTTGCCCTGATCGATCGCGGGCTGGCTGACCCGTTGTTCATCCAGCAGACCCTCGATACGTACATCATCACCTCGTCTTTGGCAGCCGTCATCGTTGCCTTTCCGCTCTATCTGCTTATCTCGCGGATCGTTCTTAGAGAGGCTGCGGCGCACCCGGAAAAGCTGGATTCCTCGATCCGAAAATGGCTCACGTACATGGCCCTGGTCATCGCTGCATGTGTTTTCATGGGTGACCTGATCACGGCGCTCGCCTATCTGCTGCGCGGCGAGCTGACTTCGCGCTTTCTCGCCAAGGCTTTTGTGGTGCTGGTGCTTTCCGGCGGCGTGTTTTTCTACTACTTTGGCGGCCTACGCAAGACCGATGCCGGCGCCGCCTGGCCGAATCGCGACAGGCTTATGGCCGGATTAAGCGCCGCTGTTGTGGTGCTGAGCGTCATACTTGGCTTTTTTAATTTGGGGGCCCCCAGTTCGCAGCGTGAATTGCGGGCGGACGCCCAGCGCGTCCAGCAGCTCTACCAACTCAGCACAGAGGTCCACAACTACTGGTCTTCGCATCCATCGCAACTGCCGCCGGGAATTGATCAGCTTCCCAATGGCGCAATCGGGGATCCCGTCACCAATGCGCCTTATGAATACCACGTCAAGCAGGGAAGCCAGTATGAGCTCTGCGCGAACTTTACGCGGAGAAGCGACCGCCGGAGGCAAGCTTCCATCCCTGATGCATGGATCCATCCCGTGGGACGTCATTGCTTTCAGCTCGACGCGACAGAGATAGCGCAATTCCCCCAGCAGTACTTCGGGCCCTACTAATTCTTCTGCTCGACCAAGTCGTCGCCCGAAAATTTTGGGATGCCGAACTTCCCGCGCAGATGCAGCAGATCGAGCGGGCTGAGAGTGCCGTTGATCGCCACCAGGTTCAGATTGGTCTGATTGGCGACCAGCAGCACCATGCCTTCGACGTTGCCATGCTGAAACCGAATCCAAACATCGGTCCGAGACTGGCTCGGCGTCGCCACATAGGACTTTGACGTGACCATGTGCTTCCACCCACGATCGTTATACTGTGCCCGCACCGCATCCAGCGCACGCGGCTCGTACAGTCCCGGAGCAGAGAATTTGTAGCTATGCACCGAGATTCCCCGCAGGTTCGCCACGATCTGGCGTGAGTCGTCGTCTCCGACAAAGTTGTTCGCCATCTCCAGCATCGACTTGTCGAAGGTAAAGTCGGTATGAAAACTGGCCCGGTGTCCCAATGCGTCCATGCCCGTCGGAATCCAGCTGTCATCCGGATAGGATTGCGGGTTGGCATAGGTCGGCTGGGCCGAATGAGACTGTTGGGCCTGCACAAGGAGCGGGGTCACGGCCAGGAGTGCGAGAAAAGCGAAACTTGGAAGTCGGTGCGAGCGGGGCATAGGGGACCTACAATCCTTATAGACCTAAACGCGCCCGCCGGGGAAAAGTTACCCTGGATGGAAGAATTTCTTCCCGGTTGGAGCGCGAAAATAGGGTTTCGCATTACAGTTAAAGCCTGGAACAACCTTTCTGCAAGCACTGCCTCTTTAAGATCGATATGACTGACCGCCTTTATTACGACGACGCCTTCCTCAAGAGCTTTTCCGCGCAGGTCGTGGATATTCGCGAAGCCTCTCGGGCCGACGGCGTCTCTATCTGGCAGATAGCGCTCGATCGAAGCGCGTTTTACCCCGCCAGTGGCGGCCAGCCGCACGACACCGGCCTCCTCACCGCCACCTCGCGCAACGGAGCCACCCTCGAAGTACCTATCGAAAGCGTGGAGGAGGACGACCAGGGAGAAGTCTGGCACTTTACCCGCAAGCCTCTGCTCGCCGGCACCGCCGTTCAGGGAGCGATCGATTGGCCCCGCCGCCTCGACCACATCCAGCAGCACTCCGGCCAGCATCTACTCTCTGCAGTCTTCGCCCGCGAACTCGACGCGCAAACGGTTTCGTTCCACCTCGGCGAAACGGCCTCTACGATTGACCTCGCCACCAGTCTCATCGCTCACCATAGCCTTGAACGTGTCGAGCGGATCGCCAATGAGATCATCGCCGAGGACCGTGCTGTCACCGTTCGCACGGTCGACCGCCGCGCGGCCGAAGCGCTGCTTGCCGAAGGACGCCTGCGCAAACTCCCCGAACGTGACGGAAGCATTCGCCTCATTGAAATTGCGGATTACGACCTGAACGCCTGTGGAGGAACCCACGTCCGCTCCACCGGCCAGATTGGCGGCCTCCTCATTCGCTCGGTCGAGCGAATAAGCCGCGGTACCCGTGTCGAATTCGTCTGTGGCCTGCGCTCGGTCGCGTTGGCCCGGCGTGACTTCGTGCTGCTCCACGGCGCCGCCGCCACACTCTCGATTAGCCCCGCCGACATCCCGGCAGCTATCGAACGGCTCCGGGCTGAGGGAAAGTCCTCAGCCAAAGCATGTCAGAAACTGCGCGAAGACCTGGCGACTTACCACGCCATCCGCCTCGCCGTCGAAGAAATGATCCAGGACAATCTCCGTCTCGTGCGCCGCGTCTTTACCCACCACGACCGCGAATACGTCCGCATATTGGCCTCCAGGCTGACAGCGACCGTTCCGAGAACGATCGCGCTCTTCATTTCCGCCGAAACCGACCCCGCAAGAATCTTTCTCGCACGCAGTCAGGATATGAAGCTCCATTGCGGCGAGGTCCTTCGCGAAGCTCTCGCCGCCTACGGACTACGCGGCGGCGGCTCATCCGACCTCGCCCAGGGCGACCTCACAAAGGAGCAAGCGGAAGAGTTAAGCGTTAGGCTTGCCACCGATTTGCGTACTCAGCTCGCTCGTCCTCGACCCGCCGAGTAGCGCCGCCGGTCGTGCCAGGTTATACGCATTCAAACGGAAGTGGTCCTATCACCGCATGCTAGGCGGATCGCCCGCTGATGAGAACCCGAATGCGGTCTACTCGAATGTGGTCTATAAGGGGGACTAAACGCCTCGCCCATTCAAACCACTATGATGGGGAAATGGCCAAGCGTTCCAGCGCCTTTACTCCTGTGATCACGTTGGACCGCGGCAGCGCGCAGCCGCTTCACTCGCAGATCTGCCGGGCGCTCCGGGATGCAATCGCCCGCGGGGATCTTCGCGCGGGCCAGCGGGTGCCATCTTCACGCGCCATGAGCGCCGAACTGAACGTTTCACGCATCCCCATCCTCAACGCCTACGCGCAACTTGAGGCGGAAGGCTACTTCCAAACGCGCAAAGGTGCGGGAACATTCGTCAGCAGCGCGCTTCCTGAATACCTCACCCAGCGCAGGGGGCCGGTCACGGTCAGATCCCCAAAGGCCACCGGTCCGCGGCCTGTTGCGCGCCGGGCTCTGCTGTCGCCCATAGAACCCGCGTCACCCTGGCATGACAGCCTGGGGGCATTCGGTGTGCATCAACCGGCATTCGATGAGTTCCCCTTCGCCATCTGGTCGCGGCTGGTCACCCATCACTCGAAGAACCCCAACGCCCGCGCCATTCACTGCATTGACCCTTTGGGAAGCAGGCGCTTTCGCGAAGCGATCTGCGATTATCTGCGCACCGCGCGCGCTGTGCGAGCCGAGCCCGAACAGATCATGATCGTTTCCGGTTCGCAGCAGGCTCTTCACATTGCTGTCAGCGTGCTGCTTGATCCCGGCGACTCCGTATGGATGGAGGAACCGGGCTACCGCCTGGCGCGAAACGTTCTTGCCGCCGCAGGATGCCGCGTAATCCCGGTACCCGTGGATAACGAGGGCCTGAATGTCGCGGCCGGCATAAAACAATGCGCTGACGCCCGAGTTGCTTGTGTGACCCCGTCCCACCAATATCCCCTGGGCAGCACGATGAGCGCCGCCCGCCGCCTGCAACTGCTGAATTGGGCGCAGCTACACGGCGCGTGGATCATCGAGGACGACTACGACAGCGAATACCGCTTCGAAAGTACGCCCATATCTTCACTGCAAGGCCTGGACAGTAACTCGCGCGTGATCTACATCGGAACCTTCAGCAAGGTTCTCTTTGCGTCCCTGCGCATGGGATACATGGTCATTCCTCCGGACCTGGTGGAGCGTTTCATCGCGGTGCGCTATACGATGGACATCTTTCCGCCGTACCTCTATCAGGAGGTCATAGCTGACTTCATGCGGGAAGGCTACTTTGCCCGACACATCCGCCGCATGCGCCTGCTCTACAGCGCCCGGCGCAAGGGACTCGTCGAGCAGCTCAAAAACAGCTTCGGCAACACCTTTGAGATCCACGGCGCCGAAGCCGGCATGCACCTCACTGCGGCCTTTCGGGCCGACCGCGATGACGTAGCGATCGCCGGGCAAGCGGCAGAGCAGGGCCTATGGCTCTGGCCGCTGTCCAAGAGCTACGTGACCAGGAACGTTCGCAAGGGCTTCGTACTCGGGTATGGGAACGTGTCAATCCAGGTGATGCCTGCGGCAGTTGAAAAGCTGCGCTCCGCGATCACGCGCGTCTCAAGTTGATTTGGATCAGGTCGATAGCGCCTATACCGCCCAGTCTCGGGCGCCTGCTTGCGGGCCACCAATCTCAAGATGGGATTGAGTTCTTCATTTTCCTATGTCTGTTCCCAGCTGCGAGCGATGTAGGTCGATCTCGGTCATCGGTTGTCGGATCGCGCTTAGTCCCAACGTGATGGAGTGTCGGCGTCGACAGCACCGCTTTCAGAGAAGAGAGGGCAATGGCGAACACGATGGAGAGTTAAAACGCATTGCCTCAAACATTTGTTTTGTAAATCCGCTCAGGGCTTTCTATATTTGGAGCGCGATGCCGAGCGACAGCAATTCGCCGCGCCAATATCAGGGCGTAATGATCTCCAGCACCTTTACGGACCTGGAACGTCATAGGGCGGCTCTGATCAATGCTGTCAATGGCCAGGGGCTTCACCATGTTGCAATGGAAAACGACTCAGCAAAGGCGGATGTCGATGTAATCGACTCGTCTCTTCAAATGGTACGGGACGCTGCGGCTTACGTCGGACTCATCAGTCACAAATATGGTCAGATGCCCGTCTGCCCGGATCGAAACCCTCAAGAACTCTCCATCACAGAACTCGAGTTCAACGAAGCGGAGCGCCTCGAGCGCCCCATCTTGCTTTTCATCATGGGAGACAACCATCCGGTCCGGAAGGGCGACGTTGAAACCAGCGCAGCCAGAATTGAGAAGCTGAACGCCTTTCGCGAAGGGGCAAAAAGGATGAGGCCGGATTCGCAGGTGCATCGTGTTTATGCCACCTTCGATTCTCTTGAAGAATTCACGCCGAAAGCCGTCCAGGCCGTTGCCGGACTCCGTCGTCACCTCGACGAAAGAGCCGTGATCAGCACGCAGCCGGCGGCCGTCCATCCTACTCTCGCGCCCAGTGCGCCCATCCCCCACGAACTTCCCTCGGGAGCCAAGAAATTCTTCGGACGTCAGACCGATCTGGAAACCCTTACCCTCCGCTTGGCTGCTCGTGAAAACACCGCCGTCGTCGGAGATGCCGGGATGGGCAAGACCGCCCTGGCTGCCGAGGCGCTCGGAGCGGTCGTCGGCGAGCCGCCAAAGTCACTCGCCGCTAGCCCATATCCCGACGGCGTCGTCTACCTCGACCTCTATGCGATGCATGGCGCAATCGAAACCGCATTGGAGACGCTGGCGAACAAGCTTGCTGGCCCCGGCTTCATGGAGCGCTCCCCGGCACCTGAGCGTGCGGCCGCAGCCTGTTATGCCCGCAATTTCCTTATAGTCATCGAGGGCGCGGAAGAGGCCGACGGTAAGAACGGCCGACCCGATATCTCAGAACTTCTCAACGTCCTGTCACTCGAAAACCGCTGGCTGCTCCTCACGCGCCTCAGAACACAGGCCCTCGCGTCAGAATCGCTGATACTCGAAGACGCTCTCCCTGCGGAAGACGCCGCCAAGCGTTTCGACTCGCTCACCCAAGGCCGCGTGAAGGCGCAGGTGCGGCAGCAGACTCTTGACCTGCTCGCGGGCCATCCCCTTGCTCTTACCTGGGCCGGAAATCTGCTGGCGCAGGGCGATGAATCTCCGGAATACCTCGTCCGCGATTGGTCCGCGGCAAAACTCCCCAGCCTCAGTGATCCGAAAAAAGCCGAACACACGCTCCAATGGCTCTTTGAGCGCAGCGTGCGTGGTCTCGATGAAGCCGAGACCCAGGCGTTGGAAGCCGCAGGCCTTCTGGCGCACGCGCCCTTTCCGGTCCAAGCGATTGACGCCGCCTTGCACGATTCCGGCAGCCATCACGATTCAGGCATTCACGACGAGAAGGCCACGCGGCAGGCTCTCAAGGCTCTCGTCCAGCGCGGCCTGCTGAGGCTCACCGAGGACGATCGGCGCCAGTTCACTCATGTCCTCGGATATCGCTTTGCCCGGAAGGAGACGGGATCGGATCCTGAGCTCCGCGCACGTCTCGGAAAGTGGCTTCATGAGCAGCTCAAGCAGGCACTGGCAACCGGCGCCTCCGCCGCTGAGCCGGCATCGGCCATCCCGCTCCTCGAACATCTCGCCGCCTTGTTGCGCACGGATGATGACCAAGTCCTCTGGGATCCGCTCGCGAACGCTGCTCTCTATGACTTTACCGGCCGCCTCAATGACTTGGGCCGGCTCGGCCAGGTAAGGCTGGCGCTCGACGCCGTAGCCGGCTGGCTGGACCTCTTTCCACCAAACAAACTGGAGGAGCCACACTGGCTTCGAGAGCGGTCGTCGTGGCTCGGTCAAAGGGGCGATGTGCTTTTGGCGCAGGGCGATCTGGCGGGTGCAAAGGAGTCCTACGAGCGGTCCCTGGAGGTTCGGCGTCTGGCCGCCTCCGATCACTCGAACACCTTCTGGCAGCGCGACCTGAGCGTGATTCACAGCAAGATGGGCAAGGTGCTTCAAGCGCAGGGCGATCCCCGGGGCGAAGAGATTCTACCAGCAGTCGGTGGACATTATGCAGCGTCTGGCCGCCTCCGGTCCGTCGAACGCGGACTGGCAGAGCGACCTGAGCGTGAGCCTCGAAGACGTGGGGCAAGTGCTCCTGCTACAGGGCGACCTGCCCGAGGCGAAGAAGTTCTACGAGCAGTCGCTGGACATTATGCAGCGTCTGGCCGCCTCCGATCCCTCGAACACCTTCTGGCAGCGCGACCTGAGCGTGACTCAGGGGCGGCTAGGGGTAGTGCTGGAGGAACAGGATGATCTTGAGGGCGCGCTGAAGTCCTACCAGCAGACTCTGGAGGTGATTGGTCGCTTGGCCACCTCGGATCCCTCGAACACCGTCTGGCAGCGCGACCTGAGCGTGACTTACAGCAGGGTGGGCGATGTGCTTCTGGCGCAGGGTGATCCGGTCGGGGCGAAGGAATCCTGGGAGCGGTGTCTGGGGGTTCGTCGGCGTCTCGCCGTCTCCGATCCCTCGAACACGGGCTGGCAGCGCGACCTGTCATTCAGTCTGACAAAGATGGCTCAAGTCAATAATCAGAATGGGGACCGTGGTCAGGCTCTGCGCTTTGCCGAAGAAAGTTTAAATATAGACGAGCGCCTGGCCGCGCTCGACCCCACCAACGCAACCTGGCAGAAGGATGTAAAAATCAGCCGCGCCCTCGTGGCACACCTGAGGAAATAAGCTGCCCGAAAAACATGAGCATGGCTGAAAGCTGGCCGATCATTTCCCCAAACCCGATATAATAGAGATGGAGATCAAAGAAGCCCGCCCACCCGGCGGGCTTTTTCATTGTTCAGGAGCCGATCATACCCACAAGCACGCCCAGCCGGTCCCCTCCGGCAACTCGCAGCAGCGGAATCGGTTACAAGTTTTTCCAATGAAATGAAACGGTTACGAGATTGGGCCCGCTTCGTGCTCGGCAAGTCCAGCCGCATCAAACGGTTACGAGACTTCTTCAATGGAATGAAACGGTTACAAACTTGCCACAATAAGCCACATGGAATGAAACGGTTACGAAATCTAAGGGGGGAGGGGGAGGGGGGACCCTCCCAGGACGGAACAAACGAACGCTACACGCTAAGTCCTGAACTCCTGATAAACTCATGAAAGTGTCTCCCGCCGCCGTGGGGCTATAGCTCAGCTGGGAGAGCGCGTCGTTCGCAACGACGAGGTCGTCGGTTCGAGCCCGACTAGCTCCACCAAATCATCCTGATGCCTCGATACACGTCCTTGCCAACGCCGGGAAGACGGCCGAAACGTATCGCTCGGAACTGGGTAAGGACCAGCGCCTCAATGAGTCCATCGCTCTGCAGAACCTTCCGTCGCTCGTCCGAGACCGGGTGGCCCAGCACTGAAGGAACTCTCCAGTGATGAGCGACTTGCGTCGCTGGGGCCGCCGTCGGGTGCATCAAGGTTGTGAAACAGGTTATAAATTGACCCTGCGCGGCAGAGTTCCACTTGAGAGTGGTAGACGGTGAGAACGAAAGGACAAAGCCTTCCAATCAAGGGAATCGCCGCCGCGCCAATGCCATGGCAGAAACTATCAGACTCAACACTGCATCCGGAAGACAGGAGTTCCAGCTTCCCCCGACGCCATTGAGCGAATGCGCCCCGGTTTCCGCTTGGAGCGAGTCTGTCGTCATTCCCACTTATATGCCGGCAAGCCCTGATCGTAATCCCATGTTTCTGGAGACACGCGTCTACCAGGGAAGTAGCGGAGCGATCTATCCCCTGCCATTCATCGATCGCATCGCCGCGGAACCGAAGCCTCGCGCCTGGCAGGCAGTTCATCTTGAAAACGAATGGATACGGCTCATGATCCTGCCGGAGATTGGAGGCAGAATCCACGTCGGCTTCGACAAAGTGAACGGTTACGATTTTTTTTATCGCCAGAACGTGATCAAGCCGGCGCTGGTGGGACTGGCTGGTCCGTGGGTTTCAGGCGGCGTCGAATTCAATTGGCCGCAGCACCATCGTCCAGCAACGTTCCTGCCGGTGGAAATAAGCATTGAGAGAAGCAGTGATGGTTCTGTTACCGTCTGGTGCAGTGATCACGATCCGCTTACGCGGATGAAGGGCATGCATGGCGTCTGCCTCTATCCGAATCGCGCCTATGTGGAACTGAAGGTAAGGCTCTACAACCGCACGCGGATCACCCAGACGTTTCTGTGGTGGGCTAATATGGCAACCCGTGTCCACGAACGATATCAATCGTTCTTTCCGTCGGATGTTCGCTTTGTGGCCGACCACGCAAAACGGGCGATTACTACCTTCCCGCTCAGCGATCGTGACTACTATGGGGTGCGCTATGCCGAGCGTGCTGAATCAGGTGTCCCCGACGACGAACTGCCTGCGCACTTCCGGCCCGATGGGTCTTACGCTGCAAACGATCTGAGCTGGTATGCGAATATTCCCGTGCCGACAAGCTACATGATCGTCGGATCTCGCGAAGACTTTTTCGGCGGATACGATCATGCCAGGCAGGCCGGCGTCGTGCATGTGGCGAACCATCACATCGCGCCGGGCAAGAAACAGTGGACCTGGGGAAATCATGAATTTGGCTATGCCTGGGACCGGAATTTGACCGACAACGACGGTCCATACATTGAGCTTATGGCTGGTGTTTACACAGACAATCAGCCGGACTTCTCGTTCCTTGCGCCGGGAGAAACAAAGACGTTCAGTCAATTCTGGTATCCCATCCGTTCGATCGGCGTTCCGCAGACTGCCAATCTACGTGCGGCTATGAGTCTGGCGCAGGCGCGACCAGGGTTCGCCCACATTGGCATTGCGGTGACACGCGATGTTCCTGAGGCCGCATTGACCGTCAAAGTCCGCGGCGAAACTCTCAAACACTGGATCGGCAATCTGAGCCTCCGCGATCCTTTCAAGCTGGAAGTGGCCATTCCATTACACGAAACCTTGGACGCTTTCGAGATTGAGCTTCGCGATTCTTCGGGAAGCATTCTGCGATATGCGCCTGCTGAAACAGTGCCCGTGGAAAAACCACAAGTTGCGACTGAACCACCTCCGCCGCATGAGATCGACAGCATCGATCGGCTTTATCTCACGGGCGTTCATCTTGGACAGTACCGGCACGCAACACGCTCGCCTCAGCCGTACTGGGAAGAGGCTCTTCGCCGCGATCCCGGAGACCATCGTTCTCACAACGCCCTTGGCCAATGGCACCTCAAGCGTGGAGAGTTGGCGCTTGCTGAACACCATTTCCGGTCCGCCATCGAGCGTCTGACAGAAAGAAACCCGAATCCCGCGGACAGTGAGGCCTTCTACCATTTGGGCCTCACACTTTGCTATTTAGGGCGAGCTCAGGATGCCTACGCAGCCTTCTATAAATCCACATGGGTTGCGTCGCTGCGAGCGCCCGCGTGTCATGCCCTCGCGGAGCTTGATGCCAGCACACGTCGATGGGACAGCGCCCTCGACCATATTCAGCGTAGCTTGCGAGCAGATGCCGACAATAGCAACGCACGCAATCTGGCTGTAGTCGTGCTGAACAAACTCAATCGCTATCAGGAGGCTGAGGCGATTCTCAGAGAAACCCGGGAGATGGATCCACTGGATATCTGGGCCCGTTTCCTCGACTCAGGCGAGACCCCAGCAGAACCGCAACTAGGCATCGATCTGGCCCTCGACCTGCAACGGGCAGGGTTGAAGGAAGAGGCGCTGCAGGTCCTTCGCGCGCCCGACCTGAACCGCCGCGACGGGTCAGCCCCGATGGTGGCTTATTTGCTCGCCTCTTTGTATGAGACAACCGGAGATCACTCAAGCGCACAACTCTGCCAGGTGCAAGCCAGGTCGTTTCCGGCTGATCATGTTTTTCCCCATCGCATAGAAGAGATGTTGCTTTTGGAGGATGTTTGTCTGCGCCATCCCACGGATCCACGCGCACCATACTATCTAGGAAACCTCCTCTATGATCGCCGCCGTTATGAAGAGGCGATTGCGAGATGGGAGACTGCGGCCACGCTCGACCCCTCATTCCCAACGATATGGCGCAACCTTGGACTGGCTTATTTCAACATCCGTGCCGACTCCGAACATGCGGTGTCTGCCTATGACAAGGCGATGGCGGCGGACCCATCTGACGCTCGCGTGCTTTACGAGCGGGACCAGTTGTGGAAACGAGTCGGCGAAACTCCGGTAACGCGCCTCGCCGAACTAAGTCGCTACCCCGATCTCCTTGCATCACGAGATGATCTGGCCGTCGAATACGCCACGTTACTGAACCAGACTGGCAACCCCTCAGCGGCGCTGCAGCTGCTTACCACTCGGTCCTTTCAGCCCTGGGAGGGTGGCGAGGGGCTGGTAATGGCGCAATATACGCGTGCAGTTCTCTTGGTAGGAAAGCAGCTTCTGCGGAGCGGCCGCAGCCAGGATGCGTCAAGGCGTTTTCAGGCTGCTCTTCATCCCCCGCGCAACCTCAGTGAGGCGCGGCATCTGCTCGCGAATACGAGCGATATCTATTTTTGGATAGGGACGGCAGAGCGTGCGGCAGGAAATGAAGCTGAGGCCTGTTCCGCTTTTGAGCGCGCCACTCGCCAGCGAGGCGATTTCCGGCAGATGAGCGTTCAACGGTTATCGGATATGTCTTACTGGTCGGCGATGGCCATGCGCCAGTCAGGCGAAGAACAGCAGGCTACCGCTTTGTTTGAGTCGATCCTCACATATTCAGAAGAACTCAATCGAGAGGAGCCGAAAATCGATTATTTTGCTACCTCCTTGCCTGCAATGCTTCTTTTCCGGGATGACCTAAAAAAACGCCAGCAGATTGAAGTGCTCTTCCTTCGCGCCCAAGGCTACCTCGGACTTGAAAGGGTTGTGGAATCGGAATGTCTTCTCAAAGAAGTTCTCGCGCTCGACGGCAATCATTCCGGCGCTGGGGACCTGCTTGAGGATTTGCACTCAGGCCCGCGCTTCGTTGGTGCAGACTGATGCAGATTGTCGCGGCATCAGACATTGCAGACACTCCGCATCAGCCGGAATTCATCCACTCCAGATATGTATGGTTGATCGCGTTCGTAGCAGCCATGGGCGGACTGCTCTTCGGCTATGACTGGGTCGTGATCGGAGGCGCCAAACCATTTTACGAGGCTTACTTTCACCTCACTTCGCCGCAGCTCATCGGTTGGGCAACCAGCTGTGCTCTAATTGGCTGTTTCATCGGGGCGCTGGCTGGCGGCGCCATCGGAGATTGTTTTGGGCGGCGACGCACCCTCATACTGGCCGCGTTACTGTTTGCGCTTTCATCCGCGCTTACTGGCTGGGCGCACTCATTTGTGAATTTCATCGTCTGGCGAATTATGGGCGGCGTTGCAATCGGGCTTGCCTCAAATGTGTCTCCGCTTTACATTGCCGAGATCAGTCCCGCCCCATGGCGCGGACGGCTAGTCAGTTTGAACCAACTCTCAATAGTGATCGGCATTCTTGCGGCGCAAATCGTGAATTGGCAAGTTGCAAAGCCGATTCCCATCGGCGCAACCATGCAAACGATCACAAGCAGTTGGAACGCTCAGTACGCTTGGCGATGGATGTTTACAGCCGTCTCTCTGCCCGCCTTACTGTTTTTTCTTTTTTCGCTGTGGATTCCGGAAAGCCCGCGATGGCTGTTGTTGCGGGGCAAGAGCGAGCAGGCGACCCAGATTCTCGCTCGCATCGGCGGCGCTCCTTATGCCGCTTCCGAGGTGCGAAGTATCCTGAATTCTCTGGCGTCCTCCAAACGAAACGTCGTGGGGTGGCGCGAGCTTCTCACTCCTGGGACACGGCGGCTGCTGCTCATCGGTATCGTCCTGGCCGTGTTGCAGCAGTGGTGCGGCATCAACATTCTCTTTAACTATGCAGAGGAGATCTATCGGAGCGCGGGCTACGGTCTGAACGACATTCTTTTCAACATCGTGATCACCGGTACCATCAATCTCCTGTTCACTTTCCTCGCACTGCTTTTCGTCGACCGCTACGGCCGCCGCGCCCTGATGCTGTTCGGCTGTATGGGTATTGCTATTTCTCACCTGTGCGCCGGGGTTGCCTATACGCTTGGTCTGCATGGCGCCGGAGTCCTGCTTCTAACGTTGTGCTCAATCGCATGCTATGCCGTGTCGCTCGCACCCGTTACCTGGGTGTTGATCTCGGAAATTTTCCCCAACCGCATTCGGGGCCTTGCCGTGTCGATCGCAGTCGCCGCTCTCTGGTCCGCTTCGTTTTTGCTCACCTATCTCTTTCCCATTCTGAATCGACAATTCGGCACGGCGAACGTGTTCTTTATCTACGCCGCCATCTGCTTATTGGGCGCCGTCTTCGTTTACCAATTCGTGGGGGAAACTGCTGGCTGCTCACTTGAACAGATAGAACGCACCGCAGAAGATCTGGGCACTTAACGAATAGCGCTTGCCAGAAGAAGCTCGACGCGTGCTGCAGAAAATCCAGTGGGACGGAGAACGTCGACCACAATGCGCCGCACATCCTGAATCGGAAGACTGGTGAGCAGCGTGTGCGATTCTCTAGGGTGCAGCTCCGGCAATGGATCCAGGGATCCCTCCCATGTGGGCAAAAGCGCGGTACGCAAGACGGCCTTGGTCTTGCGTTTCGCGCACAAACTGAACGATCGGGCACAGCGGATATGACCACTTCTGTTTGAACGCGTATGACCACCGGATGCGGAGCGCCTATTGGCAGCGTCCCATATATTGCTATGTCGTCAACACCTCGAAGATACCGAATGACCAGGGCGCTCGCGGAACACCTTTGCAGTGCCGCGCTGTGGGCGCTTGCGATAGGCGCCTTGCTGCTGACTACGCTACTCGGCCACGCATGGCAGCAAGACCCTAAGATGTCGGGCATGGCCGGGATGAGCACAGACCCCTCGGGCCATCCCTGTGATGATATGGGCAGCAGGGTGAATGGCATGAGCGTGATGGGCCAGAGCATGGCTGCCATGACGAATCACATGTGCATCACCCCAATGCGGCCAAAACAGCCCGGGGACGAGGAGAAAGCAAAGGCCCTGGTAGCTGAGGTCAAGGCAACCATCGAGAAATACAAGGATTACAAGAAGGCTCTGGCGGACGGGTACGTCATCGCTAACCCTACGGTGGTACAACCTCAGTACCACTTCACCAACGATGCGAACGTCCGTTTGGCCGATACCCAGTTCGACCCGACCAAACCATCTGCGCTGCTCTACTACCAGACTCCGACCCAGCACTACAAGCTGGAGGGCGTGATGTTCACGGACAGCACAAGCGCAACCGAAGATGAGCTGAACGAGCGGATCCCGCTTAGCATCGCGCGTTGGCATGAGCACACCAATTTCTGCGGCGCTCCGGCCAACAAGGTCAGCGAATACCATGGCAAAAACCCCAAATTCGGCATGTTCGGTTCCATCCATACCAAAGAGGCTTGCCAGGCCGAAGGGGGCACCTTTTTTCCCGTGATCTTCAGTTGGATGATTCATGTCTTCCCATACGAGAACGATTTCAAAGACGTCTTCTCTATGAACGACGACGTGGCCCACGTGCATTGATCGCGTGAACCTTAATCGGGTTGGTCGCTACGGAGAAGGGCGGACGACTAAACAGCGATCGAAGGTCGGCAGCGAATTGCCGCTCACCTGCTCCGGGCGACGCCGGGTGGGTGGCCGTCGTCGCGCAGTCCGTAGGCGGCGAAAGCTTCACAAAGAATCTCTCCCCAATGGAGCTTCAGTGAGGTCGGACGGCACGCGTCCATTCGCGATCAAGGGGGGCGTCAATCAGGAGGAGTACTTCTAAAATTAGCTCCGCAGATCCCAATGCTGCGCCGCCCTCGGATCCCACGACAGGATCGAAGTCTTTGTGATTTGTTACTTCACCCGTTGTTGGGGTCCCAAGAGCCTGGCAACTTGCGCGCATGACGATTACGGCTCATTAAGGGAGGCCATGTCAATCACAAAGCGGTATTTCACATCAGCCTTCAATACGCGCTCGAAGGCTTCGTTGATCTGTTGAATGGGTATCACTTCGACGTCCGATGTGATGTTGTGCTCGGCGCAGTAGTCGAGCATTTCCTGGGTTTCGTTCATGCCTCCGATAATCGATCCGGTGAGATATCGCCGCTTAAAGATCAAATTCCCCATGAAAATCGTCGGGGGCTGATCCGGCAGGCCCACCTGGCAATAGACTCCGTCACGCTTAAGGAGCGGCAGGTAGGCGTTCAGATCGTGGACCGCTGAGACCGTATCGAGGACGAAGTCGAAACTGCTCGCCTCTTTCTTCATTGCGTCCGGATCGCTCGACAGCACGACATCGTCGGCACCCATGCGCTTCGCATCCGCTGTCTTGGACGTGGACGTTGTGAACTGGACAACGTGCGCACCGAAGGAGTGAGCGAACTTAAGTCCCATGTGTCCGAGGCCGCCCAGTCCCACCACACCTACCTTCTTGCCCGGGCCTACTTTCCAGTGCCGCAGAGGCGAATACGTGGTGATTCCCGCGCACAAGAGCGGAGCCACCCTCGCCGGATCGAGCTTCTCCGAGACGCTGTGCACGAAGTGCTCGTCGGTGACGATGTTGTTCGAATAACCTCCATAGGTCGTCTCTCCGTAACGGTCCTTCACGCCGTAGGTGAGCGTTGCGCCCACTTCGCAGTATTGCTCCTCTCCGGCTTTGCAGCTTGGACAGGTGCGGCACGAGTCGACGATCACGCCAACGCCAACGCGGTCGCCCGCTTTGAACTTGCTTGCGTCGGAGCCGACGGCGGTCACGCGGCCGACGATCTCGTGCCCCGGAACCATGGGATACACTGCGTTGCCCCACTCATTGCGTGCAGAGTGGATATCGGAATGGCAGACACCGCAGAATTCGATTTCGACGGCGACATCGTGCCCGGTGAGATCGCGGCGGCTGAAGCTGTAGGGGGCAAGAGGCGTAGTGGATTGCTGTGCGGCGTATCCCCGGGATTGAGTCATGCGGTGCTCCTTACGATTGGCGTAGTAGGCGTTGGATCGGTCAAGTGAAAGACGGTCGGTGGAAACCATGGCACCCACGCTTTACAAGCATGGAACGCAAGCGCGATGCTTAGGAAACAGTGAAGACAGCAATCAGCGTATCAAAGGAAGATTACCTCAAGGCGGTTCTCGAAGCCGAAAGCGAGGGGCAGACCGTCATCTCGGCGACATTAGCGCATTGGCTGGGCGTGTCGCCTCCGGCGGTTTCGATGGCCGTTCGCCGGCTGAAGCGCGACGGTTATGTTGAGGTGAAGGCCGACGGCGTGGTGCGCCTGACGTCCAAGGGAAAGCAGACTGCCCACCGTACGGCGCTCCGGCATCATTTGATCGAACGCATGCTTTCGGAGATGTTTGGCATGCCCTGGTACGAGGTTCACGACGAAGCCGAGCGGCTGGAACACGCTGTGTCGCCGGCGTTTGAGGCTCGGCTGCTCGAAAAGCTTGGCCTGCTGGGCATGTGCCCGCACGGAAACGCCGTGCTCCCTGAGAATCCTACCAAGCGGGCAAAGCGCGGACTGCGGACCCTTGCGGAAAGCGCCGAAGGTGCCGAATACACGGTCGCCAGCCTGTATGAGCGCGATCCAAAGCTCTTGCGCTTCCTGCATCAGACTGGGATCGAGCCGGGAGGCACAGTCCGCGTGCTGAAAAAGAACTACGACCAAACGCTGGCGATCGAAACACCCATGGGCTCGTTTACCTTGGGAGCACCGGCCGCGGAAAAGGTCTGGGTGAAGCCGCGAGCGCAGAACGCCACTGGTGCTGGGCGACCGCGGAATTGAGCATTGCATCGAGCTTCTCTGCCTTAAACCGCTCCTCCACCTTATGATGGATATTTTTCTCAGCCGCCCGGTGTGTAGTATTCGAACAAGAATGCAACTGCTTTGCCGGCGAGCCCCGAGAAAACCAACACTGACAAGTGTGGTTCTGGGATCTGCGCTGCTCTTCGCCGCAACCACGGGGTCAGCGCTCGATCCGCATCAGAGCCTGCGGCACTACGGCTACCAGTCATGGCAGACCGACGACGGCTTGCCGCAAAATACCATCCATGCGGTGCTGCAAACGCGCGACGGCTTTATCTGGTTCGCCACCGAGGCCGGCCTCGTGCGCTTCGATTCCGTGAGATTTGGGGTTTTCACGCGCAAGGACACTCCGCAACTCGGCAGCGATCTTATCTACGACCTGATGGAAGACAAGTCGGGCGCGCTCTGGATCGGCACTTCGAATGGAGTAACACGGTATCGCGATAGGAGTTTTCAGACGTTCGCTGACTCCGATGAATTGAAGACCAGCGCGGTGTGGTCGCTGCACGAAGATAGCAGCGGCACAATCTGGGCCCTTACCGCCACCGGCCTGACGCGCTTCGACGGTCGCAGCTTTCGCGCCGTGGCCGGAATTCCTCCATTGAACGAGTCGAGCCGGATGCTCGATGGCGCGTATGGAGATCTCTGGCTCGCGACATCGAATGGGCTCTATCACGCGGAATGGGGCGATATCCGCCGATTCAAGGCCGCCGGGCAAGCAGCCGCTATCCAGGCGCTCGCCCTCGACAAGACCGGTCGCGTGTGGGCCGGCATGCAGAACGGTCTTGAAATCTGCGCGGCGGAGAAGTGCGATGCGGTCACGCTGCCTCCCGCCACGCCTGCATCCCACAACGTTGCCGCACTCACCGTAGATGCGGCGGGCACTATTTGGATTGGAACAGGCGCGGGCCTCATCCGTGATGACGGCACGCGCATGACTGCATACTCAGAACAGGACGGTCTTCCCTCTGGCATTGTGCAGTTGCTGTTCTGTGATCGCGAAGGCTCGCTATGGGTCGGCACCGGCGCAGGCATCGCCCGCATAGCTGATGGAAAGATTGAGGCATTCACCCCGAAGGAAGGCTTCTCAAGCAACGTAGTTCTTTCGATTCTCGAAGACCGCGAGGGCAATCTCTGGCTGGGAACGGAATCGGGCGGCGTGGATATATTGCGCGACCGCACATTTACGACATATACGGCGCAGGACGGCATCTCGGATGATCACATTCGCTCGGTCTATCAAGATCGCGCAGGCACCGTGTGGTTGGGCACCAGCGGCGGCGGTCTTGATCGTAGAAAGGCAGACGGATTCACCACGCTGACAACGGCAAATGGCCTTTCGAGCAACGTGGTTCTCGCGATTGCCGGCGACCCCAATGGCGACCTATGGCTGGGCACACCCGACGGACTCAATCGTATCCACGGTGGCAAGGTAACCCTCTTCACGTCAGCCGACGGATTGGCGGATGACTTCGTTCGCTCTCTTTACTTCGATGCGCAGGGCTCACTGTGGATTGGGACACGGCGAGGGCTTTCGCAACTGAAAAACGGCAAGTTTACCACCTATTCAGCTCTCGACGGCCTGGGCAGCGATCTCGTGGGCTCCATCCTGCAATCGCGAGACGGGTCATTATGGATCAGCACGCTGGGCGGCCTGACGCATCTGAATCACGGTAAGTTCAAAAACTATGCGGTGAAGAATGGCCTCTCAAATCACACCGTCACCGCCCTGCACGAAGATGCCGACGGAACGCTTTGGATTGGAACCAATGGTGGAGGGTTGAATCGCTGGCAGCAAGGCATCTTTAAGCCAATCGTATTGAAAGAAGACGCGGCGCTGCCCGAGACGATCTACAGCATTCTCGAAGATGGTGACGGCAATCTGTGGATGAGCTCGAACCATGGGATTTTTTGCGCGAATCGTAACGACTTGAATCGCTACGCGGATGGTGCAGCTTCAACCGTGGCGGTCATGTCATACGGCGTTGCAGATGGAATGAAGGTCAACGAGGCAAGCAGCGGCGGCCATCCCGCGGCGTGGAGACTTGAAGATGGCAAGCTCTGGTTCGCGACTCTGAAAGGGGCGGCCACGGTTGACCCCGCTCACCTGGCGATGAATCACGTGCCGCCGCTGATGAGCATTGAGCAGGTCAGTGTCGACGACAAACCGGAGATCGTGCGCGACACAGTTACGATTCAACCGGGAGGCCGCCGTTTCGCGTTTGAATATGCGGCGCTCAGCTTCGCGGCTCCACAGAAGGTTCGCTTCAAGTACCGGCTGGAAGGTTTTGACCACGCGTGGGTAGAGGCGGGTACGTTGCGTACCGCCTACTACACAAATCTTCCGCCCGGCCGTTACACATTTCAGGTCCTGGCCTGCAATAACGACGGCGTCTGGAGTGGCGCACCTGCCTCGCTGGCAATCCGGCTGGAGCCATATTTCTACCAAACAATATGGTCTTATCTGCTGCTCGCTTTGACGGCGGCGCTGCTCTGGTATGGATGGTATCGCTGGCGGGTGCAGCAGGTGGAGTCGAGATTCCACGCAGTTCTGGCGGAACGCAACCGAATAGCACGCGAGATTCACGACACGCTGGCACAGGGATTTGTGGCAGTGTCAGTACAGTTGCAGATTGTTTCACGTCTGCTTGGAAGCTCGACTGACACAGCTCGGCAACATCTGGGGCAGGCGCAGGACCTGGTGCGCAGCGGACTCGAAGACGCGCGCAAGGCAATTTGGGAGCTTCGCTCGCAGAGCGCAGAGAATCAAGACCTTGCCGCTAAGCTCGTAAAGATGGCAGATCGCGTAACGACTGGAACAGAGATCAAGACCGAGGTACGCGTGAATGGCACTTATCACCCCCTGCCGGAGCGAGTAGAGGGCGAATTGCTGCGGATCGCACAGGAAGCAGTGACCAACGCCGTGCGACATGCCGATCCGAACCGCGTGGAGATTCAATTAAGGTTCGCAGGCAAGCGGATGGAACTGAGCGTCGAGGATAACGGCCGCGGTTTTTCCGGGGAGATTCCGTCGACACAAGATGGACACTTTGGGTTGACCGGTATGAAAGAACGCGCGCAACAAATCGGCGGCTCACTGACGGTAAGCAGTAAAGAAGGCCAGGGCACGCGCGTCTGCGTCTGCGTCGAAATGCCAACGGCTGAAAGAGAATGAGAGTGAAAGAACAATGAGCGAACAGATTCGTATCCTGGTTGTCGATGACCACACGGTTGTGAGGCAAGGCATTGTCGCGCTGCTGAATACAGTTTCCGACCTGACGGTAGTTGCGGAAGCCGCTGACGGACAGGAAGCGATTGACGTCTATCGCAAACACAGGCCGGACGTAACGCTGATGGACCTGCGCCTGCCGAAGATGGGCGGCGCGGATGCAATTGCGCAGATACGGCAGGAACACCCAACAGCACGCATTATCGTATTGACTACCTTCGATGGAGACGAGGATATCTTTCGCGCGCTGCAGGCTGGAGCCAAAGGATATCTGCTGAAGGGCACCGACGCCGACGAGCTTACAGCTGCCATCCGTTCGGTCTACGCGGGCAAGTCGAGGATTCCCGCCTTTGTCGCCGAGAAGCTCGCCGAACGCATGGGCGGTCCCGCTCTCACCGCACGCGAGCTTGAGGTATTAAAGCGAATCGTGGCCGGACGCAGTAACAAGGAAATTTCGGGCGACCTTCACATCTCAGAGGCGACAGTGAAGACCCACATCAACAGCCTGCTGAGCAAACTCGGTGTGAGTGATCGAACGCAGGCAGCGACGACCGCACTGCAGCGCGGCATCGTTCATCTCGACTAGCTTTCGGAGTAATTCATTGATGCGAAGACTTACTGTAATCGCGGTTTTGATATTGACCGGTTCGCTTTTGTGCGCCGCCCAGGGAACAAAGATCTCGGGCTGGCGTGCCGCGACTGAGGGCGAGTTGAAGAATCTGCTGCCTGCGCGCGCCCCGGTGCAACAGGAGCGCATCGAGACGGAGATGCGGACTGCTTCCGGCATTTCCAACGGCCACGGCAAGTTTGTCGCCGGAGTAGTTCTGATTACCGCCGGATATTCCGCCGATGGCAAGTACTCTCATTACTTCGTCACCCAGGTTCCATTGAAGATCGCCAACTTTCAGCTGACACCGGGCGCCTACGTCATTGGCTGGGAGCGTATGGAGGACGGGCTTAACGTAAAGTTCTATGAAGCCACTTCGGGAAAACTGCTGGGTTCGGTCGTGGCTACATTGAATCCGGCGATTATTCGGGTAGAATCATTTCGCGTCTGGCCGCCGGGGGATCGTCAACTTATGCAGATAGGGCGGTTCAGTTTCGGTTATCAGATCGGAGATTAGCTTTCACGATGGCCGACCCGAAGCCCGAGAACACGAAGCAGCCGACAAAGCAACGCAAACTGCTCGCAGCTCTGGAGGCCAATTGGCAAACGGAGATGATCGGCTACTACACCTATCGCACGCTCTCCGAGCGCGATGACGACCCGTTACGTAAAGAGACGTTGCGGCACATGGCTGAAGCCGAGGCAGAACACGCCGCACTCTGGGCGAAGCGCATTCTTGAGCTTGGCGGAACGCAGCCCAGATACACAGGCAAAGTTACCGGCGACGCTGATAGTCTTGCGAACCGGCTAGGCGGCCAGCGAATGGCTCTGCGACGGCTGGAGATCGATGAAAGCCGCGCCATCGCCCTCTATGGCCAACAACTCAAGGAGCTGGACGATGAGCCAAGCCTCACGGTTCTGCGGCAGGTGATCGAGGAAGAGCGCGACCACTACCGTGAATTGAGCAGCCTGATCCGGCAGCGTTATCCGCGCAGAGCGCACGAAAGAGAACCATCGAAGCCCCAGGCCTTGCTGAACGAATTATTGGCAAAGCGCAACGGCACCGGCACAGGCCGACAGACGGCGGGCTGGATCGGCGACGCAATCTATGGCGTGAACGACGGTCTGGGCGCGATCTTCGGCATCGTCTCGGGCGTCTCCGGAGCCACGCAGGGTACCAGCAAATACGTATTGCTGGCCGGGATCGCCGGCATGATTGCCAGCGCGCTATCGATGGGATCAGGAGCGTACCTCGCTGCGAAGAGCGAGCGCGAAATCTACGAGGCCGAGGTGGAACGCGAACGCGAAGCCATCGAGATGAATGGACCCGAAGCTCGCGAGTTATTATCGCTCTACTACCAGGTGAAAGGCCTTCCGGAAGACGACGCGGATCATGTCGTCGAACATATTGCCAAGGACAAGGACCAACTCCTGCGCGCGCTGGCCTCGGAACGACTGAAGTCTACGGAAGAAGCGCTGCGCAACCCCATGAAATCGGCGGTCTCCGGAGCGTTGTCGACTGCAATTGGCGCCTTCATTCCCATCATTCCCTTTTTCTTTCTCACTGGCTATCCGGCGGTGATCGCTTCGGCAGTCGTCTCCCTGGCGGCACACTTCGCCGTTGGCGCAGCCAAGTCCCTCATCACGGTGCGCTCGTGGTGGGCCAGCGGCATGGAGATGACGCTGGTCGGCGCTGTCGAAGGCATCGTAACCTACGTGATCGGCATCGGGCTGGGCAGGCTCGGGGCGTAGGCGTTCCCTGCGCTCACGGCTGAGGCAGAACGAGCACTTCGACTCCGGAAGCTGCGTCGCCTGAGTGGAATACCGTCTCAGTTGCCGCCTTGAAGTCTGAAGGGCTGGCGGTGGGGATATCCGTGAATGTCTGCGGGTTGCGATCGACCAGCGGAAACCACGAGCTTTGCACCTGCACCATGATGCGATGGCCTCTCCGGAAGGTGTGATCGAGGTCGGGCATTGTGAAATCTACGTCGACCGTTTTGCCTGGAGCGAAGGCCTCAGGCTTCTCCCAGCTATTGCGGAATTTTCCGCGCATCGGTTCGCCGCGCAGTAACTGTTGATAGCCGCCCATGCGCAGCGCCGGCGCATCTATCACGCGCTTGCCGATTGCGCTGCTCGTATCCGGGTCGGGAAAGTCATTCGGATATACATCGATGAGCTTCACAACGAAGTCGGAGTCGGTTCCGGTGGTCGCCACTTTGAGCTGCGGCGAGATCGGTCCGGTAATCGTTACATCTTCGGTCAGGGGGTCGGACTGATAGACGAGAACGTCGGGACGGGTCGAGGCGAAGCGCTGATCGTCAACCATGTAGCGTTGTGGCACTGTGTCGGTTACATATCCAACGAAAGGCACG
>Ga0210391_10000618_pt1 | contig 36002 bp, 36 predicted proteins | sample IncBWC12OmetaG_FD_160573 | JGI IMG/M metagenome (GOLD analysis project Ga0210391, IMG submission 160573) | Forest soil microbial communities from Barre Woods Harvard Forest LTER site, Petersham, Massachusetts, United States - Inc-BW-C-12-O ...
TGGCGGTCTCCGATGAGCAACGCGCCAAGGCCGTCCTGAAAGAACGATTCGGCACCAACGACCAAAACATCGTCGACGTCAGCTACACGGATTTCAAGGAGCAGACGCCACCCAACATCGAGATTGACCCCGACGCAGCTCGCGCAGTCATTGAGCAGATCGCCAAACCCGACGCGAGCCGCGACCTCAAAGATTATATCGACACCAGCTTGCTGAACAACCTGAAGGCAGAAGGCTATTTCAAATAGCCCCATTGGTCGGGGTCGCCGACTCTACGGTGGATAAAGGTCTGCCGCGGCGGTGGCGAAAACCCTGGTCCGATCAAGGGCTGGAGGCGGAAGACGGCTCCACCGTCAGTTTGATGCATCGGCACGGGTCAGCGCGAGCATAGTGCAATAGTCGGTATCGGGTTTTACGAGTGCCGGGACAGGCCTGGCGGCAAACAGCCCTGGAACTTTCACCGCGGCCGACGGTCCCCCGCCCTGACGATCGTCGGCCGATGGAATGAATCGCGCGCTCGTCGCTGGCGCAGAACGAATTATGCGCATCCGAGCAAAATAGTGCCAAGCATCGCCCCCGCAATGGATGGTGCATAGGGTATTGCGCGGCGACCGTTTATCGCGCGAGCACTCGCCCAACCCAATCTGACGATGATCAAGTGCAGCACGATGAAGACCAATAGCAGCGCAGAGAAAAGCATCGCGCAATGAGCGCCGACCCACAAACAAACGACAGGCAACAATTTTACGTCGCCGCCGCCGACCGCGCCCGTAGTGTAGGACCATAGCAAGAAGCCTAATACCGACACGCCAACAAATACGTCGGATGCGATCTCGCGGCCGGTACGTGCGGCCAAAGCATACAGAATATAGAAAACGAACAGAAGAACGACGCTCTTGTTCTCAATCTTGAACGTCCGAAGATCCATCACGGCTATGTAGCAGAGCAGAATGACAGTCGCACTCTTAATCGCAAGTTCATAAAGCTCATCATGAAAAAGTAGAAAGGCCTGAAATCGATGCAGCAGTTCCGTAATTTGCATGCAGTTACGCGAAAATGTCGCGCCAATAGCTCCGATGCGATATCGCCGTCGACCAAACCGACAGGGCAAGCATCATCGCTGCAAGCACACCGGCGGGCGTCGCCAATCCGCTCAGATTCATGCGAATACCCGATGTTGTCCCATATTCAACAATCGAGCTATATAACAGCGTCGCGCTATAGATAAGACTGAGATTGCTGGCGATCCCAAACGGAAGCCTATTGCGTGTCATCAGGCCGGCAAAGATTAGTCCCGACAACAGCGCTGCCACGCAAATCGATTGGACGAGCCCGTCGGTGTCGAACCAGCTTATGAACGCGACGCCCTCGAAGCTATAGCGAAACGAACGGAAAACTTCGAGATTCAAATACCAAAGCGCGGAGGACGTGGGCCAGCTTGCAAGCGCATGCGCTCCGATTGCGGCGCACAAGATCACGCCCACCACGCTCGCCGGTCCCAAGATTTGGAGATGTTCGTTTCGAAGCATAAGCCATTTTGCGGCGAACCGTTTAAAAATGGTTTAAATCGCAACTAACTCTCCCTGTCATACAAGAGGGGAGCCTCGCTGGATGTGCGGGCCGACCTGAGCTTCGGGAGAACATTACGCAAAAGGGGAAGTTTGCAGAGTTTGCTCCTCCCGCTCCCCGGCATCGTGAAATAATCCAACTGCGTGGAACTCTATGGAACTTCAAATGACCGCGTGACCAGCGCGCCCGTAAAAAACAGTATATTGACTCACTAAAATTGCACTCGGATAATTAAAATTAATATTCGGCAAGCATTAGCCGACAACGGCTCGAAAAGTGCCGGACGCTTCCTGTGCTGGTTTATTTCGAGCGCGTTTGCACAGAAGACGACAAATATGGGGAGTGCGCTCGTGTCCAAAAAAATCAAAGACCTTTTCAACGATATCCGCAACGATCAGGTTGGCGCGGCGATGGCGGAATATGTCGTGCTCCTCGGTTTGATCGTCGGAGCCTTGGTGCTCGTCGTCACGAATTTCTCGAACGTTCTTCAAAGCAAGTTCAGCTCGGTCTGCGCCGCACTCGGCGGGACATGCTGAGGACCGACCGGATACCGGCCGCTTCGCGATCTTCGCAATGCTCGAGCCGCCGAGTGACCGTGTTCGCGGCCAGCGTACAGGTTCGGCATGCGTGGCAATAACCTCATTATTCTGGCGGTCGCGATCCTCCTAGGCGGTATCGCCGCGGTTCTGGCGCGCAATTGGCTGACCAGTCACGCTGGATCCGCGCAAAGTCGGGTTGGTACGATTGTGGTTGCCGGGAGCCCGCTGGTATTCGGCGCGCAACTCACCTCCGCGAATACCGTCGAAATTCCGTGGAGCATGTCGGCTTTGCCGGAAGGCGCGTACGCCACAAAGGAGAGCATGCTCAAGGACGGGCGTCGCATGACACTCGCGTTGATCGCGCGGAACGAGCCGATTCTTCGTAGCAAAATCACCGCACCCAACCAGCCGGCAACACTGTCGTCGATGCTTGGGCCAGGGAAGCGGGCGGTCACAGTGCGGGTCGATGATGTGCGCGGGGTCGCCGGCTTTATTCAACCGAACGACCTCGTCGATGTCGTACTCATCCGTACCGAAGCGGAAATGCGGAGTAATGAGAGCTATTCCGACGTGATTCTGCAGTCCGCCAAGGTTCTAGCAATTGATCAGATTACCGGCGAACGGACCGAATTGCCGACCATTGCTAAAGCCGTTACCCTTGAGGTCGGCCCGGAAGATGCGCAAAAAATTCTCCTGGCAACCAACATAGGACGACTGTCGCTGATATTGCGTCAACCTGCCGAGGCGAGCGCAGATGCTGTTCGGCGCGTGACCGAGCGGGATCTCGGGGACACACCAGCCCCTCCACCAAGACAAACGGCACCTCCAACGCCGATTCAAACGCCAATTGTCCAAGCGCCTCCGGTTCCAATCACGGCGCGGATCAAGCACATCACTATTTGGCATGGAATGAAACCACAGGAGTACGACGCGCCTGCCGGGCACGGGTAGGCACTGGCCGAGACAGGGAAACGCCAGGATACAATTGGCGAACCAGAATTCCACTTGTGGAGTTTTGCGTAAAAGTGGGGAGCGCATGTTGAGAAGCTATCGGCATACTCTTGAGCACGCCTGCTGTCGCGCCGGCTTCATGGCCTTACTTCTCATCGCGACGATCTCTTTTCCGTTTATCTCTGCACGGTCCGACAGCGTGCACTATGTGCAACACATCGTCGTCGCGCTGAATAAGTCTGTTACTTTGGATGTGCCGGAGCCATTCGCCTCCGCCGTCGTCGGCGCGCCTGAAATTGCCGACGCCCTGCCGGTGAGTGACCGCACACTGCTCATTCAGGCAAAGAAGCCGGGCACCACGAATGTCGCGATCTTTGACGAAGGCAAACACTTAATCAAAGTCGTCGATGTCGAAGTGGCGCTGGATGTCGGAAACTTGCAATCGAAAATTCGCGCGATCACCGGAGGCAGCGGGATTCGGGTCAGTAGCGACAACGGCCAAGTCGTGCTCAGCGGAGTAGCCAGCGATGCGGTCGACGCCGATCGCGCGCTGAACTTGGCGAAATCGTGGTCGCAAAATCAACCGGTGATCAACGCCATGCGCGTGGCATCGCCTCAGCAGGTGCTGCTCAAGGTTCGATTTTTAGAAGTTGACCGTACTGCCGGGCGGGAACTCGGCATTAATTGGAACGCCACCAATGCGTCGGGCACTCGCGGTGCGACATTGGGGTTGGGCGGTCTCACTACACAGCCACCGGCGCTTGGCGGATCTCTGACGACTACGACAACAACGACGGCCGGCGGAGTAACGACGTCAACAACAAGTTGCGCGCCGGCAGGAGTTTGCGCACCTTCCGGCAGCGGCATCTTCCAGACCGTAGGCACGCTGGTAGGCGCCAATGTCGGTTCACCATTCGGTGTGATTCTCGCCCAAATCGTCAATCAGGGCGTACAAATTGATAGCCTTATTACGGCGCTTGAGACCAAAGGCCTTTTGCAGCGGTTGGCAGAACCGAATTTGGTCGCACTCTCTGGCGACACTGCAAGCTTTCAGGCGGGCGGTCAGTTTCCAGTACCTATCGCTGTGACTTCGGGCATAGGCATCGCAACGCCGACAATTGAATTTAAAGACTTCGGCGTGCTCTTGAAGTTCCGGCCGACGGTTATGGATAACGGCATCATTAATCTGTCGATCAATCCAGAGGTAAGCGAACTCGACTTCAGCAACGCCGTCTCGATTTCGGGCACTACTATTCCGGCTATTACGCGGCGAACTGCTACCACTACCGTCGAGTTGCGTGACGGGCAAAGCTTCGCGATCGCCGGACTGCTGCAGGCCCACAATTTGCGAAATATTTCGCAATTGCCTTGGATCGGCTCAGTGCCTGTCCTGGGCGCTCTTTTCCGCAGCGCTGGCTATCAGAAGGATGAGACCGACCTTGTGATCATTGTAACTCCCACCTTCGTGCAGCCCGCAGCGCCCGGCGCTCGCTTGGCCACGCCCTTCGATACGTCCGTGCCAAGCAACGATGTTGATTTCTTTCTGCTCGGGCAAATGGAAAAGCGCAAACAAATAACCGACTACGTTGCCAAGGGCGGCGACGTTCAAGGTCCCTACGGCTACATGATCGGCGTAGCCCAGGGGCCGGCCGATAACGAAGCCCCCAGCAAATGAGACCGCTTATGAAACCGCTATTGATCGCTGTCGGGCTGACGAGCGTTTGCATTTTTTCGGGCGATTGCAAGGCCCAAGTCCCGGACGACCCTTTCTCGGATTATTTGCAAAGAAGCGTGACGATAACGCTCGGCGCGGGCAACGCGAAGGATACGAACGCGGCCATTCACACGATCGATCCTTGGCCGCCTTATGTCGGCTATACGCGGATACCCGGAAACGGGCGCAGCGCGACATCCGCGATCCAAAGGATGTACCGCAATCCCAACCCGTTCGAGCGACAGGACCAATCGGGAGACGCCGGCGCGAGTTCAGGTGCGAGCGGAACAGGAGCCGCTAACGCTACTATCAATCTAGGATCTGGCCCCCCAACTCCGGTCCAGCCGTTCTCCGGAGATTGACCGCAATTACAATAAAAGAGTCACACGCCCAGTTCGGACTCAAACCCCATGCCGCGCTTTGATGCACTTCAAGTCCGAATTGTCTTGACGTTGCGGACCCTCCAAGCGCTGTGGCATTCCTGCCGCGGTACGGCGATGGTGGAGAGCGCCCTCATTCTTCCGGTGTTCTTGACGCTGGTGGGCGGCGTCTACGAATTCAGCTTTTTCCTTTACCAGCAGCAATTAGCGACGTCGGGAGTACGGGACGCGGCGCGTTATCTGGCGCTGACGGCGGACCCAAACAGTCTCTCGCGCCAGACTGATGCCAGAAATCTCGCCGTGACCGGCTCTGTCGACGGCGGCCCTCCGCGTGTTCCTGGTTGGGCGACATCCGATATCTCGATTGTCGTGAACTCCGTCTATAGCGACGTCGGCACCCCGGGAACCGCGTCAAATATCCAGATCGTGACGGTTTCGACGAATTTCACCGACCTTTCTCTCGGTTTTCTTGGCTTGCTTGGACTTAAAAGCCCGACAATTGCCGTATCGCATCGGGAACGATTTATCGGCGGCTCGGCGCGAGGATGAAACTTATGCGCAAATGGCGGGACGACAAATCTGGCGCTGTTTTTGCCGAGTTCGCGCTGTTGCTGCCGTTGATCGTCCTGGTGGTTTGCGGCTCCATCGATTTCCTCAATGCCTTCTACCAATGGAATGCGGCAGCCAAGGCTGTCGAAGTTGGCGCGCGGATAGCAGCGGTCTCTGATCCGGTGGCGCCAAACCTGAATAATGTCAGCAACCAGGCGCTACTAAACGGTTCGATACCCGGCAGCCCACTCCCCTCCTTCGTAGTGGTTTGCAAGTACGGCGCTTGTTCCTGCACTGGCACTTGCACCGGTCTCACGCCCGATGCGTTCGATAGCGTAGCGATGGACCGAATTATTTTCGGACGAGGCAGCCACGTTTGCGGCGACGCCACGTCCTATTACGCCGCTGGAATGTGCGATGTACTTCCGTCCATAACCCCGGAAAATGTGGTCGTTACGTATAGTCAAACGCGCCTCGGTTATGCTGGCCGACCTGGCGGTCCGCTTCCGACAATAGCGGTATCGCTGCACGATATGCACTTTCAATTCTTTTTCCTCACGCCCCTCCTCGGCGTAAATATCGGAATTCCGCCGATGACGACGACAATGACCGCGGAAGATCTCTGTTCAGGCGGGAACAGCGGCGCCTGCGGATCGTGAGCGAAGTGGAATAAGGTGATGTCAGTTTATTTGCTCGAAAACGGCGTAACGAAAAACTCAGCGACGGAGGCCGCTCTTCGCGCATCCATTCCCGACATCATCGGCATTACTTCGCTTGAGGCAGCCCTCAAGCCCAAAGCTAGTATCCACAATGGCGGAATGCCGATCGTCATCATTACGCTGCCACCCGGCGAGCGCGAACAGTTTGACGGCCTCGTCGAGACGTTCGGCCGCCACGGCGACAACGGACTCTTTTTTATTTTGATCGGCGACGAGCTTTCGGCGAGCGACTACAAAAGACTGCTACGCACCGGCTGTGCCGACTGGACATCGCTCAACGCTAGTCCGGACGAAGTGATCGAAATGATATCCCGCCGTCGTGCCTCAGAAAACGGCCGCCATTCGGCGCGCCGCGGCGGCAGTCCTCCCGTTACCGTCTCCTTCATACCGAGCGCGGGCGGGGTCGGCAACGCGACAATTATCGTGGAGATCGCTGCACTTATTAAAACCGACAACACGATGCATGACCGCAAGGTCTGTCTCGTGGACCTCGATTTCCAAACCGGCCATCTTTGCGATTATCTTGACTGCGAACCGCGTTTGCAGATCGCAGAATTGTCAAACGCTCCGGAGCGGCTTGACGAGCATCTCTTTGACTCGTTTAAAACTCGTCACAGCAGCGGCATTGACATTTTCGCGGCCTCACGATCGAAATACGCTTCGGAACATCTCAATATTCATGCGTTAGATGCTCTCTTCAGCATGATCGCAATGCGATACGACTTGCTGCTTATCGATTATCCCGTCACTTGGTTTCAGTGGACCCCGCAGATAATTGCCGCGTCCGACGCCGTCATCGTTACGGGAATAAATACGATCCCAAGCTTGCGGCAGGTCTCTGAGACGCTTGCTTTTGTGCGTTCCTGTGGCTCGAAACACGTGGAAATTGGCGTTGTGATAAATCGATGCGAACGCGCACTCCTAGGCGCGATATCACGCCGCAAGCATGTTGAAACCGTATTGCAGAACGAACGCCTGTTCCTGATCGCGACGCGATCCGAGGCGACTGAAAGCATCAATATGGGCGTGCCCATGACGCTGGGCAGTTCAGTAGCCAAGGCGCGCAAGGAATTTGGTGCCCTGGCGTCCTTTTGCGCGACTTTGCAATCGCACCGCCGCGCCTACGCCTTATAGAATGTAACGCAAGGGAATTCGCAAAGCAGCGTGCCGAACGTGGAGGCTCTCTGTGACCAAGGGGAGGACGCCGGCGGAACGGCCGGCGCATCAAGGTGATGCTCGATGAGCTTTCTGTTTGACAAACCAGGAAAGCCGAATGATCAAGCGGCGCTAATGAACGGTGTCAAGCCGCCGCGTTCCGCGCGCCCGGCACCAGATATTGACCGCTTTCCGGTCGAGCCGACGGCCCAACAACCGACCTTGCTGGATGCGAAGCTAAAGTTACACGGACGCATCATCGACGAATTCAACCTTGCGCTTCTAGAGAAGCTGTCGCCTGAAGAGTTGCGCCGGGAAGTCCAGGCTTACGTCGCGAATTACGTCCGCGCGGAGCGTATTTCTCTAAATCAGAATGAACTTGAGTCATTTACCAGCGAGGTGCTGGCCGAAATGACCGGATACGGTCCGATTGAGCCGCTTCTAAAGGACCCGACCGTCAGCGACATCCTCATAAATACGCACAACCTTTGTTTCATCGAACGCTTCGGCAAGCTTGAGCGAGCTGACGTTCGCTTCAAGGATGAGGCTCACCTGCTCCGCATCATCAACAAGATCGTCTCAGGGATTGGACGCCGGATCGATGAGTCGTCACCGATGGTCGACGCACGTCTTCCCGACGGTTCCCGCGTAAACGTTGCAATACGACCCGTCTCCATCGACGGCCCGCTTGTGTCGATCCGAAAATTCGCAGAGAAGCCGTTCGACATCGACCGCCTTATTCAAGGCGAGACGTTGTCGGCCGCCATGGGGGAGTTCTTGAAAGCCGCGGTCCGGGGACGTATTTCGCTCATCATTTCCGGCGGGACTGGAACGGGCAAGACGACGCTTCTTAATGCCCTTTCCAATTATATCCCCAGCCAAGAACGGCTAATCACCATCGAAGATGCCGCCGAGCTTCAGCTCCAACAGTTGCACGTCGGCCGCCTGGAAACCCGGCCTCCCAACGTCGAAGGCAAAGGCGAAATTCGTCAGCGCGATCTTGTAAAGAATGCCCTGCGCATGCGACCGGATCGGATCATCATTGGCGAGTGCCGCGGCGAGGAGGCGTTCGACATGCTTCAGGCGATGAACACGGGTCACGAAGGTTCGATGACAACCGTCCACGCCAATTCGCCCCGCGACGCCCTCAAGCGCCTGGAGCAGATGATCACGATGGCCGGAATGGGCCTGCCGGTGTCGAGCATTCGCGGTCAGATCGCGTCGGCCGTTACTCTTGTCATGCAACTCCAACGACTTCCAGATGGCAAACGTAGAGTGGTGAGCATCGAAGAGATCACCGGAATGGAAGGCGATGTCATTCAAATGCAAGAGATCTTCAGCTTCGTGAAGGAACGCACGGATTCAAACGGCAATATCCTCGGTCATTTCGCCGCCACGGGCACGCGGCCGAGATTTCTCCAGGACCTGCTACCCTACGGCATCGATTTGCCAACATCATATTTTGACCGGCCGCCTTCCGGACGGTCTTTATGAGCGACCTCTCCGTTATCTTCGTGCTGGTCTTTCTTGCGGCGACCTTTGCCGTATATGGCTTCTATTGGTTCTTCATTTTCAATCGTCGCGAGCAACAGACCGTCAACCGCCGCCTCGAACTGAGCAAGCAATTGCGCAACCCATCTGCCGTGCTCGCTACATTGCGCGACGAACGCGGCATCAGAAACTTTAGCAGCCCGATACTTCGACGATTTGGTGATTGGCTGACGCAAACAGGCACTGACATCACGAGCAGAATATTTATTGCCTCGCTAATGGCGACATTTCTCATCCTGCTTGTCATATCAAATAGATTTCTCGAATTTGGTTTTGCGACAATTCTGATCGCAATCATCCTGACAATGTCATTTGCTGCCATGTACCTAATGCGCCAGCGGAACCGGCGCATCACCCTCTTCGGCGAGCAGCTGCCAGACACGATCGACGTGATTGTGCGCGGCGTCCGCGTGGGCCTGCCATTCACAAGCGCCGTCGCCCTCGTCGCTCGGGAAATGCCAGACCCGGTGGGGACGGAGTTTGGAATGCTGGCCGATGAGATCGGTTTTGGCCTCGACATACGAAGCGCTTTGGACAATCTCTACCGCCGTGTCGGACAGGCAGACTTATTGTTCCTTACTGTGTCGGTAAGCATTCAGGTCCAGACCGGAGGCAATCTAGGCGAAATCCTTTCTCGTTTATCGCGGATGATGCGCAACAGAGCCAATATGCGTCTAAAAATCAGGGCTCTCAGCGCGGAAGGTCGAGCTTCCGCGATTACGCTGTCGGTTTTTCCCTTCGTCCTCCTTTTTGTAATCAACTTGATTTCACCCACCTACTATGGCGCGATCCGATCCAACGCGCTGGTAGAACCCGCGATCTATATCGGACTGTTCTTATTGATCGTTGGAAATCTGGTCATGTACCGTATGGTCAACTTCAAATATTGATCGAATGGTCGAGTGGACGCCATTCGCAATTTCCCTCCTCGCGTTTTGCGCGATGACGGGCGTGGCGTTCGTGGCCGGCCAATCGTACTTGCGAGCGGCTAGATTGCGGCGGCGGCTGCCGCTTCCTCAAGACACACTGAGAGAAGGGTCAACAAGCGGCAATATTGGTCGGCTCGTTGCAAAGCATTTCGACGAGAAGCGATTTGGTGTTGATGACAGTCTGCGTGGAAAATTACGATTGAACTTGATTCGCGCCGGATATTTCCGCAACGACGCTATCAACTTCTATGTGTTCTGGCGACTTGCCGCCGTCGTTATGATGCCGATATGCGCCTACATATTTTTGGACATCGCCTTTCCTAATAGCCAATTTGCAACTCGTCTGGTCTTGATTTTAATCGCTATAGGCCTCGGCGTAGTGGGCCCGGACGCGTTTATTTCCCGCAGGCAGCGGGCTCTCAGTATCGAGTATCGAACAATTTTTCCCGACTTCTTAGACTTGCTCGTGGTGTGCGTTGACGCCGGCCTGAGTATTGAAGCGTCCGTTAATCGGATCACCAGCGAAATCGGCACTCGCCGCAGTCGCCCGTTCGGCATTAATCTCGAGGTCATGGCCGCGGAAATGCGCGCCGGCCGGAGTTTCATCGAGGCGCTGGGAACTCTCGCGGAGCGACTGATGATTCCCGAGGCCAGATCACTCGTGGGTTTGTTACGTCAATCTTTCGAACTGGGCAGCGATGTCGGAGAGGCGCTGCGGGTTTTCGGCGACGAAATGCGCGAGCGGCGGTTGTTGCGAGCCGAGGAACAGGCCAACAAGCTGTCGGTGAAAATGATCTTTCCCCTTGCTTTGTTTATCTTGCCGGTTGTGCTAATGGTTATTCTGTTGCCGGTTGCCATTCGCTTGCTCAATGCCTTCAGATAGGACCGACGATTTCGATAAGTGGAGTAGAGTTAAGTAGTGTAGAGTATAGTGGGGGAGTAGGTGGCGCTAGGAGAAGTCGGGAAGCGCTGCGTCAAGGGCTTGGTGTGTGCGGCCTGCGCGGTCGCGCTAAGCGGGTGTTTCGGCGTCGATCAACCGCCGCCCGACGTTTCAGAGGGCGTGCCTCCCATCACCACAGCAGTGGTACAGCGTGACGCCGACGTCCAGTACTATCCCTCGGACGAGCCGTTGCGGTTAGCCATCGAGAATTTCAACCGCGGTTATTTCGGTGTCGCCGAGAGATATTTCCGCGACGCGGTTGAGAAAGCGCCCAAAGATGGATCGGCCTGGATCGGCCTGGCGGCGAGCTATGATCGGCTGGGCCGCTTCGACCTCGCCGATCGCGCTTACACCGAGGCGATCAGGCTAGAAGGCGAAACGACCGCAATTCTGAACAATCGTGGCTATTCGTACATGTTGCGGGGTGACTTGATTTCCGCACGCAAAGTGCTGCTGAAAGCCTACGAGCGAGAACCGGCAAACCCGCTCATTCTCAACAATATCAAACTGCTTAACTCCAGCGCGCGATTTATCGCGCGTGCGCCAGATACGCAACCACCCGGCACACAATAATAAGACAAGCCGGCGGTCCGGCTCATATTCTGGTTCTGATTTGCTATCGATAGAGCTGAACCATATCCGAGCTCATGGGGTCTGAGCGTTTTACCAGCCCCAAGAACTCCGCATATGGGCTCTCGTGAGTGTTTTGGTTCGCCGGCAGCACCAGGAAGAATTGCCCAAATGCGGCAACGGGAACGCCCCGCGCATCCGGCTGCATGGGAACCGGCGTACTGCCGCAATTTACGATGGCGGTGGTGATGACCCGGCGATTGTCTTCACCCGGCGGCGCGCATTGCGGCGCCGCTGTTTCTCCGCCGCGGGAACGATCGTCGAGAAAATTCATCTCATAACGATAGACCTGATACCGGCTAATCGTTGCCGCGACCGTGCACCCCGGAGGAGCTGCGGTTCTTCCCGCGCCGGAGAAATGCGCGACAGTCCAATACGCGGCGCAGTTCCAGATGCCGCTGCCGACGGCGATGCTCTGATCGACGGTGCCGTCCTGCCGTATCATGTTCTGATCGACCGGCAGGCCGGCCGCAGACTGAGACGGCATTGGCCAGCTCGCCGAGGCCGCCGAAGCGTTGCACCAATTGGCATTGCCGATTGCGAGAAAGCCTTTCCGCACGTTCTGATCGGGGGGATAGATTCGGCAGGAGTTGAAGCCATTGGCGTAAATGTCGAAGCGGGTGTTCAAACCGTCCATGGCTGGCTGATCGTCGGTCGGCAGAAGACTGACGCCGCTGAGCCGGAAGCAGGCGCGGACCTGCGAGGCCGCGAGTGCTTGGGGCACTCCGGTCGACGATCCTGGCCCACAAGCGGAACCAGGCAAGAAGCCCGTGGCTGGGGCGACATAACCGATGCGGCCGGCGCTATAGCCGATATTATTGAACTGGCCACCGGCCAGCCGAACGAGCTGATGCCGCCCTCCCGATGCAACATCCGCTGCCACGAGCTGCTGGGTTGCCTGATAATAGGTCATCCCCGGCGTTTCGAACGGATTGCAGACATAGACCGGTGTCAGATTACAAACGACTTGGTCATAGCCGGCCACCGACTGAGCGCCCACTTTTATGATTTCGCGGCCGACCGCTAATGAAACCGGGAAAATCGTCTGGATCGAGATCGGTTCAACCGTGACCTGCACGTAGCCGGCCAAGGTCGGATCGTCTGTTAGATTGGCCGTGGTAATCGGCAGATCGTCACTGGCCGGCAAGGATTGAAGAAAATCCATACCGCTAACCTGTATGGTCTCATCTATTCCAGTGCCCACGAGGGGATTGGCGATGAGATTGCGAATGGCCGCTTCCGCGCGGATGATCGAATCTGGACGGCGATCAAGCTCGGCGGCGCCCGCGAGCGCGAGCGCATCCGCAGCATTTTGTAGCTGCGTTTGCACGCTCATCAGGCGGCTGGCATCAAGCGCAAGCGCGGATAGACCGACTATCGCTATGAGCATCACCGCGACGTACGGAAGAACGACACCCTCGCGATCGTCCCAAAGCCTTCTCACATGCATAGCGGCACGCCCGAGCGCCAAACAACGAGCGCCGCGGCTGGATCCAGCCGCGGCGTCGGAATGCGAGACAGAACTCAATTAGTCATGATCGTGGTCGTGATCACGACGGACGAAAACCCGATCGTCGTCATGCTTGGCCTTGAACACCGCGATGCAGCCATTCGCTGTCGGACAGATCGTGCTGCCGGCATTGCTTGGGATCGGGACATAGGCCTCGTTCTCAAACGGGTCGGCCGCTACCGAGTGCGCGCTGCCGGCGCCGGCGACCGCGGCGATGACAACGGTTTGATCTTGGGTGTCGCCGGAAGAGTCGACGACGGCAAGCTGCTCGTCGGGCCGATGCGAACCGTCAGCGAGGAAGTAATGACCATCGCCTGGATTGAACCAGACCTCGTCCGCGCCCCCTTCGTCAATGAGGACTCGCCTGATAGTGCCGGTGTCCTCATTGATAACGGCCGCATTGCGAATGCCGCTTGGAATCGACGGCGCATTGCAGCCGAGCAGTATCTGTGGCGCCGGGCCGATAGCCATGCCCTGCGGCCCTGCGCAATCCGCCACGGGGATGTCGAACGTTCCGACGATCGCCATGCCGCGAGGATCGATCACGACAACATTGCCGTCCGCCGTATCGCTGCCGCTACCGTTGACTTCCGGGATATTCAGGTAGATCAGCCCGACGCGCTGATTCCATTGGCACTGCTCGATGCCATTTGTCGCGTTCGGACCATCGCCGGGCAGACCGTCGAACTTTATTTGTTTGACGACGGTATAAGCCTTCGGTCCCTGCGTCGGGATGAAGCTGATGAACGGCGGAGAGTCGGCGTCGTTGGCGACTTGAATCAAGTGTTCCGCAGGGTCGTAACACAATTCATCGGCTCGATTGACTCCGCCGGTCTATTTCGTGTGCGTAATCGTTCCCGACGAGTAATCGATAACCTTGAGCGTGCTGTTTCCGTCGCCGGCCCAAATCTGTGTCTGACCGTTGTTGTCGAACGTCAGGACGCCATCGGGGCCGGACGTGTTGTTGTTTCCCGTAAATCCAACAAAGCCGCCGATCTGTTTGGTGACGGTCTTGGTCGCAGTGTCAATAATGTCGATGGATTTGTTGGAGCGATCGGAGAGAAAGTAGGCATGGAGTGAAGGGTCTACCCAGCTGATGTCAAACGATGTCAGGGGATTTCCCGGAATGTTTATCGTCGTCTTGACCTTGAACACCTCGTCCGCCGCGGCGAGACATGGCGCGGTGACCAGAGCGGCAAGGGCAAAGTAAACCGCGCGTCTTGCTGCCTTGGATTTGACCTTTATTACGAACGACATAACGTACACCTCCCATTTTTATCTGAACTCGGATTATCCGAGTCCGGTGATGTCCCTCACCGCACGCAACCACCCCGCCCGCCGATGAGGATCGACAGGCGACGTGACAGCGTGGCCTACACGTCGAGGTGTCACATCCGCCAAGCACGCGGATGCGTTGTGCCTCGACGATTCCTTATGCGCGTTTGCAATTGTGAGAAGGTTCTGCCGGCGTCCCTCGGCAGAGTAAACGTTTCCTCCGGCATTTTTATTTGAGTGTAGGGTCCTCCACCTGCGACGATTTGGCAACCGCAATTCGCCGAGTGGAGTCGCGGAGCAAAGAATTCAAGATTGCGCCAAACTCCGTGGCACAAAACATGCTACGAGAAAATTTTACCTTACGAGCGATCATCTTTGGAATTCACACGCCCAATGTCGACGTCTCATCACGCAAAGATTCTTTAGCTGTCATCTCCCTGGCAGTGAAACGAAAGAGTTCCCTATTCCGTCACTTATGCAGTCGTCCTATGCGAGTTTGCGCGGCGCTTGGAACAAGTCGGTTGACGATCTTTTTGGTCACAGGTGCAACCAGTGAATAGCCAGCGCTGAATGCGATTCCGTAAATCGCGAAATCGCGCGACCGACACATGATGGAAGCAGCCTGTCTAAAAACTCGCCTAACCCTTGGAACGCAGTGACCTGTTGCACCGCAGCGCACTATTCGCCGAAGCGCCACAGCGGAACATTTCGATGTTCGTATTTGTTCGTGGGTGATTTCGTGGGTTGGACGCCGGCGGCGGCAAAAAGTTGAGTCGCATCAAAGGAGTTTGGCGGAGGATGGCTCCGCCAAGTCAACTTCTGGACGGATCGCTAGATCCCCGTCGGCTTTGCCCCCGAAGGCTGCTGTGGCTTTCGGCAGCCAGTGGGGCAGCGGCTAGATATCCGTCCGTCCGGCTGGAGCCGACCACGCCCGTTCGGCTTTATCCTTGGTTCTGAAGGCGGCGATTTGCGCGCGATAGCTTTCCGTCAGATCAATATCGTCCCAACCATTGAGCAGGCGCATACGGCGAACCGGGTCGATCATAAAACGATACGTCCGGTTGCCACACACGATGCTCTGCTGCTCCAGATCGATGGTGACCTGCAAGTTCGGTGTCTGCGCCAATGACGCTATCATCTCGGCGGCTTGGTCGTCGGTCACCGCAGCTGTGAGCAGACCGTTCTGCACGGCATTGCCGGCGAATATGTCGCCGAACGACGGCGCAATCACACAGCGTATGCCGTAATCATAGAGCGCGTAGACCGCGGCTTCGCGGGACGAACCGCAACCGAAATTGCGCGCCGCGACTACGATCTTGGCGTCACGCCACGCCGGCTGATTGAGCGGAAAATCCGGATTTTCATCATCGGCGGCACGAAAGCGCAGGTCGCGAAACAAAACCTTGCCGAGTCCCATCGCGCGCGTCCATTTCAGATAGCGTGCAGGTAGAATCTGATCGGTGTTCACATTGCTCTGATTGATCGGGCATGCCGGTCCTGTGAGGGTCGTGAATTTTTCCATGGTCACACCTTGCGGCTGCCGAGAAGCTCACGCACATCGGCGAGATGGCCGGCAATCGCGGCGGCTGCTACCATGGCCGGCGACATCAGATGCGTTCGCGCGCCGGGGCCTTGGCGTCCGCGGAAATTGCGGTTGGTGGTTGAGGCGCAGCGCTCGCCCGACGCGACAAGATCGCCGTTGATGCCGACACACATCGAACAGCCCGACTCGCCCCATTCAAGCCCGGCGTCGCGGAAGATGCGGTCGAGCCCCTCCTCCTCAGCCTGCCGCTTGACCGATGAGGAGCCGGCCGAAACCAGGCCCGGCACCTTGCTGGTACGGCCCGAGAGCACCGCCGCAGCGGCCCGCAGATCCTCGATGCGGGCATTGGTGCAGGATCCGATGAAGACGCGATCAACGGCGATATCGGTCAGCCTTTTCCCGGGCGCGATGCCCATATAGTCAAGCGCGTCGCGCAAATATTTGGCGCGTTCGGCATTTTGCTCACGCGCTGGATCGGGCACCGTGGCATTGATCGGCAGTGCATCTTGCGGGCTCGTGCCCCAGGTCACGACTGGCGCGATACTTGCGCCAGCGAGACCAACCTCACGATCGAACGGCGCACCTGTGTCAGTCGCAAGCTTCGACCAGGCTTCGACCGCCTGTTCGTAGGCCATAACCGCCGGCGCATAGGGCCGGCCTTTCAGGTAAGCGAAAGTCGTGGTGTCAGGCGCGACCAGCCCGCAGCGCGCGCCAGCCTCGATCGACATGTTGCACAGGGTGAGACGCCCTTCCATCGACAGAGCGCGAATCGCCGAGCCCGCGAACTCGATCGCACATCCCGTGGCGCCGTCGGTGCCAACATGGCCGATGATCGCCAGCACGATGTCCTTGGCGGAAATTCCAGGTGTTGTCGCGCCGTCCACTACAATGCGCATACGTTGCGGCTTCTTTTGCCAAATCGTCTGCGTCATCAGTACATGTGCGACTTCGGATGCACCGATGCCGAAGGCGTAGGCGCCGAGCGCGCCGTGAGTTGAGGTATGGCTGTCGCCACAGACGATCAACAGGCCGGGCAAGGTCAGACCTTGCTCAGGACCCACGACATGCACGATGCCCTGGCCCGGATCGTCCAGGCCGAACAGCCTAATGCCGTGCCTCGACGTGTTTTCTTCAACCTGGCGCACCATGCGCGCGATTTCGGGATTGGCAATGTCGCGACGCGAACCGCGCGTCGGCACGTAATGGTCGGCAACACCGAAGGTCAATCCCGGCTCGGCCACCTTGGCGTTGCGTTCGGCAAGCTTGGCGAAGGCGTGGAACGAGCCTTCATGGACATAGTGGCGGTCTACCCAGAGTAGAGATTCGCCGTCATGGCGCCGCACAATTTCATGGGCGTTCCATAATTTGTCGATGATGGTTTGCGGCTGGCTCATGCCTTGCGTGCCACGGGCTTGCTCCATGATTAGGGTAGTATAGCTACCACTCTGGACCGATGTTAGGCTTGGTCGATTACCAGGAGGGGCACATGTCTCGTCGATCATTGTATCTCAGCCGCCGCACATTCTTGCGCAGTACCGCGCTGGGCGCGACCGCATCCGCCGCGCTGCTGCATTCCCCGGCCGTGCTGCGCGCGCAAGGCGCCGCAGTGAAGATCGGCGTGCTCCATCCCGTGTCCGGCGCACTCTCCTATTCCGGCCAGCAAGGCCGTCTGGGCGCCACCATGGCCATCGATGACATCAATTCCGCAGGCGGTATCAAGGCGCTAGGCGGTGCCAAGATCGATCCGATGCTCGGAGACGCGCAATCGACGCCGGACGGCGGCAATGCCGAAGTCGAGAAGATGAACTCGGCCGGCGTGTCGGCCGTGGTCGGCGGCTATGCCAGCGCGATCTGCCTGGCTGCGAGCCAGACCGCGGCGCGCTACGACCTGCCCTATGTGGTGGATGTCGGCGTCGTCGACAGCATCGTCACCCGCGGGTTGAAGAACACCTTCCGCTTCGGGCCCGGCTTCGGCGTCATCGCCAAGACCGCACTCGACAATCTGGTGACGATCAATGACCAGGCTGGCAAGCCGGCCAAGACCGTGATGATCGTGCACGAGGATTCCGCCTTCGGCGCAGGCCTCGCCAAGCTCCTCAATGCGCAGCTGCCGGACCGCGGCTTCCAGGTATTGGAAACGATCCCGCATCCGACGCCGACCCGCGAATTCGAAAGCGTCGTGCTCAAAATCAAGGCGCAGAACCCCGATCTCGTCATCCCGGCGAACTATTATAATGAATATGTCCTGCTCGCGCGCACCATGCAGCAGCAGCGCGTGCGGCCGAAGGGCATCTATTCGGTGCTCGGCGGCGCCGCCTCATCCTACAAATTCGTCAAAGAATTTCCTGAGGCCGCGCAATACATCATGGACTGCAATCACTGGTTCGATCCCAAGAGCCCCAGGGCACTGGCAATAAAAAAACGGGTCGAAGACAAGGGCCAGTACTACACCTACGAAGTCTATATGAACTATTCCTGCGTCCTCCTCCTTGCCGACGCGTTCGAGCGCGCTGCCAGCACGGATCGCGCGAAGATCACCGATGCACTGGCGAACTCGACCTTCAGCGGGCATTTGATGCCTTATGGACCAACCAAGTTCGTCAACGGCCAGAACGAGGGCGCGGCGCCAGTCAATACGCAGGTGCAGGGCAACGACATCCAGGTGATCCTGCCGCCGCAGTTTGCCTCGGCGAAGCCGGTCTTCCCGATGCCACCAGCCTAAATCCACCGGCTTGGAGTGCCAAACGCCGCCATGCTGTCGTCGGTCATTCTGGTGCCCGCCGTCCTCAACGGCTTGATGACCGGAGCCGTTTATGCGCTGGTGGCGCTAGGCCTCACGCTGGTTTACGGCGTCTTGCACATCATCAATTTCGCGCATGGCGCGCTCTTGACCGCGGCGATGTTCGCCGCGGTCTTTGCCTATACGCTGCTCGGGCTTGATCCCTACCTCGCCGTGTTTCTATTGGCGCCGCTGTTCTTTGTCGCCGGCTATGCATTGCAGCGCTTTGTCATCGGACCGGCGGCGCATGGCGAAGACCGCAATTTTCTCCTGGTCACGCTCGGCCTCGCGATCGTGATCGAGAACGCATTGCTCTATTTCTTTCGCGCCGACACCCGGATCATCGACCTGCCCTATGCTTTCGATGTGGTCGAACTCGGGCCGGCTTTCATTGCCGTGCCGCGTATCGTCGCACTCGGCGCCGTCATCGCCGTTGCCGCCGCTTTGTGGGCCATCATGCGGTTCACCGATACCGGTAAGGCGATCCGCGCGGTGGCCAAAGAGAGGCTCGGCGCCGAGCTCTGTGGCATCAATGTCGCGCATGTCTTTGCCATCACCTTCGGTCTTGGCACCGCGTGTGTCGCTATCGCCGCCTGCCTTCTGATCCCGACCTATTACGTCAATCCCACCGCGGGTGAAGCCTTCGTGCTGATCGCGTTCACGGTCGTAGTGCTCGGCGGCATGGGCTCGATCGCCGGCGCGCTCATCGGCGGATTGTTTGTCGGCGTCGTCGAGAGCCTGTCCAGTGTGTTTCTCGGGGAATCGCTCGGCCAGATCGGAATATTTGCATTATTCATCGTGACGCTGCTCGTCAGGCCGAGCGGCCTGTTTGGCGCACGGGCGTGAAAACATTTCTCCCGATTGTTCTTGTAGTGGCGCTGCTTGCCGCCGTACCGCTGTTCACGACGTCGAATGTTGTGTTGAACTTCCTGGTGACGGCATTGCTGATCGCGCTTGCCGGCCAGGGCTGGAACCTACTCGGTGGCTATGGCGGCCAGTATTCGTTCGGGCATGCGGCGTTTTTCGGCACCGCCGCCTATGCGACCGCGATCCTGCAAGTGCGCTACGGAGTCAATGCCTGGCTCGGGTTGTTCGCCGGCATCGCCGCGGGCGCGGTAGTCGGCGCTGTCATCGGCGCGCTAACCTTTCGCTCCGGATTGAGGGGCTCATATTTTTCGCTGGTCACCCTCGCCTTTGCCGAGGTGCTGCGCATCATCGCCAGCGTCGCTCCGATCACGGGCGCCGGTGTCGGCACCCTGATCCCGCTCGATTTGCATGCGCGAGCTTTTCAGTTTCAGAGCCGTGTACCATTCTACTTTATCGCACTGGCACTCGTCGCGCTGTCTCTGATCGTGGTACGCGCCATCGAGAACAGCCGCTTCGGCGCTTACCTCGTCGCCGTCCGCGAAAACGAAGACGCGGCGAGCGCGCTCGGCGTTGATGCTTTTTCGGTCAAGCTCTGCGCCATCACCATTTCGGCGGCGATCACCGCAGCAGCTGGATGCTTCTATGCGCAATATTTTCTCTTCATCGATGCCGAGATTGCCTACGGCCCGCGGATCTCGATTGACGCGCTGCTGGCGCCGATCGTCGGTGGCGCGGGCACTGTGTTCGGACCACTGCTCGGCGCGCTTGTCGTCAAAACACTGGGCGAGGCGACCAAGCTGATCGGGGCTGATGCGCCCGGGCTCGATCTTGTTATCTACGGCTTCCTCCTGGTCGGCGTCGTCGGGTTGGCGCCGCGCGGCATTGCCGGGCTGGTCACGGCGATCTTCCGGTCCCGCGTCTCAGGCGGCTCGACGTTGGAGCGCAGCCATGGCTGATACGCTCTTGAACGTCGAGAATGTCTCGAAGCGCTTCGGCGGCCTGCTCGCAGTCAACAAGGTGTCATTCAATGTCGCCGCCCGCGGCATTACCGCATTGATCGGACCGAACGGCGCCGGCAAGACCACCTTATTCTCGATCATTGCCGGGTCTCAAGCGCCGGACAGCGGCCGCATTCTTTACGACGGGAGCGCCGTTACCGGCGAACCGCCGCACCGCCTCGCCCGCCGCGGCATCGCGCGGACTTTCCAGATCGTACAGCCATTCGTCGGCCTCACCGTGCGGGAGAATATCGCCATCGGCGCGCACCTGTCGCGTCGCGGCCGCGGCGAAGCCCTTGCCGTTGCCGGCGAAGTTGCCCGATCTGTGGGGCTTGGCGCACAGCTCGAAGCGACTGCGGCGACATTGACTGTCGCCGGCCGTAAGCGGCTCGAGCTTGCGCGCGCGCTTGCGATCTCGCCCCGGCTCCTGCTGCTCGACGAGGTGCTGGCAGGGCTGAACCCCTCGGAAATCCGCGACATGATCCCGGTGATCCGCGGCATCGCCGACAAGGGCATCACGGTGCTGATGACCGAGCATGTAATGCAGGCCGTAATGAGCCTTGCCGGACACGTGTTCGTCCTGGCGGAGGGCCGGGTTATCGCACAGGGCACGCCCCAACAAGTCGCCGGTGATCAGCGGGTGGTTGAGGCCTATCTCGGTCACGGCGCCGCGAAGCGGATGACGACCGGAGTCGGTCATGGCTGAACCGCCCTCATCTCGACCGCCGCCATCGGAGCCGCTTCTTTCCGTCAATGGCGTGCATGCGGGTTATGGTGGCACCGAAATCCTGCGTGGGATCGACTTTGCCGTGCATTCCGGCGAGATCGTTACCGTGCTCGGCGCAAACGGCACCGGGAAATCAACGCTGAGCATGACAATTTCCGGAGTCGTGAGGCCGTGGCAAGGCGCCATCCGCTTCAAAGGCGCGGCCATCGAGCGCGAACGACCAGCGGAAATCGTGTCGCGAGGCCTTATCCATGTGCCGGAGGGTCGCCGCATCTTCCCAGACATGACAGTGCGCGAGAATCTTGATCTCGGCAGCTATCGCCGCGCCCGCAACCACCGCGCTATCAATCGCGAGCGCGTTTTTTCCATCTTCCCGCGCCTGAGCGAGCGTCAGGCGCAGCGCGCCGGTACCCTGTCCGGCGGAGAACAGCAGATGCTCGCGATCGGCCGCGGGCTGATGGCGGAACCTGAACTATTGCTGCTGGACGAACCCTCGCTCGGTCTTTCGCCGCTCCTCGTCGAAGAGCTGTTCACGCTGATCAAGGCGATCCATGCGCAGGGTGTTGCACTGTTGCTGATCGAGCAGAATGTGGTGCAGAGCCTGGAAGTCGCGCAACGCGCCTATATCCTGGACAACGGCCGCTTCGTGCTCGAGGGACCTGCGGCTAAGATTGAAAAGGATCCTGCGCTACGGCGCGCTTATCTTGGATTGTAAAAAATGGCCGAGCCCGAAACCCTGCAGTCGCGCCTTGCTCGCAAACCGATCGTCATTGCGCCCGGAATCTATGACGCCTTCACCGCGCTGGTGGCGCAGCAGGCAGGGTTTTCCACGCTTTATCTCTCCGGCGCCGCGATCGCTTATACCCGGCTCGGCCGCCCCGACATCGGCCTGGTCAGCATGGTGGAGGTTGCGCAAACCTTGGCGCTGATCCGCGAACGGGTGACGGCACATCTTATTGTCGACGCCGATACCGGCTACGGCAATGCGCTTAATGTCAGGCGCACTGTACAGGAATTCGAGCGCGCCGGCGCCGATGCGATTCAGATCGAGGACCAGGATTTCCCGAAACGCTGCGGCCACCTCGACAACAAGGTCGTGATTCCGGCACACGAAATGTGCGGCAAGATCCGCGCGGCGCTTGACGCGCGGCGCGACCGCGGCACACTTATTATCGCTCGCACCGATGCCATCGCGGTCGAAGGTCTCGATCGCGCGATTGAGCGCGCCAACATGTATCGCGAGGCCGGTGCGGACATGCTGTTCGTCGAGGCGCCAAAAACACGCGATGATCTTAGCCAAGTGACCACTGCCTTGGTCGGCAAAGTGCCGCTCATGGCCAATATGGTCGAAGGCGGTAAGACGCCGCTATTGCCGGCCAAGGACCTCGAAGCCAAGGGCTTCGCGCTGGTCATTTTTCCTGGCGGCATCGTTCGCGCCTTCGGACGCCTGGCGAGCGACTACTACGCTTCGCTCGCGGCCCACGGGACGTCCGAGCCGTTCCGCAATCAAATGCTGGACTTCAACGGCCTCAACGATCTGATCGGCACGCCGGAAATGCTCGCTTTGGGCAAGCGTTATGAAGCTTGACCATAGTCACTAAGAAATTGAAGGAATTCGTATGTCGAAACAGTTCGATCTCATCATCAAAAACGTGCGCGTCGTTCGCCCAAAGAAAACCTCGGTTGATTGTCTCGACATCGCCATCAAGGACGGCAAAATCGACCGGCTCGCCCCGGACATCGAGATAGACCAGGCCGAGCACATTTTTGACGGCAAGAACCAGCTCGCTTTTCCTGGCTGCGTCGATGCGCATATGCACATCGGTATCTATTCGCCGCTTGCCGAAGACGCAGTGACGGAAAGCAAGGCCGCGGCGATGGGCGGAGTGACGTCAAGTCTGAACTATATCCGCACCGGCCACTATTATCTTAATCGTGGCGGCCCCTATCGCGACTTCATGCCGGAAGTCTTCAAGCAATCGGACGGCCGCTTCTGGGTCGACTATGGCTATCACGTGGCGCCGATCGAAGCTGCGCATATCGACGAGATGGAGGACCTCGCCCGCGATCACGGCGTCACGTCGTTCAAGATCTTCATGTTCTATGGTGGCTATGGGTTGCACGGACGCTCGTCGCACCAGAACGATTTCCTGATGATCGGTCCGGACGAGTGCTACGACATCGCGCATTTCGAATTCATCATGCGCTCGGCGCAGCGCCTGATGGCAAACTATCCGAAACTAGCGCCGTATATCAGCGTCAGCCTGCATTGCGAGTTCGCCGACATCCTCAATGCCTATACCAAGATTGTCGAGCGCGAAGGCAAGCTCACGGGGCTCGCCGCCTACAGCGCCGCGCGCCCGCCGCACTCCGAGGGGCTAGCGATCTGGATCGCATCCTATCTCGCGAACGAAACTAATTGCCTGAACATCAATCTCTTGCACCTAAGTTCGCGCAAGGCGATCGACGCGGCATGGACCATGCAACAGGTCTTCCCGCATGTCGCATTCCGCCGCGAAGTGACGGTCGGCCATTTGCTTCTGGACACGAGCTGCGACTGCGCCGTCCATGCCAAGGTCAATCCGCCGATCCGGCCGCGCGAGGATGTGGAAGCGCTATGGCAGGCCGTACTCGATCGCAAGGTCGACTGGATCGTCAGCGATCACGCCTGCTGCTCGGCAGAGCAGAAATGGTCGAAGGACGATCCGGCCAATATCTGGCTCGCGAAGTCGGGCTTCGGCGGGACCGAATATCTGCTTTCCGGCGTCATCAGCGAAGGCAGCAAACGCGGCATGTCTTACAACCACATGGCGGAATTGCTGAGCTTCAACCCTGCGCAGCGATTTGGCTTGCTCGGCAAGGGCGACATCGGGCTGGGTTATGATGCTGACATTGTGCTCGTCGACCCGCATGCCAGCTTTGTCGTGCGTGCGGCAGAATCGGAATCGCATCAAGGCTATACTCCGTTCGAGGGCGTCGAATTGACCGGCCGGGTCAAGAGCACCTTTCTCCGAGGATCATTGGTTTATGATAGTGGGACGATAGTTGGCCCCCCGAGAGGTAAGTATCTGCGTCGGCCGTTGATGCCGAGATAAGTCAACCGATCCTCTAAGCAGAGGCGCACAAGGACTTCTTCGGCGACAATCGCGCAGGCTCGATCAAAATCTGCTTCCGCTATGAGCTTTGCTCTTACCGGAGCATCAGCCGCATGGCGCCGTGTCGTGGATGCTCGAGATCCTTGGGACTGCCCCCCTCCCCCTGGCTGATTTTCCTCCCCGTTCGTCGTCATGCGTAAATGTGGGTGTGTTCGTGGGTTAGACCGCGCCGGCGGCGAAAAGCCGAGTCTGATCAAAGGGGTCTGGACAGTTCGATGACGTCACCACGATCCCGGTGGTGGAAATGTCCGCTGTGGGTCATCAGCTGCCGCGACATGGTTGGGGCGAAATGTCCGCTTTGGCCACCAAGGGCCTATTGGCGTTTCTCGGTTTTTTTCTGCTCGCTGTTGTCGCCGGACTGCTTCTTCCGAATTAGGACACTGCCGGCTTGAGCTGCCTAAAGGTCGCCAGCCTCTCGTCTACCCATCTGCTCGGCGTGTCCGCTAAGGGTCACCGGCGGACACGACACGATCATATTGGGATGGCCGCTTTAATCCCGAAAGCAGACATCGGGCGCTCATTCTCGAGCGCTTTATAGGGCGTAAGATACGCGCTATGTTATTCTCGTCCTTCGACGAGTAGGCGGCGGCGCTGGCGCGGACGTCGCCAGGAGATAACACACGATGATGAAGTCGCCCGAATCAAAACAAGCCACCTCAAGGCTGCGGCAGGAACTCATCGACGGATCCTATGTCCGCAACGCCTGGTATGTGGCCGCATGGTCCGACGGCCTCCTTGACGGACAGCTCGTCGCCCGCACCGTCATGAACGAGCCCATCGTGCTTTATCGCAAGGCCGATGGCGGCGTTGCGGCTGTCGAGGACCGTTGCGCGCACCGCTTCGCGCCACTCAGTATGGGCAAGATCGTCCGGGGCGACCGCATCCAATGCCCTTATCACGGGCTCGAGTTCGACGGCTCGGGCGCGTGCGTGCATAATCCGCACGGCACCAAGAACATTCCGACGAAGGCACGGGTCAAAAGCTATCCAGCGGTCGAAAAGCACAAGGCCATTTGGGTCTGGATGGGCGATGGACCGGCCGAAAGCGGCAAAATTCCGGACTTCGGCGTTCTCGACAATGTCCCGGAACTCCACACCACCAAGCGCGACAGCATCGTCATTCGCGCCAACTATCAGCTGGTGATCGATAATCTGCTCGACCTCAGCCATACCTCCTATCTGCACGAAGGCATTCTGGGCAATCAGGACACCGTGGATTCAGACATCACGGTTGAGCAAGACGGACACGACGTGGTGGTCAGTCGGCGCGCCGCAAACGCGGCCCCGCCCGGCATGTTCGCACAGTTCTGGCCGGACCATCCGCCCCGCGTGGAAAAGTTCACTCAGATGCGCTGGATGGCGCCGAGCACGCTGCGGCTGGTGACGGGAATCTGCAAGATAGGCGCGCCCGCCGACACCGGCACCGGCTATCACGCGATCCACCTGCTAACGCCGGAGAACGAGCGTTCAACGCACTACTTTTTCACCGCGGTGCGCTTCGGCGTGATGACCACCGACGGGACGCTCAACCGCGACCTGCAGAAAAAGATTGCGGACATGCGCCGCTTTGCGTTCGAAGAACAGGACGCGCCGGTGATCGAGGCGCAGCAAAGAGTCATTGAGACCGCAGACAAGCCGCTCGATCCGGTGATCCTCGCCATCGACGTCGGCCCTGTGCGCTACAAGCGCGTCCTAGGCAAGATGCGCGAAGCCGAGCAGCGGTGAACGGGCTTACCGAAATCTGTCGTGCGAGGCGGGAGGCGACACCATGGCGAATCTTCGTCGCCGACATTTTCTGCAACTGGCGGCCGGCGCCGCCGCGTTGCCGGCCGCGTCACGGAGTGCTCGCGCGCAAACTTATCCGACCCGGCCAGTCAGACTGATCGTTGGCTTTGCAGCGGCTGGCACGACCGACATCGCCGCGCGCCTGATCAGCCAGTGGCTGACGGAACAGCTCGGGCAACAGTTCATCGTCGAGAACCGGCCCGGCGGCGGCAGCAGCGTAGCCGCCGAGTATGTCGTGCGCGCGCCGGCCGACGGCTACACGCTTCTTTTGTCGACGGTCGCGAACGCGATCAACACTACGTTCTATCCGAATCTCGGGTTCGACTTTTTGCGAGATATCGCCCCGGTTGCGAACCTCATCCACGTACCCCTGGTGATGGAGATCAATCCGTCGGTTCCGGCGAAGACCGCTGCCGAATTCATCGCCTATGGCCGGGCTAATCCCGGGAAGATCACGATGGCGTCCAGCGGCGTCGGGACATCGGGCCACATCTCCGGCGAGCTGTTCGGCATGATGAGCGGCGTCAAAATGGTTCACGTGCCGTATCGCGGTAGCGGCCCCGGCCTGGTCGACGTGATCGGCGGGCAATGCCAAGTGATTTTCGACCTGCTGCCCTCATCGGTCGGATATATCAGGTCAGGCAGTCTGCGCGCGCTGGCGGTGACCACTGCACAACGCTCCGATGCGCTGTCGGACGTACCGGTGCTGGCGGACGCTTTGCCAGGCTACGAGGCGAGCGCCTGGATCGGCATCGGCGCCCCCAAGGACACGCCTGTTGAGATCGTCGAAGAGCTCAACCGTGCGATCAATGCCGGCCTTGCCGATCCCGGCCTAAAAGCCCGCTTCGCTGAACTGGGTGGCGCCGTTCTTCCCGGCTCGCCGGAAGATTTCGCCAAGTTCATCGTTGGCGAAACCGAAAAGTGGGGCCGCGTGATCAAGTTCGCAAATATCAAAGGACCGTGACCGCACGCACAATTACGGCCACGAGTCGTCAGCGGCTAGCGGCACGTGCGCGTCCATCCGTAGTACCCCGTGACCCGCAATCGCTCAGACTTGAATACCTTTGCCGCTACTGCTTTTGTCGTCCCTTGACTCGAAGGCGGGCAAATGAGGCTGTCCGCTTTGCATCCGAGGGCGGACTCGACGGCGTCCGAGTGGCGCGTCCGCTAAGGGCCAAAAGCTGACATCGTTTCGGCTAGGTTCACGCCCAGCCTTTACATGCCGGCGTTGATATCGGTTTGTACTGCTGCGGCGTTTGCCGCGTCGTTTTGCGCTTCCGCCGCGGCATTGCTGGCATCCATATCTTGGAGGGACTGGTCCATCTGCTGGATGGCCTGGTCCGACGCGTCGATGCCCGCCTGTGACTGACTGTTATCGACGTTGACCGCGGGCGAGTCATAGGACGGCGAGTACGAGGAGTCGTACGAAGATCCGTGAGATGCAGATTCTCTCGCCGCGTTTGGGACAATCTGGACGTACTGTGGCGGCAGCGAACCGCCGAGCATCCCCTGGATGAATTGCCCAATATCAAAGTAGTGTTGAGCCGCGAGCTGGCGTGCCGCGACACGGACAGCGGGACGTGCCTGCGAAACGTGCGCTGTTGCCGCGAGCTTATGGACCGGTAGGTTGGCAGCCGTTGCGGCACCTCCATTCAACGCGAGCGAGACAACAATGAGTCCAAATGAGACTAGCGATTTGGTGAAGAGCGATTTCATGGCCAACTCCTTTTGTTTGGCAATAAGGCCAGAGGAGAATCCCCGAACGCTAGTTGGAAACGTAAAGACGCTTGGATTGAGGGCCAATGTCCGGCAGATTAAATTGGGTTTAGATCGGTGACCCAATACCGTTCCTACACGTTCATATACGGATAGCTTTTCCGCTGTAGGTGCGCCACCTGCGGCTTAACTCTCGAAGAGACGACAATGAGGCGCGTCGTTCCGTCATGAAGGAGTTGATCCATCAATACGGCGCTTGGATCGTGTTCGCGCTTGTGTTTCTGGAATCGATTGGTCTGCCGCTGCCGGGAGAAGCGATCCTGGTAAGCGCTGCGATTTTCGCCGGGACGACGCAAGAACTTGGCATCGCCCTCGTTCTTCTCTCCGCCGTGTTGGGGGCGATACTGGGCAGCACCGTCAGCTTCTGGATCGGCGATCGGTACGGGTATCCGATACTGCTTCGCTACGGCTCCTACGTCGGACTGACCGAAACAAGAATAAAGATCGCCCAGTATCTGTTTCGGCGTCAGGGAATGATGGTTGTCTTCATTGCTCGCTTTGTAGCTGTGTTGCGATCGGTCATCGGGTTCATTGCGGGAGCAAACCGGATGCCGTTCGTCAACTTCATGATTGCCAACGGCGCGGGTGCGGCGGCCTGGGCAATGTTCTACGGGCTTGGCGCGTATTTTCTCGGCAAAGGTGCCGAGAAATTTGCACGACCATTCGCGATGGCGCTGGCCGTGGTCGGGGGCATCGTGGTGGTCTCGATGATCCTTTATTGGCGACGCAAGGAACAGGAGCTTGCGGCTGCGGCCGAGCAAGACATTCCCGGGCCGTTGGCGGAACAGTCGGGTAGGTAGCTGCCGCGCCGGTCTAGTTCTTGGCGTCTGCTTTTCGTCCAAAAGCTGCCGCGAACGTCGCGGGCCGGCGTGTCTGCCTTACCCCCGAACGCGGACTCTAGTTCATCTTCGGTGGGCGTTTGCTAAGGGCCATGCAGACGGTCCCGGCCAATTCAATTCTGATCAGGAGTCGCCGCCACGCCGGTCCAGAGTGAGTAATTTTGCTCAGACACTATCAAGCGAGCGGGTCAAGGCTATCCAAAACTCGCACTAAATCCTTGAACCGGGTTTCAACGCCCGCTGGCCATGCTGGTACAAAGGCGATGTTGAAGAACCAAAACACCAATATAGTCGTGTGCCCATCCGAGGCTCGCGGCTGGATACAAATCCTCGCCCGCTACCGTGCCCCGAGCCCTGCGCGCAGTATCATTGAACTCGTCGTGACAGCCGGGCCGCTTGTTCTGCCGTCGGCGTGCGCCCTAGATGATGCTGAGCTCTCTTAAGGCATCGCGAAGAGGAGTACCGCGATGGTCGCCAGGATTACGATAGCCGCCGCAATATGTACGATTGCTGCAAAGTACTCGTATCTGATTGTCTGTTCGTGATGTTCCATGTGCGAACGCCGGCAGCGCTGGCAAAAAGAGCCCCAGCATTGTCGCCAGGGCGAGGCTCCCACCACGAGAGATCAAAGCGCCAGTGCTGGCACGCGCATGTGTCAGGAGTGGAGGTTGGCCGCGCCAGTACGACAGCCCGATTAAAAATATATCTGAGTCGCGATCGGCTCGCAGTGAAAATACACGGGGCACGCGGATGCCGCCTCGCGATATTTTGTCGCGCAGCCGCCTAGGGATGTAATGCGTTTGTTGGTCTTCGACATGCCGCAATGTCCGCTTTTGAACCCAAGCAGACATAGGGACTTTTGAGACGATATGAAGCGACTTCGTAAGGAAACTTGGAGAAACGAGTTCCGCGCGCGCTATGCCGCCATTTGGTGTTATTGCCATCCCCGACCACGATCAGATCACTCGCTGTCGAACACGAACGTCATATCGTGCATCTTCTGCGTCGGGAGATTCGGATGGTCAATGTGTATTTGACGGATGTTCATGTTACCTGCACGTGTATCGGCTTCCGCCGCTTTAGGCGGAAAGAAAAACTGCTTCACTCCTAGCCCGATAAGCAAAACACCGACTACAGCGATGACGTGATGCTTGCGCATTGCAAACCTCCATCCCTCACAACCACACTATACACGATGGAATCCATAACAATGTGACAGCCAGCACAGCACGCCGACGGAACTTCGCTCGGTTCCGTCAGCGTGAAGGGGGCGGCGATCGACCAGCGAGCGATTAGCGCCTATTGAGAAATAGAACAGACGGCGGGCTGCCCATTTAGGCCGCCAAAATCAACAAAGATCCATTGCCACGCCTCGGGCGTGACGCACACATTCTCCATAGCGGCGTGGATCGCCGGAACGCTCGGATAGCCGACAGACCGCCAGGCCCAATTCGGCGTTATCCTCGCACTTTGGGTCGAGAATGCGAAGCCGGCAGGGTCTTGCATGGCGCCCAGAAAAAAGTATCCGGCGGCACCGAGAATAATGAGTGCGAAACATGCCGTTAGAAAAGCACGCATAACTGAACCTCTACGTGGTGCTTCGACTGTGCTGATATGTCGGTGGCGGCGACGCTGTGTTGGCTATTGAAGCATTCTCTTCTTCGAGCCAAAGACTGTGGTGCTCTTTCGCCCAATTGAGATCTACGCTTCCCTCCCCCATCGCCTCGAAGGCGCCCTCCATTCCGATTGTTCCGATATAAATGTGGGCAAGAATCGCGGCCACGAAGAGAACGGCAATGACGCTATGTGCCATTTGGGCGAGCTGCATGCCGAAAATGGCTGTGACGTAGAACGGGAAAATGAGGAGATAGCCGCTGACGGCTATCGCAGCCCCGGCCAAAACAACCATCCAGAAGACAGCTTTTTGCCCAGCATTGAAGCGGTAGGCAGGCGGATGATCGTGTCCGACGATACCGCCGCCACGCTTGATCCATTCGATATCGACACGGTTTGGTATGTTTCCGCGCAGCCATATGAAAAAGATAAATATGATCCCCAATGTAAAGGGGAAGCTGAGAAAGTTGTGGGCATATTTGACAGCGCGTGACCAGATCGAGAACGCGTCGGGTCCGATCAAAGGAAGCAGCAGTTCCTTGCCGAACGTAATATTGAGGCCGGACAAAGCCAGAATGATGAAGCACGTCGCCGTCATCCAATGCACAAACCGTTCGAGGCCGCTAAACCGTGTAACAGTCACCCCAGAGCGGCCGGACTCGAGCTTCACACGACCGCGAACGAGATAGAAAACGGCCAGCAGAGCGGTCATTCCCAGTACGGCGATGGCGCCGATCCAATGGAGCCACACCTCGTGAAATGTGCGCCAGGTTCGGCCCATAGGCTGTTCGATCGTGTATGACTTCACATCAGGGATCGAACCAAGACCATGAATCCGGCCGAATTCCCGAAGGAGTTGTTGTTCCTGAACAGCATTTGCGTTGGGATCGGTGGGACTGGGCTGCTGAGCGACGGCTAAGGTCGCCAAAAAATTAACCCCGATAAATACGGCGACGATTATCGCTGCAGTCCACACACGCAGAGCGGCGCATCGCATCAATAAACTCCTCGAATATCGGCGCCCTTTCGCCATCACAGAGTATCTATGTCGCTAGGGTGTCGTGATACGCCGTTCCCCATCCCCACGCGCCCGATCCGTATCCGCGTTTCGCGACACGTTCCTTGTAGATCTCCGCGATGATCTCACCATCGCCGGCGAGCAGAGATTTGGTGGAACACATCTCGGCGCACAGCGGTAGCTTGCCCTCGGACAGCCGATTGGCGCCGTATTTTTCAAATTGAATGAGGGAATTGTCGGGCTCGGGACCTCCGGTGCAGTAGGTGCACTTATCCATTTTTCCGCGTGAGCCGAAATTGCCGACGCGCGGATATTGGGGCGCGCCGAAGGGGCATGCGTAGAAGCAATAGCCGCATCCAATACATTGATCCTTGGAATGCAAAACGACACCATCGGCTGTCGTGTAGAAACAGCTCACCGGGCACACGGCCGCGCAAGGCGCGTCGGTGCAGTGCATGCAAGCCATTGAGACCGAACGCTCGCCCGGCTTGCCGTCGTTGATGGTTACAACACGCCTCCGATTGATGCCCCAAGGCACTTCGTTCTCATTCTTGCAGGCGGTCACGCAGGCATTGCACTCGATGCAACGGTCGGCGTCACAGAGAAACTTCATCCGGGCCATGCGATTCTCCTCTACGCCGCCCGGACCTGGCAAAGCGTCACTTTTGGCTCTTGCATGCCGGTCGCGGGATCGTAGCCATAACTTGTTATGGTGTTCGCGCTCTCGCCCAGCACGATCGGATCAATGCCGGTGGGATAGTTCGGTCGGAGATCCTTGCCTTCGAACCAGCCGCCGAAGTGATAAGGCATCCATACGACGCCCTTGCCGACACGCTCGGTGACCAGAGCCTTGACCTTCGCCTTGGAATTGTTTTCGGCGCCGGTGACCCAAACCCAGGCACCATCGCGGATGCCGCGCTCGGAGGCGTCGGCCGGATTTATTTCGACGAACATGTCTTGCTGCAATTCCGCGAGCCATTTGTTCGATCGGGTTTCGTCACCGCCGCCCTCATATTCTACGAGCCGGCCGGAACTGAAGATCAGCGGAAACGCTTGTGCAACGCCGCGATCGACGGCTGATTTCTGCACCGAGAAACCAACGTTCGGCAATCGAAATTGCTTGGCGTCGGGCAGTGTCGGATACTTTGCGACAAGCTCAACACGTGGGCTGTAGATCGGCTCGCGGTGAACTGGAATTGGGTCCGGCAACCCGAACGCATTCATGCGGGCCTTGGCGTTGCCGTAGGGCACGCAGCCGTGCTTAAGGGCGACGCGCTGAATGCCACCGGAAAGATCGGTCGACCACGAGACCGTGCCTAGATTATCGCCACCGACTTTTTGGATGACGGCAAGCTCGCCCGGACTCAGCTCGGCATCCCAGCCGAGCTTCTGTAGGACGGCGTAGGTGAACTCCGGATAGCCGTCTTTAATCTCAGAGCCTTTGGAGTAGGAACCCTCCGCGAGCAAGTTGACGCCATCGCGTTCAACGCCGAAGCGCGCGCGAAAGGTCCCGCCGCCGTCCATGACGCTGAGGTTCGTGTTGTAGAGAAGCGGCGTCCCAGGGTGCTTTACGTCTGGCGAACCCCAGCAGGGCCAAGGCAGCCCATAGTAGTCTCCCTTGGCGGGCCCCTGGGTCGCTCGCATGGTCACCAGATCAAAATCCTTCTGGTTCGCCATGTGCATTTTCAAGCGCTCGGGTGATTGACCGCAATAGCCCGTCGACCAGCTGCCCCGGTTGATTTCGCGCAAGATGTCCTCGGGCACCGGCCGATCGTCCTCGATCGCAATGTTCTTAAACAGCTTGTCGGCAAAGCCCAGCTGTTTCGCCATCAAGTAGATGACCTGATAATCGTCCTTGCTCTCGAAAATCGGTTTGACGATCTGCTCGCCCCATTGCAGCGAGCGATTGGAGGCGACGCGGGAGCCGGAACTCTCAAAAGCCGTGCAAACAGGCAAAAGATACATCCCGTCTTTGCGCCCGGCTTCGACTGCGTGCGAAGTCCAGGTTGTCGGATGTGGGTCGGCGACCACCAGAAGATCGAGCGCGGCCAGCCCCTTCATCGATTCCGGCACGCGCGTGATGCTGTTACTGGCGTGCCCCTGCACGAACATGGCGCGCACGCGGTCTTTCTGGTCGATTTGATCCTTGGGCAACGTCACGGCATCAAACCAGCGCGTGAGCGGAATGCCGGACGTCTCCATGATTTTCTTGGAGTCGAATCGCGACTGAAGCCAGTCGTAGTCGGTCTCCCACACCCGCGACCAATGTCGCCATGCGGCTTCAGTGAGGCCGTAATAGAACGGGAGCGTTACGATATCGAGGCCGACATCGGTGGCGCCTTGCACGTTGTCATGGCCGCGGAAAATGTTTGCGCCCATGCCGGGTCCGCCGACATTGCCGGTGAGCAGAAGTGCCATGCAGCTCGTTCGCACATTGGCCGTTCCGACGGTGTGTTGCGTTTGGCCCATGCACCAAATCAGCGTCGCGGGCTTTTGGGTGGCGAACATTTCCGCCACGCGGCGGAGCTGTTCCCCGGGAACGCCGCTCACACGCTCAACTTCGTCGGGCGTCCATTTCTCAATTTCTTTCTTGGCATCCTCAAAGCCATAGACGCGTTGCTGGATGAACTCTTTGTCCTCCCATCCGTTCTGCAGGATGTGCCACATCATGCCGTAGAGAACGGGAATATCGGTTCCCGGACGGAGCCTCACATATTCCGTCGCATGCGCGGCGGTTCGCGTCAGCCTGGGATCGACGACAATGAAGTTAGCGCGATTGAGTTCGGCGCCTTCGAGCAGATGCTGGAGCGAGACCGGATGCGCCTCTGCCGGATTGCCGCCCCAGATCAATATTGTTTTGGAGTTGCGAATATCGTTGTAGCTGTTCGTCATCGCGCCATAGCCCCAGACATTCGCCACACCGGTGACGGTCGTGGAATGGCAGATGCGGGCTTGATGGTCAGTGTTGTTAGTGCCCCAGAACGCGCCGAATTTTCGGAAAAGATATGAGGCCTCGTTCGTCATCTTGGCGGAGCCGAGCCAATAAACGGAATCCGGGCCCGATTGGTCGCGTATCTCTGAAATCTTCGCAACGATCTCGCTGATCGCTTGATCCCATGAAAGCCGGCTCCACTCGCCATTGGTCATTTTCATAGGATATTTGAGTCTGCGCTCGCCGGAGACGAGCTCTCGGACGGACGCGCCCTTGGCACAATGCGACCCGCGATTAATGGGACTGTCCCAACTTGGCTCCTGTCCGATCCAAACGCCGTTGGCCACTTCGGCGGTGACAGTGCAGCCGACCGAACAATGGGTGCAGACGCTTTTTCGTATGACGACCTCGCTACCGGCGGGCGGCGGCGGGCCGGCCTGTGCTTGGCGCACGGAACCAAGAGGAAGTGCGCCTAAGGCGGCGAGGCTGCCACCTGCAAGACCGGCGCGGCGCAAAAACGCGCGGCGGTCGAAGCCGGAATGGTCGGAGGGCATTGCGGTTCCCAGACCGCGGGGTGACTGACGCTCTGCTCGTTTGATCAGCACGGCGCGGAGACTCACTCTGCCGGGTATCGATTCACGCGATAAAAGGATTGGACGTCTCGAGAATTTGCCTGATAGCGGGCTTTTCTCTTCTCGTCGGCAGGCTCGTCGGCGGCTAGCGCTTCCAGTGGCAAACTCGAGGCGCCCACAGCAAGACCGACGCCGGTCGTCATTCGTCGAAGAAAGTCGCGCCGCTCGATACCTTTGTCCTGCTCTTTCATCGCGACTTCTCCCAATTATACAGGGTCGCACGCGCGAACGATAAATTATGCACCTGAGCCTTCGAAAGTTCCATAGGGAACCGCTCGGCAGGTGAGCACTTCACGAAACTGTTAGGCGGCACCACCGGCACTTTTTCCTTCCGAAGCTCCTGAGCTCGTGTCACGAACGACGTTTCCGGGCCCCGAGAAATTACGATTTGAAGTGCTCGTATGCATCACGCTCGATGCCCATGAAGATGCGACCGATCATGCCGACCGACTGATAAAATTTAGCGCTCTTTGCCTGCTCAAGGTCAGTGAAAAAACGCCCCATCCACGGTCTAACATGCCTTTCAAAGAGCATATGACCGGCGTCTATCGGACAACTAAAACGTCCTTCTATCAGTCCAGCCATAACCTCGCACACAATTGCCGCGTGGTCTTCCGGCTCGGGCTCGTGCTCTGCCCGGACAATGCCCAGCCCGGACAGATCGTCTCTCAGTCTTGCAAGAGGACGCTCGTTCAGGAATCCGCTCATATAGTAGGAACCGTAAGGCAACAGTTCACCGCGACCGACACCGACGAACAAATTGAAATATTCACGCTCGGTCGAGGTTTCGGTCGTCACCGCTGCTGCATGGGCCAGCGCGCCGTGCGCGGCGCCGAGCGGCGAAGGATCGTCTGAGATCCGGGCAAGGTCAGCGAGCAGCTTGGCGTCGGGCGGTCGGCGAAGCAGGACCGAGAGAAGCGCATATTC
>Ga0210391_10000620_pt1 | contig 35958 bp, 32 predicted proteins | sample IncBWC12OmetaG_FD_160573 | JGI IMG/M metagenome (GOLD analysis project Ga0210391, IMG submission 160573) | Forest soil microbial communities from Barre Woods Harvard Forest LTER site, Petersham, Massachusetts, United States - Inc-BW-C-12-O ...
GGGACTCGAGTCATCAACGGCGCTCAATCCGTCGATGCTGCTAGGCACCGTGGAGATGTCGCCGCTCGAAGTGGTGCAAGTGTATACCTCACTGGCGAATGGCGGCTTTCGCGCCAGATTGCGCGCGGTGCGCGCCGTTCTGGACGAACAGGGGCGGCCGCTCAAGCAGTTCAAGGTCCAAGTCGAACCGGCCGCGCCTCCGGCCGCGGTGTACCAGCTTCTTCGCATGCTGATGTTGGTGCCCACCCATGGCACGGCGCGCGATGCCGCGGCGCGTTTGCCGCGAGGATTGGTGATCGCCGGCAAGACCGGCACCTCCTCGGACACCCGCGACAGCTGGTTTGCCGGGTTTACCGGCAGTTACCTGTCGGTTGTCTGGGTGGGTTACGACGACAATCGCGTAACGGGATTGACGGGCGCCGCCGGCGCGCTGCCCGTGTGGGCCGACACCATGGCGAGTCTCAAACCGGTGTCGTTCGAGCCCATCGCCCCAGATTCCACGGAGGACCGGTGGATCGGCTTCGATGACGGACTCGAGACGACGCCTGCCTGCAGCCCGGGTGCGGTGCTCATCGGTGTGCCCAAAAATACCGCGCTGCCCGGCAATCCTCGCTGCAATCCCTCGCAACCGGCCAGCCTCGGTGAGAAGATCAAATCATGGTTCGAAAGTATCGCTCACTGAGCGGCCTCATCGCGCCGCTCAGTGTCTTGCTGCTGGCGGGCTGTGCAACTTCGTCGCGCACTTCGCCCAGCCCCGAAGTCTCCGCGCGCCCGCTGTCCTCACCAGACTCGCCGCCCCCTGCGTTGCCGCCGGCGGCGCCGCGTCCGGCGCCACCTCCGCGAGAGATCAGGCTCTCGCCCGCCACGCAGTCGTTGGTGACACAAGCCCAGACCCTCGCGGGACGCGGCGACCTGCTCGGCGCTTCATCGACGCTCGAGCGGGCGTTGCGCATCGAGCCCAGCAATCCCTTGCTGTGGATCGAGATGGGGCGAATTCGTTTGGTGGAGGGCGATGCGCATCAGGCGGAAACATGCGGTCGCAAGGCTTTCGCGCTGGCCAGCGGCGATCAGCGTGCGCTCAGCGGCGCCGGACATTTGCTGGCCGATGCGCTGCGCATGCAGGGCCGCAATCAGGAAGCGGGTGAGGTCGAAAGCCGCCCTTACATGCATTAGAAGACCCCCGGAAGGGGCCCGCACGGGCTGGAACGAGATACTAGGCGCTGCTCACCGAGCGGATGCGCGCCTGCGACTGCGACGCCCACCACGTTTCGACTTGGGCGCCCAGGCCCGCGAGATCGAGTCCCGCCCGGGTGAGGCAAGTCTCGCGCGTGCCGTGCTCGATGAATCGGTCGGGGATGCCGATGTGCAGCGTGGGCAGTTGCAATCCGGCGCTCGCCAGCACTTCGCTGACGCCGGAACCGGCGCCGCCGATGATGGCGTTCTCTTCGATGGTGATGAGGGCGCGATGGCGCGCGGCAATCGAGACAATCATTTTTTCATCGAGGGGCTTCACGAAACGCATGTTCACGAGGGTGGCATCGAGGCGCTCGGCAATTTTTTGCGCCGAGTCGACCAGCGCGCCGAACGCGAGAATCGCCAAACCGCTGCGCCCTTCGCGGCGCAACTGGGCCACGCCGACCGGCAGCGCCGTCATTTCGGCGACGAGCGGCACACCGGGTCCCGTGCCGCGCGGATAGCGAATGACCGACGGCGAGCTCAGGGTGGTGCCCGTGTACAGCATCTGGCGGCACTCGTTCTCGTCCGCGGGCGCCATGACGACCATGTTGGGAATGCAGCGCAGGAACGACAAGTCATAGCTGCCTTGATGCGTTGCGCCGTCGCTGCCGACCAGGCCGGCGCGATCCACGGCGAAAACCACCGGCAGGTTCTGCAACGCCACGTCGTGAATGAGCTGATCGTAGGCGCGCTGCAAGAAGGTCGAATAGATCGCGACGATCGGCTTTAGGCCTTCCACCGCCATGCCGGCCGCCAAGGTCACGGCGTGCTGTTCGGCGATCGCAACGTCAAAGTAGCGCGCGGGAAACCGTTTCGAATATTCGACCAATCCCGAGCCTTCGCGCATGGCGGGCGTGATACCGACAATGGCGGGGTCGCGCTCCGCCATGTCGCAGAGCCACTTGCCGAAAATTTGCGAATACGTGGGACCGCTGCTCGCTTCCTTGAAAATCATGCCGCTCGCCGGGTCGAACGGGCCGGGGCCATGCCACTTGATCGGGTCCGCTTCCGCCGGCGCATAACCCTTGCCCTTGCGCGTCACCACGTGCAGGAATTGCGGGCCGCGCAGCTTTTGCAGATTGCGCAGAGTATTGACGAGTGCTTTGACATCGTGCCCATCGATGGGCCCGATATAGTTGAACCCCATTTCCTCGAACAAGGTTCCCGGGAGCACCATGCCTTTTATATGTTCCTCGGAACGCCGCGCGAGTTCCCAAACCGTCGGCATTTGCCGCAGCACTTTCTTGCCGCTCTCGCGCAAATGCGAATACATGCGGCCTGAAAGCGCGCGCGCCAGATAATTCGACAGCGCGCCGACGTTTTCCGAGATTGACATGTCGTTGTCGTTGAGCACGATCAAGAGATCCGCAGGCAGCGAGCCCGCGTGATTCAAAGCTTCGAATGCCATGCCGGCGGTCAGCGCGCCGTCGCCGATAATGGCTACGACCTTACGGTCCTCGCCGCGTTGCGCAGCCGCGACGGCCATACCCAATGCCGCGCTGATCGAGGTGCTCGAGTGGCCGACGCCGAATGTGTCGTACTCGCTCTCGCTGCGCGTCGGGAACGGCGCGAGACCGGCGTCCTGCTTGATGGTGTGCAGCTTCTCGCGGCGTCCCGTCAATACCTTGTGCGGATAGGCCTGATGCCCCACGTCCCAAACGAGCCGATCGTCCGGGGTATTGAAAACATAATGCAGGGCAATCGTAAGTTCTACCGTGCCCAATCCTGCGGCGAAGTGCCCGCCGCGGGTCGCCACGCTATGAATAAGAAATTGACGCAATTCCTGTGCAAGATCGGTCAGCTTCGAGGCCGCAAGCTTGCGCAGGTCCGCCGGTGAGGAAATGGTTTCGAGCAGCGGATAGGCGGGGGGCGGGACGTCCATAGCGCACCAGTTTATACTGCGCGCCCCTCATAGTGGCAATGGACTGCGGGGGATGTTGCGTATTTGCACCATCCCTAAGCGGCTGAGATGATGCTATTTTTGCCGGTTTCCGAGATACTGCCAACATGGATTCCGTCAGTTCCGATGAGGTCTACCAGGATCAGATTCTGCCGCATGTTTCGCGCACTTTTGCGTTGACCATTCCGCAACTGCCGCCTGCCTTGAGCATTCCCGTGACCAGCGCATATCTGCTGTGCAGAATTGCCGATACCATCGAGGATGAACCGGCCCTGTCGGCACCCGAAACACTGGACTTCCTGCAGCGTTTCAGCGCCGTGGTGGGCGGAAGCGGCGATCCGGCGGCTTTGGCGGGCGATCTCGAGCACCGGCTTTCGGACCGAACCCTGCCGACAGAACGCGATCTGGTGAGCAATATGGATCGCGTCGTGCGGGTGACCGGCAGCTTGGGGGCCGCCCAACATGCCGCCATTCAGCGCTGTGTGGAGCTGATGTGCTACGGCATGCCGCGCTTCCAATTCAATGCCAGCCTGAAAGGGCTGCCCCGGTCGAGCGATCTGGACGACTATTGCTACTACGTGGCGGGAGTCGTGGGCGAGATGCTCACGGACCTGTTTTGCGATTATTCGGTCGAAATCGCCCGACGCCGCAACAACCTGAGCGCGCTGGCCGCCTCGTTTGCCCAGGGCCTGCAGATGACGAATATCCTCAAGGATGTCTGGGAGGACCGTAGCCGCGGCGCCTGTTGGCTGCCCCAGGAGGTCTTTTCCCGGCATGGCATCGATCTTGCGAATCTCTCCAGCGACTCCAACGACCCGCGTTTCAGGGCGGGAATGGTCGAATTGGTGGCCGTTGCGCATGCGCACTTGCGCAACGCGCTGGATTACACATTATTAATCCCGGGAAAAGAGAAAGGCATTCGCCGCTTCTGTCTGTGGGCCATTGGGCTTGCGGTCCTGACCTTGCGTAAAATTGCGCAAAATCCCGGCTTCACCGCCGGCGCGCAGGTCAAGGTGACCAGAACGGCTGTTAGTATGACCATGCTCATGACCAACACTTTCATCGGCAATGACTGGGTGCTACGGCGCCTGTTCGCCCGCGCGGCGCACGGCCTGCCGCTCGCACGCCTTCCCGAAGCGAGATGGCCGCGTCCCGCGCCTGTCTTGGCCGACCACGACGCTGAAGGCGAAGAACACGCACTGCGCCGCTACGGGAGTTCAGGGTCGTGAATCGAACCGCCCCGAAAACTGCTCCGTTTCCAGCGGAGCTGCCGGACGCGCGCAGCGATATCGTCTCGCACACGCTGAAGCGGGTAGCGGATTCTTCGCCGCTGGATCGCGCCATTGCCGCGGCGCGCGACGCACTCATCGCGCAGCAAAATACCAAGGGCTACTGGCTGTACGAGCTCGAAGCGGATTGCACGATCCCCGCGGAGTACATCATGATGATGCACTTCCTCGATGAGATCGACGCGCCGCTGCAGGCAAAGATCGCCAATCATCTGCGTGCGCGGCAAGCCGAGCACGGCGGCTGGCCCCTGTACCACAACGGTGAATTGGATTTGAGCTGCACCGTCAAGGCGTACTATGCGCTGAAGCTCGCCGGCGACGACGTGCACGCGCCGCATATGACGAGGGCGCGCACCGCAATTTTGGAGCGCGGCGGCGCAGCCCGCGCCAATGTGTTCACGCGCATCGCCCTGGCGCTGTTTGGCGAGCTGCCGTGGCGCGGCGTGCCGTATATCCCGGTCGAAATCATGTTGCTGCCGAAGTGGTTTCCATTTCACATCGACAAAGTCTCTTATTGGTCGCGCACGGTCATGGTGCCGCTATTCATCCTGTGCACGCACAAGCCCAAGGCCAAGAATCCGCGCAACATCGGCATCCGTGAGCTGTTCACGACGCCGCCCGAGAAAGAGCGGCATTACTTCCGGCGCGCCGGCATGCTGGCGAAGGCGTTCCTGCTGTTCGACCACGTCGGCCGCATGATCGATCCCCTGGTCCCCAAATTCATGCGCGAGCGAGCCACACAGCGCGCCGAGAAATGGTTCATCGAGCGGCTGAACGGCGAGGACGGCCTCGGGGCTATTTTCCCGGCGATGGTCAATGCCCTGGAAGCGATGGTGATCCTGGGTTATCCGGCGGACGACCCACGGCGCGTCACGGCAAAACGAGCGTTGCAAAAGCTGCTGGTGGTGGGTCCCTCGAGCGCATATTGCCAACCCTGCGTCTCGCCGATTTGGGACACCGCACTCGCCGCGTTGGCCATGCAAGAGGCCGGCGACGAGGCCGCGCGCGTTGCCTCGACGCGGGCGCTCGATTGGCTGAAGACCAAGCAACTGCTCGATGAACCGGGCGACTGGCGCGTGCGACGTCCACAACTGGCCGGCGGCGGATGGGCGTTTCAATTCGCGAATGACTTCTATCCGGATCTCGACGATACCGCGGTGGTGGTCTGGGGCATGCATCAGGCGCGCGATTCATCGCGTTATGCCGAGAGCGTGCGCCGCGCGCTCGATTGGCTGACGGGAATGCAAAGCCGCGACGGTGGATTTGCCGCGTTCGACGCGGACAATACCTGTTACTACTTGAACAAGATTCCATTCGCCGATCATGGCGCGCTGTTGGATCCGCCGACCAGCGACGTGACGGCGCGGGTCGTTACGGTTCTCGCGCGAGTCGGCAGGCCGCAGGACAAGCCTGCGCTGGCGCGCGCGATTGCGTATTTGCGCAAGCAACAGGAAGCCGATGGGTCGTGGTTCGGCCGTTGGGGTACGAATTATATTTACGGCACCTGGTCGGTGCTCATGTCGTTGGCCCAGGCGCACGTCGCACCCGACGATCCCATGATGAAGCGCGCAGTCGCATGGCTCCAACAGAAGCAAAACGCGGACGGCGGCTGGGGCGAGAGCAACGACAGCTACGCCCTGCAATCGCGCCCGGCGGAAGTTTTCGGGAGCACCCCGTACCAGACCGCCTGGGCGCTGTTGGGACTGTTCTCGGCCGGTGAAGCAGGATCCGATGCGGCGCGGCGCGGCGTGGAGTACTTGCTGCATACGCGCCAAGCCGATGATCTTTGGAATCATCCCAGCTATACGGCGCCGGGATTCCCGCGGGTGTTTTATCTGCGTTATCACGGCTACTCGGCCTATTTCCCCTTGTGGGCGCTGGCCGCCTACCGGAACCTGACCCGGCGCGGAATCGCTCATTGAGCCGAAGGCCCCATCGTTGACCGCAGTGGGCGTCGTCGCGGCGCTCGCATCAGAAGCGCGTGCTCTCGGCCCCTCGATGCCGCGCGGCGGAGACCCGCCCCTGAGCGAACTCGCGCTGCTCGGCGAAGGCTCGTTGCTGGCATTGAGCGGCATCGGCCGTGCCGCAGCCTCGGCGGCCGCGCAGGCACTGGTTGATGCGGGCGCCTCGGCGCTCATGAGCTTCGGCATGGCCGGCGGCCTCGATCCCAAGCTTGAGCCCGGCAGCGTCGTGATACCGCGCGAACTGCTTTCCCGCGACGGCGTCCGATTTGCTGCCTCTCAAACCTGGCGCGAACAAGTGGCTGCCGCCATCCGTCCGTTGTGCGCGGTGACCGAAGGCAATCTGCTCACCAGCAGCCATGCGATCGAAACGCCGGCGGACAAAGCCGCCGCATTCCGCGATAGCGGCGCGGTTGCCGTCGACATGGAAAGCGCAGCCGTGGCGGAAGTTGCCGCCAAACACAATCTGCCCTTCATCGCGGTGCGCGCCATCGTCGATACCGCCGCGGATACGCTGCCGCGCGCGGTGGTCGCGGCGAGCAGAGCGGGAAGCGTGAGGATTGCGCGCTTGATCGGCGGTCTGATTCTGGCGCCGCGCGAGATCGTCGCGCTGATTCGGCTCGCGCAGCGCTATCGAATCGCGATGCGCACCTTGCACGCCATCGGCGCGCATCTCGCATGAAGGCACTGGTCACGGGGGCGACCGGATTCGTCGGTGCGGCAGTGGCCAGAGCGTTGCTCGGGGGCCAATGGCAGGTTCGAGTCCTGGCGCGCCGCGGCTCGGATCGGCGCAATTTGCAGAATCTCAATGTGGAAGTGTGCGAAGGCGATCTTGGCGACTCAAGTTCGCTCGAGCACGCGGCGCAGGGCTGCGACGGATTGTTCCATGTCGCCGCGGACTATCGTTTGGGCGCACCGGATCCGGCGGAGTTGTATCGAGTCAATGTTGAAGGCACCCGCAAAGTCCTGAGTGCCGCGTACCGCGCAGGTATCCGTCGGATCGTCTACACCAGCAGCGTCGCGACCATCGGCATTCCTGCCGATGGCACCCCGGGCGATGAACGCAGTGAAAGCTCGCTCGCGAACATGATCGGGCATTACAAACGCTCGAAATACCTGGCGGAAGAAGTTGTGCGTGACGCGGCACGGGGCGGTCTATCCGTGGTCATCGTCAGTCCTTCCACGCCGGTGGGCCCCGGCGACGTCAAGCCCACGCCCACCGGTCAACTGGTGCTCGATGCCGCCGCGGGAAAGATGCCGGCGTACGTGGATACGGGATTGAATATCGTCCACGTCGATGATGTCGCCGCCGGCCATCTGCTGGCCTATGAGCGCGGCACGCCCGGCGAGCGCTACATCTTGGGCGGGCAGGACCTCAGCTTGCGGGAAATCCTCGAGATGATCGCGCGTCTCGAAGGACGAAAACCGCCGCGCGTACGGCTGCCGTACGGTCTGGTGCTCCCCATTGCGTACGTGGCCGAAGGGTTCGCCAGGATCACCGGGCGCAGGGGGCGCATCACCCTGGAGGGCGTGCGCATGTCGCGCAAGAAGATGTTTTTTTCCAGCGCCAAAGCGGCACGAGAACTGGGGTATCGATGGCGTCCGCCGGTGCAAGCGTTCGAGGATGCGATTCGTTGGTTTCGCGCCAACGGATTACTGCGGTAGCCGCGCCACTGACGTCCCCGGCAGGAGCCGCTATGATTCTCGCATGAGCAACGATGCCGCAGATTCGGACGCGCTGATTCTGGTCGATGAGGCCGATCGCACCTTAGGGCTCTTGAGCAAAGAGTTATGTCATGAGGGCCGCGGCGTTCTACATCGCGCCTTTTCATTGCTGATTTTTAATGAGCGCGGGGAGTTGCTGATACAGCAGCGCGCCGCCTCCAAGCGACTGTGGCCGATGTACTGGTCCAATAGCTGCTGCAGCCATCCTCGCGGCGCTGAGTCGTTGGAGACGGCCACGCAGCGGCGCCTCTATGAGGAACTCGGGATTCGCTGCCCCTTGCAATTCCTGTTCAAGTTCCAGTACCAGGCGCAGTTCGACGCCACGGGTGCGGAGAACGAATTATGCTCGGTGTATATAGGACGATGCCGTGAATCGATTAAGGTGAATTCCGACGAAATAGTCGATTGGCGCTGGATCAGCCCCGAGGCGCTGCAAAGGGAAATCGCCGCTCAGGGCGGCCGGACTTTCACCCCCTGGTTCATGCTGGAATGGGCGCGAATCTGGCGCGACCATCGGCAGGCGGTGCTGGTAATATAGGCTTATGGCTATCCCACTCCTGCAAATGTACAAGGTCGCCCGCTATATCGCCGGGCGTAAATTGGCCGGTGACAAGCGCTATCCGCTGGTTCTCATGCTGGAACCCCTGTTCCAATGCAATTTGGCCTGCGCCGGCTGCGGCAAGATCGATTATCCCAAGGAGATCCTGCAGAAGCGGGTCGGGGTGGAGGACGCCTTGCGCGCGGTCGATGAATGCGGCGCACCGATCGTCTCGATACCGGGCGGTGAGCCGCTGATTCACAAGGAAATGCCGCAGATCGTCGCCGGCATCGTGGCGCGGCGCAAATTCGTCTATCTATGCACCAACGCCATCCTGCTCTCCAAGCACATCGACGAATACCAGCCCTCGACCTATTTGACCTTTTCCATTCATCTTGACGGCAACAAGGAGCGTCATGATGAATCGGTGTGCCAGGAGGGCGTATTCGAGAAGGCCGTCGCGGCCATTAAATTGGCGCGCGGCAAGGGTTTCCGCGTCACCGTGAACTGCACCTTGTTCAATGGCGAAGATCCGGACGATGTGGCCGAGTTTTTCGATACCGCGATGGAACTGGGCGTCGAGGGCATCACCGTTTCTCCGGGATACAGCTATCACCACGCGCCGCGACAGGATGTGTTTTTGGGCCGTAACGCCAGCAAGCAGCTGTTCCGCAATATCTTCAGCCGCAGCCGCCGCCCGTCAGGGAAGCCGGCATGGTCGTTCAATCACTCGGCGCTGTTTCTGGATTTTCTCGCGGGCAACCAAACCTATCAGTGCACGCCCTGGAGCAACCCAACCTATAACGTTTTCGGTTGGCAGAAACCCTGTTACCTCTTGTCCGACGAAGGCTATGCCCCGACTTACAAGGCCCTCATTGAGGACACCGAGTGGGAAAAGTATGGCGTCGGCAAAAATCCCCGCTGCGACAATTGCATGGCGCACTGCGGATTCGAGGGAACCGCGGTCAACGACGCGTTCAGCAATCCTATCAAGGCGCTCTTGACCTCGTTGCGCGGGCCCCGCGTGGCCGGCCCCATGGCTCCCGAATTGCCGTTTGAATACACCGATGGCGGCGCACGCTACGCCGCCGTTACCGCGATTCCCGTCAGCGACATCAAGCGTGTGAGCCGGGGGCCGTGAACGACTCGGCTGATCGGCGCATCCTCAAAGAGGATGTGGACGATTTCGGCACCCAGCTAGAGACATGGCGCCTGCGCATGGAAGCCGCCTTGGCGGCGCGCCTTCCGGAGGCCGAAGTGGTGCCGTCCCGCTTGCACGAGGCGATGCGCTACAGCGTTCTCGGCGGCGGCAAGCGCATCCGGCCGGCTCTGGTCTTTGCCACCGCTCGGGCGGTCGGACTCACGGAGGACGACGTCGAGGCGGCGGCCTGTGCCATCGAATTGGTGCACGTGTATTCCCTGGTGCATGATGATTTGCCCGCCATGGATGACGACGATCTGCGCCGCGGCCGGCCGACCTGTCACAAGGCCTACGATGAGGCCACCGCGCTGCTGGTGGGAGATGCCCTGCAGCCGCTGGCGTTTCAGCTGCTGGCGCGTGATCCGAAGCTGCCGGCATCCCCTGCAATCCGCCTGCGTCTGATCGATATGCTGGCGCAAGCCAGCGGCACGTTGGGAATGGCCGGCGGACAGGCAATCGACCTGGCCGTGCAGGGCAGGCGTCTCGACATCAGCCAGGTCGAGGACATGCACGCGCGCAAGACCGGCGCCGTGATTCGCGCGAGCGTATTGATGGCGGCGGAGTGCGCGCCGCCGCTGGATCCAAACCTCTACGCGGCGTTGTCGCGCTTTGCGAATGCCGTCGGCCTCGCATTTCAGATTCAAGATGACTTGCTGGATGTCATGGGCGATGCCTCGATGCTGGGCAAGGCCACGGGCGCCGACAGCGAGCGCGCAAAACCGACTCATCCGGCGATCATCGGCATCTCCGCGTCGCAGCAGCGTGTCAGGTTGTTGCACAATCAAGCCATCCACGCACTCGCGCCATTTGGCGAACGCGCCGACGATCTGCGCTCCTTAGCCCACTGGCTTTTGTCGCGACAGTACTGACTGCCCGTATCCCGTGCGTGCTCTGCTGGCAGCGGGCTTTTTGATCTGGCTCGGAAGCTTGGTTCCGGCACAAAGCCTTGCCGCCGACACGATTATCAAACTGCGGGCGCTCGTTCCCACTGATACGCAACTGACCGCGGATGCCGTAGCGAGCGGCTCACTCGACGATCAGTTTCAGCCGTTCTCGAAGGCCCCGGGGCATACCCTCTGGCGCGACTACTGGCTGAAAATCACGCCGCAAGATCCACCCGCGGTCATAGACATGCCCGTCGTGATCTTGAACACGACGCGCGGGCTGCATGCCGAGATCGTGGCGCTCAGAAACGGCAACGCCGTGGCGCTGCCGCTCGTTACGCAATTGCCGGCGTTTCTCGGCGGCCGCGACAACCTCTTCTTGCTGCCGGAAGGCGTTCCCGCGACGCAACCCTTGTATGCGCATTTAACATCCAACAGCAGCTCGCGGCAGTACTTGTCCGTCTCGCTGGGAGCGCTCGACAGCACATTGGCTTTGGGCCGAGAGCGGGCGCGCATGATTGCGCTGACGTTTGGCGCCCTCATGTCGGTATCGCTCGCGGCGCTCTTGATCTGGTTCGTGCTCAAGGATCCGTTGTTCATTTTGTATGCAACGCTGTTCACGCTGCAGGCGTTGTATGTGGCGTTCATTTCCGGGCAGGGATTCGATTGGCCGGTGTTGTCCTATGGCGCCGGTCTCGACGCCTTCGCTTGGAATGTTCCGGTGGCCTTGAGCGGGGCCGTGGCGTGTCTGTTCACCCGCGAAATCGCCGACCTGAAGCGTTTTTCGCCGCGCGTCTATCGGGCCTTCGGCTGGTTTGCCGTGGCCTTCGTCATCCTCGGCGCGGCGAACCTCGCGGAGTTCGTCGGACTCTTGAATGTCGTCAATGCCGTCGGCAACGTCATGTTCATCGTTGCGCCCGTCTTTACCGTGATCGTGTGCTTCATGGCGTGGCGGCGCGGCAATCGCGCCGCCGGATGGTTCTTGATTGCATGGTGCTTGCTCGAAGGCTTCACCATTGCCGCAGCGGCGCGCTCGCTGGCATCGTCTCCCGATTCGGATGGGTTGTTCTACTACGGCTTGCCGCTATCGATGGTGGCAGCCTCGATCTTGGTGGCGCTCGGTGTTGCGGATCGTCTGCGCGCCCAGCGCGCGGCGCTGTCCGAGGCGGAGCGCCGTGCCCAGACCGATCCCTTGACCGGCGTTCTCAACCGCCGGTCACTGATCGAACGGCTCGATGCCGCGTGCGCTCGCGCCAGAGCCCGCGGTTTGCCGATAGCGTTGTTGTTCATCGATCTTGATCACTTCAAACAGATCAACGACACCTTCGGGCATCAAGCGGGCGATGCGTGCCTGCGCGCCATCATCGATCCCATTCACGCGGAACTGCGCCAATCCGATGTCATCGGCCGCTACGGCGGCGAAGAGTTTGTCGTGATCTTGAGCAGCGCCGATGCCGCTGCGGCGACTCCCATTGCGCAGCGCATCGTGGAACGCGTCGCGGAGGTACGCGTCTGCGGATTCGGCGAACCGATCAATGTGACGTGCAGCATCGGCATCGCCGCGAGCGACACGCTCGGAATCTGGGGCGAGCCTCTGCTCGCACAGGCCGATGCGGCCGTCTACGTTGCTAAACGCTCGGGCCGCAATCAGATCCACCTCGCCCCGCCGGTGCTCGCCTAGTCCTACAAATCTGTCCGACGTCGCGCATTGGCGACGCTTATCATCGGCAGCGATTGCGCCTAAGCTTACTGTTCGACATATTCACGGCGGCCCAGCCGGGTGTCGCGGGGAGATATTACTGGTGCAACGCAGCGCGTTCAGTCACGCAAGACTCATGCGCGAATCCACACACCGCATCGAAAGCGCGCTGCGCAGCGATGATCCCAAGGAGCACCTGGTCGCCCAGCGAATTCTGGCCACGCCGGGATCTTGGAATGCGTGGGAACTCGAGCACTCGGCGTTGATGCGGCAAGTCGCCGACTTTGTCGTGCTGCGCAATCAAGCAGTCGCCTTGAGGCATGCAGCGTTGCGGCTCATTCACGGCAAAGCGCTGTTTGAATACCTGAAGAAGCACAATGTTCGCGGCAGGGCGCGCGCCAAGATACTGTTGCACTTCCATCGCACGCTGCTGTACGAGCATGCCGTCGTCGCCGAGCACACCGTTTATGTGCGCAAATCAGCCAGCTTGCTGTGTGCCAGCCATGTCGGCACGGATCTGGTGCGCGATCCTGCGTTTTTGGATCCGATGATGCAGTACGAGACCCTGTTTACGGAGTACTTCGAGTTGTACTGCACGACGCTGATGCCGAGTGAGGACCCGGATTCCGAATTGGAGCCGGCATTATTGCCGCTGCTCAAGCATCAGCTCAATGAATGGCGCTGGGTGATCTTGAACCCGAAACAGGCGCTGCCGCATTTGCAGCGCGAGACCGAACTGCGCCGCCCGGCGGGCGACACGCAGAAACTGCGGCTGCTTAAGTTTCCCAAGTCCGGCAAGTAAGCGGCAAGATCGCTGCGCTCACGGTCCACGGAATCTCCCGTGCGCCGCGATTTACCATTATCATGGCTTCAGTCGCCTGCAAAAAAATAGGTTTCACCCGATAACCTGAATCCGACTATGGCCTTGATACGAATAAGCTCTTAGGCAACCAATGAGTCCGTCCGTGCTACAACGCATTGCTAGCGGCGATTCCGCCGCCGTGCGGGAATGCATCGACCAATACGGTCCGCTGGTGTGGAGTATTGCCCGGCGGCTTTCGCGCACGCCCGCGGATGCAGAGGATGCCACCCAGGAAATCTTTCTGGACATCTGGCGCAGTGCCGCCCGCTTCGATGCATCGCAGGGCTCCGACAAGGTTTTCATTGCGATGATTGCGCGCCGCCGGCTGATCGACCGGCTGCGCAAGACCAGCGCCGAACCGCCGATGGATCCTGTCGAGGCCTTGGAGACGGTCGCTTGGGCGGATCCGGGCACGGCTTCCGAAACATCGATCGAAGCGGAGCAAGCGACGCGCGCGCTGGCCGAACTGCGGCCGGAGCAGAGGCAAGTATTGGAGTTGGGGTTGTTGCATGGCTTGAGCCAGACAGAAATCGCGGCTCAGCTCAGCATGCCGCTGGGCACCGTGAAGTCTTTTATGCGCAGGGGCTTGATCAAGGTGCGTGAATTTATGAACGTAGATGCCGAAGGCGTCTCTGTGAGGGTGTGATGCCATCAGACACACCTCCCAAAGGTCAGCCCGACGAAGCCATGGTGGACTTGCTGGTGAAGCAGGTCACCGAAGGTTTGTCGCCGGCTGAGCAACGCGCGCTCGACGTGATGGACAGCGAGATCGCGAGCGCGTACCTGCGGGATCTGGAGCGCGCCGCAGCGGCGGTGACGTTGGCCGGCAGCTCAGGCGGGGAGCCGTTGCCCGCCGCTCTCTCGGCACGGATCGCCCAGCAGGCCGCGGAACACTTCGCAACGGCGGAGCACTCCGCACGGCCAAACACTGTGACGAATAATGTTGCCGATCTGACAGACGCCCGCACCGCAGCGGCCGAGAAGGCACGCGCGCAGCCATCCCTTGCACCATCTGCCGCATCCGCGCGCGCGGTGCGCTTCGGCGGCTATGGTTGGTTGGCGGCCGCTGCCTGCTTGGTGCTGGCCATTTTTGGCTGGGAGCGCTCGCCGCCGCCGCTTCCGCCGGTGGCCGTAGTTGCGCCTTCCCCGGTGGTGGTAGCGCCCCCCGTGCAACCGGCGCCGCCGACGGCCGCGGAGGAACGCGCGGCGCTGCTGGCGAAAACGGATTCGCTCAAAATCCCGCTGGGAGCAACCAAGGATCCCGCGGCCGCGGGTGTGACCGGCGATGTCGTCTGGGATCCCGCCACGCAACGCGGTTTCCTGCACTTCGCCGGCTTGGCGCCTAACGACCCAGCCGTGCATCAATATCAAATATGGATATTCGACGCCGGACGCGACAAGCGCTATCCGGTGGACGGCGGTGTTTTCGACGTGCCGGCCAACGCCGGTGAAGTCGTCATACCGATTCGCGCATCACTCATGGTGCGCAAGCCGGCGGCCTTCGCGGTGACCGTCGAGAAGCCCGGCGGCGTCGTCGTTTCCGGCCGCGAGCACGTGGTCGCGCTCGGGGCCACGAGTTAGTGACTCGGCGCAGCGATATTGACCGGTTGGTCTAGCGTTCGCCGAGCCGGTCAAGCTCACAGCAACGCCTTGCGATCCTTCACCGGCGGCGGAGTCCACTGATAGGTCCAGGTTTCCGTCAGCGGTCGCCCGTCGATGCGCAGGTACATGCGCAAGTCGATGGGATCGCTGCTGTCCTCCGCCGGGCGCAGATCGAACAACACGCGATAGCCTTTGATCTCCTCGACATAGTGCGCGGTCACGTGTTCCGTGCTGCTGCCGCGCGTGGTGGTGATCATGGCTTGGACGTTGGCATCTTTGGCCAGCGCGCCGAGTTCGCCGCCCGCGAAGTCGACCGCGAAATGCCACGAGTAGTACTGGCGTTTCTGCCCGATGGTGCCGCCGATGCCGGTGCGCGTGGCCAAGGTTTGCGCCAGCGGCGATGAGTAGGGCATGTGTGTGCCCCAATACAGGCGGTAACTGAACAGCATCTCCTGGCCGGCCTTGGTGCTTTCGGCCGGATTCCAAAATGCCACGATATTGTCCGAAGTTTCGTCGGCGGTCGGAATTTCGAACAACTGCACGGCACCCTTGCCCCAACCGACCGCTTTCGGCTCGACCCACAGGCTCGGCCGCCGGTCGTAGTAAACGCCGTCATCCTGGTAGTGATCCCAATTGCGGTCCCGCTGCAGCAAACCGAAACCGCGGGGATTTTCGTCAAAATAAGAATTCAAATGAGCTTGCGCGGGATTGGTCAGGGGCCGCCAGATCCACTCCCCGGCGCCGGTCCAGATCTGCAGGCCGTCGGAGTCATGAATCTCCGGCCGCCAATCGTTCGCCCCACGCCGATCGTTTTCACCGTAGAAAAACATGCTGGTCAGCGGCGCAACACCCAGCCGGTCGATGGCCTTGCGCGGATACAAGGCCGTATCGATGTCCATGATCATGGTGGCGCCCGGATCGATGAGAAAGCGCACCGCGCCCGTAATGCTGGGCGAGTCCATCAGCGCATACATCGTCAGCGTTCCGGACGCCTTCGCGGGCCGTTCGAACCAAAAGGCGGTGAAGCGTGGGAACTCCTCCGGGCGTGGAAAGGCGGTGTCTACCGCCAGCGCCCGCGCCGACAGCCCATATTGCCGCGTGTCGCCGCCGACGGCGCGAAAATAGGCGGCCCCCAGGAATGCGGCGACATCGTCCTTCCAGTCCGTCACGAACTGCACGCGAAAGCCCGCAAAGCCGGCGTGATCGCGCATCAACGCAGGGTCCAAGCCCGCTTTGTCGAACTCAAACATGGAGGGCTCGTAGATTATTTCGCGCGCCTGCCCATCCTTCACTTCATAGAGTTGCACCGCCTGGTTGAAGCCGCGTCCCACATGGAAAAATTGGACACGGAAGTACAGGCCCGCATCGCCCCACAGGGCGTGATCGGTGCGAAATCGCAGCGACTGATATTGATCGTAGTTCAAATTCGCGATGGCGGGCGGCAGCACGTCCTTCGAGCTTTGATAGGGGTTGCCGGCGAGAAATCGTGCATTGCCCTTCAGCCACGCATAGTCAAAGGGCTTTGCCGGCCCCGAACCTGTGGCAGCCGTGGATTGAGGCGTCGCGGATTGGGGCGCCGCAGTCTGCGGTGCCGCGGTCTGCGCCGGCCCGGCTGCTTCGACCAGATCCGCGCCGGCCAATTGCCCCGCGGCCAGCGCCATCGCAGTTTTTAATATTTCGCGTCGACGCACCATGAGGAATCCTAGATCGAGAACGTGGGTTGAACGGAATCGGGGAGCAGGGCCAGTTGGTTGAGGAAGCGCGCGTCGGCGGCAACCTCGACTCGTTCGATCGGCGTCAGCCATTGCAAGGCCTCATCCAGCGATCGCGCATCCATCAATTTCTGTTCCGCCGTAAAGGCATGCGGATCCGGATGGCCGCGCGGATCAGCGGGGCGCGACAGATTGCCGCTGATATGCGCGAGGCGCGCCTCGCGGTGCCGTGCCAGGAACCGCAGTCCTTCCGTCGGCAATGGCTCGCTATGTCGCACCAATTCCTCGCGACGGGCGACCAGAGCGGGTGTTTCCACTTCCTCCGGCGTGCGCAGCAGCGCGAATCTCGAGAGGAATCTCCCCAAGGTCTCGCTGCCGCTGAGCGCCGATAGCGGCACGGAGAGAAACAGGCCGAGAAGCGCCGGCGAAACCCAAGCGAGCAAGGGCGGCGAGATGAAGTACACGATCACTGCGGTGACGCAACTCAATAGCATGTGCCGCCGATGAAAGCGCCAGGCGTCGCCCCAGGAAGTATGGCCGGCGTCGCGGCGCTGCGGCTTCCAGCCCGAATCGCGACCCATGAATACTTCGAAGACATGGCGGGACTGCACGATCATCAGGATCGGGGCGTACAGCGCCGACAGGATGGTTTCGAGCAGGAAGCTCGCCGTTATGCCGATGACTCCGCCGGCGCCGTGGCGAATGCGGCGCGACAGCAGGGCGCGAATCAGCCCGAGCGTTTTTGGGATCAACAGCACTACCATGCTGAACCAGAACAGCGCCACCATGAGTGCAACGTCGAACCGTGGCCAGGTCGGGAACAGCTGAAAATCGTGGCTGAAATATTCAGGACGGATGAAGCGCGACTGAATCGCGAGCGCGAAGCCGATGCCGATCATCAGCAGCCACATCGGCGAGGACAAATAACTCATGATGCCCACGCCCAGGTGCATGCGGCTGATGAATCTCAAACCCGCGCTGCCGATGATTTTCATGTGCTGCAAGTTGCCTTGCGCCCAGCGGCGATCGCGAATCGCGATATCGATCAAGGTCGGCGGAGACTCCTCCCATGAGCCGCCGCAATCGGTGGCCATGCGCACCTTCCAGCCGCCGCGGCGCATGAGGGCGGCCTCGACGAAATCATGCGAGAGCACGAAACCGCCGAAGGGCTTGCGGCCCTTGAGTTGCGGGAGGCCGCAATATTGGGCGAACGCCGGCACGCGAATGATGGCGTTGTGGCCCCAATAATTGCCGCTGTCGCCCGACCAGGCCGACAAGCCGCGCGTGATGATCGGACCGTAGACGCAAGCGGCGAATTGCTGCAAACGGGCGAACAAGGTGCGCGCGCCGATCAGTTGCGGCGCGGTTTGCAGAATGCCCAGCTTCGGATCCGCTCGCATGGCCTGGACCAGTTGCTTGAGCGTGGGCGCATCGATGAGGCTGTCGGCATCGAGCACGATCATATGATCGTAACGACCGCCCCAGCGGGTCACGAAGTCCTCGATATTGCCGGATTTGCGCGCTACGTTGCGCCAGCGCCGCCGATACCAGACCGGCATGATCGAGTGCAATGCGGCGCGTAGCTTGGCGGCCTTCAGGGTCTCGCGAATCCACGCATCGGCCTCGGTGGAATCGGAGAGCATGACGATCTCGAAACCGCGATGCGCGTCGATGCGCTGCAGTCCCTCCGCCATCGCCTGCAGCGCGGCGGTCGTGCGCGTGGGATCTTCGTTGTAAATGGGCATCACGAGTGCCGTCAGCGTGCCGGCGGCCGCCGGCTCGAGGGGGGGCGGATCGCGCCGTTTCGAGGCGCCCGCCAGCACCGATCCGGCCGAAAACGCAATCCAACCCAAGGAGATGGCGAAGAAAAATATCATCGTGCCCTGCAACAGCGTCGCGCTTGCGAAGCGCACGACTTGCAGCATTTGATAAACGCCGTAGGTGGTGACGCCCACTGTCACCACAATCAGGATGAAGCGCGCATACAGCACTTCGGGGGAAATGAGATGCCGCTCGGTCCGCCAAGGCTTGTAGTGCAAGTCCTGCGGCGGCATGCTCACGGGCGCCTCCGGCGGCATGCCGCCCGGCGAGTCGGTCTCGAATGCGGCGCCGGTGTTTAGCTGGAGGTCCATCGGTACAACCAGGTTTCGGAAACCGGCGTGTCGCCGCGCATGACTCGCAGGCGCATCTCAATCACTTCGGCATCCTTCGGATCAATTTCAAAGCTGGCGCGCAGCCCGTGCAGCTCTCCGTTCGAAACCAAGGTCGAATTGGAAATTGCGCCGCCGGAGGCACTCAGATCCAGACGCAAACCATCGAGCTTTTCGCCGGCGCCCACGATATCCAGCAAGAATACGCGCCGCTTGCGGTCGATGCTGGCGCCGGAGCGCGTCGCGACGACTTTGCCCAAGCCCTTGGGCAAGGGCGGTTCCGCACACCAAGTAATGGTATAGGCAAACTGCGCAGGATGTCCCGGCGGCAGCGGCGCCGCCGGGCGCCAGAAAGCGACGATGTTGTCATTGGTTTCGCGGCCCGAAGGAATCTCCACCAGCTCGACAGCCCCCGAACCCCAATCGCCCTTCGGTGTAATCCAAGCGCTGGGACGGCGCTCATACTGAGCGTCGAAATCTTCGAAATCACTTTGCTGCCGCGATCTTTGCACGAGCCCAAACCCCTGCGGTACTTGCGTCGTGAAGCTCGAAACCTGCAGCTTGAGCGGATTCGCCAAGGGCCGGAACAATTGCTCTGCGGATTTCGTCGCGATCTGCAGCCCGTCGGAATCGTGCACTTCCGGTCTATAGTCATCGAGATGGCCGCGATTGGTCTCATCGAATAGAAACATCGAGGTCAGCGGGGCGATGCCGAGCACGCGCAATTCGGCGCGCGGAAACAGCGTGAGTTCCACTTCCGTCAGGGTTTCGACACCCGGCTGCGCGGTAATCTTGTAGGCGCCGGTGGCCGACTTGCTCTCCAACAATGCGTAGATGACGATGGCGTTGGCTTTAGGGCCCGGCCGCTCAATCCAAAAATGCGTGAATACGGGAAACTCTTCGCCGCCCGGCTCGCCGGTGTCGATGGCGAGGCCGCGCGCCGACAATCCGTACAGGAGGTTTTTGGCGACGGCGCGGAAGTAGCTGGCGCCCTGGAACACCAAGAACTCATCCCAGACCTTATTCGAATTGATGTGGCTGCGAACCCGGAAACCCGACAGCGGCACCGATACTCTGGCCAGCTGGGGCGGCGTGGTCCCTGTCATCTGGAACATCGCCGGCGAGGCCACCACATCCTTGGCGAGCCCGTCCTCCACGGTCGAGACCATGACCGTCGGCAGATTGGGCGCCGCACGCAGCAGCTCGAGCCGAAAGGGCAATTTCTCCTCGCGCCAGATACCGGCGTCGGTATTGAAATGCATGGTGCGATACTGTTCCGGGCTCAATTTGTCGAGTGCGGAGGGCTCGGTGTTGCGCGGCGGCGCGTACGGCGCGGCGGCCCTGCGCTTGGCATCCTCACGCAACGTATCGAAGCTGAAGGGGTAGGTGGCCGCCGGCTTTGCAGGCGGTTTTGGCGGCTGTTTCGCGGGCGCGGGAGCACGGGCTGCGTGAGCCTGCAGGGCAATCACGAGCGTCAGCACCCAAAGTTGTTTGGCAATCGATACCCGCAAAGCGTCCCCCTAAAAATAGCTAGTATAGTGCCTGCCTTATGTCGGCAGATCACCCTGGCCAGGAACCGCAAAGCGCCGGGTCCGTGCTTATGGTGCGGCCTGCGAGATTTGGCTGCAATGCGCAAACGGCCGAAAGCAATGCCTTCCAAGCGAAGCCGGAGCTGCTCGCCGGAAAAGACCTACAGGGCATTGCGCTGCGCGAGTTCCACGGGCTGGCGGAGGCCTTGGAGCGCGCCGGTGTGGAAGTGCTCGTCGCACCCGACAGTGCGCAGCCTCCCAAGCCGGATGCCATTTTCCCAAATAACTGGGTCAGCTTTCATCACGACGGCACTGTGGCGCTGTATCCGATGCTGGCACCCAACCGACGCCTCGAGCGCCGCGACGAGGTGCTGGAGCAGGTCGTGCGCAGCGGCGGATTTCGCGTGTCGCGCACGGTGGATCTCACGCATCGCGAGTCGGAAGACAAATATCTCGAAGGCACGGGCAGCGTGGTTCTCGACCGCGTGCATCGGGTGGCCTACGCCTGCTCTTCGCCGCGGACCGACCTCGATGTGCTCGGCGAGTTTGCGCAGCAACTCGATTATGAACTCATGACCTTCGACGCTGTGGATGCCGGCGGCATCGCGGTATACCACACCAACGTATTGATGGCGATCGGCACCGGCTACGCCGTCGTCTGCAGCGAGTCGATCGTCGGCGATGCGAACCGTGCGGCGGTGCTGTCCAAGCTGCGTTCAACCGGCCATGACATCGTCGAGATCAGCCTGGCGCAAATGGCGCAATTCGCCGCCAATGTTTTGGAACTGGCGTCGCCGGATGGCAAACTCATTGCTTTGTCGACGACGGCCTTGGGCTGTCTGGCGCCGGCGCAGCGCCGCGAGCTGGAATCCCGGGCGACGTTGATTGCCGCGGACATTCCCACCATCGAGCGCATCGGCGGCGGCGGCGTGCGCTGCATGCTCGCGGAAATTCACCTGCCGAAGCGCGACACGGCGCGCGCCGCGCGCGGAACACTTTACAACGCTGCTGGGTCATAATCGCGCGATGCTGGAACTCGGCGTCAAAATTCTCATCGCCTATCTGCTCGGGACGCTGCTCGGCAGCCTGATCCTGGGCCGTTTGCGCGGCGTCGATATTCGCAGCATGGGCAGCGGCAATGCCGGCGCGACGAATGCCCTGCGCACCCAGGGCAGGCTGTTCGGATTTCTGGTGCTGCTGATCGATATCGCCAAGGGTATGATCGCCGTGTGGTGGCTGCCGTCGGCCGCGTTGCCCGGCATCGACATCGACGCCGGCGTGCCGCGCGAGTGGCTCACGATGGCCTGCGGATTTGCGGTGATCGTGGGGCATGTCTATCCGGTGTGGTTCGACTTCCGCGGCGGCAAAGGCGCGGCGACGGTGATCGGCGTGGTCGCCGCACTGGATTTGCGCCTGCTGCTGCCGCTGCTCCTCAGTTGGATCATTGTGTTGCTGCTGTTCGGCTATGTGGGTCTCGCCACCATGCTGTCGACGATCGTCCTCGCGGCGGCGGTGCTGGTGCTCGAGCCGGCCAACACGCCACTTTGTACATTCTGTGCCGCGATCGCCGCCTTCGTAGTTTTCACCCATCGCAGCAATATCGCGCGCATGCGCGCGGGAACAGAAAATCGCGTGCGGCGTCTATGGCTGTTTCGCTCGCGAGCGGCTTAGGCGTGGTGCACCCGCCGCTGCTGACGCTGCTGGCGGACGGCGAAGTGCACTCCGGCGAATCGCTGGCCGCGGAGTTGCGCCAAACCCGGGCGGCCGTATGGAAGGGTGTCGAGCGCCTGCGGGCGATGGGCATTGAAGTACGGGCACTGGCGCGCCGCGGCTACCGCCTGGCGCAACCGGTTGAGCTGCTGGACATCAACCGAATCCGCGCCGAGTTGGCCGATGATCGAAAGGCCCACCTGCACAACCTGGAGTTGCTGTTCGAGGTCGGATCGACCAATACCCGCCTGCTCGGCAGCGCGCCGCCGCCGCCGAGCACCGCGGACGTCTGCATTGCCGAACTGCAGCACGCCGGGCGCGGGCGCCTGGGGAGGCGCTGGGTGGCCCCCTTTGGCGGAGGTATTGCCATGTCGCTGGGCTGGACCTGCAGCGATGTGGTGCGTACCTTGCCGGCATTGAGTCTGGGGGTCGGCGTTGCCGTGTCCAGGGGTTTGACGCGCGCCGGTGCCGCGGGAATCCAGCTGAAGTGGCCAAACGACATCTGGTTCGAGGATCGCAAGCTGGGCGGCGTGCTGATTGAACTGCGCGCCGAGGCGGGGGGGCCTGCGCATGTGGTGATCGGCGTCGGCGTCAATGTGTCGCTGCCTGAGGAGGTGCGGCGCGAGATCGCGATCGGCGGGACAGCGGTGGCCGCGGTGACGGACGCCTGCCAGTCGCCCGCTTCGCGCAATAGGGTGGCGGGGGCCATCTTGGACGAACTTTTGCGTATGCTGTTGCAGTACCAGCGTTTTGGATTCGCGGCGTTTCGTGACGCCTGGACGGCTCTCGACGGCTTGTATGGGCGTGCCGCGCAAGTGGTGGTGGGGGACGGCGCGGTAGCGGGTATCGCGCGCGGCGTGGATGCTGATGGAGCACTGTTGCTCGAAACAAAGGACCGCACGCAACGCTTCGTTTCCGGCGAAGCGAGTTTGCGCTTGATTCATGGGTGAACGTTTGACGCTACTGAAGGCTCTGGTCGTGGGCTTGGTGCTGGCCAATGTGTGCTACTTCCTGTGGGAGCACGGCGTTGCCAAAGCGCCGGAGGCCGTCGTGGCGCCACCAACCCCGGGGACACTGAGGCTGGCCTCCGAAAGCCCGGACGCGGTGCGCGGTGAATCGGGCAGCGGTGCGGCCGCAGGTGCGCCGTCCGCCTCCACCGGCGTGCCTGCGGCGTCGGAGAGCCCCCGGGAAAGCGGAAGAGAGGGCGGTAATGCCGGTCTTTTGACCAATGTGAAACGCTGTATCAGTGTCGGGCCGTTTCGCGATGTATCGGAAGCGGCCCATGCGGCCTCAACATTGCGCGGCGGCGGATACGATCCACGCCAGCGCGTGGCCGAAGGCGAGGTTTGGGCCGGAGTCTGGGTGTACTTGCCGCTACCGGCCGCGCGCCCGCTGGTGGAGCAGACGTTGACCAAGCTCAAGGCCGGCGGGATCGACGATGCCCTGGAAATGCCGGGACCGAACGAGGGCTCAGTGATTTCCCTGGGGCTGTACAGCGAATCGAAGCGCGCCCAGGCGCGCGTGGCTCAAGCACAAGCCCTGGGCTTCAATCCGGGCATCGCCGATCGCAAACGCACCGGCAATGTCTATTGGATCGATATCGACTTGAAGCCCACCGACAGCTTGCTGAATCCCTCGGATTTGCAGGGTGAATCCGGCCGCATCGTGCGCCTCGAAGTGAAAGGATGTCCTTCGGCGGGTCAGACATGAGCGCGAGAATCGCAGCGCTGCGCGTCACCAGCGTCATCGGCGCCATCATTGGCTACGGTTGTCTTGCCGCCTTTCTCGTTCTGATCGGCATACAACTGAACGGTTGGTTTCGCCAGGGAGAATGGATGCATGTCGGCATGGGCGACGGCATTCGAGTAGCACTGATGCGTTGCTGTGTCAGGGAGGTTGGCGAAGGATATTTTGCCGGCTTTTTACAGTGGTGGGTCTCGCCGGTGAGCTGGCTGGGCTTACACAAGGTGTTCGAAGTGATTCCGGCGTCGTTGGCCTTATTCGCCGTGAGCATCGCGGGCAATAGCCTGTTTATCTATTGCCGGGATCGATTGCGCCCGCGCCAGTCGTTTTAGGAGCGGCCGACTCGCAGCGCCGTTTGAGTCCCTGCGACTCGGTGGTGATATAGCGTTCCATCAGGCCACGGTACAGCCGCGAGGCCGGCGGCGCGTCGACATTCACTGACACGCTGATGGTGTTTTGCATCACGGCATCTCCTCGGTACCGCGGGTGTTGGCGATAACTGATTTTCCGGCCTGTGACTGCCATAGCTAATGGTCCATCGGTCCAGAGGGCTTGCGGACACTGTAGGCCGCGCCTTCGGAAGCCGCGGGCGCCGCGGCGCGCACCACGGGCGGCGGATCTCCAGACCACGCATAGGCGACGCTGCCGGCGGGCGCCTGATACCAGCCGGGATCGCGGTAATCGCCATGCGCCAGGTCCGCTCGAATCTTCATCACCGTGAACATGCCGCCCATTTCAATGTCCCCGTACCGGCCCGCGCCGGTCATCATCGGCAGCGTGTTGGCCGGCAGCGCCATGTTCATCGGGCCGCTCATCCCAGGGTCCATGGTCATGTAGCCGGGCACGAGGGCGGCAATCTGCTTCTCTAGGTCCGCCTGTTCGACACCGATGCTGTTCGGCACGACATGGCTCATGGCGTTCATGGTGTGGTGGCTCTTGTGACAGTGGAAGGCCCAATCGCCGGGCGCCGCCGCGGTGAACTCGATGGCGCGCATTTGACCGACCGCGATGTCGACCGTCACCTCGGGCCAGCGCGACGCCGGCGAAGTCCAACCGCCGTCGGTACCCACGACGACGAATTCATGGCCATGCAAATGAATGGGATGATTCGTCATGGTGAGATTACCGACGCGAATCCTCACCCGCTCGCCGAGGCGCGCCACCATCGGCGCAGTGCCCGGAAACGCGCGGCTGTTGAAGGTCCATAAATTGAAGTCGAGCATGGTGCTGACCTTGGGCGTGTAGCTGCCGGGCGCGATGTCATAGGCGTTCAACAGAAACACATAGTCGCGGTCGACCGGCATAGAAGCGGGGTCTTTCGAGTGAGTCACCCAAAATCCCATCATGCCCAAGGCCATCTGCGTCGTCTCGTCGGCATGCGGGTGATACATGAATGTTCCGGCACGCTGCGCGACAAACTCGTACACATAGGTCTGCCCCGGCTTGATTGACGGCTGATTCAAGCCAACCACGCCGTCCATGCCGTTGGGCAGGCGCTGACCGTGCCAGTGGATGCTGGTGGCTTCCGGCAGGCGGTTGGTGACGAATATGCGCACCCGGTCGCCTTCGACGACCTCGATGGTGGGGCCGGGTGATTGGCCGTTGTAGCCCCATAGATTTGCCGTCATGCCCGGCGCAATCTCGCGCATGACCGGCTCGGCGACCAGGTGAAATTCTTTGATGCCATTGCGCATTCGCCAGGGCAGCGACCAGCCATTCAATGTCGCCACGGCGCGATACGGTCTGCCGTTGGGCGGCGCCAGCGGCGGTTGCATGGCCGGCGAGTCGGTGGACACGATTTCCGGGAGCGCGGCCAGCGCACTTCTGGCCACTGCGCCGGCCGCGACGGCCAAGCCGGCACTGCCGAAAAATTTTCGTCGTGAATACATGGTGGTTCCTTTGGCGCTACTGCGCGGCATTGCCCAGCAATGCCGCGTCGAGTTGCGATTTGGCGATCCAGAAATCCCGCACGCGTTGAACGTAGCCATCGAAGGCCGCCGCCTGTTCGCGGGCACCGGACAACAATTCGAAAATGCTGATCTGCGATGCGTTGTAGCGCAGCAAGTTCTCCAGCGCGATGGCCTGGCGCAGCGGCACTACCTCATCGCGCTGCCGCTGGGCCAGCTCGAAGGCCGCGCGGTAGTTGGCATAGGCCAGGCGAATCTGCGAGCGCGCCTCAATGGCAGCCTGCGTGAAACGATCGACCGCCTGCGCGTAGAGGGCTTCAGATTTTTTGACGCGCGCGGAGCCGCTGTCGAATATCGGAACTTCGAGGGTAATCGTATAGCCCCGTTCGTAGGGAGCATCGCGCGAACCCTGTTGCACGCGCGTCGCCCCGGCGTCGAGTACATTCACAAAGCGCGTGCTGCGGGTGAGCTTGAGGCTGCGCTGCAGCTCATCCATGCGCAGGCGCATCAGCTGCAGGTCGAGCCGATTCTGCAACAGCGCGCTTTCGACATCGGGAAGATTTTCCAGGCTTGCCGGCAAAATCGGCAACGCTTGCGCGAGCTGCAGATTCAGTGTGGCGCTCTTTTCGCCCGGCAGGCCCAGGAGGGCGATCAGTTTTTCGCGCGCGGCCTGTTCGGCCAACTCGGCATGGGTGAAGCCTTGAGCGGCATCGATATAGAAATTCTGTTCGCGCGCCTGGTCCAGCTGGTTCCAGTTGCCGGCGGCCACCATTCTTCGGGCCAGCGTCGCGCCGGTTTCCGCCGCTGCGCGGACCTTAAGTAGATAGCCGCGGGCTTCGGCGGCGGCGACCGCCGCGTAATAGGCCTCGCGCGTATCCTTGGCCAGCTGCGCGACGCGCAGAACCGCGACACGCTGCGCCTGCGCGAAGCGTTGCTTTTCTATGCCGCGGGCATACGGCATGGTCAACAGCGAAAGCACGTTGATGCTCAAGGTCTCCTCGACGTCGTACTGCCCCGCGGCGCCGGCATGCCGCAGATCGAAACGCGGATTGGGCAGCCTTCCCGCCTGCACCAGATCCGCTTCGGAAATTCCCAGCTCCTCGAACGCTCCCTGCAGCATGCGATTGTTCAGCAGGGCAATTTGCACGGCATCTTCGGCCGACACAGGATGTCCCAGAAGTTCGGCCACCCGAGCATCGGTCTTGGCCTGTTCCTGCGAGGTTCGCGGCCACTGGATGTCTTTAGATAAATGCCGCCGTGCTGCGTCCGCAACGGCATCGAAGCCGCTGTCTTGGCTGAAGGCCGTACAGCCCTCGATGCCCAGCGCGGCCAGCGTCATCAACAGAAGAAATGCGCATCGCATAGCGTCCTCCTTTCAGGCGGAAATCGGCGGCGCAACGGCGCCGCGAATCAGCTGGCGAGGGGACGTGGAGGGCGGTCGAGGCGGTCGAGGGCAACCGTCGGAGGCGAACGGTGCGAGGGCAGGGACTCTTCAGAACTCACCAGGCGGGGAGGTGTCCAGCGAAACGGCACCAAGGCAATCGCGGCGACACAGCACGTGCCGCAGTGATGGTGCGGCTGCTCGGCACCGGAGTGTCCCTTGCCTGAGTCGTCGGCGCAGTGCTGGTGCGCGGCGGCTGCGCCGGTATCCCGAGCGCCGCAGCTCCAAGCGGCGGCGAAGCTCTGCAACGGCAGCAGCAGCGCCAGCAGCAGCACAAACGTCATCGAGGGGGTCCGGAGCAGTGCCATAACGCTCAAAACATACCACCAGACTCGGGAGAATACACGTGAACTACGTCCATCCCTGGGAATACGCGGACCGGCTCTTAGGGCTACACTGCGGCCCAAAGCTTTTTAAGTGAGCGAGGTTTTACATGCGTGTGTTGCAAGTCTTAGGCGCGATATTGATCCTCGGCGGGTTGTTCGTGCTCATCAAGTCGCCGTCCTATTCGAGCCAAAAGAGCGTGCTCAAGATAGGCGACGTGGAAGCAAAGGTATCGCAGGAACACGCGATTCCGCCCTGGGCGGGCGGCGCTGCCGTGGTGGTCGGCGTTGTACTCATCGTGGTCGGCGCGCGCAAACCTTAAGGGCGGTTTATTCTTCCAACTGCTTGCGCAGCTGGCGCAATTCGCGGCGCCGGGCGGCAGTGGATTTCGGGTAGCTCAAACGCAGCTCCGCGAGCGTATCGAGCACGATGCGCGACACAATGAGGCGGGTATTGAGCTTGTCATCGGCAGGGACGACGTACCACGGCGCGTGACCGGTGCTGGTGGCGCTCAGGCATTTCTCGTAAGCCTTCATGTAATCCTTCCAATAGTGGCGCTCCGCGATATCGGCCGAGGAAAACTTCCAATTTTTGTCGGGCGTATCAATCCGTTTGATGAAGCGCTTGCGCTGCTCCTCTTTGGAGAGATGAAGAAAGAATTTGATGACCCGGGTGCCGTTGCGGGTCAGGTGCCGTTCTAAATCAACTATGGATCGGTAGCGATCGCGCCAAATGCTTTTATCATCCTTGAGTTCATCGGGCAGACCTTCAGCGCGAAGGATTTCGGGATGCACACGGACGATTAATACTTCCTCGTAATAGGATCGGTTGAAAATGCCGATCTGGCCGCGTTCCGGCAGCTCGCGAGTCGTACGCCACAGGAAATCGTGCTGCAGTTCCTCAGCGCTCGGATGCTTGAAACTGTTAACGCGGCAACCCTGCGGATTAATGCCCGACATGACATGCGCAATGGCACCGTCCTTGCCCGCTGCGTCCATGGCCTGAAAAATGATCAGCAGGGCGTAGCCGTTCGATGCGTACAATAATTCTTGCCGCGCACTCAATTCTTTGACGTGCGCGCTCAGCATATCGCGGTATTGACGCTTGGTCTGGTATGCAGGGCGTACCGCCGTCGGCCACTTCTTGAGGTCCACGTGGGTTCCCGGACTCACTCGATAGTCACTCGACCTGATATGCATGCTCTTTCCCATGGGGTCAGCGATTTCTGACAGCCGCTCTGTGCGGTGCCGTACAGCATAGCGCAGTCATTGGGCGCAGTATCTTTCGCAAATAAGCAGGGGAATTCGCGATGAAGTGCACATACCGGCGGCGGTACGGTTTGCCGAGTCTGTTGGCTGCGGTGCTGTTACTCAGCGGCGCACTGGCCCACGCGGCGGATTTCCAGCTGCCTGCCCTCAATTCGCCGCCCAGCGGTGAACATCACGCGGGGAAAATGATTTGGGCGGATTTGACCACGCCCGATCTTGCCGCAGCCGAGAAATTCTATGGCGGACTGTTTGGTTGGACATTTCAGCGCATTCGCGCCGGCGATGTGAACTATGCGGTGGCATTGCTTGACGGACGACCCATCGGCGGAATGGTCGAGAAGACGATCCCGGCCGGTGAACATCAACAGTCTGTATGGCTAACTTTTTTGGCCGCCAACGATATAGACGCGGTCAAGAAGCTTGCCGTCTCTCACGGGGCAAAAGTCCTGAAGGACATCAAGAGCTATCCCCTGCGCGGCCGTCAATGTGTGCTATCGGATCCAGAGGGCGCGCCGTTCGCGCTTCTCGCCTCGAGCAGCGGCGATACGCCGGATTACCTGCCGGCGACCGGCGATTGGATCTGGAGTTCGCTGCATGCCAAGGATGCCGGAGCGGAAGCGGCGTTCTACCAAAATCTGCTGGGCTACGATGTTTTCGATCTCCCGAGCGACGACGGGTTGCAACACCTCATTCTCTCGACCGATGACTTTGCGCGCGCCAGTGCCAACGATCTGGAACGAGACTCCGCGCACCGCCGCTCTCACTGGCTGAATTTCGTGCGCGTCGAGAATACGGCCGCAACGGCCGCCAAGGTGGTGGCCTTGGGGGGCCGCGTTTTGGTCGAGCCGCGTGTTGACCGCCATGGCGGAATGCTCGCGGTCGTTGCAGATCCCGCGGGAGCGCCGTTCGGCTTGATGGAGTGGAGCGAAAGCGACACCAAGGCGGAGCCGAAATGAAAACCCTGCGCACTCGACTGATGGCAAGTGGTCTCGGCACGATGGCAGCGCTGTTGCTGTGTGCTTGTGAAGTAACCGGTGTCGGCGTTGAAGGCAGCGTTGGATACGACGGCGGCTATTACGCGCCCTACGGCTACGATTACGGCGGTTGGGGCGCCGGATACCGCGTGGGCCCCGGGCGATGCTGTGATCATCGCGACGATCACCACGACGATCACCACGATGTAGGTCGAGGTCGGGCCGGACATGCACCGGCTTATCGTCCCGCCCCTGCCGGGCGATCGGCACCGTCCATTCCGGGGCGCTCCAGAGGTCACTGATTTTCGGCTTCCGCGCTGGTGTAGTATCGGCAAAACCTAAAACGAATTGCCGGGGTTCTCTTTGCTCGACTCAAACCTCGTGCCCGATGCACGGCAGGCGCGCCGCATTCTTCTGGCCAGCATGGTCGGAACCACCATCGAGTTCTATGACTTCTACATTTATGCCACCGCTGCGGTATTGGTCTTCCCGCGCCTGTTCTTTCCAAAAGGCGATCCGGCAGTCGCGACACTGCAATCGCTCGCAACGTTTGCGCTAGCCTTTGTCGCGCGGCCCATCGGGGCGGCCATTTTCGGGCATTTCGGCGATCGGGTGGGACGCAAAACCACCCTGGTCACGGCACTCATGACCATGGGCATTTCGACCATCTGCATCGGACTTCTGCCGACCTACGCCTCCGCCGGCGTGTATGCAGCGCTGCTTCTGGCGCTTTGCCGCATTGGGCAGGGGATCGGCTTGGGCGGAGAATGGGGCGGCGCGGTGCTGCTCGCGACGGAGAATGCCCCTGCCGGTAAGCACGGCTGGTACGGCATGTTTCCGCAGCTCGGCGCGCCGCTCGGCCTGGTCATTTCCATCGGCGCCTTTCTGCTCATCAGCAATCAATTGTCCGACGCGCAGTTGTTCAGCTGGGGATGGCGCGTGCCGTTCCTGGCGAGCACCGTGCTCGTGGCCGTGGGCCTGTACATCCGTCTGCAACTGGTCGAAACACCCGCGTTCAAGCGCAGCATCGCCCAAGGTGAGCGGGTACGCGTGCCGTTCAACGTGGTGTTTTCGAAGTTTCCCCGGCAGCTTTTTTTGGGAACCTTGGGCTCGACCACCACGTTCGTGGTGTTTTATCTGGCGAACATCTTCGCGCTGGGCTGGGGCACGAATTCTTTGGGGTTTCCGCGGCAGGAATTCCTGATCATGCAAATGCTGGCGGCGCTGTTCTTTGGCCTCCTGATCCCGGTGGCGGGGTCGCTGGCGGACCGGATCGGCGGCCGCACGACGCTCATCACCGCCACCGTACTGATTATTGTCTACGGTTTTGGCTTCCGGGCCCTGTTCAGCACGCACGAGACGGCCGCGGTATTCGTGTTTTTGGCGTGCGGGTTCGGCTTGAGCGGACTTTCCTACGGCCCGCTGGGAAGCGCCCTCGCGACCCTGTTCCCGACACCGGTCCGCTATACGGGCACCTCGCTGGCGTTCAATTTCGCTGGCATCCTGGGCGCCTCGCTGGCGGCGCCCATCGCAACTTACTTGGCGACTCACTATGGACTGGCCTTTGTCGGGTACTATTTGTCGACGGCCGGGCTCATCTCGCTTATTGCTCTGTTATTCATCAAGGGTGAGAGAAAATGACTCAACACACTATTGCTTTTACGGCGGTGCTGTCCGCGGCTTTGCTCTTTGCGAGCCCGCATGCCAGGGGTGCCGATGCTTATGACGCGGCGCTCACGCACCCAGGCCGCCCGGCGGCGGATTCAGCCCGGGATGCCATCGACCATCCAGCGGAGATGCTGCGTCTCGCAGGGATCAAGCCGGGTATGACAGTCGCCGACGTTTTGGCCGGAGACGGGTATTACAGCGAGCTGGTGAGTTATGTGGTGGGGCCCACGGGCCACGTGTCTCTGATCAACAATCTTGCATTCGACAATTGGAGTCAGCCGGCCTTGAAAGACCGCATGGCCGGCGGCCGCTTGACCAATATCACGCAACAGACCGTCGATCTTAACGACATGAAATTGCCGCCTGCCAGCCTGGACGCGATTCTGTTGGTCAAGGTGTATCACGACCTGTATTGGGTGAATACCAATCCGAAAAATCCCTGGCCCAAGGTCGATGTCAGCTCCGTTCTGGATCAATTATCGCGCGCGCTCAAACCCGGCGGCGTCTTGCTGTTGATCGACCATTCGGCCAAGGCAGGTCACGGCAAATCCGACGCGGGGGAATTGCATCGCATTGAAGAGGCGTTCGCCGTTCAGGATTTTACCGCCCACGGCTTCAAAGTGATCGCCAAGAGCGACTTGTTGAAAAGGCCGGACGATAAGCGCGATCTCATCAGCTACAAGGGTCCAGCACTCGGTAAAACCGACCGATTCGTGTTGGTGTTGCGCAAGACTTAGTAGTCGTAGCCCATGCAGGTCGGGCCCGGTCAACGGTGCCGAGATCAGGCCACAGAGTTCAGCCAACGCTGCATCTGGCTCGAGTCCATGGCGCCGGTCTGGCGGGCAATTTCCTTGCCCGCGCGGAACACGATCATCGTGGGAATGGCGCGGATGTTGAAGCGTGCGGCCGGCGCCGGCTCATCCTGCGTATTGAGCTTGGCAAAGCGCAGCTTGGGCTCCAATTGGCGTGCGGTTGCTTCATAAAATGGCGCCATGGCGATGCATGGCCCGCACCAGGGTGCCCAGAAATCGACGACCAGCGGCAGGTCGCCCCGGCTTACGTGCTTGTCGAAATTCGCCTCGGTCAATTCGACCGGTTTGCCTTCGAACAAGGGTGAATGGCACTTGGGGCAGCGGGGCGCATCCTTCAGCCGATCGCTCGGCAAGCCGACCACCGTGTCGCAATGACCGCAAACCACTTGAGTTCGCTCGCTCATAGGTCAGCCTATTTGGGTTGTGCAACCAGAATCAAAAAGCTATCCGGCACGACGGTCGCAGGTGCGCGCGGCTGGTCCTCGCTCACAGCGGGTGGCGGACCGAATTGCGCGGTGGCCAGATAAATTCTGTGGGTGGCCGGATCGAGCGCCATGCTGCGGGCGCTAACCTGCGTCGTAACCGTAGCGACGACCCGGTATTCATCCGGCGAATCTTGATGAATCACGGTCAGGGTGCCGTCGATGCCGTTGGAACTGAAAGCCAGGCTCAGTTCCGGATCGAAGACCGCGCCGTCTGAACCGCGGCCGATCACGACCTGGGCGATAGCCTTGCCGGACAGCGAATCCGTTACCGCCATGACTTGATTGGCACACACCGAAAAGAGTCGATGATTCGTGGCATCGATGGCAAGGGCGGTCGGTCCCGCACATTCCTTCAGCAGCCATTTGGCTTTCACCATCAAAGACTTGGCGTCGATCAGCACCAACCTTCCCGGCGCTGTGTTGATATTCACATACACATGGCCCGCGTCATCGGTGGCCATGGATTCCGGCGGCCCGGGTAGCGCCACGGTGGCCACGACTTGCAGAGTGCCGGCATCGAGCACCGACAGATTCGCGCTTTCCCGATTGGCGGTGAAAATGTGATTTTGCTGCGGTTCGTACAGAATCGCGCCGGGTGCGGTACCCGAAATGGGTACTTCATAAGCCACACGCAGCGTATCGAGTTCAAATACCGAGACGGAATTGGAACGGCCATTGCTGGTGAAGCCACGCCGGAGCGCGGGCGCGAATGCGATCGCGTGCACACCGGCCGTGCGCGGAATATTGCCGGTCAGTTTGCCGCTGCCGGTCTCGATCACATCGACGTGGTCGTCCCGCGTCACGAACAAGCGGCCGCTGCTGGCATCCAATGCCAAGGTATCCCAGCCGTTGTTTCCGCCGATCCGCCACGACTTCGCTACCTTGTAGTCGGCGGCCGGGATGGGCGAAGTCTGGCCATTCGCGAGAGCCGCGACAATGAGCGACGGGCACGCAAAAAGCATGAGAAAATTCCGCAGCATTGGCAGCCTGGAGGAAACGGATGGCCGCTAGTTTACGCATGGATCGCGAGAGAAGAAATCGTGCGGGACCCCAGGTGTAATTTCTACACCCAAGTCAAGCGCCAGATGCGCATTTACAAAGGACGGGCGCCTCACGGATGATGCGCGCGCAGATTCTTAGCTGCCGGCTATCAGGAGATTGGGATGTTCATTCGGTTAATGGCCGCTGCTACAGGCGCCGGGGCCATTTTCGTCGCGGCGGGCGCCTTGGCGAGTGACAATGGTGGTCTGGAGGAAATCGTGGTCACCGCGCAGCGGCGCGTGGAGTCGGCTCAGAACGTGGGTATCGCCATGTCCGTGCTCGCGGGCCAGAGCCTGGCCGACAAGTCCATCAGCTATGTCAATGATCTGCAGAACGCGGTTCCCAACCTGCAGGTGGAGCCTGCGTTCGGCAGCAGTCAACCGCAGTTCCGTGTGCGCGGCGTCGGCTTCATCGACTATACCTCGAATAACACCTCGCCCGTGGGCGTGAGCCTGGACGGCGTCGCGTTCGCTTTGCCCATCCAAACTCAGGGGCAGTTGTTCGACATCGATCGCGTCGAAGTTTTACGCGGACCCCAGGGCACCTTGTATGGGCGCAATACCACGGGCGGCGAAATCAATTTCATCAGCAACCGGCCCACCCCGGACCCGCACGCGGGATTCTCGCTGGAATACGGCTCGCACAATGAGCTCAACGCCGAAGGGTTCGTCTCCGGCAGCATTGCCGACGGGCTGATGGGAAGGCTGGCCGTGGCAACGGAACAGGGCGGCGCCTGGCAGCGCAATCGGGTCACCGGACAGTCGCTGGGCGACAAGGACAAGGTCGCGGTTCGGGGCCAATTGCAGTGGGATCCTTTGGAAGCGCTTGATGTTCGCCTTGGGGTGCATGGGGCGCAGGATAAATCCGATGAACAGGGCCTGTACTTGCTCCAGCCCTATACGCCGGGCAACGGCGCGCCGACCATCCCCGCGGATACGTCGCGATATGCAACGGGCTGGGCGCTCAACCCGACCTTCGCCAAGCTCATCGGCATCAATGCGGATTCGAAGCCCGGTCTGGATAACAGCAACGACGGCGTCGACCTGACCGCCAATATCGATTTCGGCGGCGCCAAGCTCACCAGTATTACGGCCTACAACAAACTCATCCGGCGCGAATACGCGGATTGGGACGCCACGCAATTCGACGACTCGGATGAATACCTGAACAGCGATCTGGACGTGTTCTCCCAGGAACTGCGCCTGGCGGGAAATCTTGGGCCTTTCGACTGGGTGACCGGCCTCTTCTACTCCCACGAAGATCTTCACGAGAATTTCTATTCCGATCTCACCGATCGGCTTGGCGGTATCGCAGTCACGACCTACGAGCAAGTCGCCAACTCTTTAGGGGTCTTCGCACAGGGCGACTATCAAATCAGCGATACCTTGAAGGCTACGCTCGGGGTGCGCGAGGATCACGAGAGCCGTGAACTGATCGGTCTCAACACCGCGTTTCTGCCCGGGCCGCCTTCGCTCACCGGCGGCGCTCTGGGCGGATCGATCACCTCGAACTTGCCCTCCGGAAAGGTGGAACTGGACTATAAGCCGGTGTCCGGCACGCTGCTCTACGGGAGTATCAGCCGCGGCGTCAAGTCGGGCGGCTTCACCGCGCACAACACGACCACCGCGCCCGCGGCGGACCCGTTCGAACCGGAAAGGCTCACGGCCTACGAGATCGGCGTGAAATCAGACATCACGCGGACTCTTCGAGTCGACACCTCGGTTTTCTACTATCGCTATCGGGATCAGCAAATTCTGGGCAAGGTCTTTGATGATGCGTCGCAGTCTTTCATCGGCCGATTCGTCAATGCCAATTCGCGCATCAGCGGCGGTGAAATGGATTTGGAATGGCGGCCGCTGGACGGAATCTCGATTACCCAATACGCCGGATTTGCCGAGGGCTACTACACCAGCAAGCTGCTGGATGTGCCCTTGAACCCGGCGCTGCCGCCGGTCGATTATGACGGCCGGCCGGAGAGCTTCCCGAAGTGGAGCTACGGCGGCGATCTCAGTTACACCTGGAATCTCGGCGCCTTCAGCGTGAGCGCGGAATCGAACTATAGTTTTCACGACACTTACAGTCAGTTCTTCCTGCTCGGCAGCAACGATTTCACCATTCCGAAATACTGGCTGGCGAATGCGAATTTGTCGCTGGCGCCGGCCGCCGGCGGGCCCTGGACGGTAACCTTGTGGGGCCGAAATATTTTTGACAAAGCGTACGATCTAACGCGGAATTTCTTCTTGCCGAGCAGCGAAGTGGCCGCAGCCGGCGAACCCACGACGATCGGCATCCGACTG